>Ga0255055_10000221_pt1 | contig 44178 bp, 38 predicted proteins | sample JV7_2_27_MG_FD_188633 | JGI IMG/M metagenome (GOLD analysis project Ga0255055, IMG submission 188633) | Seawater microbial communities from Jervis Inlet, British Columbia, Canada - JV7_2_27 | ecosystem: Environmental > Aquatic > Marine > Inlet | place: Canada: British Columbia | collected... | reverse complement strand
AACGAAATCTATGTGGCGGATGCCCGCTTAGGGGAAATACGGATATTCAATCAAAAAGGCATGGAAATTTATCGGTTTGGGGATGACGGCAGCCTCGGCAACATTGTTGATGTGGCGGTTAAAAGCGACGGGGGCATCCTTGTTCTGTCCAGATCGATGCAGAAACATTCAATCATTCTCTGTAATTTCAAAGGAGAGCCCGTATCTACGCTTAAGCTTCAAAATTTCCCCCCTGATTTCTCAGATTTTTCGCCCGGGCGCGTGGTTTACAAGCACGGACAACTTTACCTGCTGGACAAACGCTCCCTGCGCCTGGCTGTCACGGATCCCGCTGGTGTTTTCAAGAATGGATATGATCTCGGTTCTTTAATAAATATTGAAGAAAGAAAGCGGGCCGCCAGCGAAATCAGTGGATTCAGCGTTGACCACCGAGGCAACATGCTATTTACCGTTGCGGTGCTTTTTTCGGCCTTTAGGCTCACATCGGATGCAAAAATCAAGGCCTTTGGCCGACCGGGAAGTGCTCCCGGGCGATTTAATATTACCGGCGGAATCGTTGCCGATGCCAAAGGTTACACCTACGTAGCAGATCGGCTAAAATCGGCGATCATTGTCTTTGATCAAAACTTCAGGTTTCAGACCGAATTTGGTTATCGCGGCCGCAGACCCCACAACTTGATCGGCCCCAGGAGCCTGGAGCTGGATGCCAAGGGCAACCTGTATGTTTCTCAATTAAGTGATAAAGGGGTCAGCGTATTCAAGATTACATACAAATAAATACGGAAAATTTGCGACCCACTCAATTAGAAGTAAATCCCCTGTAAGACGGGATCACTCGGCTGACGGGTCCCGGATGTAAGGATGGCCTGATTTGCGGAGCCAAAAGGAGGTAATTGAATGAAAACGATGTATTTAATTTTGGGATTGCTGGCAGCAGCTCTGCTGTTTCTGGGTTTTGGAACGACCGCCCTGGCTTTCCATGACGGCGGCGTGGCCCACTGCGACGGCTGCCATACCATGCATAACTCGGAAGACGGTCAATCCATCATTGAGGGCGGTGTCGTCGGAACCACCGGCGCGCATCTGACCCTGGGAGCCGATCCCGGTTCCACCTGTCTGAGCTGCCACGAGGGCTCAGGAACCTTTCATGTTTTCAGTACCAACGGGAACAACTTCACCCCGGGGGGAGACTTTTACTGGTTGACCAAAACGTTTGCCTGGCAGGATTTCGGCACCACGATTACGCGAAACGGTTACAGTTTCGGGCACAACGTGATTGCGGCCGACTTCGGCCTGGTGCAAGATCCGGTATTAACCGTCGCACCCGGCGGCACGTTTCAATCGGCCTGGCTGACATGTAGCAGCTGCCATGATCCGCATGGCAAAAAGATCAATAAATCAGGCCCGATTGTGGCCTCCGGCTCCTATCGTGAGAATTGGGATGATTTTGCCGGAGAGGAGCTGGGTAATTTCAGACTTCTGGGCGATCAGGGCTACCGCGCCGGTCCTGGTTTTACATTTGTCAACCGGCCGCCGATTGCAACAACGCCAAGCCCCTTCGGCCCCGGTCGAAATGAGACCGATAGCTCACATACCGACTACGGCCAAAGCATGTCCGAATGGTGCGGCAACTGCCATACGGGTTTCGTGGCCGGCGCAGGCGAGCACCGCCATGCGGCGAGCAACCAGGCGACCATGGGACCGACCGGCATCGACTCGAATTACAATATTTACGTCAAAACCGGGGATTTAACCGGGACCCGGGCGACGGCTTACCTGGCCCTGGTTCCTTTTGAAAGAGGCACCAGTCAACCGACCAACACCGATCCGACGTCAACCCAGGGACCGGATCCCGCCTCGAATGTCATGTGCCTGTCATGCCATCGGGCGCACGCCTCGGCTTTTCCGGACGCGGGTCGCTGGGATTTCGAGGCAGATTTAATTGCCGATTCACACCCGCAGGACAGCGATGCCGGAGCAACGGGTGGCGACCGCATCAGAAGCTACTACGGCCGCGATATGGTGTCTATCTTTGGTGCAGGCCAGAGGAGTCTGTGCAATAAATGCCACATCCAGGATTAATTTAGGCGACACCGGTATTCATATCAAGGCTGACGATATCCTGTCGTCAGCCTTTTTTTTGACGGGACCGGCGATTTGATGCTATTGTTCCGCGATTCCATTATTTTCATCCCGAAATAAAACAGGATTCTGATGATGTCTGCGCTGAGATATTTTTTTATTTTGCTGCTTTGTGTTTTTTCCGGCGGTTGTTTTTCACAGGAGGTTCTGTCCAGGCATAAAGCACCGCTGTTACAGGAGGGCGAGGTCGTTCTTTATCTGCAACCCATGCCCCAGGAGGCCCAAAAGCTGCGTTTCATCATCGACGGGATTTTCGCTATCCGCGATGACGGCTTTGAGTCGCCCTTTATCCTGATTAAGGATGAGCTAAACGCAGCCGAGCTCATCGGCGTTCAAAAGCGACTGGCGACCGCGATCCTGCCGCCCGGTATCTACAGCGGTATTTCCATACGGTTCAAGCAGGCCTTTATACAGACGGAGGAGGGTGATGTCGCCCTGCTGGTTGCGGATGAGCCGATCCGGGTTAAGCGCCCGTTCGACGTCACGCGGCGTAAAGCGTCAACCCTGTTTTTATCCCTGAATGCCGCGGGAAATGTAAAAGCCGGTGTTCGATTTACGCCCGGCTTTTCCCTGGCATCTTCCGGCCGCGTGCTCATCAATCTCAACGGCTATGTTACCAATGCGGATTCCAATTTCATCACCGTCTTCAACAAAAAAACCATGCGGGTTGTGGATACGATCGCCACCAGCCAGGGACCCATGGGGCTTGCCATCGATCAATTGCGTGCCAGAGCCTATGTGGCGGCTTCACGCGACGACATCATCGAGGTGATTGATGTCTTCAAGGGACAGATTATTAATCGGCTCAGATTAAACCTCAAAGACAGGCCCATAGAGCTTGCCATCACTCCCGACGGCAGAACGATGGTAGCGGTCAACAATGGCACCAACACCGTGAGCATAATTGACACGCTTTCGATGATCGAGCTCGCCAAAATCCGGGTGGGTGAAGGCCCCGCATCTGCGGTGATTGATCCTTCAGGATTTAGAGCGTTTGTTATGAATGAGCGCTCGAGCACGATTTCGGTAATTGATCTGACCCAACGAGGAGTTTCCGTAACCATAGGCGTTGAAGGGTCGCCTCTGAGAGCCGCATTTAATCGGGAAGGCAGTAAACTTTTTGTCATTAGCAGGAATTCACCCAACCTTAGCGTCATCGATCTGGCGCGTTTAACCGTTAGCGCGAAAGTCTTTATCGGATTGGGCGCCTTATCCATTAAGGTGGACGATCTCACGGGTCTGATTTATGTGGGCAAGCGCAGCGGAGGTGAAATTATGGTTATTGATCCCTTCGCTTTGGTCTTCATTGATATGATTCGCGTGGCTGGCAGGGCGGCTTTCATAACCGTCGATGAGGAAGAGCGAAATCTTTTTGTGGCGATTCCGGATAAAAAGATGCTGCAGAAAATCAATATCACCAGCAAAAAGATCAGCTCAAAAATCGATGTGGGTGAAGGCGCCTTTGCAGTTGCCGTTATGGGCGAAAGATAGTGTATGCTGCTGGCTGTTTTCCGTTATATAGGGTTTTTAACAATCGTTCTGCTGTTCAATCCGCTTCTGTTGCTCTATGCCCGGGCCGAAGGCGTCAATTTCAACGCCGAATATATTTATACCGATAGCAGCGGCGATACAAGAATTAAGGCCACCGGCGAGAAGATCAGCACGGATTTTGATCGGTTCGATCAACGCTATAACCTCGATATTTCAAAAAACATTTTTCCCTATCTGATTTTCGCAACCGGATCGATTTATGAGTACAATAAACTCACCACCGAAACCGAAGGTAATCGAACCCGTTTTAATGAGGAAATTCTGCGCCCGTTTGCAGAGCTCACGCTCAACAACCCCATTTACCAGGCCGGCGTTTCCTATCGCGGATTTAGAATCGATGAAGAGATTTCAGGCCTGCCGGACGCCAGTTCTGACAGGGATGAATATACCGCCACGGTCGGAATGACCCCTCCTTCAAAACGGTTCCCCGATTGGAACTTTACCTTCAGGCGCACGCTCACCGATGATCATCCCACAACCATCGACGAGGAACTGGATGTTTATTTTTTTGAAACCCGATACAATCCGATCACAGATTTACGGGCGGACTATTCCTATACGCGCCGTGATACCGATGATAAGCTCAGGGGCTTTAATACCAAGGAGCAAACGCATTTCGGCAAATTAGAGTATTCACAGGATTTTCTGGACCAACGCCTCTTCATGAACACCGGTTATAATATCCGCTATAACAAACTGGAGCTTCCAAGCTCGGCAACATTGGATTCCGCATTGGTGCGGACTGCCGGACTTTCATCTCTGGATGATACCCCCGCTGACGGACCGGCCCTTACGACCAACGCGGCCCTTATTGACGGAAACCTTGTTGCTTCAGCCGGACTGGATCTGGGATTGAACGGGGATGAAACCACATTGACAAATATCGGACTTGATTTCGGACTTTCCCTGGATGTCGACCAAATCCGCATCTGGGTGGACCGGCGTCTTTCCGATCTGGTTGCGGGCTCTTTTTCATGGGAAGTTTACACCAGCCCTGACAATTTGGACACCAGCACCTGGACGCTGGTAGATACGGTATTTCCGGCTGATTTTGCCACCTTTGACAATCGATTTGAAATCAACTTTACTGAAGTCAATACGCGTTTTATCAAGGTTGTCACCCGGGCGCTTTCACCCACCGTACCCGGATCCGCTCAATTCCCCAATATCTTTGTCACCGAAATGGAAGCTTTTGTGACGGTCTCAGGGGACCAGGTCGACAATGAAACCCAAACCACCGACCAAAATTTTAACTTCAATTTACGGGGTCAGATCAGTGACCGGACCGTCGCCGGTTATAATCTGTTATACACTCGCCAGGATCAAGATCCTTTTAATATTGAGCGAACCCAATTGACCAATGATCTCTACTTTAACCATATTTTCAACCAGGTATTTTCCGTCACGGCCAGCGGGCAACGCACAGACAATTCATTTCAGGACGCGGATACCACCACTTACAATTATGGTGCTTCGCTGGTAGCCACCTGGTTAAAGACGTTCGGTCAATCGCTGACATACAGCGGCACGTACATAGACGAAGATCTGGGCACCGCTTATCAGAATTCAATTTTTCTGCGCAACAATGCGAGCCTTTACCAGGGATGGAGTATGTTTTTGGATGGCGGCTACGGCTGGGAAGAGCCCGTGCAATCAAACTCGCAGATTACCTCGTGGACTTTGCGAACCGGGACCAATATAAAGCCCAATAACAGGATTACCCTCAATTTAAATTACTTGTTTAGACGAACGAACCAGCCCGATTTGGAAATCGGGCCGGATACAGACCAGCAATTTGATATCCAGGGATTTTTCATCCCTTTTGATACCCTTTCCTTTTTTGCCAAGGTGAGCTTTGTGGACCGCGATAATGGAACCGACACCTTTCAAAATTATTCGGTGAACTGGGCGCCGTTTCCAGACGGCGATCTGCAGTTTTTTTTCATATACAACGAGACATTGAGGAGTCAAGACGACCGAACGGAAAGAGTTATTGGCCCGAGCCTAAAATGGACCATCGGCAGATTTGGCTTATTAGACCTTGCCTATACGTTTTCACGAAGCGAAGACAACGTCCAAAAAGTAGATTCAACGATCATCAATGGGAATTTGCGGATTATTTATTAGGCGCAAGCCCTTATGTTGCTTGCAACTTCAAAATCGGATATATAAAATATTGTTTCCAAACAGGGGGAATTGCATGAATCCGAAAATTTGTATTATCGCATTCGTCATTGTTTCACTGGTCGCCTGCGCGACCTCTATTCCCGAAAACTACCATGATCCCGAAATGGATTTTGCAGCCTTGCGAAGCATAGCGGTCATGCCCTTTTCAAACCTCACCGGCGATAAACTGGCAGCCGAAAGAGTGCGCAATACCTTTATGACGAGCCTGATGTCGACCGGCGTGGTCTATGTGATCCCCTCCGGGGAGGTTGTTCGTGGGATCAGAAGGGCCGGCCTCGAGCACCCGGCGGTGCCGTCGGTGGAGGATGTCGTAAAATTAGCCGCCATTATTCGGGCTGATGCTGTGATTACCGGGGTCCTGAGGGAATACGGCCAGGTGAGGTCAGGTACCACCACAGCGAACGTTATCTCCCTGAGTATGCAGATGATCGAAAGGGAGACACGCAAGGTTGTATGGACAGCAGCCACCACCAAAGGCGGTATCACTGCATTTGACCGGCTTTTTGGCGGAGGGGGCAAGCCCATGAACGACGTAACCGAAGCGGCCATCAATGATATTCTTAACATGCTTTTCTACTAGATTAATTATCTTTTTTTGCGCCATCCTTGTCGGGATTTCAGGCTGTGCGGTGAAAAATGAACCCGCCGGGCCTGTGAGCGCTGATGCGCCGGGTGGCGGCAGTGAGCTTAAAATCGCTGTCCTGCCGGTTGTTAACATGAGTGGAACACCGGCTCCCCTCCACACCATAAATCAGGCGCTGATAAACAGCCTCAACCGCAAAGCCCTCAACATCCTCGTGCCGGACGTCGTTGAGAGCGTCATCACAAAGCATCGCATTCGTTATCTAGGCGGTATTAATCACACAACTTCACGGGTGTTCAGAAAGGAGGCCGGGGTTGAAGCCGTACTGATCACCTCTTTGGAGCTTTACAGTGAAATGGCACCACCTAAGATTGCGCTGACATCCAGATTGGTTTCGACCGCCAAGCACATGCCGGTTTTATGGATGCGCGGTATCGGTTTGGCCGGAAATGAATCACCGGGACTTCTCGACCTGCGTTTGGTCGAAGACCCGCAGGTACTGCTGAAATCGGCGGTGCAAACTCTTTCAAGCCTACTTGCCCGGTTCCTTTCAGGCCGGGCGGATGGGGCTGAATCTCAAAGGATCAGAAACATTTTTCAGCCCCGAGCATCCTTTCGCGCCCCCATTTTAGATTCGGAAATGCAATACCGGGTGGCCGTGATCCCATTTTTTAATGTTAGTGAGAGAAAACACGCCGGCGAAATGATAGCCCTGCAATTTGTGAAGACGTTGAATGCGTATGACAATTTTTTTGTGATTGAACCGGGAGTTGTCAGACAAACGTTGCTGGACATGCGGATCATTATGCAGGATGGGTTATCCCTTGCAGATGCGGACCTTATCTTCAGCCGGCTGAAGGCGGATCTCGTTCTTTCCGGCAATATAATGGATTATCAGGACTATAAAGGTTTTGATGGGCGACCCAGAGTTGATTTTTCAGCCCAGATCATCGCCAAAAAAAATCGGGAAATCGTATGGGTCGTCAAGAGCTATAATCAGGGTGATGACCGGGTTTTTTTCTTCGATTGGGGCAAGGTCCACACCGCCTATGCCATGACCACCAAGATGGTGCAGTTGGCGGTTGAAGATCTCGTTCAATAAAGGCCGAAGTAATCCTCGAACATCCTAATCAAGTCTGCATCTGTGGCCGGGCCCAGAAATACCTCCGGCTGATGCACGCCGTCGGTCATGATCAAACCGACAAAATGATCGAAAGCCTTGCGGTAATAAATGATGTTCTCGGTGCCATTCAATTGAACCTGTATTTTGAGTTTAGTCGTCGAAAATTCTTGAATATGGTTCAACTTTAGAAATGTGAGCACTTTGCCCCGATAATGATAGAAGTCGTACAGCCCTTCATCGATCGCATCTTTTTCCTGATGGGTCATGGAAAGATATTCGGTCTGGGAAGGTCCGAAAAATACAACCGCCTTTCCACTGACAAACAGGGTTTCTTTATCTACACCACCGGTTTGCGCAAAAAGCGGGCTTGCCATTATTAAAAAAAATAAGCTTGCCGAAAATAGTTTCATATTTCTGCTACCTTGTGTTCATCGTCGGCTTATTTCAAACCGTATTTCTTTACCTGATACCGCAACGTGTCGTAACTGATATTCAGAAGCTTGGCAGCAAGGGACTTGTTATTATCTGCTTTTTCGAGGGCCTGCTGGATGAGGTCTTTTTCGACTTCCTCAAGGGATATCCCTGAATCGGGTAACGTAAATTTATCGGCTGCCGGTGGACTTGGGCTTAGCGTGTCTTCAAATATCCACTTGGGCATATGCTTCGGGCCTATGGTCTTCGCGTTCTCCAGTACGACGAATCTTTCAACGAGGTTCTTCAACTCCCTTATATTTCCGGGCCAGGCATAGGCAATCATCAATTTTTCAGCCTCCGATGAAAAGCCCTTAACTCGCTTTTTGTTGTATTGGGTGGCAAAGTGTGAGAGAAAATGACTGGCGAGCAGAGGGATGTCGTCAGTTCTTTCTCTAAGCGGAACCACATGCAAATAAAATGCGGTCAACCGGAAAAACAAATCTTTGCGGAATTCTCCATTTTTGACGGCCTCGGAAAGATTTCGGTTCGTTGTCGCAATCACGGTGACATCGACGCTGATTTCGCCTTTGCCTCCAATACGTCTTATTTTCCTTTCCTCCAAAACTCTCAGCAGCTTGCTCTGAAGGTCCAATTTCATATCGCCGATTTCATCCAACAGAATCACACCGCCTTTGGCCAGTTCAAACAACCCTTTTTTATCCGACTTGGCGTCTGTAAAAGACCCCTTTTCATACCCGAAGAGCTGGCTTTCAAGGAGGGATTCGGGCATGGCCGCACAATTTACCGAGATGAAAGGCGCATTCCAGGTATCATCCTGGTTAGACATTAGTTCGTGGATTTGCCGGGCGACAAGCTCCTTGCCGGTACCGCTTTCTCCGGTGACAAGAATGGTGGATACCCGGGCTTGCGCCATCTTTCGGATATTTTCTTCCAAGTCCTTGATGACCTTGGATTCTCCGATAATTTCCTTTTCATAGGCTTCGGAATAGGCTTTTCTGAGGTAGTCGACCTCCTGTTTGAGGTTTTCCTTTTCGATGATGCCGTTGATTACCATTTTAACCTCATCCGTATTAAATGGTTTGGTCAGATAGTCAGCCGCCCCGAGCTTCATGGCATTAACGGCGCTATCGACCGCATCATCGGCCGTGAGCATAACAACCTGCGTGGTCATTCCATCACCTTTTATTTCCTGAAGGATATCCATCCCGTTGCGATCGGGCATTCTTATATCCAGCAGGACCACATCCGGATCCCAGGCTTTAATTTTATGGATCACATCATCAGTTTCAGTTTCGGTAAAAACCTCGTAACCTTCCTTCTTGAGAGCCTTGGCCAACACAGAGACAATCAATTCTTCATCATCCAAGAGAAATACCTTCCCCTTTTTTTTCATGAAATTAGTTCCTTTTCTTCTTTCTTCACCTTAAGTGAAACGTTGAACACTGTTCCCTGGCCCGGTTTGCTTTCGACAATTATTTCGCCTCCATGCTGTTCAACCAGCCGGCGGGTGATCGCCAGACCCAGGCCGGAACCTTTGCGTTTGGTCGTAAAAAACGGCTGAAAGATCTGGTCAAACAGGGGCTGCTCGATACCCTTGCCGGAATCCGCAACTGCAATTTGAATGCTGTTGAGCTTATCGTCATAGGAGGTTCTGATGGCTAAAACACCGCCATCGGGCATGGCTTCGATGGCGTTGAACATCAGGTTCAATAAAACCTGTTGCAGCTGCATGGGATCGATCATGGTTTCCGGCAGATTCGGATCGAACTCCTTGAGAACTTTTATGGGGGTCGCGGAATTCGAAGACAGGGTGGGGTGTTTCAGTGAAAAAGTGATGGTTTTATCAAGAAGGTCATTTAAATCCGTCAGCATCGGCTGGAGTTCGGGCGGTTTGGCAAAATTAAGCAGGCTTTTGATCAACAGCTCGATACGCTTAATCTCGTCAACCGCTTTGGCGATGAGGCTTTTGTCCTCTTCGGAAATGCCGGGTTCTTCCAGAAGAACCTGTACCGAGCCTTTGATGCCGGCCAGTGGATTTTTAATTTCATGTGCCAGGCTGGCGGCCCATTCACCGACCATCTTGAGCTGTTCGGCGCGCTGCAGGGACGCTTCTACCTTCTTTTCTTCGGTGATATCCCGGATCACATGGATTAATCCGCTGATCCGGTCATTATCATCAAACCTGGGCATGGATCTTATTTCAAGAAACATATCCAGGTGCGGCTCGTACATTTCAAAAGAAACCGGCTTACCGGTGTCAAGACACTCGCAACTGGCGCAATATTCCGGTGGATATTCTTTGCCATGGTAATATTGATAGCATTTTGCCTGGGTGACTCCTAAAAAAGGGAGGCCCAGGATTTTTTCGGCGGCTTTATTGGCCCGGATGATATTAAATTCGCGGTCATGGATCGTAATCATATCGGTTATCGTATTAAAGGTTTCCTCCCACTCCAGTTTGGACCGAATAACGAGGTTTTCCATTTTTTTACGTCCGGAAATATCCCGATCGATTGCCAGAATATATTTGTGTCCCATGTACTCCAACAGTCCGGCACTGATTTCTACGGTGAAGATGGTGCCGTCTTGCTTAACGTGGTCGATTTCGGCATTGATCCACTCGCCATTTAAGATACGGTGAACGCGATCCGGGGCAGCCTGTGAAGCGTTGGGGGCATCCAGATCTTTGATTAAGTTGAGGGTAGACAACTCCTCCAGACTATATCCGTGCATCTCGGCCGCTGCAGGATTGGCGTCGACAATATCGCCCACTTTGTCGCCCTCGGCGTCGATAATGAAGATCGCATCCCCGGCGCTTTCAAACAGGGTTCGATAGCGCCGTTCGCTTTCCATGGTTTTACGCATGGTCTGTCTCAAAGATTTGGACATTTCGTTAAAGGATGTGGCCACCTCGCCGAATTCATCTCTTAAACCCTTTATGCGATAGTCCAAATCACCGCTTTGCAATTTACGGGTGGCCTCCAAAAGCGCTTTAACCGGTTTGGTAAATTCTCTGATAACAACAAAACAAAATCCGGCTGCGATGAACGGTGTCAGTACCACCAGCACATAGAGCGTACTTTTTGACCTGGAGATATCGATCATGGAAGCTTTGGTTTTATCCGCAAGCTTGTTATTGGCCATATGGACCATGGCATCGACCTGGGCAGCCAGGTTTTGCGCCGTCTGATATGCCGTGTCACTTTCCTTGACGAGCTCATCGCGGTTGCCGCTTATCTTCAGAATTTTGTGGATGGAACCGCTGTAAGACTCGATATTGGCGCTCAAATGGTTCAGCCGCTTCGTCACTCTGGCTGTATGATGACAACTAAAGCAATTGCCCGAATCTTTTTTAAGGTTATCTAGATTGGCTAGAATTGCATTCGGGTTCTTTTCATAACGGGTGCCCATGAGGTAGAGGTCGGACTGCACGTGCTTAATCCGAATCAACAGTTGCTCCCGCATGATTTCCACCTGATGGAGCGTAATCAGCTGATCCAGTTTTGAGGTTGCGGTTTCAATCGCAATGATGATGTAGGCACCACCGGCGACAAATACCAGGCAAACAAAGCCCAAGGCGACGAATACTTTTTTCTTCATGTTTATCTGCTTTTTTGAATTTCCAGGGTTTCAATTTTAATATAAACACGGCTTAAAAATTTCCACGAAATATGCGGATTAATCCTTTATACCGGTACGCTTATCGGGATCATGGAAATATAAAAATTTAAACAAAGCTTCGGGACCATGGCAATCTTTGCACATCAGATGCTGCGACGCTGTTCTCAGAAAACTGTTAAGCGCCGATCCTTCAACCTCAACGCCCTTGCCTTTTGATGGTAAATTTGAATCCCATTGATGGGCATTATGACATGAGGCACATGAAAGATTGCCGGCCGTTACGTTCTCAGCGGTTGTTTTGTCAAAAAGCGGCAAATATTTTTGCGGCCCCGCAATGTTTTTGCGAATATTGATGATCACGACATTATCGGGATGCGAGCCGATCAGCGGGACTTTGTTATGCGCAGGTCCGTCTTTTGAGTGGCAGGAGTTGCACATCTGCTCCATTATGCTATCCCCGGCCGAAAGTCGGCGGGCCCATAATTTGATTTGATTCGGGCTGTTGTGGACCAGATGACAGGTCCCGCAAACGCCGGATTCAGCCGGGATTTGATCTAAACTATTTTTGGAATTCGGTGCGCTTACCAGAAGGTCATGATCGCTCATTTCAACAGAGCCCGGCTCGGGATGACAGTTTTCGCAAAGTTTGGGCGCGGGAGAATTCGCTATTCTTAAAAAGCTGTTTTGCGAATTTCCTTCAACCTTAAAATGATCTTTAGCAGGTTTATCAGAAGAAGGGGACCAGCGATGGGGGTCATGGCACGAGTGGCAGGCCAGCAAGCCCTTGTCCATCGCTTTACCGTTTTTATCAAAAAGCGGCAGGGTGGTGGTAACGCCCTTTTCAGCCGGCGCAATGTTTAGCGGGTGAGAGTAGCCGCTCAGTGCTTTTTTTGCGGCCGCACCTTCGGCATTATGGCAACTGAGACACAGGGATTGAACCACATGGTCGTCGGGGTCAGCCATCTGCCTTCCCCATAAAAAAGATTTTTGGGCGTTATGCACGAGGTGACAGCTCCCGCAGAGGCCTGATTCCGCCGGTGTCTGGTTTATGATATTTTTGTCTTCAGGGGCCGATTTGCTCAGATCGTGGTCGCTGCTGGCAATCTGAAATTTTTCGTGGTGACATTGGTCGCAGATCTGCGGTGACGATTTTCTTAAAAACGATGTGAATCGTTTCTTAACTTCCTTGCGTTCTTTCGCGGGTTCAGCAGTGGTTGAACCCGGCTCCCAGCGATGGGGATCATGGCATGTCTGGCAGGTCATGGTTCCTTTTGCGGATACTTTTCCTTGGGCGTCAAATAGCGGCAAAGCCGGCGTTAAATTTTTTTCAAGCGGCAGGATGGGGGTCGGATGAGAATAACCCTTGTTTATTTTGTTCTGGGCGATTCCGGTTTCATTGTGGCAGCTGATACAAAGACTCTCTACGCCTTTTGAGCCGGCGGTCGCAGCGGTTGTCCGTGCCCACAAAAAGTTTTTTTTCGGGCCGTGCACCAGGTGACAACTTCCGCAGAGGCCTGATTCTGCGGGTGTTTGGTTCAAAATATTTTTTTCTTCGGGAGCCGATTTGCTCAGGTTGTGTTTGGAGTTGGCGATTAAAAATTTATCACGGTGACATTCTCTGCAGATCCGGGGTGACGGTTTTCGGAGTAAGGATTTCATATTCGTTGCGCTGCGGGCCGGTTGCGCGTCTGTCGAAATCGGCGGCAACTGATGGGTTTCATGGCAGGTTGAACAGGTCATTTTGCCGTTTATGTCCCGAACGCCGTAGCGATCATACAGCGGCAGGCTCAGATCCTCCTTTTTAACAGTGATCGTCGTTAAAACGGAATCCTGCGTTCTTTTGGCAAAGGGGTAGACACTCAAGGGGTGGGTGGTGCCGATTAAATTGACCTTTGCGGCCACCCGGCCTTTGCTGTGACAGCTCATGCAAAGCCGGGTTGTAAAACCCCCTTCGCCGGACAGCTTGCGGGCGGCCCTGTGCGGCAGATGGCACGCCGAGCACACGCCGGCTTCGGCCACGGTTTGGCCTTGCAGATTTTTTTCCCGGGGTGCCGAAACTCCCAGGTTGTGTCTGGTATCGGCAATATATTTTTTGTCCGGGTGACAGACCAGGCAAAATTCGGCTTCTTGATCCTTTTTTATCAGTAATAGCCGCTGTTCAACTTGGTTGTTGTGAACCCGGTGGCAGGTCTGGCAGATTATTTCACCAGCCTTGCCGCGCCTGGCACCGCTTTGTTCCAGCCACGCGGGTATCGTCGCGGTTTTCGGCGTCACGTTGACCACGTGAACGGGACGCTTTTGGCCCTCGGCGGTAAATACGTTCTGGTCCTGGTGACACACCAGACACAGGCTGGAATCGTCGGAAGCCTTCACCAGCAGGCTGGCGGTGGGCGATCCGTGAACCAGATGGCAGGATTGGCAGACCAGTTGATTGGGTTTTTCGCCCACCCGGGCCCCCCGATCGATCATCTGCGGTGGAACCGGCTTTTTGAAGCTGCCCAGGGGATGATTGCCGCCTGCAATTCCTCCGGCCATGTCGCCGTGGCATTGGGGGCACATTGCGGAATTGCGGTTGGAAACTCGCATAAAGAAGGTTTCCCTGGATTCCGGGCCACTTGGCAGCGCATGGGGCGTATGACAGGTGGCACAGTTCATCTTGCCCGCTTGGTCCAATGGAAAGGCTTCGGGTATCTGCATATTCTCCGGCGGCCGGATGTCACTGGTATGCTGGCGGTTATGGTAGGCCCAGGCCCTGGAATCCGCCACACCGCCGTCGTGGCAGGAATAGCACATTTCGGGTGTGGCCACCATTTTTTTGGCGGTGTAGGCCGTCAGCTCCGAACTGCGGCCTTCGATGAAAAATGTATCGACCCAACGAAAATGACATATCGCACAGGCCTTGGCCGAATTCGGGTTTTTGGGCGGCTCTAAGTTCGTCTGGGCATTGGCGCTATTGAGCCACATGAGCACGCCCATCACCACCAACGTCAGCAGGCCTTTTTTATTCATTTTCAATTGTCGATGCCGCGTGAGTTTGCGTCGTTGCAAGTAATTCAAAGGATGCCGTCTGATTTTTAATTTTCGGTTTTGCCCAAAGGCCTTACTCCAAACGGAATACACTGACTTTGTTGGCCCGCATTTCGACCACGTAAAGTCGGTTCAAACGATCGATAAATAAGCCGACCGGTGTCTTAAACTTTTTGACTTTCTTTGTGCGGGGGTCTCCCAGTGCGGCGTAGAAATTGCCGCTGGCATCAAACACCTGGATCACCCCCAGGTAACTGTCGCTGACATATACCCGGTTGTGCTTATCGAGGGCCACTCCTTTGGGACGGTAAAATTCGCCTTGTTCAACGCCCCAAGCCCCGATGAAGTTTACGAACAATCCCTCAGGATTCAAAACTTGAACCCGGGTGTTGATCACCTCCACCACATAAAGGTAGCTGTCCTTGTCCAAAGCCATCAGAAACGGGTAATTGAAATTACGTTTTTCACTGCCCGGTGTGCCGATCGTGCGGATCAATTCGAGATTTGCGAGGTCATAGACCAGAATGCGGTGGTTGTCGTTATCGACCACGTAGCAGCGTTGAAGGGTTTGATCTACGGCGACATCGGTGGGATCGGCCGGTTTGATTTTGCCCCTGGGGATGTCCATTTTGGCGATAAAATCCCCCTGGGGCGAAAAGATTTGTACCCGGTGATTGCCGGCGTCGGCCACATATATGTTGCCGGAACTATCCAGATCAATACCCAACGGGAAGCGTAGCTGGCTGCTTTTGGCCCCCGCACTGCCGAAAGAAGACACCAGGCGCCCCCCCTGATCGTAGATCCTGACTTTATTGTTGACCCCGTCGACCACATATATGCGTCCGTCTTTTGAAACCGCCACATCGCTGGGCTGGTTGAGCTGGTCGCGCACCTCAAAGAGAGGCTGCACTTCGATCAGGCGGATACCGTAGCCGGGATTTGCATGCATCAGCAGATATACGATGAACAGGCTCAAAAATATGATGACTTGGTTAATTCGGCCCATGAAAAAAATTACAGCCTCTTAGAATTTAAGGTCGCAGCATTTGCGGGAAGTAAAAGGTTTCGTACTTGGTGACCAGACCCTTGATATTCAACACCATCAGGTTGTGAGTCTTTTTGGGATCAAAGCCTAAATGCCGGAAATTAAGGATACTATGTGAAGAGTGGCATTCGTCGCAGGCCACGCTGATTTCTTTTTTAGCAATTTGACGATGAAAATAGTCCAGTGCCTGTGTCTTCTGATCTGTACTAAGACTTTTTTCCTTTAATAGAAATTCATCTGCTTGGCGGACGTCTTTGGAATCGATAACCAGCACTCTATTGCCGTTGTCTTTGGCGAAAACCGCGATCCTGGAAATAAAGTGTTCGGACGTCGGGGATTTATCCGTTTTGGGATTATAATAGGTCCCAAAGGGTTCGCCGCTAAAAGTCGCATTTTCGGTATCATTCCAATCATATGTGCAATCGGCAACACTTTCTTTTTTTAAGTGACAGACCTCGCAAAGCATAAAGCCCGTATGCATGTTTAAAAGCGCTCTTACCAGTTTATTCTCACTATGCGGGTATAACGGGTGGCAGACGCGGCAAGCGGTTTCATCATCCAACCGTTTTATAAAAGATTGTTCTTGCTTGTGAATCGATTTGAGCGGGAAATTTTTGATTCGATCTTTTTGCTTGATTTCGAGGTGACATTTGGTGTTGCAATTAACGCTGATTTCACCGGTATGCGGGACCTTCGTCACCCGGGTATGGCATTGGCGGCAGTCGGTTTTGCCGTGGGCGGAGCGCACATATCTGGCTTCGTCGATATGAAGCACCTTGAATCCGTCATCCCCTGCCTGTCTTACGAGGCCGGGAAACCGATGACAGGTAAGACAGCCCCCCTCGTCAAGGGCGAAGCTGACTGAGACGGCGTCAAGGCTCATGCAGCCGATAAATATTGCCAAAATTAAAAAAATAACCTGTTTCATTTCTAAAACGCCATTTTGATGGGTCGATTTTTTAATATAGATCCCCGGTCCCCGGATTCTAATTAGAATCCGGAGCCCCTTAAAATCCTCTCCTGTAAGAGGCAATTACCATACCAAAGCTTTCTCGGTGAATTCATTTGCATAAGACAACCCGCCGTTTTTATATTTGTCTTAGTTGGGAATTGACTTTTGGCCCTTACTCCTGTAGTGAGGTCAGGATGCATTTTTTGAAAACCCGTATCGATGGCCGCTGAAACCATCATGATCCGGTGAAATCACCAGTTCAAGATGGTGATTTCACCGGATTTGATGATAGGCGTTTATCATATAAAGCATTTTATGCGTCCAAATACAACGGTTTTCAAGGATCAGCCCGTCTTTCTTTTTCTGGCATACTCATTGCAAAATGAACAAAAAACTTAAACTTCACCTAAAGTTTTATCTCAGATTTCATCACATAGCGTGTGTCATATAAAACACCCCTAAAAAAGCTAGCCTATGCTAAATACGAGCGATCCCTAATTTTGAGGTTTTTAAAATTATGACATTAAAACAAATACTTAAATCTGTCGGCGGTCTGTGTATCGCTGTTTTATGTTTCACGCTTTTTTTGCCGTTGAGCGCTTCGGCCGCCGATATCGGTAACTGCTTGTTATGTCACAAGTATCCCGGTCTCAGCAGGGTGGATGAAGAAGGCAACTTCCGGCTGTTGTATGTGAACGAGGACATCTTTCGCCAGAGCGTGCATTCCAAAATTAAATGCGAGGGGTGTCACGAGGACATTAAAAAGATTCCCCACGACCCGGTTAAAAAAGTGGACTGCTTCATCCAGTGCCATGTTGTTGAGCCCTCCACTGAAAAGAAGTTTTCCCATAAGGATGTTCAGTCATTTTTGGAAGCCAGCGTGCATGCCAAGGTAGACGAATACGGCAATCACAAAAAATTTTCCGAAGACATGCCGACATGTTTAGACTGCCATGACAACCCCCTGTACCGACCGCTTTCGTTTTTCAAGACCGTGCGGCCCGGTATCTCCGAGACCGCCGCGGGGCGCTGCCGGGTATGCCACAAAAAGGACGAGTTTATTTATCGATTTTACAACCATATCACCACAAGACTGCATAAGATCCGCAATCCCCGCAACGTGGCCGAGGTGTGCGCCCGATGCCACGACAATCCCGAGATCGTGGAACGTCACGAAATGACCACCCGGGCAGCTTACTCTTACGGCGAAACTTTTCACGGAAAGGCGGCCTTTTTTCTGAGCGAACGGGTTCCCGATTGCCTGGACTGCCATGTGAACCGGGGACAATCGGTGCACCAGATGCTGAGCTCCTCGAACCCCAACTCCATTACCCATAAAAACAACAAAGAAATGATTTGCTCGAATCTGGACTGCCACCCCAAAGCCACTCCCGGTTTTTCCGCCTATAAGGTGCATCCCGAGTTCAATCTGGAAAAAAGTCCTGCGAAGTACTATTTCACCGCATTTTTTCTGATTCTTGCCGGTGGGACGCTCTTGCCGTTGATGGGAATGATGGGTCTGGATTTGATCAGGCGGTTGTTTCCGCATGCCGCTCTGAAACGGAGGAAAAAATCGTGAAACCTCAAAACATGATTAAAGAAAAGGACGGCAAGCGATATTTCTTCAGATTTTCACTGAATCAACGCTTCCAGCACATCACCATGGCCTCCTGCGTGATTGCGCTGATACTGACCGGCATGCCGCTTAAGTTTAAAGAGGCCTTTTGGGCGCCCTATCTTTATAATCTGTTCGGGGGAATTCATGTGGCCCCGATTGTCCACAAGGTGGCCGGCTCGACTTTGCTGCTGCTGTTTGCCTACCATCTTATTTATGTATTTGTCACGATCATGGAAAATTATATTATGCCCCTCAAGCAAAAGGGGCAGCTCAGCGCGGGCAATGTAATCAAAACGCTGATTAATTTGCCCATCATACCCAGTCTCAAGGATCTCGAAGATATCCGCGACCTCTTGAAATATTTGCTGTTTATTTCCGACAAACCCCCGGAGGGCGCCCAGTTTACCTGGAAGGAAAAATTTGATTACTGGGCACCTTTCTGGGGCATCGTTATCATCGGGTCTTCGGGTTTGATCATGTGGAACAAAGAGCTGGTCACCCGAGTTTTGCCCGGGGAGGTCATCAATTTTGCCCTGATTGCCCACAGCGATGAGGCCTTGCTGGCCATGCTGTTTTTATTCATCTGGCATTTTTATAACGTTCATTTTTCATTATCCGTTTTTCCGATGGGTACCGTTTTCCTGACCGGATATCTTTCGGAGGAACAGATGGCTGAGGAGCACCACCAGCAATACAGGGAAGTGATGACCGCAGCCGGGCTTGAGGACCAAATGCTGCCGCACCACGGCACCCGGCCGCAGAAAGATGCCGGGGAGGACGTGCCGACACCCGCTGAAGATTCGGTATCCGATCTTTCCGGGGAGGCTAAATCGACTGATAATTAGGACACATGTGATGAAAAAGATTCTTGCAAAATTATATATTCTGGTAGGTTTGGTTGCGACGGTGTTTTTCACGCTTCTGATATGGAACCTGACCCTCGGTAAAATCGTCAAAGAATATCGCAACCGCCAGCAGGTCGAGACCATCATCAAAGAGCGCGCTTTGGCCAAAGAAGAAAAGGAAAAAGTCGAGGCCACTTTCAAAGAAGCCATACTTGAAAGCGAAGAGACCATCAAACACTACCTCGGATACCGGGTTCTGGAACAACGCTTTATCAAAGGTCACTTCCACCACATCGATTTTAATTTTCCGCCGGATAACCGCAATTACTGTATCGCGTGCCACGGGGATATCCCCCATGACAAAGTCAAAGAACTTAGAGCGTTTGACAACATGCATGCATCGTTTATTGCCTGCCAGACCTGTCACGTAAGACTTGAAGGCAACGCTAAAACCGGCGTATTCAAATGGTATGACCGCGAAACCGGTGAGATTATTAAAAGCCCGGTGAAAGAAGGTATGCGTCCCGGTACCTATAACGCCAAAATCCTGCCGTTTGAACGGGTTAACGGAACACTTCAAGCCGTGGATACGCCCGAGCGAATTGCCTTTGTACGTGAGTACAGCGAAACGGAAAAAACCTTATCTGAGGTCCAAAAGACAAAAGCCAGAAGGATCATCCATAATATTGTCAGCAAAAAACCCTATGTGTGCGAAGCGTGTCATCAAAAAGAGGATCCGCTTCTGCCGTTTAAAGAGCTCGGGTTTCCGCAACATCGTATTGATACCATGGTCAGCAACGAAGTCATCGGAATGATTAAAAAGTACACCGATTTTTATATCCCGCTCATCCTGGATCCCGGCGTCGGAACAACGGCACCGGAATCCCAATAGACGTTTGTGAAACAATTAGTACGGTGCAGTAAATTTTAGGAAGCCCGGGGGCTTCCGGTCGACGACAAAACCTCAATTAAGTAATTTGCGATGGTGCCTGTCAATTTACACCGCATTCGAACTTTAGTATTGGCGGCAATTTTACTGCTGATTCCGGGCATATCCGCCTTTTCACAATCGGATACCCTTGCCGATACGGAAAACTGTCTGCTTTGCCATCGCTACCCGAACATGGGCCGTTACGACGAGTTCGGTAAAAAGCGAGTATATTACCTTAACGCTGAAAAGTATGCGCTTTCGGTTCACGGAAAGCTTATGTGCAAAAATTGCCACATCGGCCTGGACACTATCCCGCACACCGAAGTCAAGAAGGTGGATTGTGCCACCAAATGCCATATCAAAGAACCGTCAACCAATCTGGAATTTTCCCACGCCAACATGATCAAAAAATATGAGGCCAGCGTCCATGGCCGCGGAACCCCGGATAATCTCAAACCTTCTCCCGAAGACCTGCCGACCTGCAAATATTGTCATGACAATCGGATGCACAATCCTTTTGACGGGCAATGGGGCCTCAGCCGGGCCCTGTTCACCGAAACCCTGGCGCGATGTAAAGGCTGTCATACGAAAGATAGGTGGGCCCAAAATTTTTACACCCATATTACCCATCGGATGCGAAAGCGCAGGCCTCCGGCAGAGATCATAAAATTATGCACAAGCTGCCATGAAGATCGGGACAAAATGGCCCGTCATGGCCTGGAGAGCATTGAGACCTTTAAAGATACGTTTCATTGGATTGAGATAAAGTATGGGGTTAAAAATGCGCCGGATTGTATCAGCTGTCACGTGCCGTTGGGATATGCGACCCATGATATCCGCCCGCGTTCCGATCCGATTTCACCGATTAACGACAGCAACCGTATCCAGACCTGCAGCAACCAGGGGGGGGTGCAGGCCTGTCACCCCGGGGCAAAGGCCAAGTTTGCCACCGGGAGGGTCCACGCCTATGGCACCAAGGCCCAGATGTTGGCCGGCCGGCAGGTTGACGAATTTGAAAATCTATCAAGGGATCTCATACTGGAGCGGGCTGAACTTGATATTTCAGAAGATGAGATATTTCATTTCAGGGTCTTACAATTCATCAAGCTGATGTATAAAATCCTTATCGGCGCCACCATTATGTTTATGGCCTTGCATCAATGGCTGGATTTTTTAAGCGCCAAAAGAAAACGGAAAAAACCGCATCATGGCAGATAATGAACTCGCACTAGATGCTGAAGCGCCAGCAGCGCCCGAAGCGATCAGCGGCGAACGCTACTTTGTGCGGCTCAACTATTCCGAAAGAGCACAGCATATGATCTTCGCCGGCTGTTTTTTTATACTGGTTATCACCGGTTTTATGCTGAAGCTCCCGGAAGGTTTCTTAGCGTTTTTTGGACAGGCCGGCGAATTATTGTTCCGCTATCGCAGACTTTTACATCGCATCGCCGGTACTCTCATGATTCTGGTCGGCGGGTATCATATATATTATCTATTGTGCAAAGCGGCCGGTCGTCGCTGGCTGATGGATATGCTGCCCCGCTTAGAGGATTTAAAGGATATGCGCGACAATCTGCTCTATTACCTCAATATAAAAGAGGAGCCGCCCGAATTTGATCGCTTCTGTTACAAACATAAAATAGAGTACGGCGCCCTGATTGCCGGAACCACGATCATGGCCTTAACAGGGCTGATCTTATGGACCCAGTACCAGTGGAGCAAATTTGTGGTCGATATTGCCGCCCTTGTGCATGGGATGGAAGCCATCCTGGCCAGTTTGGCGATCATGATATGGCATTTTTACGAGATTCATTTCCGACCGCATAAATTTCCGCTGGATAATTTATGGATCACCGGCCTCATTAGTGAAGCGGAAATGGAAGAAGAATACGGGCGGCATTATAAAAAAATTATGAATGATCCTGAACTGCAGAAAATATATATCAAGGAAAAGTCTGATCGCACCCCAAAATCTTACGTTTTAAACCATAAATAGAGAGCGGCGCTTTATGATTTTGATTTATCATATAAACGCTTACACGCTTGCGTGAAATGATGGCATATGATTGTTCATCTGAAATCTAGAATCGGTGTGTTTCTGGTAAAAGCCGTATTTGTATTGCCGCTTTTTGTGTTTGGCCTATGGCTCATCCAGGCGCTTTACTTTCCTGAATTGCGTTCCGCAAAACTCGAAGGGCCCTTACAAACAGATGGCGGCGATGACTTCTTTAGAAAAATAGGGCTGCAAAAAGCGCCTGTTCCCCGCGATCATTTTCATATGATCGACGCCTTTGTTTTTCAGCCCGGTCCCTATGAACCGATTTGCCGGACGTGTCATGGGACCTATGCCCACAGCAAAGAAAAAAGGATTCGGTCTTTTTTAAATTCGCATGAAGGATTTCTGGCCTGTGCGGTATGCCACGTGCGCAAAGAGCCTGCCGATAAATCAATTTTCTTTACCTGGGTGGATCGCCAGACAGGCGTGGCCAGCATGGCGGTTGAAGGCAAATACGGCAAATTTCCGGCGCAAATTTTTCCCAAAAGGATTTTTGCAAGCGGACAGGAAGAGATCATTCGGCCCATGAGCGAAAAATCGGCCCAGGCGTTTTTAAAGCACAGAGAAAAATTGACTCCCGACCAGGTGGCTCAAGCCAAGGCCAAGCTGCACGAGCACATATCAAAAAAACCGGTCGTTTGCCTCGAGTGCCATAAAAGCGGAGGGTATCTCGACTTTGCCGAGCTGGGATTTGCAAAAAATCGAGTCGATCATTTAACATCGTCCGAAGTTGCCAGTATGATCGAGAAGTATGAAACCTTTTATCTGCCTGAAGTCCTTGATTTAGGCACTCAATAAACATCCATATTCGAAAGAATATCTTTGCGAAGACAAACGCATCACAGCAGTTCCGGATATTTACTTAAGTCCTGCATGGGGTGACACTTGACGCACATGTTATTTGTGAGGCGATGCCGGAATTTTTCACCGGCGCCTTTGGCCCCCACCCTTTTATCGGGAATGACCCCCTTTTGATGGGGATTATGGCAGGTTGAGCAGGTAATATTTCCATCCGGATCCAGCGGCAAAATGATATCGTACTGATCGCGCAGCTCTTTAATTCGTTTTTCAATCTCGAAGGGGGGTTTGCGAAGGTGCCGGGTATGCCACTGGTGTACGCTTATTCTGCCATGACATCCCAAACACAGCACCTCCGGCTTTCCGAGAAGCTTTACGTCTTCATAGTTTGCGCGTTGTTCATCCGGGACTTCATCATGGCAGTATAGACATCGTGCTGCAATGATCTGCTTTTTTTCATTCAATTGCTGATGGGGGTTAAATTTTTTATATTCAGCAATGTTGTGGCATTTAAAACAAAGGCTCGTTCTATTTTTATGGGGCGCGCCTCTAAGAAATTTCTCCTCCTTTAAAAATATTCTTTCTGTCGGGTTATCCGTGCATTGGATGACCATTTCATGGCATGTGGCACAGGTGACTTTTCCATCCTGCAGCGGTAGTTCTGAAGGAATTCTCGGCTTTAGGTCTTGCGAGGGTTCTAAATCAACCGGATGGATATAATTTTCGGAAGTATTGTAATGGCAACGGCACAATAGCTTGAAATCCCCGCCATATCTTAAAAATTGCGGCCCTCTTTTGGGGGGGACGCTTACATGGCATTCCGTGCAGTACTTAGCGGAATAATGTATATCGGTTGTATTTGCAACCTCAGATACAAACGGTTTTGGCGCCTCCTGCTCACTTTTTGAGGTGAATCGCGAACCTATTTTACCAAAGCGGGTGTCCAGGGTTTCATCGGTACAGCCCATGCTGAAAATGGCGATGATGAATGCGATTGTCGCTAGTGCTTTCATAAGATTTATACTTGCAAAACATGCCACAGAGTAGTAGCGTCTGTCAGCTGACACCGGATCCTCATCTAATAGCACAGCTTGTCGATAAGGTAAATAATAAGAGGTTTTTTTTAAATTAAAGCAGCTCCGGGCCGGTAAAAAACATCCAGATTTATGAAGCGCAGTGTTCTGAAAATAATAAAGAGACATATCATCCCCGCGTTACTTGCGGCCGGGATATTCATGCTTTTGGGGCCCGGCTCCCCGGCCCGGGCGGCTGATGAATATAACTGCCTCATGTGCCACAAACACCGCTACAGCGGAAGAATCGATGAAAACGGCAAGCGCTGGAATTATAATGTTGATGAATTTCTGTATAATCATAGTGTCCACCGCAGTATCGAATGCCGCGACTGTCATTCCGACATAAAGAGAATCCCTCACGATCCGGTTACGCAAAACGTCAATTGCGGCAATCAGTGCCATATAAAACCGCCGTTTGCGCAAGAAAAATTTTCGCATGAAAAACTTATCGGTATATACAACCAAAGTGCCCACGGGATCGAACCCCAGGATTCGGAAGAGTTAAAAAACGCCAAGCCCTTCTGCAAGTATTGTCATCTGAATCCGATGTACACCCAAATATCCGAAAAGACGGTGCTTTTCAAGGAATCTTTACAGCGCTGCTTTAACTGCCATCCCCAAAGAGGTGTCATCCAGGCTTACAGGCATATGGCCCATCGGCTTCGCAAAAAGACCTCGCGTTCATCGCAAAAAATCGTCCAATTATGTTCAACCTGCCATGGGGACGTTGCCTTAATGAAAAAACTAAATGTCTCCGAAAGGGCCCTAACGGCGGTGGAAAGCTATAACCGGTCCATACACGGCAAGTTAGTGCGCCTGGGCTCCCAGAAAGCAGCCAACTGCATTAGCTGCCATGCTTCCAATGCCCTGCATGATATTTATAAAAAAGACGACCCCAGGGCCACCATTTATAAAGACAACATCGCCAAAACATGCAGTCAATGCCACGAAAAAACAAATAGCGCGTTTATAAATATTGCGGTCCATCCCAGTGCAGAACACGAAGGAAACCCGATTATTTATCTGGTGAGCATTTTCTTCCGGGTGGTCCTGTACGGAGCAACTTTCAGCATGGTCGGTCTGATGCTGTTTGAGACATTCGGCCGCTGGACAAATGGTATTAAATTGATACTCATAAACGGTACGAGCTGGCGGGGGCAATCAAAACGTAGATCCAAAAAAAGAAAATAGCAGGCGCTATGTCAACATTTTCGAAAATAGTTTCAAGGCCCATCGACTTTCTCACGCGCACAAAGGTGCAAGAGGACGAATATTTTACGCATGTGGATGGGGTCGGATCGGTTCCCAGGGATATCTACAAATATGTGAAATCCAATCCGATCGGTGATCTGCCGCGGTATTCCGTTCATATCGTGATACAGCATCTTTTGGTTTTCATAACCTTTATTTTCCTGGCCGCCAGCGGGTTACCGATATATTTCAGCGATCTGTTCTGGGCGTCCTACTTCGTATCACTTTTCGGCGGCATTGATGTAGCCCGGTCCATTCATCGAATCGCGGCATTTATTATGATGTTCGCAGCTGCCTATCATATTATCACCATCGCTGCCGGAACGATTCGAAAAATTTATCATCATGAATTCGATTATAAAAGGACCCAGCTGCCCCGCTTGAAAGATCTTTTCGATTTAATCAATGATATTAAATATTTTCTGGGGCGCGCGCCCTATCGGCCTAAAATGGAAAAATTCATGTATAAGCAAAAGGCGCATTATCTGGCCATTATCTGGGGAAATTTTATTTTGATTGCCGCCGGATCGGTCCTTTTGTTTCCCGATATCATGGCCCAATTATTCCCTGAAACGCTGGGCAAAATACTGCCGCCGGCAGGAGCCGACACCGATTCATATTCTGCCTTTTTTCAGGACCTGGCGAGACTCATGCACGCCGATGAGGCGGTCATGGCTTTAATTCTGCTGGCCTTCTGGCACTGGATCAATGTCCACCTGGTACCCGGCAGATTTCCGATCCAGTGGACTTTTTTAAACGGGAAAATTACCCGGGAGCATCAAATCGAAGAACATTTTCTAGAGTACCTCAACAACCTCAAAGAAATACCCGCGGAAAGAGAATATATGAAAAATCTTTTAAAGGAACTGGGAATCGACGGTTCAAAAGCCCTATCCCGCGCCGATCAAAACGCATCTTTTTCACAACCGGTTGATGCAGCGCCCGGAGAAAAGACATGAGGAGCAAATAAAACGTGACAGGCGACCCCAGAAGATTAAACCATCCTCTGATATCCTATTTGCTGGGCTCCATTTTTTTGGTGCTTACCTTAGCGGTTTTTGTGGGTGTCGTTCACCATCTGACCATCTCTCATCACGGTCCCGGGCTTTTGAGACCGCTTTTAGAAAAACATCAGGAGCAACGCAGATCCCCGATTCTTGATGAGGCTCAACGTCTCGAAGAATTTGAAAGCCACCGGCATTTTCACAATGTTGCCGAGGAATCCCCGCAGCTGCCTGAGAACTTGCGGCCCGTGTGTCTTATATGCCACTCCGATTTGCCCCACAGCAAAAACAAACGCATCCGAGCGCTGATGAATATCCACACCCAGTTTTTCGTGTGTGAAACATGTCATATCAAGGAGAAACCGGGAACGACTATTGTTTATAAATGGTATAATCCTCTGGATGACAATCCAGCGGGTCCTTTTTACGGCACCAGCTACGAACCGGAATCAGGCAGTCTTTCGCTGGGCAAGGATCTGGTTTCAAAAATAGCGCCTTATTTTAAATCAAAAAAAGATGATAAAGTTTGGTCGGCGATCCAGGTACAGGATGCACCTTTAGCCAAGGACTTTATTAAGGTCAGGCAGCGTCTCAGCCCCGAGCAACGGGAAGGAATCAAGAACAAGTTTCATGAAAATACCAAACCCAAAGGGCATGATTGTAATAATTGCCATACGGAGAAAAGTTATCTTGATTTTGAGCAACTGGGATTTGTCGAAAACAGGATTGCAAATTTAAAACAGCTGGTGGTGGTCGATATGATCCGAAAATACGATAGGTGGTATCTGCCGGAGCTGGTAATCGACAAGCATCGCCGGGTTCCGCGCAAGAAATAAATCAGGTAAAATTCAAGATTTTGTAGGATTTATCTTTATCTTCGAAATAAATGTCTTCGACTGCAAACTTGCTCTCATCTAAAAGCTTAAATATTTTTATGGCGTCACTCTTATTTTTAAATCCGAAAACCAGCCCGCAATGTTTGGTGATATTATTAGGTATGGGAAGCGGGATGTAATTTTTTATTTCTCTTTCCTGTAACCATCCCTGCGCTCTGAGCCCCTCGGCGACCGATACGAAAGTTACCAGATATTGTATTTTCTTTAGCGGAATTATCTGAAGAAGCGTTTTAATGAAATGTAATTTTATCCCCAACGTAACAAATTTTATATTTTCGATTAACGTATCAGCCCTAAAGCCGGACCCTTTGCGTAGGCGCGTGATACAGCTATCATCTTGTTGTTTAAAATCAATAAGTTGATTGCCCGTTTCATAGCTCCAGGTTTTAATCTGCTTTTTGAATTCGGGTTCATCCGAAATGACTTCCAACGTATCCCCGATCTCAAGGCTTTTTAATTTTCTGGATACCATTGCCAGATTAATCGGGCAGGAATACCCGCTGGTATCAATCATGGTTGCTTTCTTTTCCATATGGTTTCTTACCCTCGCTACCTTGCGTCCATAATTTCCACAAGATCGTTTATTAGTCAATAAATTAATCAGATGAACATTGAACGTGTCGGACGTTTTCAGCATCCGGCGCCCGTTATTCGATCGGCATCTAATTGAGCGATCATTTTCCTGCGCTCTTTGTCAGTTCGCTTGTGCCCATTTCCCGAGTAGATCAGCTCGGGTTTTTTTAAATACACTTTGGTATCCGGCGGCACGCTTTCTGTAATCCAGACGTTGCCACCGATGGTGGTGCGTGTCCCGATAACGGTATCGCCGCCTAATATTGTTGTATTAGAATAAATGATCACATCGTCTTCGATGGTGGGGTGACGCTTTTTATCGCGAAAATTTTCGACGGCCTCCTTCGGCATCGATAGCGCCCCCAAAGTTACCCCCTGATAAATTCTGACTCGATTTCCAATTTCAGTCGTTTCACCGACGACCACACCGGTTCCGTGATCGATGAAAAAGCTTTTTCCGATTCTGGCACCGGGGTGGATATCAATACCGGTAAAACTATGGGCGTATTCAGTCATCGCCCGGGGCAGGCTAGGCACTTGAATTTTGTACAGTTCGTGGGCGATTCGTTGGACGGTAATGGCAAAAAGCCCCGGATAGCTCATAATAACATCATCAAAGCTTTTGGCGGCCGGATCGCCCTCCATAGCGGCCCTGACATCTGTGGCCAGCACTTCTCTGAGATGGGGCAACGCCTGGATGAATTGGATTGTTTTGCTGCGACTCATTTTATCACACTGGGCACAGGGCTGATCGTAACGGATGCAATCATGCTGGCCGGCGAAAATAATCTGTTTTGAAAGATCTTTATAAAGCGCTGTCAGCTCTTCCTTCAGGCAATTCTCCAGGTTTGAAGGTGCCAGAATACCTTGCCTAAAATATCCCGGAAACAGGATGCATCTGGCTTTATGAATGGTATGGGCAACTGAATCGCGTGAGGGAATCGGGGCGGCGTCGAGGTGCTGGAAGCATTTTTCCGTATTGCAGGAAGCTAACATTCTTTGAGCCACTGATGGTAGGATTTCAGGAAAATCAGGTACCATATCTGAGAATTTATTTGATTTCATATCTAAAAACCTCCAAAAAAAAGGGCCCTCCCCCAACGGGGAGGGCCCTGGGGAGAGGATCTTAAAATCATAGTATCGAGCTAAAAACCTCACAGCTTCGACATATTTTCATCTTTTCTTTCCAATCCTTCTGAACGGTTCCATCGCAGTTGGTTCCGTTAATAAACCAGCAAAGATCCCCGGATGAAAACTCCCATGCCGGGCATTGGCGTCTTTGTTTGGTCGAGCATTTTCGGATCGTCCAGCAGGGCTTTTTGCCTCTTCTGGTTTCTTTTTGCCTGGAAACCAGAAAAAAGATCTGTCGCTCTACGTGGACGGGTACGGTGCGCCATCCTTGCTCGTAGCTGTGAATCGCTTTTAAGGACGTGCCCAGTAGCTGGGCCATCTGTTTTTGCGTTTTTTTTAACTTGCTGCGCAAAAATTTGAATTCGCTTTTATCCATGGCGGTTTATAAATTTCATTACCCTTCGCAAGCTAACATTCTCCTTTTGAGGGGTCAAGAAAAAAATGCCACAATGTGGTAATTTAATGTTGTATCTGCTTTTAATGAATGTTTGAATATGCTTCGTTTAGAATTTCAATCGGGTGAAATACTTTGTAGGGCAACAGTTGGTTAAACTGCAGGCGGCAGCTCAGGCAATCGGTAACCAGTTTTTCAGGCTTCAACTCTTTAATTTTGGCCATTAATCTGTTTCCCAGTCGAACGGAGGTTTCGTGAAAATTCCTTTTGAAGCCCATAATTCCAGCCATACCGCAGCAATACAAATTGCCGTTCACCGGACCCAGGTTAATGCCCGGCAATAAATTCAACAGTTCCTGATAGGGCCGGTCGATGTTCTGCTCTCTGAGGTGGCATGGGGGATAGTAGACCATGCGTCCGGATACTTCACCGAAGTTCGCTTTAAGCTCCCCTGCTCGGTGCAGACGCATCAGGTATTCTCCCAGGTCAAATGTGTTTTCCGCCACTTTAGTGCGTATGAGAGGGGCGATCGTTGAGAAATACCCCTCGTCTTTGAGAATCTTTGCATACATGCTTTTCTTAATCAGCTTAAACTGCCGATCTTTCGGATTAGCGGCTGGCTTTCCAGTCGGGATTTTGAGATAATCTTTATCGGCCCCGACTGAATTCTGATATTCATTTGAATAGTAGGCGCCTTCGAGCAAAATCTGTTTCAGCATGAATCCGCAGGTGGGACAGGAGCAGACAATGTCATATCCGTTGTCTACGGCTTCAGCTAGGTGCTCCAGATTGAAGCGAGCAAACTTCATTGTCAATTTCTGATCGCCCTCCAGTAAGCTCGGCATGCCACAGCATTTTTGTTCCGGATAGTAGACCTCGAGTCCGTTGTGCTTTAAAACTTGAACCACGGCCTCAGGCACATCCGGAAAAAGATAGTTTGCTGTGCAACCTGCAAAATAGGCTATTTTGTGATTCGGCTGCTTCTTTGGCTGAGTATTCAAGTTATGCTTTTGGACCCATTGAGGGAAATTCTCTTCGGGAAATATTGGGATCTGGCGTTCTTGGTGAATTCCCGTGGCCGATTTGAGGAGTTGGCCTGTCAGCTTATTTTGAAAAAGAATGTTAGTCAGTTGCGGATAAACGCCACACAGCTTGCTGACACGTTCAACATCTTCTATGGTTCGCACACCGAACTTCAATCCGTCTCGAGCGATGAATTCAGTTTTGGCCTTGATAATGTCAGCACGGATATTGGGACATGGGCAAAGCGCACAGAAATTGCACCGATCGACCAGCTGTTTGAGATCATTAGACGTAATCTTTTTGCCGGTTTGCATCTCCTGATCGTATAGCCTGTACAACTCCGGAAACATCAGGCAATCGGAATCCATAAGGAATCGACAAACGTCGCAATCCGAACAGGCGTCTACAACCATCCTGGCTGTGTTTTCAGGTTCTATTTTTTCCATTATGTAAATCCTGCTGTCTACCCGTTATTGTCACTTGTCATTGCGCTAGGTATTTAATTCTAAATATGACTTGCGGCTGAATCTATGCAGCACCGGGGGGCCCATCCCATGCCGGATGGCTTTCGCTCCGTTGCTTTTGATAAAGTAAATTCTCCTGCGTGTTAGGTTGCTTTCTATTAAATAAAATAGGCCTAACGCCCATTCAGATAATAATGCCACAATAGTCGGGCGGCGACGGATCTCCAGGGTTTCCAGTTCTTGCTGAGGGTATTCAGCTCGTCTGGTGTCGGGCGCGATGCCAGTCGCTTAATTTTTTGGGCTGCCATCAGCAGAGCCAAGTCTGCACTCGGCATGATATCCGGCCGACGAAGCACCATTAAAAGATAAATATCCATCGAATCCTGTTTATACCGTTTTCCATAATAATGTTCCGAATGAAGGAATTGCAGCATAAGTGGTTGTAGAAAAAAACGTTTGAATACCGGAACGTTTTTTGACAACCACTAAAGAACTAGATGCCTGGCAAGTTACGTCGCTCGCTGCTCGCGAATGGGCCAATGTACGATGGCTGCCATGATGCCAAAGGCCACTCCCAGCCACCAGACCATATCGTAACTGCCCCTCTGATCGTACAACCAGCCACCGAGCCAGACCCCGATAAAGCTACCGATCTGGTGCCCGAGAAATACAACACCATAAAGCATTGCCATGTAACGGGTACCAAACATCACGGCAACCAGGCCTGAGGTCGGTGGTATTGTTGCCAGCCACAAAAAGCCCATCACCGCGCTAAACACCAGCACCGTCATGAGGCTAAACGGTAATAATAAAAATAAAGTAATCGCAGCGGCACGACCTAAATAGATGAACACCAGCAGGTATCGTTTGGGAAACCTGCCAGACAAAATACCCGATAAAAAGGCACCGAAAACATTACATAAACCAATAATCGCAATGCTCCAGGCCCCGATTTTGGGATCAAAGCCTTTATCATTTAAAAAGGCCGGCATATGGGCAGTAATAAAAGCGACGTGAAACCCGCAAACAAAAAATCCCATCACCAGCAGCCGGAATGAATGGTGCCCTAGGGCTTCTTTAAGTGCCGCTGGTACGGTTTGCCCTCTGCCCTGCTGCTTTGCTTGCTGTCTACCGGAGTAAGGCGCCAGGGGCATGGCGAGCAAAATCATTGCCAGAGCCGAGGCCGCCAGGATATTGAGCGCGGTAACCCAACCGTAAACTTCAATTAAAAATTGCGCAACCGGAACGACAGCGAACTGGCCCAGAGAGCCGGCCGCTGTACCCAACCCCAGCGCCCACTGTTGACGGTCTTCGCCAACAGCGCGGACCATGGCCGGCAGCACGATTCCGAATGATGTGCCCGCAACTCCGGCACCGACCAAAAACCCGGCCGAGGTATTCAGCAACCAGGGACTATCGACATTGGACATTAACGCCATGCCGAGGGCGTAAATAGCGGTTCCGGCAACCACCACCTTCAGGTTGCCAAAACGATCGGCCAGTCCCCCGGCGAAAACCGCAACGATTCCCCAGCAAAGATTCTGTATGGCCAACGCAATTGAAATGACTTCGCGTCCCCAATTGTTTGCTTCCGTAATGGGCTTTACAAACAAACCGAAACCCGAACGAAATCCGAACGACAGTAACAGAAGCAAACAGGCTGCGGTGATCAGAAAGCCACTGGAACCTCGACGGCTAAGTGCATTTGTATTTTTCACCTGATATGACCTCGATCGCGATAGTCGGGTGTATTGATGTCGAAGTTTAAGCGGGGAAATTCCGGATTTAACAGCTGGATTTCAATCGTTTCCCCGGCGTTCCATTCTTCCCAGCCTTCGGGAATTATGATCAAGGCCTCCTTGCGGGCCATTGATATGAGCCTGCTTTTGAGTTTGGCGGGCTTAACGATGAGTTGATTTTTGCCTTTTTCAAGGCGGGCGTGAATAAATTGAGTCCAGTCTTTATGTCCGGCAACGGTTTCCGATAGCTGTGCCCGGACCATCGGAAACGAAAATGAGGTTTCCCCTTTCATCTTCATTAGCGCCGGGAGCGCCAACTGTAAAAAGGCCATTTCATTGGATGGCGGTCCGCCGGGTAAAATAAAAAACGGTTTTTTTTCTAAACGCCCAAATCCAACCGGCTTTCCGGGGCCCATTCTTACCCGGCGATAAACACCCTGCCAGTTTAGATCTTCGACCACATCTAAAATCAGATCGTGTTCGCTGCCCCAGGCGCCGCCGCTGGTGATAAATGCATCTGCCTCTGAAAGCCGGGAGGTGATAGCGGCTTTAATTTCCGGCTGGCTGTCGCCGACAAGCACTGCGAAATACGAAAGGCCGTAAAAGGAAAGCCAGGAACAAATTTCGATCATATTGCTGGCATACAGCTTCCCGTCCGGCAATGGTTTACCGGGAGCGACAACCTCATCACCGCTGGCAATAACGGCAACTTTGGGAGCCTTATAGACCGGGGCGCGATCGAGACCGGCCGAAGCCAGCAGGCCGATAAGTGCCGGCGACAATTTTTCTGCTTTTACGGCAACGGTTTCGTGCTGCCGAATATCGGTTCCGCGTTCAAGGATGTTGCGGCCGCCTGCGGCGGTATTGTGAGCCAGAATCTTATCTTGCGCCTGCTCGCAGAATTCTTCGGATAGGACGGCGTCGGCACCCTTTGGCAATGGAGCACCGGTGGTGACCCGAACCGCCTGTCCGGTGGTAATGTGAGAATCCGACATATCGCCGGCCGAAAGATGGCCCACCAGCGCCAGCTTTACGGGATTTTCGCCGGTTGCTCCGGATAGATCCGACGAAATGACCGCATACCCATCCTTGCGGGAAGTGCTCACAGATGGGCTGTCAACTTTGGCAACTATATCTTCGGCCAGAATTTTACCGGTGAGTTGATCCAGCGGCAGGATTTCGGCTTCGCCGGGAGCGACATGGGCCAGTGTCAGATCGAGCGCTTCGTCAAAACTGATAAATGTTTTCATATGCGGAGTTATCGGTCGTGTTTTTTTTATTTAATTAGCCGCGTATTCAATAAATGCTACGGGCCTATTTTGCAAGAGTTCATGGTTCAAGGTTCAAAGGTTCAGGGTTCAGGGTTCGGCATATTGTGTTACCGGTTTCTGGCAGCCGCGGAGGGCCGCCCTACTACGCTGCCGTTTTCATCTGACTTCTGACCTCTGTCATCTGTCTTCCGTGATTTTAACCACAACCAGCGTAACATCGTCCTCGGGTTCCAGGCCCTGGCGGAAACGGGTTAAAGCTGTCAGTATCGAATTCAATATTTCATTGGTACTCGCAGCGGCGTTTTGACGAATAATCTCCTTTATCGGCTCCTTGCCAAAGAGCCTGCCCTCCGGGTTGAATGTTTCCCAGATTCCATCCGTTCCGATATAAATGATTTGCCCCTTTGCCAGACCCTTCCATTCGTTTTCTTCATACTGATAGGTTTCATCCAATCCCAGAGCCAAACCGGAGCCGTACAGGTTTTCAAAACGATCGTTGGCCGGATCATAAAGTAGGGCAGCATCATGGCCGGCACGCACCCACTTTAGAAGTTGCTTTAGCGGGTCGACCATCAGATAAAAGAGGGTTGTAAACCGGCCGGTTTCATAGACATCAAGCGTCAGGTTGCGGTTGACTTCGGTTACTATCTGAGACAGGTCTCCAGGCTGGGCGGATCGGCTGCGGATCAGTGCCCGGGCCGTCGCCATTAAGAGGCCGGCAGCGATACCATGGCCGGAAACATCGCCGACGACAACACAGAGTTTATCATCGGTATCTTGCGAAACATTGAGAAAATCGTAAAAATCCCCGCCGGTCTTGTTGCAGTAGATGCTTTTTGCAGCAATATCGAGACCTATTATATCCGGGACGTCTTTGGGAAGCAGGTTTTGTTGAACCTCTTCAGCGAGTTCCAGGGCGCTAAGCATGCGGTTGTTGCCGATGGCCAGGTCGATCAGATGGGTGATGGATCTTGCGCTATTAACGACCGTATTGATAACAGATGAATCATATTTATTAATGCCGCCTTCTTTATTAAAGGCAATAATGGACACATCGCCTTCAGCATAATTGATATAGTTTGTGATCGCAAAGCCTAAAAATCGCTTAACACGCTCATCAAACGGATGCGTCCTTTCAAACGCTTCCTGGGTCATGGTTTCCGGCTTATTTGCAGATGCCACACATCCATAAATATCACAGGCTGCCTTGCGCGACTCCCAAATCGGAGCCGTTGAATTTTCCGGGATCTGGATCAATTCGGATTTTGCCAGATCATCGGTTTTGCCTTTAAATACGTAACCGCTAAGGATGCCTTCTTTATCTTCTCTGGTAATGAAAACCGCCTGGTATCCCTCTCTTAATATGAGCAGGGCCAATCTGTCATATATATTATTTTTGATGACAAGTTCATTGATTGAGTTGATGATTTCGCGGCTAAATCCTCTGATTGCCGACAAACTGACGTCCATGGCTTTGCGAGAAGAAATTTCATCCAGCCATATCAGGAGGTGATCTCCGGCACCGATTTTGGTTTGAACCTGATACCATTTATCGGCCAGCTCCGAATACAGCTCCAGCGGCTCTGACTCTCGGTCGGCGACAGGCGCTTCGGCAGATTTTAGGATGGTGTTGCCCGCAGAATTGCCAAATAAATCATTTATTTTTGCGATGTTATGTTTCTTAAAAAATGCTTTGGTACTGCCTTCAGATGCGATGATGCCTCCTTCTCGGTCAATCACAAACGCAGGATCCTTGCGCTCAGCCGGAAGTTGACAGAGAATATCGATGTCTTTGCTCTTAAATTTTAGCGAGGCTTTGGCAAATCCCTGTACAAAGAGGGGTACGACATACGGGACCGCTGAAAATAAAATGCTGTGGCCCTGGGCGGCATTAATCGTTGCACCAATTAAAAATGCGACCAAATAAGTAACCGGATTGATCAGTTCTTTGCCGGTAAATTTTAGGAAAAGCAATATACTCTTTAGCATTCGGGGTACGACCCTTCAGTCGACGGTCCGGCAATGGCGTTTTAAGCAATGTTCGCATTCATTGCAGACCGATAAAAAGAATGGCGTGTTTTTCAATAATGAAAAATAGAAACCGCGTTGAAAGGCGCGATTGAGATAATCTGTCATACGGTGGGCAGGGTGAAAAACAGGTTTTGAATTGGATGCGTATTATGGGTCGGTGTGTTCCTCGATGCTGATCGGATCACCGCATCGAATTTTGCCCTCCGCCAGCACCCGCGCAAAAACACCTTCCCGCGGCATTATGCAATCGCCGGCTTTATAATAAATGGCGCACCGGTTGTGGCACTCTTTGCCGATCTGGGTAATTTCAACAAGGGCATTCTGCCCCAATCGGATACGGGTGCCCACCGGGATGTTTTTCCAGTCAACGCCGGTGGTGGCGATGTTTTCAGCAAAATCGCCAAAAGTTACCTCAAGGCCTTTTTCACGGGCTTTATCTATTTCTTCGGAGGCCAGAAAACTCACCTGTCGATGCCAGGTGCCGGCATGGGCATCGCCCTCGAGACCATGTTCCTTCTTTAAAAAGGCTTCATCTACCGTAACTTTCTGTGTTCCCTTTTTCTTGCTGGTTGCGATGGATATGATTTTCATATTCGCAAATCCCAATCTCTTGAGTTCAATTCGCCATGTGGCGCTCGTGATCTGAAGAATTAAGCTTCGGTCAAAGTTTTTAAAGTGACTAAAATGACTAAAGTGAGCTAAAGTGCCTAAAGTTAAGGAATTCTGTCATTTATATATAAAAAGATAGAGCGTCACGCGGCGCAAGCGCCTGCGCTGCGCGAGCGATACCTTAACTTTAGTCACTTCCCACTTTAGATCACTTTAGTCACTTTTATTCGCAATGGCAATACTGCTTCTGGTTTGTTTGATGAATTCTTTTTATCTGCTTTATTGCACACATTAATTTCCGATCAAAAAAATGCCATACGTCGCCCTCATATTCGGCAAAAACTTGATAATCTTGCCGTATCGATCCTGAGAATGGGTATTAATGGCGACCTCATTTAAAATTTTCAAACCGACATCATAAATGAACTTTCTAAAATCTTTGATGGTGATCACCCGGATATTGGGCGTATTATACCATTCAAAAGGCAGCTGTTTGGTGACCGGCGCATAGCCGGTCCACAGCAGCTGCATGCGGCAGGCCCAATGGCTAAAATTCGGGAAACTGACGATGCCTTTTTTGCCGATGCGCATTAGCGCCCGGATGAGCGCATCCGGTTCATAGACTTGCTGCAGGGTCTGGCTCAAGATGACATAATCAAAAGCCTGGTCGGGATAATCGGGAACTTCCGCATTGATGTCTCCCTGAAGAACTGAAAGCCCTTTTTCAATACACGTGGCGACTTTGCCTTCTTCAAGTTCGATGCCCGAGCCGGTCACCTGTTTATTTTTGATTAAAAATTTTAGCAGGGCACCGTTACCACAGCCCAGATCCAGCACACGGGATCCCGGTTCAATCCAGGAGGCGATAATCTGAAGATCGTAGCGCATGCTGTTATTTTTTGGTTTCGTCGCGGCAGACACGCTCCAAAAATCCCCTCATCAATGTCGTCAATCTCACGTTGGGTATCAAAAAGGCGTCGTGGCCCCATTCGGCTTCAATTTCGCAAAAACTTACATCCAATCCGTTTTTCTTCATGGCTTTCACCATGGCCTTGGATTGATAGGTCGGGTAGAGCCAGTCGGAGGTAAAAGAGACCACCATAAACTTGGCTCTGGCCTTTGAAAAGGCTTTAACCGCCGAACCCTCGCCATATAGTTTTTCCATGTCGTAGTAGTCGCTGGCCTTGGTGATGTATAAAAAGGAGTTGGCATCAAAACGATCCACAAATTTTTTGCCCTGGTAACGCAGGTAGCTTTCTACCTGAAAATCCGCGTCGAAGTTAAATGAAAAGTCGCTCTTATCCTGCAAGCGTCGACCGAACTTTACGCGCATGGATTCATCTGATAAATAGGTAATATGGCCGATCATGCGCGCCACCGCCAGCCCCAGATTCGGCTTGGGTCCGTAGTAGTAGTTTCCGTTGTTCCAATTGGGGTCGGCCATAATGGCCTGCCTTGCGACTTCGTTAAAGGCAATGGCCAGAGCCGAGTGTTTGGTAGTGGTCGCCAGGGGAATGGCTGAAACCACTATATCCGGGTAGCGGACGGTCCATTCCAGAACCTGCATGCCACCGATAGAGCCGCCAACGACGCACAGAATTTTTTCGATTCCCAGATGATCCATCAACTTTTTTTGGGCGGTGACCATGTCTCCGATGGTGACCACCGGAAAATCAAGCGCGTAGGGCTGGACGTTTTTAGGATTAGTAGTGCAAGGTCCGGTAGACCCCAAACAGCTGCCAAGAATGTTTGAGCATACCACAAAATACTTGTCGGTATCGATTCCCTTGCCGGGTCCGACCATAATATCCCACCAGCCGGGCTTTTCACCTTCATTTTTATAATAGCCGGCGGCATGGGAATCTCCGGAGAGGGCATGTAAGATCAGAACGACATTACTTTTATCCGAATTTAACGTGCCGTAGGTTTCGTAGGCAAGGGTTACCGGGCCGAGCTTGGCCCCGTTTTCCAGTACCATTTCATCGGGCGGTTGGGCAAAAGTGAAGAGTTTCTTCTCCACAATACCCACCGAAACGCCTTCCCTGTCATGTTCTATATATTCGCTCATTATCGGATAATTTTGATACTTGATTTTTTTTGGCGAGAGCAAGAAAAATCAGGTGCGGGTAGTTTTGCGTGAAATGATTTATGATCTGCGGCGGGCAGCTTATCTTATCAGCGGCTCAAATACTTCGCAGGTCCGGCATATCTTCATTTTTTCGTTCCAGTCTTTCTGGGCGGTGCCATCGCAAATGGTTCCATTGATAAACCAGCAAAGCTCTCCGGCTCCGAACTCCCAGGCCGGGCATTTGGTTTTTTGTTCCGGGCTGCAATTTTTTATCTCCCAGCATGCTTTCACTTTGCCCTTTTTGGTACTCTGCTTAACGGTTAAAAAATACATCTGACGTTCGACGGCAGCCGGTACTTTGCGCCAGCCCTGCTCATAGCTGTGCACCGCTTTTAGCGATACGCCCAGTAGCTGGGCCATTTGAGCCTGGGTCTTTTTTAATTTTGCTCGAAGCTCTTTAAACTCTGTGCGTTCCATAAAACCCGTCCTTTAAGAGATGTTAATATGTTAAACTTACTCCCTCTTAATTTGTTACATCGTGGCAGGTGTGTCAACAAAAAAGACAGTTGTGCCAATTGAGCCTAAAATTCAAGCCTGCTTCAATCCGCAATCCAAATTCCAAAATCCAAAATTAAGGTGACTCCATGCCGACCAGGTCAGAGAACCCCTGCGATTATACCGCCGCCCAATACGGTATCGTCGGTATAAAGCACTGCGGACTGTCCGGGCGTCACCGACATCTGCGGTTCTTTAAATAAAATCCTGGTTTGATTGCCATCCGGTGGAAAAACCGTTGCTTGCGCTTGCTTGTGCTTGAGACGTATCTTGACCTGTACCTGCCGGGGTTGTTCAATCCGATCGACGGCGATCAGATTTAAATCAGTGGCCACCAGGCCTTTTGATCGGTTCTCATGATCGCTGACGATAATACGGTTGTTGGCAGCATCGATTCGGCTGACATACAGCGGGCGCTGGGAAGCGATGCCAAGACCGCGGCGCTGGCCGATGGTATAATGAATAATTCCCCGGTGCATTCCGAGGACCTGACCGGCTTCATCCACAATTTCGCCTGCTTGAATCTCGTCTTTATCAAAAAGAATAGAATAATCCCCGCCGTCGATGAAATCCTGGCTTTCCTCACGATCTGCTGTTTCCAGCCCCAGCGAGCGTGCGATTGTTCTGACCTCTTGTTTGGTATGATCTCCAATCGGAAAAAGCGTATGTGCGAGTTGCTCCTTTGTCAGACCATAAAGAAAATAGGTTTGATCTTTTGAGCGATCCGCAGCCCGTTTCAACAAAAAGCGACTGCCGGATTTTTCAATCCGGGCATAGTGGCCGGTGGCAAAATAATCAAAATTCAAACCGGCCTGCCGGGCCTTTTCTAAAAGGAAGCCAAACTTGAGTTTCTGGTTGCAGACAACACACGGATTTGGGGTTTTACCTTTGAGGTATTCGTTTCTAAAGTAATGGATGACATGGCTTTTGTACTCCTGCCGCAGATCAATTGCATAAAAAGCCATATTGAGTTTTTCACAAATGGCGGCAGCGGACGCGACATCCTCTTTTTCGCCGGGGCCGTAGCAGGCATGTGTGGCAGACGCTTTGGGGATAACGGAGCCGTCATATATTTCCATGGTGACGCCGAAAACCTTATAGTCCTGTTTGCGCAGCAAAGCCGCGGCTACGGAGGAATCCACGCCACCGCTCAGCCCAACGGCCACCCTGGTTCTTTTTTTCTTCATGCCATCCCTATCCTGGAGAATTATCAAATCTTTAAATTTCAACCTGAGTCATAAAAATTCTAATTTCGAATATCGCCTGATTTTATAAAATTGGCCGAAACAAATTCGAATAACAAATGACCGAAATTCAAAACTGTTTAGAACATTCGGATTTAAAATTTTGAAATTGTTTCGAGTTTCGATATTCGTGCTTCGGATTTATAAACAAAATTTAAGTAAATGCTGTGTTTTGATAACGCCTGAATGTACAGAAAACGTAACCTTTTTTATTTTTCCATCAGGGCGGCGTTGAGCGAGCCGCTTTTAAAACCGTCCAAATCCAGCGTAACATATAGAAATCCTAATTCGTGAAGCTTTCTACCGATGTTTTCTCGGTGTTGAATCGCCAACTCGAAATCCCGGGGTAAGATTTCGATCCTGGCCGTATCGCCGTGATGCCGAACTCTCAATACCCGGAACCCGAGATTGTAAAGAAAATCCTCAGCGGCTTCGACCTGTTTGAGTTTCTCGACACTGACCTCCTGGCCGTAAGCAATTCGGCTGGCCATGCACGGCATGGCCGGTTTGGCGGCAACATCCAGGTCGAAAAAGTCGCAGACTGTGCGGATCGCGGTTTTATCCATTTTCAATTCCACATAGGGCGCCAGAATCGAAGCCTCGTCAGCGGCCTGGATTCCCGGCCGGTAGTCTCCGAGATCATCGAGATTAGCGCCATAAAAAATGGGCCAGGGAGAATCACTTAAGGGATTTCCAGGTTGATTGCGCAGGTCATTAATTTTTTCAAATAGGGCTTTTTTGCAATGGTAACATCGATCGCCCCGGTTGGCCGCGTAAAACGGACTTTGCATTTCCTGTGTTTGAATAATTTGAAGGGGAATTTTATGGGTTTGGGCAAAATTTAACGCATGGCGATATTCCCTGCGCGAAAGCGACGGGCTGTCTGCCATCGCGGCCAGCATATTGTCCCCGAAAGCCAGGTGCGCGACATATGCCAGCAGGGCACTGTCAACACCGCCGCTGTATGCGATAATCGCCCCCTTATATCCGGCAAAATAAGCCTTTAATTTTGTAACCTGGGTTTCAGGAGACCCATTTTGTTGTTTGATTTTTTGCATGTTGGTTCTGAACTAATTCTTAACTTAACCTTAGGTGGGTTCCCCCCGATGGGCTATATATCCTCCAGCGTATACCGTATGGTCTTTAACGCGTTAAGAAGTCTTGTATACGTCATGGCCAATCCGATGTTTTCGGCCAGTACCAACAGCGAGTCGATATCTTTCTCCGAAATTTCCCAGGCATTATGGTGATACAGCCGTAAGGCTCCGATAACTTTGTTATTAAAAATGATTGGAACGGATATGATGGCGCCGATGCCTTCATTCTTGGCATCATCAGGGTATTGCAAGCGGTCGGTTATTTTCACATCTCGAATGACAACGGGTTCTCTCTTTAAGATTGCGCCAATGCTTTTTCCTGTTAATAAAGGCCCCTTGTTTAAGTATTTCATGCTTAATCCAAAGCTTGCTAATATTTCCAGTTCCTGTGTTTCCGGATTTAGTGCAAACAGGGTACATCCCTTAATCTCCAGGGCCGCCACCAGAAGTTGGGTCAGATGATTGGCCATGATTTCCAGGTTGTCCGATTCCGCTATGGCTCTGAAGACAACCTTATAAATATCGATATTAATTTTTTCTTCGACAGGCATGAAATTCCTCCTTTGCTGGTTGAACCGCGCCTTAAACCCTTTAGTATCTTAGTTGTAATTTTTGAGCATTTTGTGGCAAAAAAATTGTATTGGAATATTCAATTTGCAATCTTCAATTTTCAATTCCGGCTCGTCCGGGTTAGGGTTTAACGATGTCGACGGGTGTAAAGACGTTTTGCTGGCACAGGATTAGATGTTTTAAATCGGCCCTAAGACACAACGCAGACCGTCACTTCTTTTAAAGCTGCAATCACTTTGCTATATCTGCTTCCGGTAAAAAACCGGGTTGCCTTGCCGGGTTTGTGACTGATAACAATGACATCGAATTTATTATTCGTGGCTATATCAATAATCTCGCTGGCAACCTCCTTTTTGCGAGGCTGGAAAACAGTATGAACAAGGCCGTCTGCGAATCCGTTGTCCACAAGCTTCTGTTTGATCGTTTTGAGTTCAGTTTCCTGCTCTGCAATTTTTTGGGAAAGGTAAGTTAGACTCCCTTTCAGTTTACCCGTAACCGAACTCGCGGTCGTCTCAATCTCAGGAACAGGTGTGTACGCGTTAAATACGGTTATTTCAATGTCCTCTCGGTTTCTAAAGGTGCTGATAACAAAATCTAACGCTTTTTGATCGGAACGCGTGAAATTGTAGGGTAGCAATAGTTTTTGTATGGCCATTGGTTTCTCCCTTAAGACTGGTTAGGATTTGACATATCAGGTCGTATACCTCACGGCCAACCGATGAGGTATTCAACTTAGGTTATATTGATAGCACCCGGTGTGGGCCGCATGTTAGGAAAAAAGGGTGGCTGGCGAACTGCATTCGGATCAGGTCCTGTTGCAGAATCAAAAGGCCCGTTCTGTGGGCTGAAGCTCCCGTGGATGGCTATCTCACTGCAATTTATAAGAAATCTCACAATGCGATGGCACCTGTCAATAAAAAAGTGAATTCTAAATGTTACTTTATCTAAAGGCTTGATTTTTGACTTCAATCTTGAAATGGTGGTGGCTCTATTTTTAGCGACAATTCATTCGATTCGAGAATTCCAGCAAAATTTAATGTGCCTTACAGGAGAATGCTGATGCATCTTAAGCAAGTTTGTATTTTTCCTCAAAAATTTCCCATCCACGACTGCTATCCATTTAATCTTCATATTTTTAGTCATCCGCGAACCGTTGATGTGCATTGCCCGGTGACTTTCTTTGTTGGAGAAAACGGTACGGGTAAGTCGACGCTGTTACAGGCCATTAGCCACCGCTGCGGCATTTATATATGGCGGGGGGAGCGCCGGGCTCGATTTCAATATAATTCATATGAGACCGAATTTTATAAAGCAGTTCAGGTTGAGTGGGCCCAAAATACCGTTCCTGGCTCTTTTTTTGCTTCTGAATCCAAACAAATATCTGCAAGATTTATAAACCACGATGGGCAATTCTCGATTACATCCGTGCATAATTAGGGCACAATTTACTGAATTCCGTCAAAATTTTTCCAAAATTCGTGGCGCAAGACAAACTGGGAAAATCCATAACCAATTGAAATAATATTATTTATTTATTTTAGCAAATCTTGGCTTGGATTTTGCTTTAAAACTTCAGATGATACCCGTCCGCTAAACCGGACTGTATATAACAACAAAATATCTGAGCCCATGAAAACGATACGAACCCAAACCGTTTTTTTATCAATTATAGCCCTGGCGATGGTGTCATACAGTATTCCGGCAGGTGCCGATACCGTCTCTGTTACCTTTCCGGTGTATGACAGTATTGGCCCCAACATATCTTTCTGGAAAAAAATATATACGCAATATTCAACCACCCAGGGTGTCATTCATGATAAGCGCAATCTGGGTATCATCTATGAGGTCATCGAGCTTAAAGACCGCAATCGCCATGGCGGCCGAAAAATCAATCGGGATCGAATCAAAAAGGCCAAAAAGAAATACAAACTGATTCTGGCCAAACTCGCCCGGGGCGAATCCCCTAAAGGGTCAGAAGAAAAGCGCGTGGCCAATTTATTTGGAACTGAAGCGCAGCGGCCCGATTTTCGGTCGGCGATGCGCAATCTGCGGTGTCAGGTCGGTCAGAAAGATGCATTCCGTCAGGGCATCATTCGATCCGGTGCTTACCTGGCGGAAATCATACAAATTTTCCGTGATGCGGGCCTGCCAACGGAATTATCCTATCTGCCCCATGTGGAATCGTCTTTTAACCCCAAGGCCTATAGTAAATTTGGTGCTGCCGGCGTCTGGCAATTTACCCGTTCCACCGGCAAACGATTTATGACC
>Ga0255055_10000220_pt1 | contig 44211 bp, 39 predicted proteins | sample JV7_2_27_MG_FD_188633 | JGI IMG/M metagenome (GOLD analysis project Ga0255055, IMG submission 188633) | Seawater microbial communities from Jervis Inlet, British Columbia, Canada - JV7_2_27 | ecosystem: Environmental > Aquatic > Marine > Inlet | place: Canada: British Columbia | collected... | reverse complement strand
TACCCAGCGCATCTTTGAAAACTGTAAAGTTACTGTCCGAACCTCTTAGATAACGGTCATAGGAAAATTCGATTCCTTCCAGACCGTAGCCGTCAAGACCGGTAAATCCGAGAGCTTGCGATGCCAGCGTTTTATTGGGATAGAAACGGTTGCGTTCCGGTACAAACTCAATGCCATCCAGCCCCAGCGCCTGTACCGCGGCGGTTTCTTTGGGGCTCGCCTGACGCTTGACCCAGACAAACGGGCTTTTGGATTTGAGCTTCTTTTTTATTTGACGATGATCGGTCTTCAGGACCTTGGCCAGAGCTTTGGATGCGGCATTTGGGTGAAGTATTTTGGCCGGTCGTGCGGCAATTGAGGTTACATCGATGCTGACGGCCATTTCCCTGAGATTACGATCATAGATCGTCCCTCTTTTGCCGCTTGATTTAAAGGACTTTTCATACTGATTTGAGGCTTTTTGGGCCAGCCACGGACTGCGATACACCTGCAGATATACGGCCTTTGCTCCAATCACCCCAAACAGGACGATGAAGACAAACCCGACAAGCAAAACTCGCAATTTGATGTATTTTTCTTTCATCTGTCCGCAGTCCCTAAGGAATCAGCAGGAGTTGTTTGTTGGTCGGTAAAATCAGACCCAACTGTTCCTTGGCGATTTTGGAGATGCGCCGGGGTGATTTTAGCCGTGCCAGCTCAATTTTTAGATTATCCTGCAACATCACCAGTCGTTCTTGATCGGCAGTCAGTTCGGAAAGTTCGTATCGGACCTGGATGCTCTGAACGCGGCACCACGTATAAAAAAGGAGTTCGACAATAAAAAGACTCATAAAAATCAGCCAGGCAGCCAATGCTTTGGGATTGCGAGTCTTTTTTTTTCTGCGTTTCATGAGCTTTGCCGATTTATATTTTCTCTGCCGCTCTCAGCCGGGTACTGCGGGCCATCGGGTTGACCGCAATTTCCTTATCGCCCGGTCGCAGCACCTTTTTGGTCAGCGAGTGCATCACGCTTTTCTTGCCGCAGGCGCATTCGGGTAATTTCGGTGGACAGATGCATCCTTTTTCCATTGCTTTGATATGCTGCTTGACAATGCGATCCTCCAGCGAATGAAACGATAAAACACACAACCGGCCCCTTGGGTTCAACCAATCAGCCACACCGGCCATAAACGCGTTCAGCACCTCGAGTTCCTTGTTCACCGCGATCCGCAGCGCCATAAACACCCGGGTGGCCGGATGGATTCGTCGCTCTGTCGGCGCACGACGGGGAATCGCGTTCCGTACGATTTGGGCCAGCTCCTTGCTGGTTTGAATTTTTTTTTGCGCGCGATTTTTTACGATCCTGCGGGCAATCTGCCTGGACCAGCGCTCTTCGCCGTTGTCTTTAAAAATTTTCCGAAGCTCTTCCTCCGCTAAATTGTTGACTAAATCGTCGGCCGTGGTTGCGGATTGATTGTCCATCCGCATATCCAGCGGTTCATCTTTATTGAAGCTAAAGCCTCTGCCGCTGTTTTCAAGCTGATGCAGCGACAGACCGAGATCGAGAAGGATGCCGTCAACGGCATCTATTTTTAATTGGGCTAAATATTGAGGCAGATTTATGAAATTGCCATGGAAGAGGCGGATATTTGATGAATAAGATTGCAGGGCTTTTTGGGCATTGATGATGGCGTCAATGTCCTGATCGATTCCAATGAATAATCCGTCCGGCAGAATTCGTTCACATATGGCTTTGGCATGACCCGAACCACCCAGGGTACAGTCCGTATAGGTTTTGCCCGGCCGACAGTTCAGATATTGGATAGCCTCGTTGAGCATCGCAGGGATGTGTCTGTACGCCATAGATTTAGAGTCCTAATTTGGCAATTTCGTTTCTGACCTCCTCCTTTTTAAAGTCTTTTTCCAATTCGATGTTTTCCTGCTCCCACTTTTCGCGAGCCCAGATTTCAAAGTGCTCGAGGACGCCGACCAGCACGATTTCTTTGTCAAGAGCGGCATAGTGCCTTAAACTTTGCGGGATGAGGATACGATCCTGTTTGTCGCAATTGCATTCAAAGGCCCCCCCGATAAACACCCGTCTGAACCGGCGCATGTTCTCGCTGGTCTCTGCCAGCGACACGATCTTCGTTTCCAGATTGTGCCATTCCTTATATGGATACGATACCAGGCAGCTGTCCATACGGGAGATCATCACCCCATCACCGTCCTTCGACTTGATAAACTGCCGAAATCGGGCCGGCACGATCAGGCGACCTTTGTTATCGATTGTATGAAATGAACTGCCTCGGAACATATTTCTCCATCCTATTCCACTTTAATCCACTGTATAACTAATTTAAGTATATATCCTGAAGAGTGTCAAGGAAAAAATATAACAAATATTTTAATTTCTATAATAATTATTAAAGGTTAAAAAGTCTATAAAAATATTTAAATAGGGTGGAGTATTGTGGAGTGGAGTTAGAAATTTGACGGTGAGTGAACTAAAATGGGGCAATAGAGAGGTTGTCAAAGGCAGTTTTTAGCAAATATTTATTTAACATTTTGTAATTATTCGAATTAATTGTTTTCTTCATTTTCGCGACCCCCTGTTTTGCCTTTTTTCAAAAGAAGGCACACGCGTCAATTAAATGTCGCCAAATGCCAATTGCTTAGTTGCATTGACCGGACCCCTCCAAACAAAGGCATAAGAAAAACAAAAGACTAAAATATTTATTTCTAAATATTCTTCGTAACATACTAAAATTTAAATAAAACATTGCGTTCTGTTTTTAATTGGGTTTTGAGAAATATTGTCCTTTTTTCAAAGGAAAATAATCCCAATCATTTCAAATTCATAGGCACAGAACTTGCAAAATTTCTGTAAACAATTGTGGGCTTTATGAGCGCTCGCATCATAAAGCCCATTTTTTTCATGTTCTGATACACAAATTTTTCGCCCTTTCAGAGCAGACTAAAATTATTTCAATGCAATTCGCCTTAGCAATTCATTAGGATTTATCCGCGATAATGGTGCATTAATTATTTTCTCCTAATGTAATTGAGAAGGCGGAGCTGTATATTTCTTCCGTTGTAATTTATTTTAACGTCCAAGAAACTTATCAGAAGAAAACATATGAACAACGCTGCAGAAAACTGGACCGTAATCGAGCCAAAAAAAGGTTGGATTCCCTTCGATCTCAAAGAGATTTGGAAATATCGTGAACTCTTTTATTTTTTAACCAAAAGAGACATCAAAGTTAGGTACAAACAAACTGTTCTGGGAGGTCTGTGGGCCATCATCCAGCCGGTTTTTACCATGATCGTGTTTACACTTTTTTTTGGTCGGCTAGCCAAGGTGCCATCCGACGGTATTCCTTATCCCATATTTGTCTATGCCGGTCTGCTTCCTTGGACTTATTTTGCCAATGCCCTGACAGCATCCGGTAACAGCCTCGTCGGAAGTGCGAATCTCATCACTAAAGTATATTTCCCAAGATTGATCATTCCGGCTTCGGCTTCTCTGGCAGGATTGCTGGATTATTTCATTGCCATGCTCGTTTTAGGCGTGATGATGATTTACTATCAATTTCTGCCAGGTCTTGAAATTGCGCTTTTTCCCTTTTTGGTGGTTTTGACGTTCCTTTGCGCCGTTGGTGTAGGACTATGGCTTTCCGCTTTGAATGTAGAATATCGTGACATTCGATATGCGATACCATTTCTTATCCAAATATGGATGTTTGTCTCACCGGTCATTTATCCTGTGAGCATGGTGAATGAGAAATATCAATGGCTACTATCTCTAAATCCAATGGGAGGAGTGATTGCGGCATATCGGGCATCTCTACTTGGGCATATGCCAATAGATTGGCATATGCTCGGCATATCAACTACGATCATTTTTTTTCTGCTCATTAGTGGAACATATTATTTCAGAAGAATGGAGAAAACCTTTGCTGATGTCGTGTAAAGGGCAAGACTCAAGGATTAGGGCAAATACAAAAGTGATGTGAAGTAAACACACTAAGCTTAAATATTAAAAATATAATAAAAATTTATGAGTGCTCCTATTATCAAAGTTGAAAATCTTTCAAAGCAATACCGAATTGGGCAACGCGAAGGATATAAAACTTTTCGTGAAGCAATTGTAAATCTCGCTAAAGCACCATTTAGTAGATGGAATGGATTAAACCCTCAATCTGAAATTCATAATTTAAAATCGGAAACGATTTGGGCACTAAAAGATGTATCATTTGAGGCTACTCAGGGTAAAGTGGTTGGTATCATCGGCAGAAATGGTGCCGGCAAAAGCACGTTGCTGAAACTCTTGTCGAAGATTACTGAACCGACAAAAGGAAGAGTTGAACTTCGAGGGCGTGTGGGATCACTTTTAGAAGTAGGGACAGGTTTTCATCCCGAGCTAACTGGACATGAAAATATCTATCTCTATGGGGCAATCCTAGGGATGGATCGAAGGGAGGTCACAAGAAAGTTTGACGAAATTATTGCTTTTGCTGAATTAGAAAAGTTTGTTGATACGCCCGTGAAAAGGTACTCCAGCGGTATGTATACGCGGCTCGCTTTTTCTGTTGCTGCTCATCTCGAGTCTGAAATCCTTCTAGTGGATGAGGTTTTAGCTGTGGGGGATCTGCAATTTCAGAATAAATGCCTGGGTAAAATGGGAGAAATTTCCAAAGCAGGCCGAACCGTGCTTTTTGTTAGCCATAATATGGGAGCGATTGGCAGCCTATGTGATTCTGCTTTGTTATTGGACAAAGGTAAAAAAATATCAGAAGGATCAACTGCAGTAACTATTGCAAAATATATGGAGAGTTCTGAAAATACTTCAGTAGAGTGGAAAGCTCCGTTGCATTCAGAAGGAAATAAAAAAATAGGAAGAGTAAATTTAATTGCTGTTCGGGTTATGGATTTATCGGGTCAATTGCGATCAGAATTTACAAATAAAGAACCGATAATTATTGAATTTGATCTTGAAATGGACGAATGGTCTCCTGATTTAAAAGTTGGTTTTGATCTTGAAGGTGAATTTGGAGATATCATTTTTACGTCATTTCACAATGACAATGCGAACATTTTTACAAATGAGATTCTTAAATCCGGAACTTTTTGCTTTAAAACGATCATACCTCCATTTTTGTTAAATTCGAAAGTCTATTATATTTCACCTTGTGTTGGGTTACATAAAAAGAGATGGATATTTAGAATTGAAAGAGCAGTAAAATTTAATGTTGATTTTCAAATAAATAATCCTGATTTTTTTGTAAGTAAAAGGCAGGGAATTATAGGACCACTTCTTGAATGGGAAGTTAAACATTCAGAATTAAAGAATTAGGAAACAATTTGTGAATTATGTGGATTTTTTGCTGCGGAATGCTCAGATCAGGCTCTACATTACATTACCAACTTACAAAAGAATTGGTTGAATTAAAAAACCTTGGTTATGGACTTGGCTGGGCTGAAGGGGAGAAATTCTACGATCTCTATGAGAAACATCGACACAACAACACAATCAAGGTAATTAAAATTCACAGATATATACCAAAGGCAAAAGAATTAACAGTAGCTGGAGAAGCTAAGATAATTCATGTTTATCGTGATGTAAGAGATATTGTTGTCTCAATTCTCAATAAGGATAAAAAATCGTTTTGGGATATTATTAGAGCGAACCTTCTACAATCGCTTGTCATAGAATCTAAAAGCTGGTGCAACTTGGAAAGCGCTCTTGTTTCGAAATATGAAGATATGGTTGATGATTTGCCAAAAGAAACAAAAAAGATTGCGGAATATTTGGAAATAAATTTGGAAGAAGGTTTAGCTGATAGAATTGCGCTAAACTTTTCAATTGAACAACAAAAGAAGAGGATAAAGCAATTTAATTTTAATCTCCAAGGTGAACGAACCGGAATTAATGTGCATGACCCAAATTCACTCCTACACCAAAATCATATCTTCTCAGGTAAAAAGGGGCAGTGGCAAACATCCCTTTCTGCTATTAAAATAGGCCTAATAGAAGATTTTACTTATAAATGGCTTGACAGTAGAAACTACAAAATTAGTCAAACACTATTAATGCGTAAGATAGCAAAGATCTCATATTTTTTTTATAAATCTATTTTAAAAGCCAAAAGAATTCTAAAAGCAATTTCAAAATCCCTTTTTTCGAAAGATTCCCGCTAAAATTAAATAAGGATTTATTGCGCAGGAGGTATTTTCTCTTTTTATATAGCAGAATTTGACTTTGATGCCTTAAACTTTTTTTATAAATACATTGCAAAAAATATTCTATGTACAGTCTTGTTCGATTACTAAAAGTAATAAAGAAAATAATTAGTTCATTTATTGATTATTTAAGACCTTTTATAAGAAAAAAAGAATATCAAAAATTTGCACTATATTACTCCCGAGGAACGACCTTGATTGATCATATAGCAAGAACAAAGATTTATGAGCCGGAAGTTAGTCATTTTATTGTTAGCATTCTTCAACTCTTTACCGGAACACCCGTATTTGTTGATGTGGGGGCAAGCATTGGTTTAATAACACTTAATGTTTTAGCAGAGCTTCCACAAACTCTTATCTATGCTTTTGAACCTGGTCCGCATCAATATTCTTTGTTTAAAAAAACGATTGAGGCCAATAATTTAATAGACAGAGTAATTTTATACAATGAAGCGCTTTCTAGTCAGCTAGATAGTAGTCTTTTCGCTGTGCATGATACCAAACATTCCTCCGGCGATGGGTTTTTATTTACCGGTCGGGCAAAATCGGCTCAATATATCTCTGTCGATTGTCAAACTTTAGACAATTGGTGGGAAATCAATAACAAGAAAAATTTCAATTTAATAAAAATTGATACTGAAGGATCAGAGCTAATGATTTTACAAGGTGCCAAAAAAGCTATAGAGAATTGTAAACCAATTATCGTTTTAGAAATTTGGCCCAAAAATCTCAAAGTATACCCTTATGGAGTTGAAGATATCTTATCTTGGTTTGATGAACAGAATTACAACGTTTATACATTGAATGGGCACATAGTAAATTCTTTTAACATTGGAACTTATTTCGGCTCATGCGATACATTTGTTGGGTGCCCAATATCAAAGAAAAATATGTTAAAAGGGAATCTATCTAAAATAATGAATTAAGTAAAAAACAGATTGAGAAAATAGTTTATTGAAACCCTATTAAAAAAATTATGCTTGAAAGCTTGAAGAAAAACTCATTAAAAGAAATAATACAAAAAATAATTCTAAAAACTATAAGACTTTTGAAATTTAGCCCTTATCTTTTTAAAAGATTAAGTGGTAACGCTTACCCCGAATTAGAAATAAATTTAATGCAGATTCTTCGTCATTCATTTATTCCATCGGGTAAGAAATACTTTGGTGTACCGCAGGGTTATTTCTCTATACGTAATGCAAAGTTGAAAATAATGGATGATGTTAAAGGATTTCCCAATGTACTGTGGGTGAATCATTCAGATACAAACGTTTCCCCACCGCTCTACGGTTCGAATAATCATTCATTAGGGGAAATATGGAAAACGCCTTTGGCTTCTTTTATTTTAGCAATTTCAAATGGATACGTGGCTCCAAGTGGCCTTGTTTTTGATTATGAATATGCGTACCGAAATGGAAAATGGTATTATGAATTTCCCCCAAACTATATGCAAACTATACATGTTGATAAGCTAATTACATTTGTTCAGATTTGGGGTTGGAACTTTATTCATTTTGTATTTGATACACTCCCACGCATCGATCTTTCTTATGACCTAATTTGTAGAGAAACAAATATTAAGATTTTAGTACCGAATCCAGATTCCTCATTTATGTTAGAAATGCTCGATGCCTTAGGAATAGATCAGTCACGAATTATTTTGCAGGAGCCGGGGCATGTTTACTCAGCTGATATTGTCTATTACCCTCATTTTTATAACAAAGGGAAACCTCAGCAGATGGGTCTCATACCACCGAGGTCATTAGAAAAAGTTCGATCTAAACTTACAGGTCAATTTGCCAAGCCTAAAAATAAGATAATATATTTGAAACGAAAAAAGGGCCACAAGCGTAGCGTTGAGAACGAAGAAGATCTCCTTGAAAACATCGAAAAGAATCTATCAAATGGTTTCACACTCAAAGTTCTCGAGCCCTATAATGATTGGATAAAAGACAAGGAAGTAATAAAACAGGCAAGAGTTGTCCTTGGACCGCATGGGGGAGCATGGAGTAATATTCTATTTTGCAAAGGTAAAACAGACGTAATCGAGTTTCTTCCGTTAGCATCTTTAAAAATGAAAGGAAAGAATGAACGACCTTGCTTTTATGGCCTTTCGAATGCTCTTAATCTTAACTATTGGTCTATAGAACCTTTTTGTTTTGAATTTGAAAAGCCAGGCAAAGGCATGACCGTTCCTATTAATGAGGTGCTTTCTGTTCTTAATAAAATTGGCATTCTAAAAACTTAATTCAATTAAACGATTACTGCTGTCTTTTGTCTTCTAAAGGACGATATCTGCTGAATTCAATTCTTAAACGATAATAGAAATATATCAGACATTCACCCATCAAAATTTTTTATAAGAAATACAGAAATATTTATTCAATCTAATTTTTTAAATATCATGATACCGTTCCAAAAAGTTGGATGTTTATTAAAAGGAGTAGTTTCATCCAATAGTATCTCATAGTGATGAGAACTTTCTTTGATAAAATCGAGTGTAGCACGTCTTGGTTCATCAGCGTTTGTATCATCGATTAAGATAATACAGTTTTTCGCAAAAAATGGCTCGGCTATCTTTAATCCATTTAATTGGTTTTCGTAGTCATGATCTCCGTCGTATATGTAAAAACCAATTTTAACTGAATGAACATTCAGCAAATAATCCTTATAATCAATATCATAAAAGTGATGGTTAGAACTTTTATATTTGTCAAATCTTTCGACAAATTGTTTTCTTGGGCCACCAAACTGAGAAAAATTATCGACTCCTATACACCTTTTCGTTTCGTTTCCTTTTAGACCCGATAGAAATGAAAAACCGTGCCAAACTCCGATATTTAGAAAGCAGTATTTTTCTTCCATTTCAAACACGGCTCTATTAATCAAAGCTCCAATAGCGAAAGTAGACATTCTAGGTATCTCAAGAAGTTCTTTCAGATTTTTGACCATTTCCCGCTTGTTCCCAGGAAGTGAGGTATTTAAAATCTCCAATGATATGTTAAATTTATTTAACCATCTGCTTATTAGACTAAAGCCTTTGAAATAATTTTTTGGCCCTATAAACCTAAATGAAACACCCTTTATATAATCTGTATAATTCATATTACCTCTTTGTAATACTATTTAATCGATCTTTTCTCAGTAAGCCATTTTTACGAACTTTAATATGCATGTTAAACTGAGGTTAAGGTCAATTAAACGCGCTTTAATTCAATGGCGGAAACTAATATTATCGATAAAAACAGTTATTTAATAGGGTACTACATATTCTATAATTATAGCATGTCTATATATCAAATTCCATATCAATGGCGCAAATTCCTTGGTAAATTATTATTCTAATCATCAAGTGAATATAACTGGAAGTTAAATGAATAAATAGTTTAATTAATAGAAACCTTAAATTTTAGCAAGGCCGGCCATAAGATCGAAGAATAAGAAATGAGGCACAAGTTGAAACTCCAAAAAAAAATATATTAATCTGCTTTTTATATCTATGAATAATTTTCCATGCGGACTATTATTTAACTTGAATAGCAAAATATTTTATGCGTTGCCCAACAATTAAAGAGCTCCCTGTCCCACCAGATGGTAAGACCGGTTGGCCGTGGATTGAAGAGAGTCCCCAGTCAAAGGAATCGATGATCGTTGGTTCCCGTTGGCCGCGAATCAGTATTATAACCCCAAGTCTTAACCAGGCGAATTATTTGGAGGAAACAATTAGGTCCGTCCTTCTTCAAGGCTATCCAAATCTAGAATATATCATAATAGATGGTGGATCGACAGATCATTCTATAGAAATAATAAAAAGATACGGAAACTGGTTAACTTATTGGATTAGTGAGTCAGATTATGGTCAAAGTCATGCGATAAATAAGGGGTTTACAAAGGCCTCGGGAGATATCTATGCATATTTAAATAGCGATGATTTATATGAGCCGGAGGCACTCAAATCAATAGCTGCTGAATATGTAACCGAAGGAAGACCACATCTCTTAGCAGGTGAATGTATCATTATTAAAGAGCAGTCACTTAAGCGATCATTTAAACCATGGTGGCCGTCCAATCTTTCTTATTTTATTCGCAAAACCTTCAGCTCAACCTTCGCCCAGCCAGCAAGTTTTTGGACAAAGAACATATTTAACCAGCTCGGAGGCTTTGATGAATCTTTGAACTATTGTTTTGATAAAGAATTTTTCTTAAGGGCAGGATTGAGGGGCATAACACCACATTTTGTCCCAAAAAAAATTGCTCGGTTTAGAGAGCACTCAGATTCTAAAACTATGAAACACGGGATTAAGTTTCATAAAGAAACAATAAAAATACTTTGTAAGCATTCAAGTTCATGTGGAATTGACAATAATGGGGAAAAAAAGATCAAGAAAAATATAGAAAATGAAATTAAATATATTGAAATATTTTCCCTTTGGAAAAAAAAGAGTAGGAAATACGGCATTTTGTATTACTTAAAAATGGTTTTGTACTCACCATCCTTATTGTTGCAGCGGAAGATACTCGGACAAGGAAGACGTCTCTTTTTCTACAAAACAAAAAATGTAGATGAATTAAAAGTGATTTAGCTATTACAATTGTTTTTATGATTAGGAAACAAATGAAAAATCTTCTTATGATCGCATATCATTTTCCACCTCAAGGTGGATCGGCTGCACTTCGCCCACTAAAATTAGCTAAATATTTGCCATCATTCGGTTGGATGCCAAATATTCTCACAGTTAAAAATCCGGATTGGTATTATGCGCGTGATCCTGACCTTTTAGAAGAACTAAGTCCAAAAATAAAAATTAAAAAAGCCCTTATGTTTAGGTCACTATGGTTATATCGAATGATGAACCCCTTGCGAATTAAACAAATTGATATGTTTATTAAGAGGTTTTTTATTCATCCTGATGACCAAATTGGTTGGCTTCCGTTTGCCTATTTTCATGCTATCAATTCGATCAAAAAAAATAATATAAAAGCAATTTATTCATCTTCAGGTCCAATTACATGCCATCTTATAGCTTATCTGATAAAAAAACAGACAGGTATTCCGTGGATAGCTGATTTTAGAGACGAATGGTTTGAGGCTCCAAATCATGATATGCCAACAAATCTCCACCGGAAGTTTCACCTTAAGATAGAAAATTCAGTAGTAAACAGTACGGATAAAATTGTTTGCATGGCACCAATTTTCGTAAAATTTTTGACAAAACATACGAATAAACACAGTAAATTCATTACTATTCCTGCCGGTTTCGATCCGGATGACGTTATTTGTAACAAAGATATAGATTCAAAGGAATTTAATTTAACATTTACTGGATTGTTCTATAATACTTTTCGACCCAAGGCTCTATTGCAAGCAGCTTCAGATTTAATAGCGGAAGGAAAAATAGCCAAAGATAAGATAGTCATTAAATTTGTCGGAGCAAACAGTCTAAGTGATTTAAAATATGAAGACAAATTTAAAATATGTGAATTTACAGGATTTTTACCAAGAAAAGAAGCGATTAAACATGCAGTAACTTCTAGCGTATTGTTATTGCTTTTAAGTAGCGAACGCGGGAAAGATGTGATACCCAGTAAAATCTTTGAATATTTGGCATCAGGGAAGACTATACTGGCCATTGTGCCGCCGAACGGTGAAGTCGCAAATATCGTCCGTAAGACAAAAAGCGGTATTGTAGCGGATTTTGGTAATGTTAATGAAATCAAAAGAGCAATTTTAGAATTATATAGTAGGTGGCAAAAAAATGAACTCGATAAAACACAGGACATAAAAGAAATAGAAAAGTATAATCAAATTAATCTCGTTAGAAAACTCGCTGAAATTTTACAAGAAATAACTGCTTAAAAATATTTAACTTTAAAGTTAATAGAATTAATATGAATTATTAAAGAGATAAAAATGAAAGGATATGGATTAAATAAAAACAAAATTAACGGTAATAAACCAAAGGTAGACTATCGATTTAAAAAGAAAAGCATTTTTACTGGAAGATCTTTCTTTCAGGGAATGATATTTATTTTTAGCACTCTAATTTATAACATTATCGGTAATCTATTTGGTCTTTATTTATACTTTCTTTCTCCCACAGATAAGCGAACAATAAGGAAAATCGTTTTTCTTGGTTTTGGTGGTATAGGTAACCATTTGATGTTAGGACCTGCAATAAGGTCATTAAAAAAAATGAACTCTGAGCTAAATATTCATTTAGTTGTGAGTTCTAAAACTTGTGCTGAGTTATTGGCAAATAATTCGGGAATAGATTCGATTTCTGTGATGAATATAGGGTGTATGGGATCCATTCTATACTATATCAAGGGGGGATTAGCTCTTAGAGAATTAAAGCCTGATGTTATACTCGCTGCTGCAGGAACGGACGTAGTAGCCGGAAGTCTGGTATCCATATTTAGCGGAGCGCACACTCGTATTGGGGAAGATTGGCGGGGAAGAGGAATATTTTACAGTCATAAAATAAAGGTAAATTTGCATATATCAGAATCTGAGCAGAATTTAAATTTAGTAAGATTATTAAACCCAAAAGCCAAGTACCATTCCCCAAAACTCGATTTGGCAATAAATGAGATAAAGGAAGCATACCAGTGGAAAGAGAGGTTGAATCTTCCTGAAGGCACTAAACTATTTGGCATTCATCCCGGATCGGGAAAAAAGCAGAAATGGAAGAGATGGAAACTGGAAAATTTTATAGAGGTTGTGAAAGCTTTTTCAGAGAATAAAAACATAATACCAATTTTTTTTATCGGTCCGGATGAAAGAGAATTACATGAAAAATTGATTAATGTAGATTTATATAGTGCTATTATTTCAATGGAATCCGATGCAATAAGGAAGACCGCGGCAAAGATAGGTTGTTGTAATCTTTTTTTGTCGAATGATAGCGGTTTGAGGCATATCGCTGCAGCCCAGAGAATAAGCACAATTGCTATTTTTGGACCAACTTCTAGTGAAAAAAACTTTTATAATGATGGAAAAAGCCGGATAATCTATAGAAAGGATGTGGCCTGCAGCCCATGTCACTATACAAAGTGGTGGCTATCATGTGGTGAAGCAAGACCCTGTCTGGAAAAAATTTCGGTAAATGAAGTGGTGGAAGTCGTTTCAGAAATGCTTAACCCGTAGGCTAGCATTAACTGCCTATTATTAGCCTTTATGCTATAGTTAGAGACTCTTCAGCAAAAAAAAAATAAAATGGGTCTAAAAAAAGGAAAAATCATATGGTCTTAGGGCAGATACGCAATTCCTTTTCCAAAATTAAATTAAATATTCAGGGCGGTTATAACGCTAAAAAATATTGGCAGGCCAGGAAAAAGAAATACGGATTTGATCTTAAAGGAGTCGGTGACAAGAGCCTATCAAATGAAGAAAATGCGTTACAATACCATGAAGCCCAAAAAACTTTTCTTGCTATATGCGAAACGAATAGTATCGAGTTTAGTCGGATCTCTGTATTGGATATAGGATGTGGGTCTGGATTTTATACCAAAATATTAAGGGATAGAGGCTGTGTCAATTACACTGGCATTGATATTACTGATGTTCTCTTTAACGGCTTACAAGAACAATATCCCCTTTATAAGTTTAAAGAAATTGATATTACTAAAGAAGAATTAAGAAATTTTTATGATCTAATCCTTATGATTGATGTCTCTCAGCACATTACCACCGCGAAAAACTTCAAATTTGCTATGCGAAACGTAAAAAAACATCTGAATAGAAACGGATTTTTTATAGTTACATCTTGGTTGGATAAGACCGCAAAAAATAGCTTCTATGAAAAGTCGAGATCTATCGAAAACTATAAAAAGAGGTTTAAGGGTGAAAGATTCAGTGATCCTATTAGATTTAGGGATAAGTTCATTTTTACCATTCAGAACGCAGGCTAATTTATATTTGTAGTAATAATTTGTTAACCTTTTATCTAAAACTAGTGAACGTAATCTTTGTATAAAGCATGTTTCAAAAACAAAAATTTGAGTACGTAAATTGCAATGTTTGCGAAGTGGATAATGCCGTCATTTTTTTTAAGGAAAACGGCTGCTCTGTTGTAAGATGCCAAAATTGTGGTTTGGTATACGTAAATCCACGACCAATAAACCTTTCACATGGCTCAAAGAAAACAAAAAAAAATGAATATTCGAATTACATTCGAGGTTATATTGCGCATCAAATTGGACATAGTTTGCGTTCGGAAAAAATAATGAATGAGCTTGAAAAAATTCATCCTGAAAAAGGCAAACTACTGGAGGTAGGATGTGCAGCTGGCTTTTTGCTTAACACTGCCCGTGAAATGGGTTGGCAGGTCGAGGGAATTGAACCAGAAGAATCAATTGCAAGGTATGCAATTGAAAAGTTCAATTTAAATGTAAAAATTTCTTCTATCGAATTTGCAAAGTTTCCAGAAAATCATTTCGATATCATCATAGCCCTTAATGTACTAAGCCATTTGAGGGATCCAAAAAGTGTATTAAAAAAAATTCATTCTATACTGAAAAGAAACGGTGTATTTGTATTTCAAACCGGTAATAAGGGTGTAATGCGGACTAAGAAGAAAGCAGAAATCCTTGGGGAATCCTGGTTAACACCGGAACATTTATATCATTTTTCAGAACATCCATTAGCTTTGCTTCTGAATCAGATTGGGTTTAAAGTTAAATGTTTAGTCAGAGAACATGTTGTCGAGCATATGGTTTCTGAAGAGATCCTTCGTTTAAATCGTAGTACATCGTTGAAATGGTTTTTAAAGAGGCTATTATTAAAGTCCGATAGAATAAGAAATCTGTCGACATCGTTATTGAAATTTTATTGCTCAAAAATATTAGATTCGAATGTTTGTTCACTTCTATATATAGCTGAAAAAAATATTACTAAAAAATAAAAATGCATAATTAAAATCAAAAATTGAAAAGCTTGCTTTAAAATATTTAGATAAGAAAACTCCTAATATTCCTTAAAACGTTGACCAGATTTCTTTTTAGTTTACAAAGAGTGAACTTGCGCTATTAAATGAAATGATAAAAAAAATAATCAAGAAATTACATAATATAGTTCTTCTACACTCCTACACCACAGGGGAACTAATAAAGTTACACGGAGGAAAAGTTGAAGGAGAAGTATTTATCGGTCAAGACGTATTGGTTGATTATGATTACTGTTTTTTACTCGAAATAGGAAAAGGCGCAGTTATTTCTGCTAGAGTTATAATTGAATTTCATGATTCAAGCTTACCTAATGTTTTGGGAAAAGGTAAAACAAAAATTGGGAAAATAAAAATTGGGAGTAGAGCGTATATTGGAGTAAATTCTGTGATTCTTCCCGGTGTAAATATAGGAAATGGTTCAATTATTGGAGCATGTTCTTTAGTGAATTGCGATATTCCAAAAAATCAAATTTGGGGCGGAGTTCCGGTAAAGTACATTTGTTCGGTAAATGACTTAATTGAAAAACGAAAGATCTCTAAAAATCCCGCTATTGAGTTTTTCGATTGGATAGGTGAAATTGAAAAAAAAGAATTTGATTATTTAGTCTATAAAAATAGATTCATCAATAAGGTAAAATTAAAATTTAGCAAACCACAAAAATAGCAAATTAAGATTTGTATTTTTCAAGAAGAAAACCGGCGTACCACATATTTGCATATTGGCACGATCCTCGATGGAATGGTTTTGTAGGAGCCAGTGTGAAAATAAAAGATCTGGCACATAACCTTGCTACCATGGGGAATGATGTCGTAATTTTTCTTCCTAAAAATAATTTTAGAAAAGAAAAATTCGTACACGAAATAATTGAAATACCTTTTATTAATCTTCCTTTTCTGAGGCTGGTAACATTTAATATTTTCCTTTTTCTCTTTTTAATAATTCAGTTGTTCAAAAAGTCGCCTTCAGTCGTTTATGTCCGCCGCATGAATTCCGTAATACCTGCACTATATGCTAAATTACGTAGAGCAGTATTAATTTATGAAGTTAATGATGATCCTTATGGTAATAATATTGGGATCAGTTTAAATTACGTTCCATTTTTACGATCCATAATATCGTCTAAACAGGATCAAATTAATTTAAGACTTTGTGACAAAGCATTTGTTATTACACATGAAATTCTAGAAAAAGTGTACAAATATAATCCTTATTTGAAGAAAGATAAACTAAAAATATTGCCCAGCGGGGCAAATACAGATCTTTTAAAACCTTTAGATAAGGTTCAATGCCGAACACATTTAAAATTCAACAAAGGAAAGAAAATAGTTGGCTTTGCAGGAACCCTGCTTGGGCATCAGGGAATAGAAATACTTATACAAGCTGCTCCTCAAATAATCAAAAAAATACCTGAAACAATCTTTTTAATAATCGGTGAAGGACCAAAGAAGTTGGATTGGATCGACTTGGTAAAAAGACAGGGATTAAGTCAGCATTTTATTTTTGCAGGTCAGATTTCCTATGAAAATATTCCAATTTGGCTTGGAGCAACAGATATCTGCGTAGCTCCATTTATGAATTCCGCAGGATTTAGATCGCCAGTAAAGATATTTGATTATATGGCTTGTGGGAAAGCGGTGGTGGCCTCAAAAATTAAAGGGACAACCGACATTTTTTCTAACAGTAGTGCAATACTTCTTGTTGAACCAGAGGAACCAGAGATTTTAGCTAATGCCATATTGAAAATTCTTAATGATGATGAAAAATCAAAAGAAATGGGACACAAAGGGAGGAAATTGATTTCAGAAAAATATGATCGTAAAATAATAGCCGAAAAAATTTCTACTACAGCTCGATACATTTTGAGTAAGGACAGGCATTAACATCAGTAAATTTCCGTAAAAAGCTTCGAAAATATTTGCAGTAGTTACATTTCAAAAAGCCTATTAACATAAAAAGTCATATGACATGCATCAAATTATTTTCAACTTTTTATTTTCAACTGAATAATAAAAAATTGACTTCATGAAAAAAGGCTTGTGATGAAATGAAAACCAAGCATTATATAAAAGATCTTTTAAAAAAAAAAGGTAATTAAGACTCAATATGAGTGGGATAGCCATGTCGATAATATTTTTTTAATTTTCAATAAAGTCATAGATGAATTCTACCCCAAAAATTTGTTAGATGTCGGTTGTGGTGAAGGCCGCAGAACAATTAAAATAGCGGAACACTTTAATATTCAGGTAAACAGCATTATAGGTATTGACAGTGATGATGATGCAATACAAAAATGCAAATTATTATTCGATGTAAAAAAAATAAATTTAGAAAATGGAAATTTGCCTTTCAATGATTATAATTTTGATTTAGTACTATGCAATCAAGTACTAGAGCACATAAAAAACTATAAACATGTTATAGATGAAATCATCAGGGTCACAAAGAATAAAGGATATATTTTACTGGGAATCCCAAATTTGGCTCATTTAATTAATAGAATCTATCTTTTATTTGGGATCCAACCCTTATGTCTGCGAGTTGATTCCAGTCATGTTCGTGGTTTTACACATAAAGCCTTCTTAGAAATGGTAAAATCCATTGAAAATGTAAAATTGGAAGGATCAGCAGGTTCCACCATGTATCAATTGCCATACGTCATGGCGAAATTTTTGTGCACTTGTTTTACAGGTTTAGCGGGATATACATGTTATTTATTAAAGAAAACTTAAGACATGAAAAAAGACCATTCAAGAAAGTTATTCATAGGTTAGTGATAAATTTAATATCTACTTTTTTCCTTTCTCATAAATATGGCCTTAATAAATGTGCACTAATTGTTTTCATAATCTAGAATGGTTTTCGCGATATATTTCGAAATAATTATAAACGACAATGTCTAGAATTATTAAAGATGAAATCAGAGTCCTTCATTTATTGAGTTCTGCTGAGATCGCTGGCGGAGAACGATATCTTTATGATTTAGTAAATCATTCAGATGAATTAATCATGCACCATATTATTTTGCCCTACAAAGGTCCATTCGCACAAATATTGAAAGATTCAGGATTCCCTTTCGATATAATCCCCTTAAAGCACAATTATTTTGTTCGGTCTTTCACGGATATTATAAGACTTATAAGAATAAAAAATATAGATATAGTTCATACCCACGGGTACCGAGCAAACTTATATGGTCGTATTGCTTGTATGCTTAAAAACATTAGGCATATTGTTACTGTGCATGTCTCTTTATTCGATTATAAAAATACACCTAAATTATTGAGGTATTTCTATTTTTTTATTGAAACAGTTCTATCTTTTAAGACGTATAAGTACATTTGTATATCTAGAGCTATGGCTGATGACATGCGACGGCTGAAGATACCCGCGAAGAAAATATCAATAATTCCCAATGGGGTTGATCTTAAACGATTTTACCCCCGCCCTGCTTGTAGTAAAATAAGGAAAGAATTTGGCGTCAATCCCAAGACACCCTTAATAGGCACGGCGGGCAGATTGGTACCGGAAAAAGGGCAAATTCATCTAATAAAAGCATTAAAGATATTAAAAGATAAGCATTGTGAATTAAAATGTCTTTTTATAGGAAATGGTCCTTTGCTAAATAAAATAAATGGCAAAGCCGCTGCATTTGGGGTTAAGGATATGTGTATTTTTGCCGGGACCAGAAATGATATTGAAAAAATCTATCCGATTTTAGATCTTTTTGTATTGCCATCAATTAGAGAGCCTTTTGGTCTTGTACTTTTAGAAGCAATGGCCACCCAAATTCCAGTTTTAGCGTTTTCAAATGGCGGGCCTCAGGAGTTTATAAAATCTGGTCGTAATGGTGTTTTAGCACCACCTGAAGATTCTTATAGGCTTGCGGAAGAAATTCAATTTTTATTGCAAAATAATGATAGAGCACGAAGTTTAGCCGACCAAGGAAGAAAGTCTGTTGAACAGAATTATAACGTAAAAAACACAATCAGAAAAATTGATAATTTATACTTCAGTTTATGAATATTTTATTCACTTCTGATGTTCCCTGTTTCTTTCCGGTCAGTGGATCCGAACAGGTTTTATATCAACAAGCAATTGGACTGAGTCGCAAAGACTTAAATGTATTTGCCATAACTCGAATCAATGGCGACGCTGAATCCCTTACAACACGAACTATAGGTACTGCCAAAGAGGCATGTTATAGCATACCTTCCAAAAGTGCTGTACGCATTATGTCTTCTCTTTTTAAAAAACCACAGCAATTATATCGCAATTTTATCAAAGAAGGTTCATTTTGCGTTTCTGTTTGTCACCAGCCATTTACCTGTATTTCTCTTTTACTATCCGGAAAACTCACTAATATCCCTATGATTTATGTGTTCCATTCACCTAGCCATCAAGAGTATTTATTGTCAGACGATAATAAGACTTACTGGTGGAAGTTAATTATGGCTCATATCCGAAAAATGATTGAAGGTTATTGCCTTAAAAGAGCCCAGAAAATTATAGTTTTAAGCAAATATATGAAGAGGAAAGCGATCCAGGTTCATAGGATAAGCAAGGACCTTATCGTTGTTAATCCGGGCGGGGTGGACCTCGATAGATTCAAGCCGCCTCAAGATAGAAATAGGATTAAAACGGAGCTAGATTATTCTGTTGGAAAAGTCCATCTCTTAACAGTAAGGAATTTGGAACCGCGGATGGGCATCGATAATCTTTTGAAAGGATTTTACTTGCTTAAAGAAAAAAACATTCCGGTTCAACTCATTATTGCAGGTGAAGGTCCGGAAAAGGAAAAAATTCGGAAAATAGTTAAAGAGTATGGATTAATTACAGACGTAACACTAACTGGATTTGTACCACCAGATAAACTGGCGCAATACTATGGTGCTGCTGATTTCTTCGTTCTTCCCACAAGAGATTTAGAGGGTTTTGGACTTGTAACTCCTGAATCTATGGCTTGTGGTACGCCTGTTTTAGGTACACCTGTAGGGGGAACTAAAGAGATTCTAGAAAAATTTGATCCGCAGTTTCTTTTCGATGATACAACCCCCCAAGCTATGGCACATGGGATCCGAAAGGTTATTGATGAATATTTAAAAGAAGAAGACAAATACAATCAACTAAGGACGCAATGCAGGGAATTTGTCGCTCAACATTATTCATGGCAGCGGCACATCGATACATTGGAATCAATTATTTATCAATTAGTTGAATCAGGAAAAATAAAAAATTAGATTATTTTTTTGCTTTGAAAAAAATCTTACACATCATCACCCGTCTTGATATGGGCGGTTCAGCTCAGAATACATTGCATACCTGCATGGAGCTCAGCGGTAAGTATGAAATCATTTTAGTTCATGGGCTTTCCCATGAATCCGGGATGAGCGATTGTGAGAAGCAGATCATTGAGGATGGGGTTGAAAAGGCAAAAACACAAGGTGTTAAGGTTATACCATTAACATCGATGGTGCGCAGTATTCGTCCAATAAAGGATTTTCACGCTTTGTTATCTCTGGTGTGGCTGATATTCAAAGAAAAGCCTGACATCGTCCACACCCATTCCTCCAAGGCCGGCATACTTGGGCGAGTGGCAGCTAAAATTAGCTTTGTCCCAAATATTATTCACACCCCGCACGGGCATGTGTTTTATACCGCTTTCCATAATAATGTTCCGAATGACGGAATTGCGGCATAAGTGGTTGTAGAAAAAAACGTTTGAATACCGGAACGTTTTTTTGACAACCACTATATGGCCATTTTGGCTCTTTTGCTTCCAAAATCTTTTTTTGGCTTGAAAGGCTTTTTGCTGCAATTACCGACTGTTTAGTAGCTCTTGCCAATGGTGAGCTGCAAGACTATATAGATTTTTCTGTGTATCCCAAGGAGAAACTTTTTAAATTCACAGCGGAGGGGATATACAATGATGAGTCTTTTGGGTAAATACTGATTCAAATTTAACGTTCTTGACAATCATTATATCTTTTTCATATATTTTAATAAAAATAGATGATTATACATCCTTTAACATGGGTGTGTTGTATGGAAACAAGATCAAACATCGCAAAAATTTTGAGAGGGCAAATTGCTGAAATACAAGGTAAGACCTCTATTCTAGCTGTTTATCTATTCGGGTCCTGCTTAAAAAGTGATACCGGAAAGGCATCCGACATCGATTTGGCCTTTCTTCTGGACGAAAAGGCCTATAAATCTGATCCGATTGAAGCTATGTCTCCGGCTCATTTATTTGCAGCGGAAGTGGGCATGGGATTTAACAAAGAGACGGACGTTACCATTTTGAACTCGGCATCGCTGGAAATGGCATATGAGGTGGTGACCTCCGGCAAATGCCTCTTTGAATTAGATCCGGACATGCGAATGGAATACGAATTAAAAATCAAGGGAATGTATTTTGATTTCAAACCGTTTCTTGAAGAATTGCGGGCTAAAAGCCTGGCGCATTTGTAAACTGATAGGCAAACACATTGAAAACCATGGAAAAAAAGATAAAGGCTGTTCAGGATCGGGTTAAAAGGCTTGAGCAGCTTTCTGCCACTCTGAGCTCTTTCGGTAAATACCAGGCTTCACCTGATGCCAAAGATATCGCCGAGCGAAATATCCAGGTTGCCATTGAAAGCTGCCTGGATATCGCCAAGATCGTCATTTCATCGATGGAGCTTCCCGAACCTAAGGACAACAAAGGCGTTTTTACGGTACTGGCAGAGGCCGGAATTTTGAGCAATGAAAGTCTCAAGTTTTTAGTTCCGATGGCCGGCACGAGGAATATCCTGGTCCACGGCTACGACAAAGTTGAGGACAGTGTTATATACGAGGTGCTTAAGCGGCATCTTGATGACTTTGCTGTATTTTTAAAGGAAATCAAGAAAAATTATCTTAATGCGGCAAAAAAGGCGGATCACAGCAATGGCCCGTGAAATGCTGGAGGAAGTTTGCCAGATGCGAAAAGACCGGCCGGCAAATCCAGTCCACTAAACGGGCAAAGCTTTGCAGCACATTCCTTTTTGCTTGTTTCAAAAGCCTCGATTCAAAAATTAAGCCTTATCATCCCAAAAAGCTTCTCAAATCCGATCTTAATTTCCTTGACATTCTATTTCAGAGCTACTAAATTGTAGTTAATATACTAATATATCCTTACTAATTTAGGAATACAGTGGACCAGAATACCCTGAAAACGCTTTTGGTGTATAATCCCTGGATCGAAAATCCAGAGGTCTGGGAGGATTCTGTAAATACACATATGCCGCAAGCACATGGTTTTCCGTACATTAATAGATTTGCAGACGCAATGCCATCCTGGCCGCAGTCTCGGAAAATCAACCTTGTCGTGGGTCCCAGGCAGTGTGGAAAATCAACCCTGATTTGGCATACTGGTGCCGGCCTTGGGCCGGAGCTCATTTATATTAACGGGAATGAATTGTGTTTCCGGGAATGGTGCACTTCTCCAGCCATGTTTTTAGCGGATCTTCAAAAAATTACAGCGCAGCCAAAAGTACTTTTTTTCGAAGAGGTGCAGTACCTGGAAAATGCGGGCCTCTTTTTGAAGGGATTGGTGGACTTGCATTATAATGTGATGATATTTGCCACGGGCAGTTCGTCATTCCATCTGCATGACAAGATCCGGGAATCCATGGCCGGAAGGGTGCAACGACTGACACTTTATCCCTTCTCACTTAGAGAATGGGCTGGTGATAAAAATACTCAGCCGCCGGCAATTTATGAAAAGAAGGCTCTGGAAAAATTTGACCGAATGGTAATTTTCGGATCGTACCCGGAGGCCTGTTTTTCCGACAAGCCGGATTTGATTTTAAACAGCCTGGTGGAATCTTTTGTGATCCGTGATGCATCGGATATATTCCGCATAAAATATCCGGCCAAATTCAGAAAACTTTTATCACTGATGGCCTCGCAGATAGGCAACCTTGTGAATTTTTCGGACTGGGCTTCTCTGTGCGGACTCGATATTAAAACGACGGAAAGCTACGCCAATATTTTAGAAGAAAGCCACATCATAAAACTTCTTCCTCCCTATACCGGCGGAAAACGCGCTGAAATCATAAGTTCCCCCAAAATTTTTTTTATCGACAACGGCATTCGCAACCTGATGGTTCACCAATTCAACGATTTTGAAGTGCGTGCGGATAAAGGGGTTTTATTCGAAAACTGGCTTTTTTCGGAACTGATCAAAAACTCTGGTTACAACGACTTCCTTTATTTTTGGCGAAGCAAGGGCGGTGCGGAAGTCGATTTTGTCCGACAGCATGGAGATCTGTTAGAAGCTTTTGAGGCCAAGGCAGGTCCCATGAAAAGGCCAAAATTGTCAAGATCGGCGCACAGTTTTATTGATGCTTATTCGCCGGCCTTTTTCTACGTGGTCAATTTAAATCTTCGCCACGAAACGGTGATCGGCAAGACAACTGTTATGTGGTTGACCCATCTGGACTTCATTGATATCCTCGGCAGATGGTAGTGGACTCAGGGTAAGGTCAACAAAAAGCGATCCAGGCCGATTATAAAAGTCCCCCTGTCAACTTGCTTGAGATAACCCGGAGTTTCGATAACTTGCAGTGCCAAAGGAGCTTGAATGCGTTCTTTAAAATAACGGAGGTTCGCTGCCAAAGATTTATCGGATTTTTTACATTCGATTAAAATATAGGGTTTGTTTTTTTCGGTAATAACAAAATCAACTTCCCGCCTGTCTTTGGTTCGGACATACATTAATTGATAATTTCCCTTACCCCATTCGGTCCAGGCGGAAACCGCCCGTTGTAGTTGAACGGCAATAAAATTTTCGAAGCGCTTGCCCTGATCTTCAATCAGGCCCCAATCCCATAGGTAGTATTTGTGTTCTTTTCTCACGGATCTTACCAGCCGGGCAGTATAGGGGGCAATATCAAACACAAGGTAAACCGTTTTCAGGGCCTCCAGCCAATTTTGAACCGAGGCGTGGGCGCATCCCAGAATGCTTTTGAGGCTATTTAGGCTCAGAGGAGAGCCGACTCTTTCGGGTAATAGGAAAAGAAGGGTTTGTAATTTCTCGATGTTGGTAATTTTTGTCAAATCCCGTATATCCTCACCGGTAATCAGCGAAATGTGGTTGTTCTTCCAGCGTTCATAAAAATCCCTTGTTCCTACGCTTAACGGTTCCGGAAACCCTGTAAGATCATACAGCTGGGCGACGGCATCCTGGAAAGATTTATCAGGTTTATCATAGGAGGACATGGGTAACTTAGGATGCCAGGCGGCCTCACGATTGAGCCTGGTGCCGGTCAAATCATGGGGGTGCAGGGGGTGCAGTTTAAATAAAAAATACCTGCCCACCAGGCTGTCTCCTGACTTTCGGAAATAATCAAGCCGGGCACTGCCGGTGATTACAAAATTAATCTTGTTTTTGAATTCATCAAAGTAACCTTTCAGGATGTTTTTCCATTGCGGATATTTATGGATTTCATCAAATACTACCCACGGTCGTTTTTCAATCGGGATTTTTTGTCCGCTGGCGAGGGGCAGGGCAATATTTTCGATAAAGAAAAACGGATTTGACGCAAATTGCTGCCGGAGGGCAATGCTATCCCAGTTGTGATAATTTTCAATTTGATCCAGGCGCTCAAGGTGCCTCTGGACAAGCGTGGTTTTGCCAATTTGACGCGGGCCGCAAATAAACGACATTCTTCCATGGAGAAAACCCAGGTCAAGCGCCCATTGCTCCAAAATTTGATCAATTATCATAAGTCCATTTTCCATATTAGTGGAAAAAAGTCAAGTCTATTTTCCAGTTGGGTAGAAAATAGCCGCATACGCCTCGGAATTTCTATCACGCCGTCGGCGTGAAAAATACAGGGTATTTATTGAGGCCTGAGTTTTTGCCTCAATCATGGCCCCAATTTAATACAGTCGTCGCAAAAAAATGACAAAAATCCTGCACATCATCACCCGTCTTGATATGGGTGGGTCGGCACAGAATACATTGCTTACCTGTAAGGAGCTCAGCGGTAAGTATGAAATCATTTTAGTCCATGGGCTTTCCCATGAATCCGGGATGAGCGGTCTTGAGAAAAAGATCGTTGAAGATGGGGTTGAAAAGGCAAAAAAGAATGGAGTTAAAGTAATCGCGCTGCCATCGATAGTTCGAAGTATTCGTCCAATTAAGGATTTTAAAGCATTGCTAGCGTTAATGTGGCTGATATTCAAAGAAAAGCCTGACATCGTCCACACCCATTCCTCCAAGGCCGGCATACTTGGGCGGGTGGCAGCTAAAATTAGCTTTGTCCCAAATATTATTCACACGCCACACGGGCATGTGTTTTATGGCTATTTTGGTCCTTTTACTTCCAATATTTTTCTCTGGGTTGAAAAAATTCTTTCCAGGTTTACAGATCATATGGTGGCGCTGACTGATGGAGAGATGGATGACTATATTAAACTTTCTGTTTATTCTCCGGAGAAGCTATTAAAAATCCACAGTGGTGTTGATGTTAAGCAGTTTATGCATTCCAATGGAAATATGGTGAAGAAAAGACGTTCCCTGGGGTTGGATCAAAATGGAAACGTCCTTGGGTTTGTCGGATGGCTGCTTCCGATAAAGGGACCGGAGTACCTGCTTAAGGCCATGGAATATATCTGGCAGGAATATCCTGAAACCTCTTTAGTATTTGTGGGAAAGGGTGACCTGGCTATGGATCTAAGGGCGCAAGCCCTTCAAGTGAGTGCAAACGGAAGAATTAAATTTCTGGGCTGGCGGGAGGATATTGACGAGATCATGCCGGTATTCGATATGCTTGTCTTGCCATCGTTAAATGAAGGCATGGGACGTGTTCTGGTTGAAGCCATGGCAGCCGGAAAGCCGGTGGTGGCCAGCAGAGTCGGGGGCATACCGGATCTGGTTCGAGACGGTGAGACAGGCTATCTCGTGCCGCCGGCCGATGAAAAAGCCCTGGCGGATGGTATCAAGAAGCTTCTGGATGATCCAGGAAAAGCATGGGAGATGGGGCAGCAAGGAAGGAAACTCTGTCAGCAATTTAGCCTGGAAGCGATGATTGAAAAGCTGGATGATTTGTATTCTGATTTAATTACTAATTAGACAGGATTTACAGGATTTGGTTGATTATCCTATTTCTCAGTTTCCTGATGAAACTGAGAAAATTCAATCCGCCTCGCGGCGGAAAAAAATATTATCTTAATAACTTACTGATCTCACTATGCCTAAATAGTAACGATAATGGCAACGAGCCCTGCCCGGAGGGCTTGAGTTTGGTCACTTTCGTCTGGAAAGTGATCAAAAATAAAAATCCAAGAAATCCTGTAAATCCTGTCCAAAATAAATATAAAAAAGATTCCAATCCATTTTTATGAAAACCTGGTTCAAATACCTGAAGCAAGGACTTTCCAGCCAACTGCCGGAAGACCGTATTGCCGGCGCAGACGGTTATGGTGAGGTTAAGTCCAACCTCAAAAACCTATATCCCTACCTGAAGCGCCACAGGCGAAAGGGCTTTTTAGGTGTTTTGCTGATTTTATTTGCCTCAATTTGCAGTTTTCCGGCGCCATTGATCACGCGCTATCTGGTCGATAAAGTCATATTGGACCGGCAACTGGGCCTTTTGGCGGGTGCTGTAATATTGCTGGTTTGTTTTCTGGCAGCCGAAAAACTTGCTCGAATGCTGCAGGAGTTTTATTTTGCGCGGTTCGAACAGCGCATCACCCTGGACATCCAGCAGGATTTAGTTGGCCGTGTTTTGCGATTTCCCAAAACATTTTTCGATAACAACCAGACCGGATACCTTATGTCCAGGCTGACTCAAGACGTTGATGGGATTCGCTGGTTTTTTTCAAACACAATTGTCTATATCTTCACTAATATTTTTCGTTTTTTAGGTGGCGTTTGCCTGTTGTTTTACCTGGAATGGAGGCTGTCTATTGTTGTTGTAATTCTCCTTCCGCTTTTAGCATGGTTCATACGATTCTTTTCCGGCAGAATTTACAACTTAAACCACCAGAGTTTGGAGCAAAAGGCTAAACTATCCGGGCAGCTTCAGGAATCGTTGTCAGAAAATGCTTTGATTAAAGCAAACGCTTCAGAAGAGCATACCTTAAAGCGCTTGATATCCGGTTGGAAAAGCTTATTTCAAACATCTCTTCAACAAACCACTATTAGCTCATTAGCTAATCTGGTGGTTGATTCAACTCCGGGTATGGCACGGGCACTGGTGCTGGGAGTGGGTGCTTTTTGGATCATAAAAGAGCAATGGACTCTGGGATCGTTACTGGCTTTTCAAGCTTATCTATCCTTCGTATTTGGGCCGGCACAAATTTTAGCGTCTGCAAATCTTCAATTACAGAAAGCACTTGCTGCCCTGCAAAGAGTTTTTGCTCTTTTCGGCATTGTTCCGGAAGACAATATGGGAACCGGCAAAACGGTTGCGAACTTAAGCGGTGATGTCGAATTTAAAAATGTCTCTTTTTCTTATAATGGCAGCAGGACGGTTTTGCAGGATTTTTCCTTTAAAGTTCGCCCCGGTGAGCGCGTGGCGATTGTCGGACCCAGCGGAGTGGGTAAAACGACACTATTGAGCCTGATTTTGCGCTTTTATCAACCGACCGCAGGTGAGATATATTTTGATGAACACCCGGCATCTGATTATGAGGTGAGTTCGCTGAGAAAACGACTTGGCTATGTGGCGCAACGCCCGCGACTGCTCGCAGGATCGATTATTGATAATTTGCGATATGGAAATTCTGACGCCAGTGAGACGGAGGTGAAACATGCTGCCGGGGTGGTTGGAATTCATGACTTCATTGAAGACCTGCCCGAAGGATACGAGACTGAAATAGGAGAAAAAGGCGTCAAACTGTCAGAAGGCCAAAGGCAACGGCTTTCCATTGCACGCGCACTCATCAAGGATCCGGATATACTGATCCTGGATGAGCCCACCGCGGCATTGGATAGCAAAGCGGAGAAGTCACTTTTTGATAAATTACCCCAATTAATTCAGAAAAAGACACTTTTTGTCGTTACCCACCGCCGCTCAACTATTGCTGAATGTGACCGGATTCTTTTACTCAACGAAAACCAACTCGTCGACAGCGGCACCCATCAGTCCCTGATGACAACCAGTGACTACTATCGTGCCATGGTGAATATGCAACCGCAACCATCGGAATTTAGCCAAAAAGCCTTGTTGTCGAATTGATTGAATGAAATTCCTCACACCCGCTTCCTTCGGTTGCTCGAGCTCTGTGAGAGATAAAAGTATGGTGCAATCAATAGAAACTAAAGAGTACACAGACTGGAGTTTAGGAATTCGTCAAGTCTCGGTAGCGAACCGGATACCCATCCGGGGGGCCATTGAGGTTACGCATCGCTGCAACAATAATTGCGTGCAGTGTTACAATAATCTTCCCTTGAAGGATAAGGAGGCCAGGCGCAAAGAACTTACCTATGAAGAACATTGTCGTATCCTGGACCAGACTTCAGCCCTGGGATGCTTATGGTTGCTGTTTACCGGCGGTGAAATTTTTGCCCATAAAGATTTTCTCGATATTTATACGTACGCTAAACAAAAAGGGTTGCTGATTACGCTGTTTACGAACGGCACCTTGATAACACCTGAAATTGCGGATTATCTGGTTCAATATCGTCCTTTTGCCATTGAGATAACCCTTTATGGAAGAACGCAACAGACCTATGAACAGGTCACCGGTATTCCCGGCTCATTTGCCCGCTGTATGCAGGGGATCCGGTTGTTGATGGAGAGGGAATTGCCGCTAAAACTTAAATCAATGGCGATTACATCAAATAAACATGAGCTCTGGGATATGAAGCGATTTGTCGAAGACGATCTTGGTTTGGAGTTCAAATTTGATGCCATTTTAAATCCGCGGTGTGATTGTTCGCAAAGTCCGTTGGAGGTGAGGCTTTCAGCGGAAGAGGTCGTAAAACTCGATCTGCAAGACCCCGAGCGCATCGATGCGTGGCGGGATTTGGTAAACAGAAATCATAACTCCCGCAATGTACTGGAAAACAGTAAAGCCATCTGGCAATGCAGCAGCGGGCTTAATACGTTTGCTGTTGATCCATATGGAGTATTGCGAATGTGTGTCCTATCCCAAAATGACGGCTACGAGCTACGGAACGGAAATTTTCAGGAGGGCTGGGAACAATTTCTTTACAAATTAAGACAGAAGGAAATCAGTAAACAGACCAAATGCCTGACCTGTGCTATCAGAGATATGTGCGGGATGTGCCCGGCAAATGCCGGCCTGGAGAGTCTGGACGAGGAGGAGCCGGTTGATTTTTTGTGCCAGGTTGCGCATTTGAGGGCCTATGCGTTTGATATTCCAATACCGCCGCATGGGGATTGTGAGTATTGTGAGGGCGGCAGCCGATATCAGGAGATCATGGCGAAAGTCAAAAGCTTAACAAGGACGAGGGCTGAGCGCTCGGCACGAAGTTCTAAGGACTGAGCTATGAGGACTGAGGACTGAGTAAAAAAAGAGACGAGCGAATTAGGTTTGAGAACATTTTATGAAAAGGAACAGGTCAAATGAGTGATGAGAAGAAAAAGGAAAGAATAGATAAACAGAGAAAAGCACATAGAAAGAGCAATAGATAGTCAATGACTAGGGGAGAATCAAAAGCTTTGAATTTTGGGAATCAGGTAGTTAGTGCTTATAGAAACAAGAGAAAAAAAGGACACGTTAAACCGATAGATCTGAATTCGACTCAGTCCTCAGCACTCAGACCTCAGTTCTCAAATCTTAGTCCTCATAACTTTGAACAAGTTTGCACTGAATTGTTACGCGAGGGGCACATGGTAAAATTTAGTGCCCCCGGAATTAGTATGTATCCGACGATTTGTGATGGTGATTTGATTACAGTTGAGCCGATAAAATCTGCAGACATCTGTGTGTGGGACATCATTCTCTACCACCATAGCTCCGGCGTTGTCGCCCACCGAGTCATCCGGATAGTTAAAAAAGGTGACTTCACTTCTCGACTCCCAGGCTCCAGTTCTCAATCCGACTTAACTCAGTCCTCATCACTCAGTCCTCAGCCCATAGAAACCCAGTCCTCAGCCCTCAGTCCTCAGCACTGCTTTACTCTCCGTGGTGATGCGGCAATCAAATATGATGATCCGGTTTGTGCTGGCCAAATTTTGGGAAAGGTTGTTTCGATCGAAAGAAATGGCCGCAGAATCAATCCTTACAGCTTTCGAGTTAACCTCTGCTATAAAACCCGCCGATTGGCCTCCCGTATCAAGAGATTATTAATCAGCCCGAATTCAAGTTCCGCATAAATTCCTTCATTTATTATCTCCTCAAGGTCTGAAAGACCGCTCCTCGAACGAAGTGCTCCTAAAGCGCAGCGCTCTATAGTTTGTTCTCTATACTTAGCCTACCGTATCTTATCTATCTAATTAACAATCTCGTATATAAAAATATCACTTGACAAAATCCAAATATATATTAATATATAGTAAGTTTATAATATATATGCAAATATATTATTAATTATAATTTAAGGTGATCATATGGCGCAAATGGCAATTTACATCGATGACCAGCTGGCCGAAAGGCTGGAGAAGGCGGTGAAGGCTTCGGGCAAATCAAAATCGAAATGGGTTGCTGAGGCCATAAGGCGGTCCCTGCAGGATAAATGGCCGGAAGGTTTTTTTGAACTTGCCGGAAAATGGAAAGACGATGTGGGGCCGGACGCGATCATGGGCCGAATCCGAAAAGGAATTGAAACACCCGATAAAAGGGAGAGTTTGTTCTGATGATACGCCTTCTGGATACCAATACCTGTATTTACTTTCTAAACAGGGCTTCTGAAAGAATCATTGCTCAATTTAAAAAGCTTTCTCCATCAGAAGTTAAGCTTTCTTCCATTACCGTCGCTGAACTGTATTTTGGAGCTGAGAAAAGTAAAGCGAAAAGAAAAAATTGGCAGATTGTTGAAAGCTTCGTATCGACTTTTGAGACAGTATCATTTGATGAAAAATGCAGTAAGTTATATGCAAAGATCAGAGCGTCTCTGGAAAAGGCCGGTACTCCCATAGGTCCCATGGATCTCCTGATTGCATCTATAAGCCTTGCCAACGGTTTTATTCTCGTAACCAATAATACCAAAGAATTCAGTCGGCTAAAGAAACTAAAATTAGAAAACTGGTTATAAATGCATTGATATAAAAAATTGGGGGACGGGGTTGCGTTGTTGCGTTTTTAATCTTCAAATAGCTCCAGCTTCATATCGGAGGCAATCTTCTCTCCCCGCACCACCGCACGACTAACCGCTGATTTGCTCATTTTGAGTCTGCGCGCAACATCGGCGCCTGTCATTTTTAATTCCTTGACCGCCCAGTAACTCAGCAAGCTTCTGGCTTTCACTCGGCTGCGCTGTTTTATGTTGCTTAGCACCTCTTTAGGTTTCAATTCAAACGTCTTTGCAACTCGATCTACGATTTTATCAAAATCGTATCCTTGCATTTGAATTCGATATCCTCGCTCCAAGCGCTCATTTTGCTCCTTTAAGACCGAATCTACAAAATCACTGTCTCCTAAAATTCTCTCATCGCCTTTAATGTGTATTTTCATTCGGCGGTAAGCTTTCAATGCAGCCCAACCCCCAGCCGTTCTTATCAGTCCGCCTCCGGTCAGATCCGGCCGCCTGCCTTTTTTGACACCTTTTTCAACAAACCCACGATAACCTTTACGGGCGGACGATACTCTTTTACCAAATAATTTCAAAACATAATGGGTCTCTTGCCAGTCGCTATTGATTTTGCCCATTAAAACGCCGTGACCGCAATAGCGATACCGATCCAATTGATGCATGGAACTAACCAAGCCGGCGCGTAGCGGATTCAGGTGAATGTAGCGCACCAACTCCAACAGATAAGCGTCTTCTTGGCACAGAATGGATTTATAGCGGTTTTGAAACAGATGGCCGCTGCGTTTGTGACGAAGATTAAAGCTGACTGCATACCCGGTAAGCAATCTGCGCATCAAAGTTGCGATGGGTACGTTGCCGGTTTTCATTAGAAGATGGAAATGGTTGTCAATCAGTGCCCAGGCGTAGCAAGGGGTTTGGGCTTCTGATATCACCCGACCCAGCCGCGCAACAAAGTTGTTCTTGTCCGCATCATCGGTAAAGATTTTGCGACGCTCAATGCCGCGGCAGATGATGTGCTGCAACGCTCCGGGTGCATCTATGCGGGCTTTTCGAGGCATACAGCAATCATAGCATAATGAATCAATAAAATAACGCAAAAAATCAACCCCGTCCCCCCCTTTTTTCCCGTTGGTGCATTTGTGTGCATGAGCAAGGTTACTTCAGATGTTGATCTATTTCTTTTAGAAAACTTCTAGTATCAATCGGCTTGGTTAGGTAACCGGAACAACCAGCTGCCCTGGCCTTCTTTTCATCACCGCTCATGGCATAAGATGTTAATGCCACGATCGGAATATCAGCCAATGCCACATCCTTCTTTATCACCCGACTTGCGCTCAAACCGTCCATACCTGGTAGCTCAATATCCATTAATATGAGATCTGGATGGTGCTCGCGCGCCAGACGGATACCGGTTTCGGCGTCCACGGCCTCCAGCACGCGATGCTTTCCAATCTTAAGAAGATCCCTAAACAGTTCCATATTCAATTCATTGTCTTCTATCACTAAAATTGTATTGTTCACAATAACCGACCTCCATACTCTGGTCGTTCTCTTTAGACTAAATTGGAATTACAAGACTGAAAGTGGACCCTTTGCCTTCGCCTGCGCTCTCTACCCAAATCTTTCCGCCGTGGAGATCCACAAATTTTTTTGATAGAGATAGACCTAATCCTGTTCCTTGGTACTTGCGGCTCGCTGACCCATCGACTTGCTCAAAGGGGTTGAAAATACGTTCTTGGTCTTCACGTTTTATCCCAATTCCAGTATCAGAAACAGAAATTTCAATACACCTCTTGCACTCGACATCTACAAGGTCGCTGTCGTTACTTTCAGCCCGATCTTCAATAATCTGTAAGTGTTTGGAGTTCCTCCGTCTTTGGCCCTGGCTTTCAATACGATCAACCGTGCGTGCACTTAAACAGACCTCCCCACCATCCGGGGTAAATTTCATCGCATTGGAGAGGAGGTTGTAGATGATCTGTTTGAGTTTTCGCTCGTCCGCTTTTACGGTCTTCGGCATAGAATCTGTAGTCGCTGATAGTCCTATCCTGTGCCTGACGGTTTTCTCCTTAAACATGATAAGGCTGTTCTCCAAAAGCTGCTTTAAGTTCAACTCTGAAAGTTCCAGCTCATGCTTTCCGGCCTCCACTTTGGAAAGGTCAAGAATATCATTAATCAGATACAGAAGATGTTCGCTGCTTTGATGAATATTGCTGATATGACGCTCCTGATCCTGGTTCAAATCTCCGAAGTGTTTATCTATAATCAACTCTGAAAAGCCAATAATATGGTTCAAAGGAGTTCTGAGCTCGTGACTCATATTGGCTAAGAATTCGCTTTTGGCACGGTTTGCTGTTTCAGCCGCCTCTTTTTTAAGGCGCGTGACAAAGACCTTCTGGACGTTTTTTTTCAGCTCGGTCTTCATGAACACGAAAGATTCAGCCAGTCGGCCCACCTCATCCTTATACTTTATCGGAAGTTCTTCGATAAGGGATTTTTCTTCCTCCTTGGCGGTAAAATCAATAGACGGAATTTCCTTGGCGTATGAGGTGAGCAATTTGAGGGGGTGAGATATTTTGGATACTAGGATAAACGCAGCGATAATGCTGCCAAAAAAAATCATGCTGATAATTATACTCTGTCGCGTGATCAGGTCTTTGGCAGGCTTCTGAATTTCTTCAACCGGGACCGCTACCGCAACATACCAGTCAAAGGGTTTGAAATAGCTGACATAAGCTTCTATTTGTTGAACCCCGTGGGTGGCAAATTCAATGTAACGGATCGAGTTCTCTTTTTCTTTAGCGGATTTCATGAGGTCATGAATAAGAATGTTTCCCGTCAGCTCGTTCTTGATTGTGTGATAATCTGTTTCCTCATGCCCGGGCGGCGGTATAAGCATGTTTTCTTTCCCGTCAAACAAAAATGTATATCCGGTCTTTCCGATGTGGAACTTGTCAAAGGTTTTCTTAAGCACCTTAACGATGTTTTGTAATTTCTTTTGACTCTCAGCCTCAATCTGTTCGAAATCTATCATCGCGCATAATGTCCAGTGCCATTTCCGAAAGGGAACAAAGTAACCCAGTTTTTTGCTGACGGTCTTCTGCTCTAAACCCTCCCAGTAAAACACAGCAGATTCCCCGCTATTTTTCAGAACTTCCTCATGCATGACCTTTGAAATATATCGCCCCTTAATATCTTTGATTGATGCGATGGAAATGCCCTGCATTCTAGCGTCTCGATGCGCGACTACCATTGCATTCTTATCAAAGACAAATACATTTCCTTTTTGAAAACGGGCAGATCTCAACCAATCCAGAGAACTTTGCTGGGCTTCTTTTTCTGACAAGGCCCCCGTTTTGGAAAGGTCCGCGTGCTTCTCAACAATAGATAAAGAAATGCCGGCCAAATCTTTCAGTCGCGAGTTTAGCCCGATAATCATGTCGAACTTTTCGGAAAGGAGTTTATTATATCCTCCTCTGATATTGAGTTCTACCAACTCAAGCACATTTTGTGCTGAAGATTCCTGGGCTTCCAACATCGCATTACCCACATCCCGCCGAGTTAATAACACAATTACAATCCCGGTAATGGATACAATAAGTATAATGAAAAAGATGAGTTTTCCTTTAAGAGAAGAAAACATAACCAATTATCTCATTTGCGTTCTCGTAACGCTTTGCCATGATTAAAGGGTACAGCAAGCAGTTCTATCCTTGCTTAGTCTCTATTCTATTTGATAACAACTCTGCCTTCCAGAATTCGGCAGCAGTCTAACGCCAACTGCTTTTTCCAGTCCGGCATTTTTATGGCCCAAGGGACAACATCCGGAACGGTTTCAAACAATGATGCCAGATGGGCATCCCGCACGGTTAGTGAAAGTATTTGCTGGATATCGTCATCTGTTAAACCTCCGCCTGCAATAATCTCTATGGGACCGGCTGGAATCAGAGTGTCCTCTTTGATTCGGGTCATTACTGCCTGCATGCCGGAGAGATAGGTATCTGTAGCAACACCTTCCACAAGGTCGGCAACATCATGATACCCTGGTGTCTTTTGCAGCGCCTTTACCAAACCTTCCTGCATCATTGGAAGGTATTCACACTGAAAATATCCCCCAACGCAGGTAATACCACGGGCAAACGAGAGCACAAGAAAGCAGGTAAAAAGGGACGGGAGGAGATGGTTCTGGTTCAATGCATCCAGAATAGACTGGGGTGTAAAGGGCAATTCCCAGAGGTTATCTCGATCATCAATACCTCGAAGCATTTGTCCATTTTTACCATGAGTCTCAAGGTAGAGGGGAATTCTCCTCCCAGAGGGATTAATACCCCAGAACAAGATTGTTCCACAGTTATTGAGTGCCTTTTTTTTTGATGAATCGAGCCTGTCCATTCGTAGTCTTTGTATAAGCTTATTCAGGTTCCAACATAATTTGGCTCTATCCAATTCTCTCAGAACTGCTTTTCTGAGTTCCGAGTCGAACATGACGCACCAAGCAAGGCTTTCTGGATTTAGTAAATCAAATTCGAGAAGCATGAGGACGATCTTTTCCAGCTCAAGGTAGACTATCTCGGGAGCCGTGAGCGGTTTTGAAAAAAGACGCTTCCATATCCGGTTGTTCAACACTACCGATTGGAGGGAATAGCTGGGCAGATCCATAACGGCCGGCGAACAGTAGTCTTCCTGAAATATCTGTTGCAGGTGCGGTTTAAGTGCAGGAGAGATTTTCTTCTCCCGAACCATCTTATCGACGCGTGTTTCTGCCCTTTTCACCATCGTCTCTTCTATAGGGCCCGAGACACTCACCATGGTTCGTCTGAAACGGTTTGAGAATACCGGCATCTTTTTCGGTAAGGTGCCCAATTCAGCCGCGTTAACATGATAAAGAAGCAACCCGAGAGGATAGGTCAAATTGTCCAGGGGAACACTACCGCAGGAGAATATGGGAACCGTTGCCCTGGAAGCATTTCCATTGCTTTTATAGAGGGAAAAGAAAAGACTTCCCTGGACCGATTGAGCGAAAAAATCGACCCCATGGTGGTTCGCTGTCAAAACAACAGGAGATGCGGCAAGATCTTGTGAGGCCTTCCGTGCCATAGATTCCCCTAACAGGGGTGCTGCATAGCGATAGACCACCGCTACAAGATCGGTTCGCTGCTGAAAAGACGGCCCGGCATCGGGTGCGAGATCTTTCAGGAAGTCTGCGAGAAGGACATCGCCATATTCCTCAATGGTCCGGCATACAACCGGAGAGTGGCTACAGACGATATCAAGATAATGTTCCGGAGAAAGGCACGGAGCCATTCTTCGCCCGTCTTCCTTTGTGATATGTTTCTGATTTTTATCAAACATTTTCCAACGCGACTGTCGTTCTATGGTCTTTTTGGGTCATGAGAAAGAATAGTAAGGCCGTAAACAGGTAGACAACGCCTAAAAAGATAAGTCCTGCATCGGTGTTCATTGCCACGATTACTGAGCTAAATACAATCGGACCCAGCATTTGGCCAATCCGGCCTGTGGAGCGGAAAATCCCGATCGCTTTTCCCTCACCCAACTGCTGAGTCACCTTCAACTCCAGTGCATAGGCGCTTTGAGCTGCCAGAACAAAGCTGCTGGAAAGACCCAGCAGAATGACAGCTGTAACAACGGCTGCGAATCCCTCAAGGATGTGAAAAGTGAGAAGTGCAAAACTTCCCAGAATGCAGCCCAAAAAGACATAGATTCTTTTTTTCTGTGAAGCGTCCACATAACGGCTTAGAAAAGGCCCGAAGTAAATCAGACAGATGCCGTAGATCATCAAAATCTGCCCGATGGTTGATTGTGATGCCCCGATTCGGTTTAAGTAAATGGGACTGAAATAATAGAGGAAACCGATCACAGCTATGGCTGCCGGCATGCTACTGAAAAAAATCAGACCTAATACCGTTCTGTTTGTGAGAAAACCAAAAACCCGCCCAACCTTCGGAGGCGCTATCGCTTTCTTGACAACAGGGACTTCTGGTTTTTTCATTCCGTTTCGCATGGAGATAATTGTGTACCCCACGACTGAAAACACAATGAGGGCACCGATAAGGAAAACCTGCTTATACCCCATCCACTCAGCTAGCATGGCTCCAGTAGCTCCTCCGCAAATACTTCCGGCATAGATACCGGCAAAAAGATTGGCCAGCCCTTGAGTTTTGTTACCCCAATCGCTAAAGGTAATTACAAACCCCTGAGATGCCATCAGGGCAAGCCCGTACCCGAGACCGACAATCCCTCTGGAGATAATAAAATGAACAGCATCCGGTGCTAGCCATGAATAGAGAATGCCTGAACCTGCGAGAAAAAGCCCGGTCAGAAATGGCTCGTGCCACCCTCGGCGATCTAACCACACGCCCGAGATTAGAATAGAAATTCCCACAAACAAAAATTCCATGGAGATCGGAAGTCCAGTAACCGTATATTTGGAAAGCCCAGAGATGGGCACATACAGTGTTTCCATATGAAGGGGCATAAATGAGATGGAAAGGTCGATGCCAAATAGAAACAGGAATATCGCTGGCCGCATCACCCCATAATGAATCGCCGTGCGATGCGGTGTGCCATCACGGTTTCGTTCGATATATTTGAAGATCAGAATCAATAATTCAACAAAAAAGAGGATAGAAACGACAACCAACGTAAGAGAATCTGCCACAATCTCGATGAGTTTATCGAACAAAATATCTTTTGACGTGTTTGTGGAAAAATAGCCCCTAAATTTATCATCTTTGGTAAGATCATTTCGATAGTTATACTCGGGATTCGGTACAAACTTGGTTGCTACCAGCCATTCTGGGTATGCATCTATCGATTTTTGGAAATCCGTGACCCTCTCTTTTGTAGCCCTGTATAGAGGCTGGTCAGTGTGCTCGAAAAGGGTAATATCCTTTATCTCAGGAGATAATGCGATAATTTCCTTCAGATAAAAATCCATTTTCCACAGCCGATCGATGCGGACTCCCTTATTCAACAGGTATTCAACGTCCCGTTTAAGCATTGTGTTCGTCATTTTTGTATTTTCCTTATTGACTTTAAGGAAATGGTCCTTGAACATATAGGTAGAGAGACCGCAGGTGAGGATCTGTGCCGAAGAGATAACTAGAAAAATGACAAGATAAATTTTCCTCTTTGAAAAACTCTGAATATCCGCGTCCGTCGGTATCAAAAAATGGAGAAGTGTTATGAGAAGAAGGACGCCGCATGTGGAAACTATGGTTATTAATCGTATGTTTTTCTTAAAAATATCTTCGAGAAAAGCCTTTATCTGTTTCTCTTTGAAAGATATAGCAACAGTGCCAACAACATTTTTCTGCCTATCCCGCATATGCAGGACGGTGATGTAGGTGCCTTTATATTTGATAAAATTGGATGCCGAAGATGGATCTTTGGCTTTTCGAGTGTCTCCCGGATTAATTCGTGCCGGTTCAGGCAGTCTCCTCATTGTAGTATTGTCATTATCACTGTAGAGGATTTCTCCATCTGGCAAAGCTACATAGACGGAAATGTCAGTTTCCCGGAATTTCATCTCTTGGGCTTCTGAACCACCTTCCGCTCCGATGATCTTTTTTGAGATGTTGCGGTTTGTTTCTGCCAATAGCTTCTCAATTCCTATGAAATTCCGAAGGGTCTTGCCGTAACGCAAACCGTTTTCTATGCTTCGCATTAAATCTTTTCCGATGACGCGATACTGTGAAACGATAGATTCCACGTAAAGCTTTTCGAGAGAAGTAAAGGTAAAAAAGGCATTAAATCCAAGCCCAACAATAAATAGAACCAGTGAGCTCACAACCAATCGCCGTCGAATTGAACCTTTCCTCTTCCGTATGCGAGATGGTTTCAGTCGGTCGTCTTCTTTTATCATTTATAAATTCAGCTCCTCATAGTGTGAATGCATCATTGTGTGTCCGGAGGCCTTTCCGATAATTCCTATGGCATAGACACCCCCAAAAGTATGATTCTCTAGTTAGTAATGCACAAAAAACGCATTATATATGATTGGTTCCGTGGGCTGAATCCTCAGACTGGGTAAGGTTTTTGGAAACCAAAAATGGTTTTTGGGTTCGTTGAGGGTTTCTTGAAACGTAAATACCCCTTCGAACAACCTGACAGGATTGCCATGAAGTAGCCACCCCTTCTTGTCCTCTTTGACAAGAATCTGTGCTTCGGGGTCATTCCACCGACATCGATGAGGCCATACGATAATCCTATTCGTTTCGACCAGGTTCAGTCGCCTGGCGACAAAGGACACAGCCAAGGCGCCGGTACCGGATGCCAGGGTTTCTCGATTGATTCCCCGCTCAAAACATCTAAATTCCAGTGCACCGGCGTCTTTGTTTACCCTTACGAAATTGATGTTCACCCCTGCTGGAAAAACGTGAGCGTAGTGCTTGTTTATATATGTGCCGATATGGTGAACAAGCCAGGATCCGAAGACGATCCTTTTTTCGACCTTTTCCATTTTCGAACTATCTTCGTAGGAGGAAATAAAGATCATTTCCGGTAATTGCTTAAGAGAAAAGCCGTTATCAGAAAAGATGACCAAATGTGGCTCACCGGTAAAAACAAGATAACCCGAGATTTTCAACGAATGCTCTTGGGAGAAAGGAGCTAGATCGTTGGCTCGAAAGGTGATTTTGATGTTTTCTATAGTATCAATGGAGTCATCATAAGGGTTCGTAACGGACGGGTCTGCAATTTTCGGTGAGATTCGCCTTGGATGGCCGAGGTTGGCCCAGGTTGTCCCGCTTTTAGGATGTGTGCCAATGGAAACGACGTTGGGTCTGGGAGTGGGAATCTCCGTCATGACTTGCGCCGATTCAATGCCATACCGATGGTTGAGGTACTGAGCAATACACATCAAGCCGTTGCCGCAACAAAAAGACTCCACTCCGTTGGGTTCAAACATCCTGAAAATATAATCTGCGGTCCTTGCATCCGGAAGCTCATCCCAGTATTGACGAGCCTTGTGGATACCCCTGAGGATCTCCGGCCTGCAAGGTTGGACGATAAGGAAATTATCTGAACCGATCCCATAATTGATATTTGTTGCCTGATAGGCAAATCTCGATTTTTCAGGCTCCGCCAATATGGGAGTTTGGGTTTCGTCAACAATAACGAAATTATTGCCATACGACGTGGATTTGAAAAAGGGAACATTTTTCATAAGTATATCTTATTCTCCTTATAACTCTCTTTCAGAGGTTCGTGAATTTCCTATATGAACCAATCATGCGGAGATGGTGTGGTTATTATTTTTCCCCGAAAGAAACCTTTTGCGTGCTTTTACACCTTCCGAACTATTCAGCAGGCGGTGTCTCAATCTCTTGAAAGATTTCATCTGCAGCGAGCAGTATATCAACCGGAGGATCAAACTCGATAACCTCGGCTGTCTTCAGGTTGATAGCGATCTTCGGTGGTTCTTCAAAGAGCTGAACCAGTTTTCGGGGCTTTGCGCCATTAAGGATCTTGGCTATTATTTCAGCATGGTACTCCCCAATGTATTTGAACCCGGCCTGGGAAATGCTGGCCAGAAATCCATATTTAACCTCATCCGAACCGGACTGGGAAAACGTCGGAATCTGATTAGAATTGGCAATATTCGCTAATTCGGGAATGCTCCTATAATTTACACCCCCCTGCACTGTGACGTAAATAGCATCACATTTTTCCACCAGTTCGCGAAAGGCTTTTTTAACGCTCTCCTCTGCCAATTTAGTATCAGCAACATCACTTTTGGTAAAAGAGCGTACGATCTGAAAGCCGCGTTCTTTTGCCACCTTTTCTACTTTATCAATGGCTGCATAACTTCTGCCGGCCTCAGTGTCCTCATAGCAGATGCCCATTTTTTTGAATCCAACCATGTCATGGAAAACCCGCACCTGCCGTTCATACCGATATGGATCAATTTGTGCGTGCACGTGATCATAGCCGGAATCTTCAATACTTTTGATTATACCGGCGGTAAGTGGATCGCTGGCTGACATTACTTCGGTAGGCGTTGAATGATCGTTGTTGGCAAGATCCTGTCCTGCCCAGGTACCCATGGCAATCATAAGGTCGATATCTTTTTTCTTGTTCAATCGTTTGATTACCGCGGCGGCTGTGTTCTCCCTGAGCTCATTGTCCCAGTTGGCGCTATAGTGAGCATCCTTGACAAACTGGAGATACTTGCTTTTTGCTTCCGTGGCGAGCCAGTTCCAGAGTTGCTTGGTCTGTTCGCCTTTTTGGACGGGGAGATCTGCCTGTTCAATCCAGCCTTGTTTCATCAATCCCTTTATGGTTTCGGTGAATATTTTCTGGTAATCGACATATTCACCTCCCTCATAATATCCGATCCGCCACTTTTTCCTGTTGTTTGTTTTCGGAGTAGTGTTAAAATCTCCTTCGTCCGCGACCACTCCATGTACGTTGGCCATAAAGACCACCAGACACAATAAAATAAAAAGTTTTTTCAAAGCTTTCATGATAATTTCTCTTTTCTTAAATGATTTGTTAAGTTTGCTTCTGATTTAAAGCACGCTCCACCTCGTTATCGATGGCCCGGCTTCGGCGATATTTACCGATAGCCCGGAGCGTACCGCCAGCATTTCTAGTCATGCCCGCAACTACTATGCCAAAATTTCAAAAACCCCTTAGCTTGGTCCCGAGACCACTGTGCGCTTCTTTATTTTTACCACCGAGATATAGACGCTCGCCGGGATCTCCCATCCTGTCAAAACCTCTGTGACGTTTTGCAACAAAGGCATCAAATTATTGACTCGCACGTTCTCCCAGTGACGATCCATTATCTCTCAAACATATCGATTAAGTGTTCAACTACCGCTTTATCTAATTTTCCTTCTCTGGCTTCTTCTCGAAGTATCTCAAGAGCCTCTCCCCTAGACATCGCCTTGCGGTATGGCCGATCTGAAACCAGGGCGTCGTAGATGTCCACCACGGCCATGACCCGGGCTACTGCAGGTATGTTCTTTCCTTTGAGGCCTTCAGGATAACCACTGCCATCAAGTTTTTCATGATGGTACCAAATCGCCTCCAAGGCAGCGCCAAGATTCTTCTTTAAGGGTGCACATATATTGGCGCCCACACGAGGATGATTCTCCATGATCTTCCATTCTTTGCGATCAAGGGGGCCAAGTTTGTTTAAGATGTTGCTAGAAACTATAATCTTTCCAAGGTCGTGTAGAATGCCCCCAAATTTTAACACCTTAATCTCTCCCGCCGACAGACCTATTTTTCGTCCTAGTGTCACAGCTAAATTTGACACCCTCTCAACATGTCCCTGAGTATAGGCATCTTTGGCCTCAACGGTATTTGCTATAGAAAAAAGGACATCTTCAATATTGGCCAAGCTATTGGTGAGCCTTTTTAACTTAATCAGGGATTTTGTCCTGGCGAGGAGTTCAATTTTGTTGGGTGGTTTGGTGAGGAAGTCATCGGCTCCAGCCTCTATCCCTTTAACTTTGGCCTCTCTGTTATCCAGAGCAGTCACCATAATGATAGGAATCAAGCGCGTCTCCTCACTTCCTTTCAAACGGCGGCAGACCTCATAGCCATCCATATCCGGCATCATGATGTCCAATAAGACCAGATCCAAATCGACCTTTTTGGCTATGGAGACTGCGTCATTCCCATTAAATGCTTTGAGGACTTCATATTCTAAGGGGAGAAGTAAATCTTCCAGCAGTTCTACGTTGATTGGATCGTCATCGACCACCAATATCCTTGGTGAACCGTCAGCTGCAAATTCGGTTTTTTTCTCAAAGAAACAAGTCCTATTTTTCCCCCTAATCTTAGCCTGTACCAAGGCCTCTTGTGCCTTCTTGATCAGATTTTCGCTCTCAGTGGCATCATTTGGGTAAGAAGCAAGTCCCACACTGACTGTTGGTGCCCCATCAGAGAGCGTTTCCACTGCCTTCCTGATTCTTTCTATGGCTACCAGGGCTGACGGAATCTCGGACTTGGGCAAAATTATCGCAAGCACGTCCCCGGAATATCTTGCTGCCAGATCGATCTGCCGGATATTTTTCATGATGATGCCGGCAATTTCCCTCAAGACACGATCTCCTTCTAGAGATCCGTGACGCTTGTTGTAATCGGCAAAGGAATCAAGGTCGATCAAAGCCAAGGTCAATGGTCCACCATGCCTGTCAGACCTCTTTATTTCACGATCCAGTGCTATTTGAAAGATTCCATGGTTAAACAGACCCGTAAGACTGTCTGCAAAAGCTGCGCCAGTTTCTGTTTCGTACGTTCTCATTAATTGTGTGTACATAAGCGTTCACCTATGGGAGCATCTGACCACGTCCAAAGGACGTGGCTTAACCAGCTAGACAGTCAATATATCGGCAACTAATCGTAAAAACTTAAATAAAATCATCTTAAATCACAGTATATATTCATCATGCCACCATTAAAGTTGGAGGCCGTGGCGGCAAGAGAACTATCCCATTTATTGGCGGTACGGGTAAATGTACCGGTATTCAGGGATCCGGCGAATTTGACAGACTCCCTGGTTTTCATCCCTGAAAAGCGTTCTAACAACTCCATTGCCTTTATCATTTGTCTACCCACTTCATAATTATCATTCACCTCCCTTTATCTGACATATCGGCACTTTCTTAAGAAAGTTAAACATACTACATGCTTTGGTGTTTACCGGTCTATCAATTGGCAGCTCGGGAAGATTAATATATAGAGGTTATAAGATTTTCCAATAAAGTTTAACATATTGTAAAATAGGGCAAAATTTGGAAGGCTTATTTTTTTGGATATCAAGATGTAGCATGCAATCGGAGAAAAATGTAGATATGTGCCGGATCGGGGAGAAATTTGAG
>Ga0255055_10000219_pt1 | contig 44238 bp, 47 predicted proteins | sample JV7_2_27_MG_FD_188633 | JGI IMG/M metagenome (GOLD analysis project Ga0255055, IMG submission 188633) | Seawater microbial communities from Jervis Inlet, British Columbia, Canada - JV7_2_27 | ecosystem: Environmental > Aquatic > Marine > Inlet | place: Canada: British Columbia | collected... | reverse complement strand
GGGGAGTCGTCCGGTTCCCATGCATGCCCGGGTAGTTGCCATCAGCAATGTGGATTTAAAACAAGCTGTCTCGAAAGGCAAATTTCGAGAAGACCTGTATTATCGAGTCAACGTCGTTCCGATTACCATACCGCCTTTGCGGGAACGTAAAAAAGATATTCCCCTGCTGGCCGAGCATTTCCTTGAGAAGTACAGCGCCTTGAATAACCGGAAGACGACGCAAATATCCGAAGCTGCCATGAAGCAGCTTACCAGCGGCAATTGGAAGGGAAATATCAGAGAGCTGGAAAATACAATTGAACGGGGGGTATTAATCGGCAATGGCGCTAAATTGATGCCGGACGACCTGATACTGGATTCCTTCGGCTCCGAAAATCAATCACTCTCGGCCTTTCCTGTGCAGGCGGGTGTGACGGTCAGGGAGATGGAAAAACGGTTGATCAACCAAACCCTGCAGGAAGTCGATGATAATCGAACCCGTGCTGCCGAATTACTGGGTATCAGCATTCGGACGCTGCGAAATAAATTAAGGGAATACAAGGAAGAGCTTGAAAGTTCTCCGGCAAAAGCAGCCCAACAAAGCGGATAGGCCAGGGGGGTCCAGCGTCGTTGCGTGGCCCAAACACCGACTTCTTTGATCGGTTTGTTTCATCTCATAAGAGGTAGCTTTTGCCTATCTTGCAGACAAACAGTATTTATGAAGGGATGCTAAAGTTGTTGAAATAATAAAATATATTTAGATAGCACCCCAATATTTCGCACAGATGCCAATTGGTATGAATTTTGCTCGGATTTATATGAATGCTCAGGTAAAACCACGAAGATCACGAAGAACACAAAGAATGACATTTAAAGAATTATCTAAAAAGCCCTTCGTGAACTTCGTGCTCTTTGTGGATTAAAAATTTTTGCCGCAAAAAATACAATAATTGCCTTTAAGGCACTCATAACAAAAGGGAAATTTTAGACATGCCGTCACAATCATTATTTAGCGGGTCCATTGCAACACTTCAGAAAACGCTAAATATCGGTTCATTACGACACAAAGTGCTGACTGCTAATATCGCCAATATCGATACGCCGAATTACAAAGCATTTGAAGTCGTCATGGAAGATGAACTCAAAAAAAACGGTCGACCTTCACATCCCATCCAGCTGACACGCACCCGACCCGAGCACCTTCCCGGGCGCCATCAGTCCGCAACGAATGTGAAGGTCAAGGCGGCGGATCCACCGGCATTAAACTTCAGAGCAGACGGCAATACGGTTGACCTGGACAAGACCATGGGGAAATTGGCTGAAAACACAATCTTGTATAGAGCGGCAGCTCAAATTATTAAACGAAAATTTCAAGGTCTAAAAAATGTCATTCAAGGAGGTAAATAAGCATGGACTTTTTTGACGCACTGCATGTTAGCGCATCGGGGCTGTCGGCCCAACGACTGCGCATGAACCTGATCTCAGCCAATTTAGCTAACATGAATACGACCCGCACAAAAGCCGGGGGACCTTATCGAAGAAAGGATCCGGTCTTCGCCGCGCAAGCACCGCCGGCATCATTTCGCGAAATGTTGCGCAATAGACGGAAAGAAATACTAAAGGAAGTCGCTGTAGTTGGAATTGTAGAAGATTCGCGCCGGCCGATTAGAAAACATGATCCCAATCATCCGGATGCTGATGAGAACGGATATGTAGCGATGCCCAACATAAACGTTATGGAAGAAATGGTGAATATGATCTCGGCGACACGAAGCTATGAAGCCAATGTAACTGCTGTAAAAGCTGCCAAAGATATGGCACTAAAAGCACTGGAGATAGGACAATAATCATGAATCACGTTACTTTTCAAAACGGGCTGGAATCCCTAACGAACACCGGCACAATCGTCAAAGCAAAGCAAGTCCGGAGTCCCGAGTCGTTTGGGGCCATGCTGGGACGTGTGCTGAATGAAACGAATCAGCTAAAAATCGAGGCTGCTGAGACCATAAACAATTTAGCCGCGGGCAGGCAAAAAGATATTCATCAAACCATGATTGATATGGAAAAAGCGGCTGTTGCATTTCAACTGTTGATGCAGATTCGGAATAAAATAATCACAGCCTACGAAACCATAATGCGCATGCCCGCATAGCTTGAAAGAGAGAAATAAAGAATGCCCATTCGTCAAATATTTTTGCAGCTTCAAAACTTGCTGAAAAACATCAGTGCCGGAAAACGGATCGCTATGCTGATTTTAGCGGTGGGTTCCATCTCAGGGTTTATTTTTTTAATGAGTTGGGCCGGCAAACCGGAGTTTCATCCGTTATTTAACAATCTGGGCTCACAAGATGCCGGGATTATATTAGATCGGCTGAAAGATCAAAAAATCCCGTACCGGATTTCTCCAAATGGGAGCACCATTCTCATTCCGCAAGAGCACATCTACGAAACACGCATGGAGTTGGCATCCGAGGGACTGCCCCAGGGCGGCAGCATCGGTTTTGAATTATTTGATAATACAAAATTCGGCATGAGCGAGTTTGCCCAAAACGTTAACTACCAACGTGCTCTTCAGGGTGAACTGGCACGCACAATCAATGGGTTTCCCGAGGTTGACAGTTGCCGGGTGCATATTGTCATGCCGGAAAAATCACTTTTTATAAATGAGGATCATGCGGCATCTGCCTCCGTGGTGTTAAAACTGCGTCACGGCCAATGGCTGACGCAGAATCAGGTTCAAGGGATCGTGCATCTGGTGTCTTCCAGTGTATCGCGATTGGATCCTGAAAACGTAACGGTGGTTAACAGCAACGGAGAATTGCTGGCGGGACGAAAAGACGAATCCGGTCTCGGAACACTCAGCTCTGACCAGCTGGATTATCAGGCCAGGGTCGAACGCAAGCTGGAAAGCCGGGTACTGACGATGCTGGAAAAGGCTTTGGGCGTCAATCGGGCAATTGTAAGCGTATCCTGTGCCCTGGACTTTAAGCGTCATGAACTGACCGAAGAACGGTTTTTGCCGGATAACCAGGTTGTGCGCAGCGAACAAATGTTTAATGAAACCGCTAAAGGCAACGATACCACCCCGCAAGGGATTCCCGGCCTCCAATCAAATCTGCCCGAGAACAATCCCACCCAGACCAATACGGTTAACGATGAAAATACAACCTTTGCAAAGCAGGATCGTACGGTTAACTACGAGATCGGAAAGTTGACCAGCCATACCCTGCAACCGGTCGGTACCATGCAGCGCCTCTCGGTTGCGGTACTGGTCGATGGAACCTATCAATCGACCCCGAACAAAGCGGGTGAGCTGGACTGGGCCTATGTTCCCAGATCGCCTGAGGAACTGACAAAAATCGAAAACCTCGTAAAAAGGGCCGTAAATTTTGATGACGATCGAGGCGACAAAGTCGAGGTTGTCAATATCCCGTTTGAAACTACCCAAATAATGAAGGAAGCCGGGGGCTCCTCGGTGGAAGAGTGGCTGGCGCGTCTAAAAAATTATAAACCCTATTTTAAGTATGCATTCTTGAGTCTGTTTCTCCTATTATCGTTTATCTTTGTGGCTAAGCCCCTGATAAAATGGCTCACCGCACACACAATCGGTGATGGCGAACTTTTGCACCAGCTTCCGCAAACACTAGGTGAAATTGAAAATCTGAATGGCGAAGATCATAAAAGATTGACCTTTAAAGATCAAGCATCCCAATTGATTGTCAATGATAATGAAGCTTCTGTGGGTGCCATGCGCGATTGGTTAAAAGAAGGATAAGATGGATGCAAAGCGTATAGCAGGTCCGGTAAAAGCTGCCATTCTGATCCATGCTTTGGGCAGACCCAAAGTCGAAACGCTGATCAGAGAGCTTAACGCAGCTGAAAAAGGGCTCGTTAGTGATCACCTGTCACAAATTCGGACCATCGCGCCCGAAGTCGTGGAACAGGTCGCTAAAGAATTTACCGATATCGCTCGGCGCTATCAATCCCAACAGACCAAATTATCAGCCAAAAACAGCCGGGAAAATGGCGGATCGGGTAGCGTTGCCAGCAGTCTGGGAGCGATTAGATCCTTAGGCCCTGATCAGATATACGACCTGATCAAAGACGAGCAACCCCAGACAATTGCCATTATACTGGTTCATCTCGAAACAAAAGTTGCCAGCGATGTGGTCGCCAAGCTGCCGGATGAGATCAAAACCGAGGTGGCCATGCGGGTCGTTAATTTGGATAAGGTCACATCGGCGATCGTTGATGAGGTAAATGAAATTTTAAAAGATATTTTAAAAAACAAGCAGAATTCAATTGCCAATGTGACCGGCGGTGTTGATCGTTTGGCGGAAATTTTGAACCAGACCGATGAGATTTCAAGCGAGTTGATCTTAAATGAGTTGGAAGAAGCCGACATGGAGATGGCGTCGCAAATTAAACAACGTATGTTTGTGTTTGAAGATATCATGTTGGTCGATGACAGAGGCGTTCAAAAGCTATTGCGCAAGGTTGAGACCATGGAACTGGCCATTGCCCTCAAAGCAGCGCCTGAAGAGGTACGCGAAAAAATCTTCAAAAATATGTCTGAGCGTGCCGGTGAGATGCTGAAAGAAGAGATAGAAGATATGGGACCGGTTCGGATGAAAGAAGTAACTGATGCCCAATCAAATATTACCAATATTATCCAGGAGATGGAGACCAAAGGGGAGTTAATCATTGCCGGACGCCGAGGAGATGATATCATTGACTGAGCGGGTTAAAAAGAATCCCCAAGCCCTGCAAGATAGTTTGCGCTTGCATTATTTTCCGGACATTCCGGTGGCTGAGTCGCCGGATGCCGTATGCAGCCAAGCGGGCCAGAGTGGATTTCAACGTATTTTTTTTAAGAGTGAGGACAGCGCAACGAACTGTTCGGATGAAGCCCCAATAACAGATTCTGAAGAAATTTCGAAAAAGGAAAACGCCCCCACGCGCGATGAAATCAAAACAAATGCATTTCAAGAGGGCTTTAGTGAAGGTGAAAAGGCGGGTTTTGAGTCCGCAACAAAACGAGTTGATCCGTTGATCGCCAGCTTCAGCCAGGGTCTTGAGCAACTGAAAAATATACGCCAAGAAATCCATCAGGCGATTGAAAAAGAAGTGGTCCAGTTGGCATTATGCATTGCCAAAAAAATCGTTTGTCACGAGGTCAAGGCCAATGAAGAAACCGTCGTCTGTGTCGCCCGAGAGGCCTTGAGCCGAGTGGAAAATTCCGAAAAAATTAAAATCAAACTGAATCCCAGCGATCTTCAATTCATTCAGGACACAAAATCTCAGTTTTCCCATTTACTTCACAATGTCGACAGTATTCGTTTTGAGGCCCAAGATTCAATTCAAAGCGGGGGATGCGTTATCGAAACGGACATGGGTGACATTGATGCCCGCATTGAAAAACAATTTCAAGCTATCGAAGAGTCCTTTCAAATTGAGTTTGACCAGCCAGCGCAGGAGAGTTAAAGACCGAAAATGGAAACAGGTTTGAGCTTGGATAAGTATCATAGCTGTTTGGATGCCGCCTGCACCATCCAGGCCAACGGCAAGGTAACCAATATTGTTGGTTTGGTCATTGAGGCCCAGGGGCCTGTATCGAGACTGGGAACCGTATGTGATATTTATACAAAGGGCAATTCGAATAAGATAACCGCCGAAGTATTAGGGTTTCGGGATAATCGTGTATTGATGATGCCCCTTGAAGAGATTCGAGGCATCGGACCCGGCTGCCGGGTGGTCGCAAAACAGACTCGGGCGATTATTCCGGTGGGCCCCGGACTTCTGGGCCGCGTGATCGACGGACGCGGAAATCCTATCGATAATAAGGGGCCGATTTTGGCGGAGAATGAATATCCCATCTATGGTGCGCCTATCAATCCCCTTTCACGCAAGCGCATCTCACAACCGCTGGATTTAGGTATTCGGGCCATAAACGGCCTGTTAAGCGTGGGCTGCGGCCAGCGAATCGGTATATTTTCAGGCTCAGGGGTCGGCAAAAGTGTGCTGCTGGGGATGGTCGCTCGCAAAACCAAAGCCGATGTAAATGTTATTGCATTGATCGGCGAAAGAGGTCGCGAACTCAATGAGTTTATTGAAAAGGAACTTGGCGAAGAAGGCCTTAAACGTTCGGTGATTGTGGTTGCGACTTCCGATCATCTGCCGCTGATTCGAACGCGGGGCGCATTTATTGCCACTGCCATAGCCGAATTTTTTCGGGATCAGGGCAAACATGTCAATCTAATGATGGATTCGGTCACCCGGTTTGCAATGGCTCAACGGGAGATTGGTCTGGCGTTGGGCGAGCCGCCCACCACCAAAGGCTATACACCGTCTGTGTTTACCCTGCTGCCCAAATTATGTGAAAGAGCCGGCACTTCTGCCAAGCGCGGCACGATCACCGGGTTGTACACGGTACTGGTAGAAGGCGATGACACCAATGAACCGATTGCCGATGCCTTGCGCTCTATTCTGGACGGGCACATCAACCTCACCAGAGATCTCGCTGCGCAGAATCATTACCCGGCCATTGATATTCTCAGCAGCATCAGCCGTGTGATGGATGATATCGTCAATCCGCAACAGCGGCAATATGCCAGCAAGTTAAAAGAAACCATGGCCACCTATCGGAAAGCAGAAGATTTAATCAACATCGGGGCTTATGTCAGTGGAAGCAATCCCAAAATCGATTACGCCATAGAGATGATTGAAAAGATCAACGGCTATTTAAAACAGGACATCGATCAAACAATCAATTTTGATGATAGTATTTCCCAACTGGCCCAGCTTTTTGAATCCTGATGTATAAATTCAATTTAGAACCGCTTTTAAATCATCGGCGCTACCAGGAAGAGGTTCTCCAGAAAGAACTTGCCGGTTTAAAAAAACGTCTGGCAGAAGAGGAGCATAAATTAGGGGCCCTAAGAAAAAAAATTCGTGAATTTCTGCTACAGTTTCAAAAAAAACAAAAAGACGGGCGTCCGGCCTCAGAGATAAAACTGTATTTTGATTTTGTCGACCACCTCACCAAAGAAATAGACGCCCAGCATCAGAAAGTTCTGGAAGCCGAGCGAAATTTTAATTTCAAGCGCCAGGATTTAACGGCAACCCTGAAAAAACGCAAAACATTGGACAGATTAAAAGAAAAGGGCCGGCACACCTATCAACAGGAGCAGTTAAAAAAGGAACGCAATCTTATGGACGAGGTTGCCGGCTTTCAATTTAGACTTAAACCATAAACTTTATCCTACCCGAGTTGTTTGGTCCTCTGCGCGCGCCCATCCATTAGACCTGTATTCACTCCCTCTGATATTGAGCTGTACATTTGAAGGTAAAGATTGCCATTTCAGGGTAAAAATTGCCGCTAAAAAGCAGGCTCAAATGTCTGCAAAAAATCACCTAAAATTCCGGAGCCGTCTTTTTATTTATAATTCAAAAATTTATTATTCACTAATTTATCAGATAGATACGGAATTTTATTTAGCGAACCCAGGGAATCCTTCAAACAGCCTTTATCTTTTTGAATGGTTGGCACGCTTGGTGCAAAATGCAGTAGCCAACATCGTTTTCAATCGTTTTGCCCAATCAAAAAATACAAGGAAGCAAATTATGTCGTTTAATGAGTTCATGCTGCCAGCGCTGCCACAGACAAGCGTCCCCGGTTTAAGTGGCACGGATAACAACGGATCAAGCGGCCTTAAATCCTGTCGACATAATGAATCAGCTGATAAGGGCCAGCGCTTTTTGGACACGTTAAACCAAATTTCCGATAAAAAATACGACCGCAGCCGTGAATCAAGCGGTGCTGAGAATAGGGCCGGCATTTCCGATAATTCGGACTGCGGGTCAATAGTCCCGCAAAAAATGAACAAATCCAACGACAACCCGCATGCTGACCTTGAAGATACAGGGGCCTCTGAATCTGCGCAAACAGTCGCATGCAGGCACCCATCGCAAGCTTTAGGGTTGATCCATGAGCAGTTCTCTAACTTCTTGATGTCCGCTAATGGTTCCTTTTCGGCTGCGAATCTTCCTGATTCAACAACCGCAACAAGGTATTCTTTGCTTGCCAATCTGATCGCAGACCTCCAGCCAGAGGGACAGGCGGTTTCAAACGGACAGGTGGGTATCGGCCTATTTGAGCAACTGCAGGCGAATAACTCGCCGGATGCCAAAAACCTGTATTTCTTTGAACAGCTTGCTGCCCGGGCTTTGAATCATCAAAATGGCGATACCGCGCTGGGTATTACTACCCAATTTTGGGGACTTGGGAATTGGATGGCGACCCTATCGGCAGGTAACCTAAGCCTGCAGACAGAGGTTTTGGGGCCCCCTGCGAATCCGGCACTCACCCATCTGTTGCATATGCAAGGCGTCAATTCTCCGGTATTGGGATTAAATGCGGGAGGCGACGGGCTTAGTGAGCAAAAACCGGCTGCAAACACGGCAACGATCGATCTAAATGCGGAATTTCTTTTAAAAATGCCCGTCCAATCTCAGCAGGCTGGATCAAATATAACTGAAAATACTCAAACTGCTGTTGTGGGAAACACCAAAGATGGGCGCTTATCATCTTTGGCAGCCGGGATTCAAAATTCAGAAATTACGGCTGAAACAAAATTCCAACATGAAACCAAAAATTCGCAGATGCATCCACTTCCGGCCGCTGATAGACCATCGGATCAGACAGCCAACTCGAAATTAGCCGCCGAAGTCGCCACGGGCAAACCGGTGGAAGAGGCCTTTAACCTGAAAGGCGCCGCCTTTAAAAACCAGATGCCGCTAGCAGGCCAGGTCGTTGACAAAGTTATCCAGATCGATGGCGAAAATAAAGACAGCAGCCTTCTGCATGGACAGGATCAAATGTCGGATCGACTGGCGAAGTTTGAGACTGCGACGTCAACATCGGAATCCACCCAGCGCAGCCTCTCATCACAGGCCATGAATCAAATTGTGCAAAAAGCGGTCCTTTCTTTTAACAATGGTCAAAATGAAATTCGCATCGATCTTAAGCCCGAGTTTCTGGGACATATTCGAATGCATATTGTGACGGATAGTCACCAGGTCGTGGTAAAAATATTAGCGGAGTCTCCCTTCGTTAAAGATATGCTGGAAAGCAATTTGAATCAACTGAAAGCGGATTTGCAGGCCCAGGGCCTGAAAGTGGACGAATTGGAGGTTTCTGTAGCTCATGACTCGCATTCAGGTAAAAATCAAACACCGGCCGAAGCATCTAAATCCAGTGCTTTGCGCGACGACCCAGCTTCCGACGACGGACAATCGGAGGAACAGATTGAATCACAAGCCGACGGAAGTGAAAGCATTGCGGAAAACGCCATTGATTACTTCGCCTAGCCGGCATCAGATTAAATGAGGAAAATATCAAATGACAACCATTAGCGCCATAGATTCTACAACCACCGGCGTGGATACCCAATCCAGCGCTCCGGTTAAGATTTTGGGCAAAGATGATTTCTTAAGTTTACTGGTGACCCAGCTGCAAAATCAGGATCCACTCAATCCCACAGACAGTACTGAGTTTACGGCCCAGCTGGCCCAGTTCAGCTCATTAGAACAGCTCCACAATATTAATGATAACCTGGAAAATATGGAGCAGTTTCAGACCGCGATGACCAATTCCCAGGCCGTATCTTATATCGGCAAGGAAATCACCGCCCAGGGCAATACCGTGCAACTCGAAAATGGCCGGCCGGCAGAATGTCATTTTGAACTCGAGACCCCTGCCGCATTGACGGCCATCACCGTCTATGATGCCAGCGGCGGCTTTGTGAGGTCGTTTGAAACCGGGCTTCTGGGTTCCGGGAGGCAAAGCGCTGTTTGGGACGGTCTGGATAAAAACGGCAACCAGTCTCCGCCGGGTCTCTATCGCTTTGAAGTTCAGGCGGTCGACGCCAATAACGAGAGTTTAAATGTGACGCCCTTGATCAGCTCGGTCGTAACCGGTGTGTCCTTTAAAAATCAGACCGCCAGCCTCATCACCGGACTTCAAACGATTGCGATCGATGATGTCGTCGATGTATCTGAGGTTGTTGGGCCACCGGATACGGCGGCAACTCATGCTGAAATTATCGATAATAAACCATTAAATGGAGGATTATAAAAATGATCGGTTCTTTATTTGCCGGGATATCCGGATTAAATGTCAATGCGACCGCCATGACCGTGATCGGCGACAATATTGCCAATGTGAATACAACGGGTTATAAATCTAATCGAGCTTCGTTTGCCAATATTATGAACCAATCTCTGGAAGGTGTCGATACGAATGGTATTGGCAGAGGTGTCGAATTCTGGGGCACGACTCCCTTATGGAGTCAGGGATCGATTGAGAATACCAGTAATCCGACCGACATGGCCATCAACGGCAGAGGTTTTTTTACCCTGCGGGATGATACAGGCTCGACTCTTTATAGTCGTGCCGGCGATTTTTCTTTTGACCGGGATGGCTATTTAATAAATCCGGATGGCCTGTTTGCGCAAGGCTATCAAGTTAGCGCCGTAAATCCGGACGGTACCTTGGTGTTGGGAACGATTATGGATATCAACGTGCCGGGACAAAGTACAACCCCGCCTTCGCAGACCACTGAGATTACGGTGGATGTGAACCTGGACGCCGGTGAGGCGGTGGGTCAAACCTATTTGACGACGATGATTGCATATGATTCTTTGGGCAACGCGATTCCGATCTCCATTACGTTCGAGAAGATGGCAGTCAACCAGTGGGATGCCACCGCTTCTGTACCGGCAGGTACTTTACAAACCGGTCCACCAGCGGGTACTATTGCGATTAGTGATAATAGTTTTACATTCTTAGGGAATGGAGCTCTGCAAGATGCTGCCGTTGGCGATCCGCAAATTCAAATCACCGGCCTTGGCAGCGGCGCCGCCGACATGAACATTGTTTGGGATGTATTTGATGATACAACGCTTGCGACCAACGGAGATCTCACCCAGTATGCCGGACCTTCCATGACAACCTTTCAAACCCAGGACGGTTATTCTGCGGGTACGCTTCGCGGTGTTTCCGTGGATGAGTATGGCGTCGTTAACGGTGCCTATTCCAATGGACAGATTACCCCCCTATACCAGGTTGTGCTGACGGATTTTCCCAACCAATCCGGTTTGTCCAAAATGGGGAATAATCTTTATGCGGAATCCCGTAATTCCGGCCAGGCCATGCCCGGAATGGCCCAAAGTGGCCGGCTGGGAAGCATCAGCCCGAGTGCGATCGAGATGTCGAATGTGGATTTGGCTCAGGAGTTTGTCAAAATGATTACCACCCAGCGGGCGTTTCAGGCCAATTCCAGAGTCATTACGACCAGTGATGAGATCCTTGCCGAATTGATTAATATTAAGCGCTAAAGGTGATGGTGGCTTTTAGCCTCTTGGGGGGGGGCGTTGAGCTGAATGATGTGCAAAAGACCAGCGCCCTCCACAATTTGTAACCGATAACCTTAACGATTGTGAAGTGGATTAAAAATGATAAAAGTAACCCGGTTAAATGATTCAACGCTTATGGTCAACGTGGATTTAATCCGATCTTTGCAGGCCATTCCAGAGACGGTGATCACATTTACCAATAATGATAAAATCATGGTAAAGGAACCCCTGGAAGAGGTGTCCCAGAGAATTGTCGACTATCAGCGGGCGATTTATTCAAATTCCGCCCGCGAAGATTGCCAGTCTCCGGAATTTCCATAAGGGCTCCTGTTGTTTGGCGATGGAGGTGCCGGTGGCGGTTTGCCCGCCCAATTTTACAATCGGCCTCAATTCATCGTCAAACTGTTGACAAATAACCTTGAAAATTGACGTTAACAACCCGATCTATCCGGTATATGCGGTTACTTAAAGCCCATAAGCGGCGATGGCCTGCTAAACATCCCGGGCAGGCTCCCTGGTATTGCTCATTTCTTCATTGAGTTCAGATGATTACCCCCTCCGGCCTACATTTCTGAATTTCAGGATCACAATCCCTGCGTGTGGCACAATACTTGCTAAAAATATTGAAAATAATAATAATCTTGCAGTCTTCCGGCAGTTTTCATTCATATTCCGGATCAGTTGATTACAGGATCCATTTCAGGCTTTAAAAAATCAGATCAGACCCGGCGTTGTACGGTACGGGCTATGGGTAAATGTGAATTATTTTGTTTGCCAATCAAAGTGATAGAGGAGTTAACCTGTGGACATAACGACCTTAATCGGCATTGTCGTTGCATTTGGATTGGTCATCATTTCCATTCTTATGGGGGGTGATGGGACCTGGTTTATTAATTATCCATCCATCATGATCGTAGCGGGTGGAACCATGGGTGCAACCCTTTTGGCCTATCCGCTTTCAGAAGTGCTGGGTGTATTCAAGGTTGCCAAAAACGTGTTTTTACACCGCACTCAGATGGCGGGCCAACTGATTCCGTTGATGTCGGGTTTTGCGAAAAAGGCCCGGCAGGAAGGCATCCTTTCATTTGAATCCCAGCTCAAAGACATCGAAGATCCCTTTTTGGCCCGTGGTATTCAAATGGCCATCGACGGAATGGAATCCTCATCCATTGAAGAAGTCATGTCGATTGAGATCGAGTATCTGGAAATGCGCCACCGTTTGGGATCTGAGATATTTTCCACCATGGGCGCTTTTGCGCCGGCGGTAGGGATGCTGGGAACCATTATCGGCCTGGTGCAAATGCTGATGCAGATGGAAGACCCCAGTCAGATTGGCGCGCCCATGGCGGTCGCGCTGCTGACGACATTTTACGGAACCCTGGTGGCCAATCTGCTGTTCCTGCCGGTTGCCGGCAAGTTAAAAACACGCAGCAAACAGGAGGTCCTGGTCAAGCAGATGATTCTTGAAGGGGTTATTTCGATCCAATCCGGCGATAATCATCGCGTGGTGGAACAGAAATTAAAGGCATTTATCGCCCCTAAGGCCCGCATGGCAGCCAGTGCCGAACCGGCCAAAGCCTAAATCGGGTTTTGATCTGTTTCGGCCCCTCCTGTTTTGAATTGAGCATGGCATGCGTGTGAGGGAATAATGAGAATAATCCAGTATAAATAACGGCGAGCGCCCGTTAATCTGCAGGCCATAGGCAACAAATGAGCAGAAAAAATCGAAGATCCGGCTCCAAAAATTCCGACGAATCTTCCGGCGGCCGCGGCTGGGAGGTCGTCTATTCCGGATTTGTTCTGATTCTGCTGTGCTTTTTTATAATGCTGAGCTCTTTTTCCACCATGGAAGAAGCCAAAGTTATGCAATTTGTAAAGTCCTTTGTCAGTGCCGTCAGCATTATGTCGGGCGGGCTTAAATTTGAATCGGGCCCTGCCGTGGTGTCCGACTCGGCAGAAATCGTTGACGCTAAAGCCGAGCTGGCCAAAATTTTTCAAGACCTGGAAAAGCTTAGCGACGAGTTTGATCTTCAAGAGGAGATTAACCTGGCCCTTACGCGTGAAGGTCTGGTCATGCGGCTATCCGAGCACACCCTTTTTGATCTGGGCGCGGCGGATATATCGGCCGAAGCCCTGCCCCTGCTTCAAAAAATAGGCGCCATTATTTCAAAAACCGGTTATCAAGTCCGGATTGAAGGCCATACGGATAATCTCCCGATTCACACCGAGTGGTTTCCATCGAACTGGGAATTATCCACGGCCCGGGCTGTAAATGTGCTGCGGTATTTTATTAAAAAGCACCGCATCGATCCCCAGCGGATGGCGGCAGAGGGATTCAGTGAATTTCAGCCTCTGGTTGCCAATGATTCCAGGGCGAACCGGGCCAAAAACCGCAGGGTTGAAATTATTTTTATTCGGCGGGAACCTCGCCAGACATCGATCCAGGAGGCCTCTTGAGCAGACGACGCCGCAACCCAGAGAGTGAAGGCGGTAACTCGGCAGGCTGGCTGACCACCTTTAATGATCTGGTGACCCTGCTGATGGTTTTTTTTGTTTTATTGTTTACCATGAGCAGCGTTGATACCAAGAAAATGGAGGATTTTCAGTATGCTTTGCAAAGTGGACTCGGAATTTTGGAAGAGGGCAAAATGGCACCCGTCAGTGTAAAGGAAACCCAGCCAATCGCGGACATGGCCCATCTCATGACCCAGCCTGAAAGTGAGCAAAATGACAGAAGCGGAGACATGCCCGACGGCAAATTAGCTGATCAGATCCGGCAATTGATGGAAAGCAACTTGAATATTCAAGTCAAACATACCCATCAAGGAACCCGACTTTCTTTTGAAAATCAGATACTTTTTGATTTTGGGAAAGCAACGATTAATCCGGCAGGTTTCTCCTTTTTGGATACGATCGCTCAAGCCATTAAAAAAGTGTCCTACTCAGTGCGGGTGGAAGGCCACACGGACAATGTTCCCATCCAGACCCCGCGATTTCCCTCAAACTGGGAATTGTCAGTCGGCCGAGCGGTAAATGTGGTTAAATACTTTGCGGAAGTCAGCGACATGAATCCCCAAAGACTTTCCGCTGTGGGATATGGTGAATCGAGGCCTGTTGTCCCGAATGACACGCCGCTCAACCGGGCCAAAAACAGGCGGGTTGAAATCCTTTTGATAACGGAGGGCAAAGATCAAAATGTCTAATAAATTAATATTTTTACTTGTTACAGTCTTATTGGTCGTAACCATCGGCCTGGCAGGCGGCTTTTTCATGATGTGGAGTAAATTATCATCTCTGAGCACCCAGGCAAATTCAGTCGCTGATTCAGACACCGGGCAAATTCAAGCTGCCACCCTGGGGCCGCTTTTTCCCCTGGACACATTTATCGTCAATCTGGCTGATCAGGGGCGCAGCCGCTATTTGAGAGTGACGATGGATCTTGAGCTGGTTGAAGCCACGGATGCCGGCATGCTCACTGAACGGCTGTCCCAGATACGGGACAGCATTTTGATGATACTTCCCTCTAAGCGGTTTGATGACATCGCCAGCATGGAAGGCAAAACAGCGCTAAGAGATGAAATCATCGCCACGCTCAACAGTCTTTATACCAAAGAGGTCGTTGGTAATATATTTTTCACTGAATTTGTCGTCCAATAGTAATTACATATGTCGAATCAAATACTTACCCAAGAAGAAATTGATGCCTTGCTTTCCGCCATGGAAAGAGGCGATGTCGATGTCGAGCAGGAAACCAAACAAGACGTCGAGGCGGCTCCCTACAATTTGACATCGCAAAATATCATGCTGCGGGATCAATTTTCGGCACTGGAAGAGGTTTATGATAAATTCACCCGGCTGGTGCAGGAGAGCCTGTCGTCCGCCTTGCAGCGATCTATTCTGATTGAGTTCGTTTCAACCGAAATGGTTAAATACCAGGAATTCATCAACGCCTTTTCGAATCCGACCAGTTTCAATATATTCAGCATGGAACCACTGATTGGCAGAGCCCTGCTTTGCATCGAGCCCAATCTTGTCTTTTCTCTGATCGATTCGATGTTTGGCGGCGACGGTAAGCCCACGACCCGTGTGCGTGAATTTACGCAAATTGAACTGCGCATTATCACAAAATTAGTTCACGACATTTTAAACAAATTCCAAAAAGCCTGGTCAAGTGTCTACCCTCTAAAAATGATTCACAAAAAGACAGAGACCAAGCCTGAATTTGTCCAATTGGTTCCACCAAACGATAGTATGTTGATTATTGTTTTTGCCATAAAGGGCCAGGAATTCACCGGAAATTTTCATATCGGCATTCCTTATCTGATGATGGAACCCATAAAAGAAAAACTATCGCCCAAATATTTGCGCGAAAAGGACATGCGACATAGCTGGGGCCCACAGCTGAAAGAATTACTAAAAGATACGTTTGTTACTGTTATTGCTGAATTGGGCAAAACCTCCCAAACGGTCCGGGATTTAGTAAATCTTCAAGTCGAAGACGTCATCAAGCTAAAAGTCGGTCCGGAAGACCTCATTTCAATCAGTGTGGATCAAGTCCCAAAATACAGGGGTTATCCGGGAATTATTAAAGGAAACCGTGCCGTTGAAATTGTAAAATTGTTAAATACGAATGGAGGCAAAAATTAACGATGGTTGCTTCGGATAGCGAAAAACAAAAACGAGATACCAAGGCATCTGACATTCAGCCCGCGAAAGATAAGCAAACCGCAGATCGGGAGCTAAAGGCTTCGGGCAGTTCCAAGGTAGGCAATAATGCCGCTGCCAAGTCCTCCGGAAATATGGATTTCCTGCTGGATATTCCCTTGGAAATTTCGGTTGAATTGGGCCGCACTAAAATGCTGATCAATGAACTGCTTAAGCTCGGACAGGGTTCCGTGGTCGAACTTTCAAAGCTGGCCGGGGAACCTTTAGAAATTCTGGCAAATCAAAAGCTGGTGGCCCGAGGGGAAGTCGTCGTGGTCAGCGAAAAATATGGTGTGCGCCTGACCGAGATTATCAGCCCGATCGAACGCATTGAGAGGTTGAAATGAATGCGACACCCGACATGCTTTCCACCGCTTTTAAAATGCTGGCTGCCCTGGGTCTTGTTTTGGGGGGCTTAGGGGTCTTTTTTTTCTTCGCCAAAAGGATCATGCGCAAAGACATCGGCGGAAAGCAGGAACAATTGATTCGTGTGCTGGCCAACCAGTATTTGGGCATGAAGAAAAACATCTCGGTGGTACAGGTCCCCGGTGCCATTTTGGTCATCGGAATTTCGGGTGATTCGATTCGTCTGTTGACCAAAATTGACGACAAAGAAATCCTTGACCAATTTCAGAAGCAGGCCAGCGAGCATCTGGCCCCATCTTTTTCAGACCATTTAAATAAAATTACGAGTCGATTCCTGGCTCCGAAGAACGGTGCATGATGTTGAGGCAGGTACATATGCGCGGCCCATCTAAAGTTAAATCAATTGCCGAATACCGCAAGCGCAAGACCGATCATAAAAACAGGCGCGTCTCGATTGCACACGGTTTTGTGCTTGTGGCGGCGGTTTTGGGAATCGGTTTATGCGCCGTCCTGCTAACACCCCAGTGCAGTGAAGCGGCAGCACCGGAAACCACCGCTCCCTTTATCACCATCGGCATGGACGAAGCCAAAGATCCCGGGAAAATGGCAGTTGTTTTACAGATTTTTTTGTTGATGACCATACTTTCCCTGGCGCCGGCGATATTGATCATGCTGACCTCATTCACGCGGATTGTTATTGTGCTGTCATTGCTGCGCCGGGCGTTGGGAACCATGCAAATGCCACCGAATCAGGTGATCATCGGGCTCGCATTGTTTCTCACTTTTTTTATCATGACGCCGGTTTGGCACAGTATAAACCAAAATGCCTTGCAGCCTTATCTAGACGACAAAATCGGCCAACAGCAGGCCCTGCAAAATGCGGCTGATCCTTTACGGGAATTCATGTTTAAACAGACTCGCAAAAAGGATCTGGCGCTATTTGTCGATATTGCCAAGCTCGAGCGGCCCAAAGATGCCGATGACATTCCGCTTTCAGTTTTGATTCCCGCCTTTATCATCAGTGAGGTCAAAACGGCTTTTCAGATCGGTTTGCTGCTCTATGTGCCCTTTTTGATTATTGACATGGTTGTGGCCAGTGTCTTGCTTTCAATGGGCATGATGATGTTGCCGCCGATCATGATATCCTTGCCCTTTAAGCTGATGTTATTCGTTCTATCGGATGGGTGGAATTTGCTGGTGGGTTCATTGGTCAGGAGCTTTGGATGACGCCTGAATTTTTAACCGGATTTTTCTTCGAAGCCATCAAAACCGCCATTATGCTGGCCGCCCCGATGCTGCTGGCCGGCCTGATAGTCGGTTTGGCGGTGAGCATATTTCAGTCGGTCACATCGATCAATGAGATGACGATGACCTTTATACCCAAGATGCTGGCGGTCGCCTGTGCCCTGCTGTTTTTTTTGCCGTGGATGGTGCAGACCATGCTCAGCTTTACCCAGAATCTGTTTACAAACTTTCCTACTTATATTCGCTAATTCCGGCAGGAAGCTGAACATTTAGGATCGGTGTTTAAGGATGATTTCGATTTCGATACCACTGTTACAATTGCAGATATTTCTTCTCATTTTTATGCGCGTCGGTGCCATTTTGATGACCATGCCGATTTTTAAGAGCCAAAGCATTCCGGTTTTATTTAAGGCCGGGTTGGCACTGGCCGCCAGCCTGGTTTTGTTTCCGATCTTAAAAACAGAAAATTTCCCGGTTTTTAACGGCCTTGCGCCGCTTGCCATCGGTATGATCGGGGAAATCCTGCTGGGAATTGTGATCGGTCTGGCGGTCAATATGATCTTTGTCGGCCTGCAACTGGCCGGACAATTAGCCGGCTATCAGATGGGTCTGGCGCTGGCACAGGTGATGGATCCGTTTGCGGGCCAGCAGGTGCCGCTTTTGGCTCAATTTTATTACATGTTTGCTTTATTAATTTTTCTGACTGTAAATGCCCACCATTGGTTTTTGCGGGTCCTGGTGGATAGCTATCAGTTGGTGCCGCCATTCGGGTTTCATTTAAGCGGTTCGTTGCTGGATCAACTGGTCAGCCTGGCGGGGAATATGTTTGTAATTGCAATTAAAATTGGCGCGCCGGTTATCGCTGCAATGCTGTTAACCAGCGTTGCTTTCGGCCTGGTTGCGCGGACCGTGCCCCAAATGAACGTATTTATTGTGGCGATGCCCTTAAAGATTGGTGTGGGACTATTTTTTATAGGTGTTAGTCTGCCTTATCTGTCATCTTTTTTAAAAACCCTGTTCAAACAGTTGGGCGGCACGATTATGCTGCTTTTAAAAGCAGTCTCTTAGCTGGAAATCGAGGTAATGTATGCCGGAAACCCGTGGTCAGGAACGAACCGAAAAAGCAACTAGGAAGCGAAGGGATCAGGCCCGAAAAAAAGGACAGGTTGCCCAAAGCAGAGAAATTTCGTCTGTTCTGATTTTAATGACCGCGCTTGGTTTTTTTTATTTCGCCGGCTCCTGGATGTTCTGGAACCTTTCTGAGTTTATTGGGGGTGTGTATCAAAATCTTGATACGTTGAGACTCAACTCGGCCGCCGATGTCAGTGCCTTTTCCGTGGACATTTTTAAGAAGCTGTTTTCAATTTTGTTCCCCTTTTTTCTGCCGATTTTGATCGCTGCGGCGCTGGCGAACATCGGACAGATTGGGTTCGAAATTCATGGGGAACCCCTAAGGCCTAAGCTGACGAAGCTCAATCCGATAGCCGGAGTTAAAAGGCTTTTTGGCTTAAAGTCACTGGTGGAGGCTGCCAAGTCCATTATCAAAATCCTTATTATAGGCGGGATTGCTTATGGACTTATTAAAGGCGAAATGGAGGGCTTTCCCGCATTGATGCAGCTGAGCGTTGCTGAAATACTTATTTTCATCGCGCAGACTGCCTTTAAAATCCTCTTTGTTGTTTGTCTGGCACTGATCATTCTGGCGTTTTTCGACTTTCTCTATCAGCGCTGGGAATACGAGAAAAATCTTAAGATGACCAAACAGGAAGTAAAGGATGAACACAAGCAAACCGAAGGAGACCCGAAAATCAAAGGCCGAATTCGGAAAGCACAGCTAGAAATGGCCCAGCGCCGGATGATGGAAGCGGTTCCCGAGGCGGATGTTGTCATCACCAACCCGATCCATCTGGCAGTTGCCCTGAAATTTGCGGCCAGTGAGATGCTTGCGCCCACGGTAATCGCTAAAGGTTCCGGTCATGTTGCGGAACGCATTAAAGAGCTTGCTAGAAGTCACCAGGTGCCGATTGTGGAAGACAAGCCCCTGGCCCAGACATTGTTTAAAATGGTGGAAATCGGTGAATTTATACCGGAGGAGCTCTATCGGGCGGTGGCAGAAATTCTGGCCTATGTATATCGAATCAAAGGCATGTATCAGACCGCTTAGCATAAGGACGGCTTTAGGCAATGACACAGGCGTGTAAAGCTAAGATGTGAGACAACGACCACCCGCATACGCATAGCGGGTGGCTTGAAAACAACCAATTATTTAATTAATCCAAATCTTTGCGAATTTAGCAGGTTGGCGTGAGGATTGCACAAGGAAAACGCATTGGCGCATTCGACTCAATATACGGATCGACTTCCTTTTCTCACTAAAAACACCGATCTTTTTATGGCCGTGGCGGTGGTGGGTATCCTGGCCTTTATGATAATGCCCCTGCCGACGCTGCTGTTGGATTTACTTCTGTCATTCAACATCACATTTTCTTTGATTATTCTGTTGTCCAGCATGTATGTTCAGCGCCCCTTGGAATTGTCGGCCTTTCCCTCCATTCTGCTATTGGGGACCCTATTTAGGCTGTCGCTGAACGTCGCCTCAACCCGCATCATTTTGCTGCACGGCAATGAAGGCACAATGGCCGCCGGGAAAGTGATCATGGCCTTCGGTAGTTTTGTTGTGGGCGGTAATTATCTGGTGGGTATTATTGTGTTTTTAATCCTGGTTGCGATTAATTTCATGGTGATCACCAAAGGGGCCGGCCGCATCGCTGAAGTGGCGGCACGCTTCACCCTGGATGCAATGCCCGGTAAACAAATGAGCATTGATGCCGATCTAAATGCCGGAATAATAACAGAGCAGGAAGCCCGCGAACGGCGCGAATTGATCTCCCTGGAGGCTGAGTATTACGGCTCCATGGATGGTGCCAATAAATTTGTACGGGGCGATGCGGTCGCCGGAATCGTCATCACCTTAATAAATATTATCGGGGGGCTTGCAATTGGTGTTTTCCAAAACGGCATGACGTTTGCGCATGCCGCTCAAAATTATACGCTGCTGACCATCGGGGACGGCCTGGTAACCCAGGTGCCGGCGTTGATTGTGTCTACTGCGGCCGGAGTGATTGTGACCCGGGCCGGTGCTGAGTCAAGCCTGGGAGAAGAAATTACATCTCAGATTCTGGTGCAACCCAAGGCCATTGCCGTTACCTCCGGAGTTCTTTTTGGATTTGGCCTGGTGCCCGGGCTCCCGACGATTCCTTTCATGATCCTGGCGGTTCTGTCCGGCGGATTGGCCTACGTTGTTATTCAATCTATCAAAGAAACCGCCCGGGAGGAGGAAGAACAAAAAATACAGGAAGAAAAAGTCGTTCCTGCCGATCAGTTTGATGCCCTGCCGCCGCTGGATACGCTGGCGATTGAGGTCGGATATGGGCTGATACCCTTGGTGGACATCGAGCAAGACGGGCAATTGTTGGATCGCATTAAATTGCTCCGTCGTCAGATCGCACGCGAACTCGGTATCATTGTCGCGCCGGTTCATATTCAGGATAATATGCAGTTAAAACCCGGTGAATACAGTATAATGCTAAAAGGAAATGAAGTCGCCCGGGGGGAACTGATGACCAATTATTATTTGGCGATGAATCCAGGTAATGCTGAAGATGAAATAGACGGCATTGCGACCCAAGAGCCCACCTATGGATTGCCGGCACTCTGGATAAAGGAAGCTGCCAAAGAAAATGCCCTGGCGAAGGGGTATACGGTAGTGGATCTGGCAACCGTAATGACCACCCACCTGTCTGAAATCGTCAAAAAGCATTGTTACGAATTGTTAGGCCGCCAGGATGTCCAGCAGTTATTGGACACATTAACAGATACGCATCCCAAAGTGGTCGAAGAATTGGTCCCCGGCTTATTACCCCTGGGAGGGGTGGTTAAGGTTCTCCAAAATCTACTGCGGGAGCAGGTTCCCATTCGAGATCTGCTGGCAATTTTAGAAACGCTGGCCGACTGGGCTCCGGCAACCAAAGACCTGGATGTATTGACCGAACGGGTGCGTCAGACTTTGGCGCGAACCATAACCAAGATGTATTTAAACGCTGAAAGCAGAATTGCTGCTATCACACTGGGACACAGCGTAGAAACAGCCATTACAGGGGCATTGCAGCAAACCGATCAGGGAAGCTTTTTGTCGTTGGATCCATCGATTGTGCAGCAGATAATGAAAAATTTGGCTCACAGCCTGGAGAAAATGTCTTCGATAAACAACCAGCCGATTGTGGTGTGTTCCGCTCAAGTCCGACCTCACTTTAAAATGCTGGCAGATCGCTTTATGCCCCAGATTATTGTTTTGTCATATGACGAAATTCTCAGCAATATTGAAATTCAATCCATAGATACACTGGAGCTTACCCATGCAGATTAAACGCTTTGAAGCCAAAGATATGACGACGGCTTTGCGATTGATCAAAAAAGAGCTTGGCCCTGAAGCCGTAATTTTATCCGCCAGAAGTCTGAAGGTGGAGAATCGAATATTGGGTTCTATCAAAACAGCCGGGGTTGAGGTAACCGCGGCAACCGACTCTTACCCTTTATCCGGGCCGTCAAATTCAGATCCATACGCAAACGAACGACCCGTGGGAGACCGCCGCGCAGAATTCACCCGGCCCCGAAAAAAGATTTTTATGAACGCCGTTCAAAACAAGCTAAAATCAATCACCCAGGGGCGGCAACTCGCCGATTCTGGCAAGGATCGTCACATGCAAAATGACGACGCGCTTGCCGGCATCTTTCAGCACCTTTTATCACAGGGGGTCAAGCGTAACGTTGCCAACGAACTTGTCGAAGCGGTTAAGAAAGAATTTAAAGCCAACCGATCCGATTTTAAAGACACGCTCATATCAAAAATCACAGCCGTGCTCAAAGAAAAAAGAGACACGCCAAGGCGGCCTTTGCGGTCCAAATCCGAACCTAAAGTGCTGGCCTTTATTGGGCCCACCGGGGTCGGCAAAACAACGGCAATCGCCAAACTGGCTGCCCGGCACTTCATCCAGCGTAACAAAAAGGTCGCCCTGATTACAGTTGATTCATATCGCATTGCGGCAGCGGAGGAACTGAAAGTTTACGGCAAGGCGATCGGTATTCCCGTAAAAACAGCGAGCACGCCTTCCGCCTTGACGGCGGCAATCAATGAATATGGGCATTATGATTTTATTTTGGTCGATACGCCCGGCATCAATGCTGAAAATCCCCGCGAGATCGATGATCTTAATTCCTATTTAGAAGCCATTCGATCAGTTGAGATTCATCTGCTTTTGAGTGCGGGGGCCAAAGAGACTGACCTTTTCAACACCATAGAACGACTGAGCGCAATCAACATTCACTGTCTGATTTTTACCAAACTGGATGAGAGCACCACATTTGGCAATTTAGTCAATCTGCTGGTTGAAATCCAATTGCCGCTGTCTTTTTTTACCAGCGGTCGACAGGTTCCAGATTCCATCGCCAGCGGTTCCGAGGAAGAGATCGTAAAATGCCTGCTGGCCGGTTATCTAAAAGATTTGCGATTTTCAAATTCCGGGACGCCCCATCAGATGCACCGAAATATTTCCAATGACAGTGCCGCTGATGAATTTGTCGCCAATAAAAATTCAGACGTGTTTCATAGCCCCGATTGTAAATGGACCCAAAAAATAAAATCAAAAAACATGATCACTTTCTCAAGCGTTCAGAATGCAAGAGCGCAGCGGTTTGTGCCTTGTAGAGATTGCCAGCCGGTTTCAAACAAACCATTTCAGACCGGCTTACCTCCAAATCAAAAAATGCGCATTTCTAGCTATTTGTAATGGATTGTTTGTTTAAGGAGCCCAAAATCGAATGAAGTCAGAAAATTCTTCTAATAAAGTGATCCGCTTGTCTGACAGGGGTGTTAAAAATAAAACGGATAATCCGGATACGCCGAAAAATAGGCGTGTGTCAAACACGCGCGTGATTTCTGTGACCAGCGGCAAGGGCGGTGTCGGCAAAACCAACATTGTGGCCAATCTTGGTTATGCCTTTGCCCGGCTTGGAAAAAAAGTTCTCATTCTGGATGCTGACTTAGGTTTGGGTAATCTGGATGTTTTGCTGGGGTTGGCACCGAAATTCAACTTGTCGCATGTCATTATGGGTCAGAAAGCAATTGGCGATATTATCGTTGAAGGTCCGGGGAATATGCTCATCCTTCCGGCGTCCTCCGGTATCCAGGAATTGACCCAGCTGACCCAGAGCCAGAAAGTTCAAATTCTCAGCGAATTGGATCAGTTAATTGATGCCGTTGATATACTATTTATCGACACCGCGGCTGGGATTTCTTCAAATGTGATGGACTTTAACGTCACCGCGCATGAAATCATTGTGGTGGTTTCGCCCGAGCCGACCTCAATTACCGATGCGTATGCATTAATGAAAGTGCTCTCATTAAAGTACGCTGAAAAACGTTGCAAAGTCATCGTCAACCTGGCCGGCACGAGTCAACAGGGTAGAGAAGTATTTCGGCAACTTAATATGGTGACCGAACGATTTTTAGATATGACGATTGATTATCTAGGCAGTGTTCTATTTGATGCCCGCGTTACCCAAGGCGTCAAACAGCAGAAGCTTGTCAGTGAGCTATATCCGGATACTCAGGCCAGCCGATGCTTTAGGGATCTGGCTCGAAAAATATTCACATCATCGCCGACGCACGTGCCCAAAGGCGGGACCAATTTTTTCTGGCACCATTTGATTGAAAATAACTTTGCATAATTGGAGACATAAAAGTTTATGGCACTGGCACAGACACGCACAAAAAAGATAGCTCCAAAAGATCCGGTTTATCGCGACCAATTAATAACCGAGTATCTGCCCTATGTGAAACGCATCGTTCATCGGCTGGCTGTGCACTTGCCCTCTACTGTTGATATCGATGATCTGATGAATGTCGGTGTAATCGGCTTGATTCAGGCGGTGGATCGCTACGATCCTAAACGCGATAATAAGTTTATGACCTATGCGATCTTTCGCATAAAAGGCGCGGTGTTAAGCGAGCTACGTGCACGTGATTTTCTTTCGAGATCAAATCGACGGAAGATAAGAGAACTAGAAAATGTGTTCACGCGCTTGGAACAAAAATTAGGTCGCGTGGCAGATGATCGGGAAGTGGCCCAGGAATTGGGAGTCGATCTTGAACAGGTTTATCGCACCAAACAGATGTCAAGCATTTCTTTTATCAGTCTTGAAGAATTGGGAGTTTCTTCCAGGGACGAAAAAGAAAAATTACTGAGTTATCTAATCAACAACGATGATGACGCTTTGAGCCTTACAAAACTAAAGGAATTAAAAGAAGCGATGGCACGCGCAATCGAACAATTGCCTGAAAAAGAACGCCTGGTCATTTCGCTATACTATCTGGAAGAATTGACAATGAAAGAAACCGGCAAAGTCCTCGGAATAACCGAATCGCGAGTATCCCAGATCCATTCTCAGGCAATTCTGCATATACGGGTTAAATTACGAAAACAAAAATTTCTGAATGAATGATCTTCGGTCTCGTGCAAAATTCAGGTATGATATCGGATATTCCTTAACCCGGTCAAGCCAGAACAAATTGCCACAAAGGCACCAAGACACAAAGTCCGCCTCAGGCGGATTAATATTCATCTTTGCGTCTTTGTGTCTTGGTGGCGTAAATGTTTTGCTACAAAATGTAAAGAGTTCACAACTAAAACTCTAAAAGCCCGCAGGCAAAAAAAAATATAGTCGGAAGTGGGTGGTGAAAGGGTGAGATAAAATCTGAAATCAAAGGATAGAGTCATGGTTGAAGATGTTAATTTCCCCAATCGAATGCCTCCGGTACCAGCTGCCGGCAGGGTCAATAAAGTCAACCGCAAAAAACGGGAACAAGAAAAGCCGCCTTTTGAAAAATTTTTGGATGCGGAAGACGAGCAGAAAAAGAAAAAGAAGAAAGGAAAAAAAGAATCCGAGAGCACCGCACCTTTTGATAAAGACCAAAAGGTGCCCACCAACGATTCTGCTGAACCCTCAAATTCATCCGGGCCTGTAGAAACAGAAGAAGATGCTGAGAAAAAAATTATCGACATTCGCGTCTAATCATTGACGCACGTAATGTTCAGGGAGTTAAGATGGCTTTGCATACAATCAACTTATGGGAAATCGTTTTGGATGGAACTCAAATATTTTTGTGCTGTTTAATTCTGTTGGTCCTTATCCGCAATAAAATCAAATACAAACAACTATTGCTGAAGATGCCCAGCCGGGAAAACTCGCTGAATTTTAATACCGAATTCATTATCCGGGCGATTCGACAACAATCCGACCTGGCCTTTACACACATCATGGAAACCATCGCTAAAGAGCGCAAAACGCTGGATACTTACTTCGAGCTAAGAGAACCCCAGATGGCACCTCATCTGGTTCAGCCGTCACCGGATCATGGGGTCGCTCAGGCGCCTGCTGCTGAAGCGGCAGAATTAAAGGCTTCAGACACTATTTACAGTGAAATCGAGACCCTGGCTGACCAGGGAATGAGTTTAGGAGATATTTCTGAAGAACTAAATGTTCCCATAGGAGAAGTCGAGCTGGTTTTAAAGCTTAAACGCCTGAGTGCTGAATCGGCCAAGAATAACAACAATCCGTCCGCATAAACCCTCCTCGATGTGTTTTTTCTTTTAATTCAATTCAGATCCAACCGCTAGGCAAATCAAGCTATCATCGGCAAAATGTACCGTATCGATTTCGCTGAATTTTCTTTGGTTTTAAATTTTTTTATTTGGGTCCCAGGCGGGCATCCTGGGCCTGCGGTTTGATCGCCAAAATAAATTTGTAAGCAACTGATATTGTACTTAAAAAAGACTTTGCCGCTCGGGTCTTGGTTGCCATTTAATCTCTTTTCGCCGGTCACAACCTCTGCGTGGGTTTGGTATGTGTCTTGCAGTCCTAAAAGCAGCGGATTGATTGTCAGCCCTTGGATTTCGTCAATCCCTATTAAAAAGGGGATGGCCATCCAATTATTTTATCAGACATTTGGAGATAAGGAGTTCGTCAATGAGTGGATCGATTTACATGGCCGCAACCGGTGCTCTGGCATACGAAAAGCGATTGCAGATTCTTTCCAATAATCTGGCCAACGTCAATACGGTCGGCTTTAAAAAAGATAGAGGTCGTTTCCAGGCCTTTAGTCTTTCGGAAACCGTCAACAATAAAGAAATACCCGTTTACAGGAGCCGTTCGCAGGCCCCGGCATATTGGATGCAATACAGCTCATATACCGATTTTTCATCAGGTGAAATAAAAAAAACGGGCAGTCAATTTGATCTGGCCATAACCGGCAGAGGGTTTTTCTGTGTTGAGACACCCGATGGTGTCCGCTATACGCGACGCGGGGATTTCACGGTTGATAAAGATGAGGTTCTGGTGACTCAGGAAGGCTGGCCGGTATTGGGGCAAGGCGGTGAGATCCAGATTAAAATGGCAAAACCTTCTGTGGACAAACGAGAATTTTCAGTGTCCGAGGACGGTTTTGTGACAGTCGATGGATCTCAAGTCGATCGCCTTCGCATTGTTGATTTTACAAACTCTTCGGGCCTTGAAAAAGCGGGTCATAATTTTTATCGAGCCGTAAACCCGAATGTCCTCGAGGATATGGATGAAGATTTCAGGATCAGCCAGGGATTTCTCGAACTTTCAAATGTCGATGTTGTCAGAATGATGACCGAGATGATCGAGGTGTTGCGGGGCTACGAATCTTATCAGAAAACGATACGCTCTATCGATGATATGAACGCCAAGGTGATTAACGAGGTTGGAAAGACAGCCTGATGATTAGGGATTGGTTATTTGTTATCTGTTACTGGTTGATAAAATTTCGGAAGTTTGAACGAATTGTCGAAAAGGCCAGCAGTTACGAATAACCAATAACCAACAACGCTTAACAAAAATGAAAAAGCAGGAGGCAAAATGATACGCAGTTTGTGGACTTCAGCCACCGGCATGCAGGCTCAAGAACTCAATATCGATGTGATTGCAAACAATCTGGCGAATGTGAATACATCCGGCTTTAAGAAAAGCCGGGCCGAGTTTCAAGATTTACTATACGAAAGCATGCGGCCGGCCGGAGCCGCTTCATCACAGGATACGGTTGTTCCCACCGGAATTCAGCTGGGTCATGGCACGCGCCCGGCGGCAGTTCAAAAGATGTTTACCCAGGGGGATTTTCAGAATACCAAAAATGAACTCGACTGGGCCATCGAGGGCGATGGTTTTTTCCAGATAGAATTGCCCAATGGAGAAACTTCTTACAGTCGTTCCGGAGAATTCAAGCTGGATGCCGATGGCCGGATTGTTAATCCGGACGGCTTTGCACTGTTGCCGGAACTGACGATTCCAACTGACACGGTTTCGATTTCCGTGGGAATGGATGGAACGGTGTCCGTTATCCAGGCGGGCGACTCTACACCGACCGAGATCGGTTCTATTCAACTGGCCCGTTTTATTAATCCTGCCGGGTTAAGAAGCTTGGGCAAAAATCTTTATGCTCCGACCGCGGCATCCGGCAATGAAATGACCGGCACCCCCGGAGAAACCGGTCTTGGTTCGATTGCGCAGGGATTTTTGGAAATGTCCAATGTCAGTGTTGTGGATGAAATGGTCAACATGATCACGGCTCAAAGAGCCTATGAAACCAACAGTAAAGTCGTCCAAACAGCCGATGAGATGTTACAATTGGCAAATAACCTTAAACGGTAATAGATCAAAATGAATGCCTATCGCTTAACACTTACAAAAATGAATCGGTTTTGCTGTGGATTGTTCTTCCTTTTGGCGACCGCAACTATTTTAGGGGTAGCCACAGTGTCTGCTTCTGCAGAAATGACCACCATTCGGGTTCCGGATCAGGTTGAAGTCGAAAATGACGAGATTTTATTAGGTCAAATTGCATCAATCGAGGGCAGCGACACTCAATTGATTCAAAAACTAAAGCAGATCATCATTGGAAAAGCACCCTCGGCGGGCAAAACGCGCCAATACGAACAACGGCAACTTCGCAAGCGTTTAGAGTTGCATCGTATTGATCTAGCGGCTGTTAATTTAGAGGTTCCCCGGCGGGTTCGCATTACGCGCAGTTATGTCGAAATTGATAAACACAAAATTAAAAAAATTGTGGCTGACTTTATCAGCCAGAACATCCCCCAGGACAATAGGATGGTGCGCATAAAAGAGATTCATGTTCCGGAAAGGGTGATTTTGCCCAAAGGTCGTGTTGCTTACAAGGTGGTGGCACCGCGCACCCGGCAGTTAATGGGAAATTGCGCGCTTGCTGTGGACTTCAGCGTGGATGGTCATTCTCAAAAAAGAATCTGGGCCACCGCCCAAGTTGAAGTGTGGGGACCCGTGGTCGTGACGCGCAAACCGCTGGGAAGGTACAAGCCGATAACCGAGGATGATATTGTGTTGCAAACCATGGATCTGGCAAATGTGCCATCGAATGTCCTCACTGACCCTGAAGCGGTGCTGGGGAAACGTACCAAAAGAGCCATCGGCGCCCAGACCCCTTTAAGAGCGGATGTCATCGAACTGCCGCCCCTGGTGAAACGCGGGGATCTGGTTATGATCATCGTCGAATCCAAAGGGTTGAAGGCAACCGCCCGCGGACTGGTTAAGAAAAAAGGGCGATTGGGTGAGCGAATTCCGGTTGTTAATGTGGACTCTAAAAAAGTGCTTTATGCCCGTGTGATAGATTCCAACACGGTTAAGGTTGATTTTTAAAGCATTTCAGTCTCGCAACATTTGTCAAATAAGGAAAACCCATAATGCGAAAGCTCATTTTATGCTTAAGCGGATTAAGTCTTTTTACGCTGTTAACCACCAGCCTGGTGGGTTGCGCGCTCCCGCAGCGGACCCTGCCGCCGGTTGCGGAAAAAATGCCTATAAAAGAAAAGATTGAAATTAAAGAACAGCCTTTAGCGCCCCTTGAATTTAATGGATCGCTTTATAAGGCGCGAAGTTCCTTTAATAGTTTTTTTATTGACACCAAGGCCCGCAAAGTGGGTGATATCGTAACGGTTAAAATTTCAGAGTCCTCCAAGGCCACCAATTCGGCGGACACAAAAACAGGTCGAACCTCCAGCCTGGAGGCCGGCATCGATACATTGTTTGGGACCGAAGACTGGTACCGTGACGAAGTTCTGGACAGAATCCCGACTAAATTGCCGAAACCCGATCCCTTCGGAAATCCATCGGTTAAAGGAAGTATGAGCAGCGATTTTGACGGCTCGGGGAGCACCTCACGCAGTGGTGATCTCAGCGCGTTTATTACCTGTCGGGTCAGCCAGGTAATGCCGAACGGCAATCTGAAAATCGTCGGTTCTCGCGAAGTTCTGGTCAACCATGAAACCCAGATGATCATTTTGTCCGGCGTCATTCGGCCCCGGGACATCGACGATGACAACATTATCATGTCTACCTTTGTTTCCAATGCCAAAATCGCTTACAGCGGTAGCGGAATCGTTAATGACCGTCAGCGCCCCGGCTGGCTGGCGAATTTGTTGAATTCAGTCTGGCCTTTCTAAATTCTTTGAGTGAAGGAAAATAAATAATGAATGCACGTGCCCACATACCCTGTACCATCCGTTTGGTGGCTTCGATTTTCTGCATACTGGCATGTTTGATCCTATTGATACAAAATGTGTATGCGGTGCGAATTAAAGATATTGCCGACATAAAAGGCGTACGCCCCAACCAGCTGGTGGGTTACGGGCTGGTGGTCGGGTTGGAAGGCACCGGTGACAGCGATGATTCTCTATTCACGATCCAATCTCTGGCCAGTCTGCTGGAAAAGATGGGTGTGACGGTACTGCCGAGTGATATAGAGGATGTCGTAAATGTTGCGGCCGTCATGGTGACAACCGATCTGCCGCCGTTTGCAAGTCTGGGTAGTCGACTCGATGTGCTGGTCAGTTCGATTGGCGATGCGGAAAATTTGCAGGGGGGGACCTTATTGTTTACCCCCCTGAAAGCTGCCGACAACAGAGTCTATGCTGTTGCCCAGGGGGCGGTAAGCACCGGCGGATTTGCGGTTAGCGGAAACTCCGGTGATCAGGTTCAAAAGAATTTTCCAACCGTGGGGCGGGTGGTCGGCGGGGCGCTGGTTGAAAAAGAAATTGATTCAAATTTTAATCAAAAAAAATCATTGACCCTGGCTTTGCACGCACCTGATTTTACAACCGCCTCGCGGGTGGCCCAGGCGATTAATCGGGCTTTTTACAGTCAGCTCGCAAACACTGAGAATGCCACATCCATCCGCGTAAAGGTTCCTGAAGGCTACCTGGGGAAAACAGTTCAATTTGTTAGCATGATCGAAAGCCTGGGGGTAACACCGGATATGGTATCCAAAGTGGTGGTCAATGAGCGCACCGGGACCGTAATTATGGGTGAAAATGTGCGCATTTCGACCATTGCCATTGCACACGGCAATTTGAGTATTCAAATTGATGAATCCCAGGATGTTTCGCAACCGTTGCCGTTTTCACGCGGTGGGGAAACCATTGTCACTCCGGAATCCAATATCCTGGTCCAAGAGGGCAAAAACCCCTTATTTGTGGTGGAGTCGGGCGTCAGCATCGGGGAGGTCGTCAAGGCTTTGAATGCGCTCGGTGTTACACCTCGTGACCTGATCGCCATTTTTCAGGCCCTTAAAGCTGCCGGCGCACTGCAAGCGCAACTGGAGGTTATCTAATGGCAGATCCATTATCTTTACCGACGCTACCCTTTAATATAGCTGATATTGTTTATTCCAAAGAACGCATCCAGCGCTCGGTTGAGTTAAATAAACATCAGAAGGAAGACAATCAAACAGATCCGGCGCTGCGTGATGCCTGTTTGAAAATGGAATCGCTGTTCATCCATCACCTGTTGAAAGAAATGCGAGCGACGATTGATAAGTCCGGTTTTATCAGCGGCGGTCGGGCCGAAGAAATCTATACATCTATGTTGGATGCGGAAACAGCCAACCGAATATCAAACAGAGGCGGGATTGGTCTGGCGGACATGTTGCTGAATCAGCTCGGGCATCGCACCTCTGAAATAAAGGCGCCAGAATCCGATTAACCGTTTAGCGAATGCGAGCATTTTGATGGTCTATGTGGCATCAAACCCGATATTTTTTAGAGCGCTGAATCGGCGTATGGCAACCTCAGACACAGCGGCCCGTCAAGGCATATTTTGCAGCCGATATATAAGCGCCGGATGTAGACTATGGGCATTATTGCTAAAGTTTTAGATAATTTAGCCGATAACTCATATGGTAAGCATGCGCCATCGATTGAAGCAAAAAATTATACTCACACATTAATTTGAACAGAATAATTATTAATTTTTAGGGACGATTCTCAAATGGAACACCTTCTGGAAAAACTATTCAGATTGCTTGAACATGCGACTGAGCTTTATCAATCATTATTTGCGGTTGTACAGAAAGAAAAAGACGCGGTTGTGGGCCTGAATCTGCAACAATTGAATTCAGCCTGTAAAGCAAAAGACAATTTGCTTTTAAAACTGCGAATCCTTGAAGAACAACGCGAACAACTTATGGATAGAGTGGCTACGGTTTTGAACTGCCAGCCGCATGAGATTTCATTAACTCAGCTATCGAACCTGGTGGAAGAGCCTTATGCCGGTCGGTTTCGTACGTGCAACAGCGCGCTTCTAACGCTTATTCAAAAATTGCAAGAAGCCAATCGACAAAATAAAATGTTACTGTCGCATTCGCTGGAACTCGTTCAAGGTTCATATAATCTGTTAAATAATGTAATGGCTGCAAATCCGGTATATTACCGGAGCGGCGATTTACAGAGAAACAAGCAAACCGGCCAGCTATTAAGTGGTGATGTGTAATAAAACGAAACGGAGTTGCCAGGGTAAGGCGCGGTATCGGATCAAAAAACCGGGTCAAAATTCTGTCCTTTTTTGATTTTGGCGGCAATTTGGGCAGGGGCATAGTCAGACACAAATTTCGTTATGCGCGGCCGGCCCTTGATCTGAAATCAGAGATGACAAAGAAAATAATTTAAGCCGATGCAATCTATAGTATCTGTAGGGGATATGAAAATTGGGCAAGCTCAAGACTTGCTGTTAACCCAACCATTGGGCTGCTGTTTGGGATTGACTGTTTACGATCCCACCACCCGGATCGGAGGCCTGTTGCAGGCGATGCTGCCCTTATCAAAAATTAATTTGGTGAAGGCCAAGATAAATCCCTTTATGTTTGTGGATACCGGGATTCCGGCATTATTTGAAAAATTGCACGAACAGGGCGTATTAAAGGCCAATATGGTGGTCAAAGCAGTCGGCTGCGGGAATCCGATGGGTAAAAAAGAGGTATTTAAAATTGGCAAGCGGAACTATCACGTGCTCCAGGAGATGCTTGTAAAGGCTGGTATTTACCTGACGGCCGAAGATGTCGGAGGCACTGCCAGCCGTGCGGTTCAACTGGATCTTGCGACGGGCCAGACGGTTATTAAAAGCAATGGTGCAAAGAAGGTTTTATGAGAGATACAAAATTAAACGAAATCCTGTCTAAAGTAAAGTCGTTTCCCACAATGCCGGGAGCGGGGGCTAAAATGCTTGCGTTGCTCGAAGAGCCGGATACAACCGTATCTGAAATTGAAGAGATTTTACGATATGATCCAGGTTTGACCGCCAATATTTTAAAGCTGGCAAACTCGGCTTACTTCGGAATTCCGTCCAAAATCGGCTCCTTAAAACAGGCTGTGATTCTGCTCGGTCTTAAGCGGCTGGTCCAGTTAGTGGTTGCCACCTGTGTCAGCGCCGTTTTGGACAGATCAGTCCCCGGCTATGATATACCCGCCGGGGATCTGTGGCGTCATTCAATTGCCGTATCGATTGCGGCCGATGCGTTGGTGAAGGATAAAAAAATAATTGGCGCTGAAGATGTTTTTACACCGGCACTACTCCACGATGTCGGCAAACTGGTTTTAGGCGCTTTTGTAAAAGAGGAAATGGAGGCGATAGAGAGCATTGCCGCTAAAGGGGTGCCGTTTGTGGTTGCCGAAAATATGATACTGGGTACGGACCATGCAGAAATCGGAGCAAAGATTTTAGCGCAATGGAATCTGCCTACGGATGTCATCAACGCGGTTCGCTGGCACCATGACCCGGATTCACCCGAAGTATCCGACACCCAAATGGACGTGGTCTATCTGTCTAATTTGTTGTGCCAAACAAATGATACCAGCGGACAGGCCGGAGCACAATCCATTGAATTATCCCCGGCGGTCATCGAGCGTTTGGGTATTCAGCTGAGTCAATTTGAGGCTATTTCGGACAAGGTGTCCCGTTGGGTGAATGAATTGTCAGCTGCCCTGGCGTTTAACTGATATGTTGTGAAATTGAAACGGTTCTTTTAACAATCAATAAGATCCTTGGTTTCGCAAGAGCCCTGATTGACCAAGGCGATAGTCGACATCTGAGAATTTTGAGGATTATGTTCAATGCAGGTCAAAAAAATCGCATCCGTTGTTAATTCGTTTCCCGGCATGCCGGGCACAGCCGTAAAACTGCTGGCAATGATCGATGACCCGGCTATGCGGGTATCGCAAATTGAAAAAATCTTACGCCAGGATCCGGGCCTGACAGCCAATGTGTTAAGGCTTGCCAACTCCGCCTATTTTGGGATTCCATCCAAAGTGGGGTCGATTAGACAGGCGGTCATATTGCTGGGATTAAAGCGTTTGATCCAAATGGTAATTGCCGCCTGCGTCAGTGCGATAATGGATAAACCGGTCCCGGGCTATGATTTGCCACCCGGTGAACTCTGGCGCCATTCCATTGCCGTATCAGTTGCCGCCGAAGGTTTGGTAAAAGAACTCAAAGTGGATGCGGCCGAGGAAATATTTACGGCGGCGCTTTTGCATGATGTTGGCAAACTGGTGCTGGGTGAGTTTGTTAAAGATGATTTTGAGCAAATTGAAACCGCCGTCTCCCAGGGTATCACCTTCGAGACGGCCGAAACGATTGTTCTGGGAACCAATCATGCCGATACCGGTGCCCAGATTCTGACCAATTGGTCATTGCCGGTCGAGATTGTCAATGCGGTGCGATGGCACCATGCTCCCGAAAGTGCCGATCGGACCAGTAGCATGATAGATATCGTCCACGTAGCCAATTTTACGAGCATGCTGATCGGCGTTGGTATCGGCAGAGACGGTCTTCAGCATCAACCGTCTGTTGAGGTAACCGAACGTTTAGGGCTTGAACCCTATCATCTTGAAAAGGTAGCCAGTCAGACGATGCAATGGGTGACCGAGTTATCGGAAGTTTTGGGTGCAACTTAGTCGCCCGGGCACAATGGGATCGGCGACCCAATAATAAAAAGGACGCACTATGTCAGATATCTTTGGAATTATGAGTTTAGCGGGCCAGGCGCTTATGACCCAGCAGCAGGCCATCAGTGTCACCAGTCATAATATCGCCAATGTAAACACCCCCGGCTATTCGCGCCAGCGCTTGAATATGACAACAAATATCCCCATGGAATCGTCAGTCGGGCCGATGGGCAATGGTGTTAGTGGTGTCAGCATCGAACGACTTTACGATCGGTTTTTGAGCTCTCAAATTAGCAATGAAAGCCAGGGCCTGGGACAATGGGAGGCACACAAGGATGCCGTTCAAATGCTAGAAGTGATTTTCAACGAAAGCGACGGACCCGGGTTGAGCCAGGCCATGAGCAAATTCTGGGATGCGTGGCAGGCCCTGACCAACAATCCCTCCGGCGCAACCGAACGACAGGTTCTGGTCACCGCCAGCCAGGTTTTGGCCAACACGTTTAATAAGCTGGATGAGGATCTTAACGGATCGCAGCAGAACCTGGACCTTGCCATCCAGGGCACGGTTGAAGATATCAACCGATTATCAGAACAACTTGCCGATCTGAACGAAAAAATTATATCCAGCGAGATCGGATCCTTGAGTGCCAATGATTACCGCGATCAACGCGAACTGGTGTTAAAAGAACTTTCGGTATTGATTGACATCAATACCTTTGAAGATGCCAATGGTGCGGTGTCCGTGCTCACGGGCAGCGGGAGGCCGCTGGTGAGCTCAGACCAGTTCTGGCAGCTGTCCACCGAAGTCAATGCTTCCGGGCTTCAAGATGTTGTCTGGGTCGATAACAGCGGAGGCACCCTCAATATCACGGGCGATATTTCAGGGGGCAAATTAAAGGGCTTGCTCGAGGCCCGCGATGGCATCATCACGGATTATATGACGCGTCTGGACACACTGGCAGGGTTCTTAAGGGCGGATGTCAATTTGCTGCATCAAGGCGGTTTCGATTTGAACGGAATTGCTGGTGAAGCATTTTTTATTGGAACGGGTACGGCGGCGGATCTGGAAGTAAACCCGAATATTGTCGGTGACCTGGATTTTATTGCCGCGGCATCCGATCCGCTGACTTTTCCCGGTGACAATCGCAACGCCATTGAAATTGCAAACTTACAGCACCAATTGACCATGAGCGGCAACACGGCCACCTACAATGATTACTACAGCTCAGTGGTTAGAGATGTCGGCAATGAAGTTTTAAAATCAAATTCCTATTATAATCACCAATCGGATATGATGGCCCAGCTGGAAAATCAGCGCGAATCGGTTTCAGGGGTTTCTTTGGATGAGGAGATGATCAATTTAATCAAATTCCAAAACGCCTATACGGCGGCCGCCAGACTGGTCACGACCGCCGACGAAATGATGCAAACCATTATGCAGATGCTTTAGAATTTAGAAGATCGCTGAAGGATATCACAAATTACTATGCTTTAAGAATACGACACGTAATCGTGTCGGACAAATCAGATTATAAAAGGAGAGGGGATCATGCGCGTTACCAATAATACGATGACAAATTCGATTGTGCGCTATTTGACATCCCAGAACGAAGCGCTCTTTGAACGGCAGACGATTATCGCATCCGGGAAAAAGATTAATAAACCTTCGGATGACCCAATCGGCATGGGCAAGGTGCTGGACTATCGACAAACAATTGCCACCATTGAACAATATCAGACCAATATCAAAAGGGGCAAAACAAGACTGGATGTGACCGAGACCAATTTAAAACTGGTTGATGATCTGTTGCAGGTTGTCAGAGCCATTTCACAAACAGAGGCCGCTGGAACAACCGAAAGCCGCCAACTGGCAGCTGGAAATGTTAAAAACCTTTTTGATCAGGTCCTTGACACGGCCAACTCGAAACTCAATCGTAATTATATGTTTTCAGGTTATCAAACCAAAACCGCCCCATTTTCACGCGATGACGCCCAGGCGACCACACTTGACAAATTCACCGTCACCTATAATGGTGATGCCGGGGATGCACGATTCATGGTGGCCGAAAACACCGAAGTCACCGCAGCGGCAGACGGAGAGGCCATTTTTCATGATCTTGCCGGTATCAGTATTTTCAATCCCATGCGGGATTTGATTGTGGCCCTGGAAAATGATGATGCGGCTGCAATTTCCGCGCAGCAAGGACTGCTTGATCAAGCCCATACTCATTTACAAGATATTCGAGGTGCCAATGCCCCGATTTCTTATCAGCTGGAAACCACCGAAAGCCATTGGCAAAACTACAAACCTAAAATTGAGGAGCTGTTGGCCAAAGAAGAAACTGCGGATATTACACAAGCGATTGTGGAGCTGCAAAGCCTGGAGATTGCGTATCAGACCACCCTCGCCACTACCGCCAGAATTATTCAACCGGGTCTCTTGAATTTTCTTAAATAAAAAATGAAAAAAACAATCATCATCATTGGCTGTATCGTTTTGCTGGTTTTTTTTATCACCCATCCCATTTCAGGATTGAATAGTGAAAGTATCGTGCGTTTAAAAGGGGCTGGTGTCAGCGACGAAACGATTCAAGTTGTGATCAGAGAAAAGGTTATTGAGACCGCGGCCTTTAGCGTGCAGGAAATTATTGATATGAAAAAGGCCGGTATTGGCGAAAAGACCATCCGAATAGTAATTCAGGAAGGTTCCTTTCTGAAGGATACCGCTCCTGTCATTTATGGCAAAGATATTCGATCAATTGAATTTACAACTGCTCAGGATATCATCGAACTCAAAAAAGCGGGTCTCAGTGACCAGGTTATCCAGGCGATTATCTATGTGGTTGGTGAAAGTTCTGATGCCCAGCGAAAGGACGCCTGGGATCTACTCAGGGATATGGAAATTCGAGTCGATCTGCGAGATGGGGATTAACGATTCCAAAAACTGGAGCAATGGAGCGGTCTTGATTTTAGATTTTGGAATTTGGAATTCGGATTGAAACTGCTGGAAGTTGATGCGCAGTCGTTTAGTCGGTTGTTAAATCCAAAATCCGAGATCTAAAATCCAAAATACGAATGACTGATATGCGGATTGATTGCCATAAGTGCATATTTTATTATGTTACCTGGAATCCGAATTTTCCTCACGGCTGTCGCGGGATGGTGTTTAAAAGCCGGCGATACCCAATCAATGAAGTGCGCAGCATTATGAATGGAAAAGGCTGTCTGTTGTTTACCGAGAAGAAAAAAAGAATCCCACCTGCAGTTTCTAATGTTGAAAATTAGAATCTGAACCTTCCCCTATTGTCTCAATCCGCAACTTCAACAGGTTAGGCTTTTTCAACAACGCTTTTTGTTATAGAAGCTCTTAAAGGCAAATGGGCTTTTAAATCATTGCATACTAGATCTGACGCCTGTTCCAGTAAAGATGGAAAGATCTCTTGATACCCTTTAGAGCGCAATTGAGTATGGATCTGTTCCCGGTAATTCTTTTTTCCTTCTTCAACGGTCGCACGCAACATGTGATAAAGGTCCATCGGTGCCATACTTTCCGGCAGAGAGAAGCGACCGACAATCGTGGTCGCCATGCGGGCGATATGTTGCAGATAATTATCATTTTCCAGAGGGAGTTCGGTATCATGCGGGTCATGAAATTTGACGGCATCACAAATTTGGGGCGGTATATTGAAGCGTTGCAGTACGATGGCCCCGATTTCGCCGTGACTCATGCCCAAAATTCGTTTTTCAGCTTCACAGGACGGCAGTCCCGCTGATTTTTTTAAGGCCACGATTTGCTGATGTGCGTCTTTAAAATAGACCGCAATGACCAGTTTCCCGATGTTTTGGAGGGTGGCCACCGTAAAGAGATCCTCCAGCTGTTGGAACACAATTATTTCACCCAATACTTTCGACAGGGCAGCATATAACTGGGCCTGTTTCAAAAATTTCTCGAAATCAAAATCTTTCAGGCGTTTAGTAAAATGATCCATTAATATGGAGGTTATCAGAATATCTTTCATTTTGCCGTAACCGAGCAGCTGCACCGCATAGTTGATGGATCGAACTTCCCGTCCACCATAGTAGGCTGAGTTGGCAATGTTTAGAAACCGGGCTGCCAGGCTTGGTGATAATTTTTGAACGATTTGTTCAAAATTGCTGCCCGGATTGTTTAACAAGGTGATAATTTCGATGACCTCCGAATCGATCAGCGGAAGTTTGTGGATTTTAGTTTCAATGAGTTCAATTGTGTCTTGAGATGTCATGCGCACATCCTTTGATGCTGCAAATTTTAACCCCAATAAACCGCCCTGGCGGCGACTTTAATACGATAATATTCAAGTGCAATACGGCAGGGCCGGCAGTTCGTTCGAGTTAATCGTAGCTGAATTCAGCATTTTCGCGGCTTTGTATTAATAAAAGCAATAGGCATGCCAAATTACAGGGTTTTTAAATCAACTTGCACCGGCGCCGTGAACATGCGAATTCGCTGACCAGGTGACCCATAAATACGGGTTTTAGCTCGTTCAATTGAAAAACTGTCGATATTCCAGAAAGTTTTGACAAAGCCTTGACAGGTTTTGCCAAAATGTTGTCGAAGCAAAGAAAAACCCCGTTAGGGGGGGGTACCTAACAGGGTTCGTCGGAGGTGGGAATGAAGGAAAGGAGGAAACTTCATTCCGTTTGCTATATAACAATGCAACTATTATGCCATTTGATTTTCCGAATATAGATTTTTTTGGTCGGCACTCATAACGGCGAAAATAATGTGAATATTTAGTATTTACAGTAAGTTAAACGATAAATTAAAATTGACCGCCATTTTCTTATTTTCTCTATTTTATGCCTAAAACCCGCAAATAGGGCAACCTTTTGTCAATTATCTGACCACCGGGCAAAAAATTCACCCCTCCGATGAGATTAACGCTTGCGGCTTTAATATCGTCAAGGTCGATATGATACATAAAATAAGTGCCTTACATAGTATACTGCGCCTGATCATCAGTGACTGAATCCTCGGGATCACCAAATTTTATGACCCCTGTTGTTTTTGCAGCAAATCATTCGAGATTCGCAAAATGCGAAAATAAAGTTCGCAATTTGCGAATCTTATACCTGCAGTTCGTATTTGCGGCAGTGATTTATAAAATTTGCCGGGTAGCCGGTTGATCAAAGTGGCCTATTGGGTCAAGTTTTTGCACAATATTCCGATAGTATTATATATTCTTTATGAGCTCAACATCAAATAACGACTAAAGGAGTCGGTGTTAATGAAGTTGGCTTTTAACAAAAATCAGACGCAGACTTTGGAGCCAAAGAAATTATCGGCGGAACTGTTGGAATGTCACATGAAACAGGAGTTTCTACTGACATCCGTTAGGGCGCTGTTGCAATTTATTAAAGAATTTGTCCTTGATTTGAAAGAACTCGGAAGCGATGCCTTTAAACATGATATAGGTGCTCTGGAAGCTAAGTTCAAGTCAGATGAAAAGCTAAAAAAAACGCAATCCTGCTTCCATAAACACAAGAAAAAAATTCGAAGATTTGTCGCTCAACAAAAAAAATATTTAGAAGAACGTGAAAAAGAACTCAAAGATATTATCGATCTGCTGGTCAACGCCATGGTGACCCTTGATACCGATAACCAGAAATACAATCAAAGAATTTTCAGGCAGAGCGAAAAAATCGAGCAGATTACGCGTTTGGACGATATCAAAAGAATCAAGCAGGCGCTGATACAAGAAATTGAAAACATTAAACAAACGGTTCGCGAAAAACAAGATCACGATTCTAAGAAACTAAAAAGCCTTTCAAAAAAGGTAAGCACACTTAACCATGAGTTGAAAAAGGCTAAGGTCGATTCCGTTACGGATGAATTGACCAGGATTCATAATCGTAAGGCATTTGATAGCTATATAAAGGAATTAATCGATCAAAATGCCATTGCGCAAACTTCTTTTGCACTGCTCATGGTGGACGTCGATGACTTTAAGGGTGTAAATGACGCTTATGGTCATCAAACTGGCGATCGTGTGTTGTTAGCCCTTGCGAATAAGTGCCGCAATATCATCCGAAATGAAGATTTTATGGCCCGATATGGTGGTGATGAATTTATTGTGGTGCTTCCGAATGCATCGCTGCAAAATGCAAGCAAAAAGGCCCAGAAGTTTTGTGAGGCCATTGCAACCACCCGGTATTCGCTGGATGATATCAAGACCGGCCATACACTTTCCATAACGGTCTCGATTGGCGTTAGTGCTTATCGCCAAGGCGATACACCCGCAACTATTACCGATCGGGCAGACCAGGCACTTTATGTTGCCAAGCGCATCGGAAAAAGCCGGGTCGCATCTGAAAATGAAATAAATGCCGCATAGGCGACACGCCTTCGAAAGCGGGTAAATATTACCGGATATCGCAGGGCCCTTCAAATACGTCCGAGCGCATTAAGTTTATTATTAGTATAAAGTACAGATAGATATGAAAAAAATGGACTTGAAGAGAATTTTGCATGATTTTTGCATTCTAAACCCACAGCTATATTTGTAAAGCGCCATTGTGGCGCTTGGTACCTTTTTCACCGCTTTCCATAATAATGTTCCTAATAACGGAATTGCGGCATAAGTGGTTGTAGAAAAAAAACGTTTGAATATCGGAACGTTTTTTTGACAACCACTATAGATTAAAAAGAAAAGAAACGAAACCAAGGATGTGAGCGATGAAAATTTATGGCAACGATGAAATACTGAAAAACGGCTATACCGCGAAAACACCGAAAAATGAACAGACAACGGATACGGACTTTAAAAATATTCTAAAAGAAACTGTCGAAAAGTCGACCGAAAATCCGTCGGAAATCCAGCCGACGACTTTATTGGATCCAATATCGGCGATTCGATTCAATCCGCTGTCACCCCAGGATAAAAACCTTACGGTTGAAGGCGTTGAAAAGCTATTAAATTTACTTGAAAATTATCGTCAACAACTCAAGGATCCGAACGTCACTTTAAGAACCCTCGGACCGATAATGAACACCATTGCCGAGCAAAAGGATCAGTTGTCATCGAAGCTGGATTCGATACCGAACGAGGACGGGCTAAAAAATATACTCAATCAAACCTTGATTACGGCATCGTTGGAGGTCATTAAATTTAACAGGGGCGATTACATCACATCCTGAAGTCGTATCGGGCATGACTGATGCTTGAATCCTGCAACTCTCACAATCCGTATCTCGAACAAATTCAGATCTATATTGCCCGCTTACCCAGCCTGTCGATTACAGCTGCCAAGGTCATGGAGATCTGCAACAATCCTGAGGCATCTCCCAATGATCTGAACCGAGTGATTTCCATGGACCCGGTCCTCACCGGTCAAGTATTGAAGCTGATCAATTCAGCGTATTATTCGCTTCACCATCCCATCTCATCACTGACCCGGGCCATCGTTATGCTCGGTGTCAACACCGTTAAAAATCTAGTACTCAGTTTTGCCATACTTGAGCAGATGAGCACTAAACGATCATTCCCGGTTTTATCCGTTGAAGATTTCTGGACGCATTCACTTTGCGTGGGGGTCACAGCCAAATGCCTTTCAGTGGCAAAGGGTGTCCCTCTATGCGACCAGGAAGAATTTTTTGTAGGAGGACTTTTACATGATTTAGGCAAGATCCCACTGAACCATCAGTTTCCGGAGAAGTACTTTCAGGTTTTGGACATGGCCAAACGCACCCAACGCTCGCTGTTTCATTCCGAGGGATTGGTTTTCGGGATTGACCATGGCGCCATCGGAAGTATGATAGCTGAAAAGTGGCAATTGAGTCCGGCCCTGATTGAAGCCCTGTGTTTTCATCATCGTCCAGTAGAGGCCCGGGAAAGCAACCATCGACTGGTATTTAGCGTTGCCCTGGCTGATATTTTCGCCCAGCTGCTGCGCATGGGCAGCGGTGATAAAACCTTGGCCAATAACTCTCTATGCGGATATTTACTTGAACGTTTGGGGGTGAATTGGTCTTTTCTTTATGACTTACGGGACACGGTTTTAAGTGAAATCAACAAGGCCAAAATATTTTTGGAAATTGCCGAGAAAAGAGAAGCACGATGAAAATTAAATTCTGGGGAGTGCGGGGTTCGATTCCAAGCCCGGGCGCTGAATTTGTAAAGTATGGCGGAAATACGCTTTGTGTGGAGCTGTGTTTGGAGGATTTAGACCGCCTGATCATTATTGACGCAGGTTCCGGGCTACGGTTGCTGGGTAATGAATTGATGCGCAGGAAGGTGGCAGCTGAACCACTTAGAGTCGATATTTTCTTAACCCATACCCATCTGGATCATATTCTCGGGTTTCCCTTTTTTGCACCCATATTTCAAAACAGCACCCGATTAAATGTCTACGGTCCAATCACCTGTGAGGATGATTCCCTGGAAGCCGTTCTTGGCGGACAGTTGTCTTACCGTTACTTTCCAATTCGTCAGGCAGAACTGGCCGCCGACATAGACTATATTAATCTTAAGGAGGGCCGCTTTGATCTTGGCGATGGGATTCAGTTGACCACCAAATATTTAAACCACCCGCTGTTGTGTTTAGGTTTTCGTTTTGAATATAAAGGCAAAATATGCTGTTCCGCCTATGACACAGAACCTTTTCAAAATTTATTTACTACCGATCCCCAAGACCCCGCCTTTGATGCCATCATGGCCCATGAGGGGGCCGCCGCAGCTCGCGATGAAAATCTTCGGGTAGAGGAATTTTTTAAGGAAGCAGACTTATTAATTCATGATGCTCAGTTTACGCAGCAAGAATATGATGCTTCCAAACGAGGCTGGGGACATTCGCCTTTAGAATACGCCATTCAATCAGCCTTGCGATCAAAGGTCAACCGTCTGGCTCTTTTTCACCATGATCCGATGCGCACAGATGCCCAATTGGACGCACTGGCGGAAATGCATTGTGATTCTCAAGAAGGTGATTCAACCGAGGTCTTTTTTGCACGCGAGGGGATGCAGGTGGAGCTATAGGAAGTTGGAAGTGAGCTAAAATGCGCTAAAGTGCCTAAAGTTATGGTGTCGCTATGCTCCATCTCTTTTAATAAAATGGACAGAATTCCGCAACTTTAGGCACTTTAGCTCACTTCCAACTTTAGTCACTATTC
>Ga0255055_10000218_pt1 | contig 44243 bp, 50 predicted proteins | sample JV7_2_27_MG_FD_188633 | JGI IMG/M metagenome (GOLD analysis project Ga0255055, IMG submission 188633) | Seawater microbial communities from Jervis Inlet, British Columbia, Canada - JV7_2_27 | ecosystem: Environmental > Aquatic > Marine > Inlet | place: Canada: British Columbia | collected... | reverse complement strand
TCTCATCGAGCAGCACCATGGCATCGAGGTCGATCACGCCGGCGACGGATTCTTCGTCTCCTTCGACTCTGCCCAAGATGCCGCTCGATGTGCGATCGAGATCCAACAGACGCTGCGCCGGCACCGTAAGGAGGCAGGGTTCTCCCCACGCGTGCGGATCGGCGTCCACCTGGGGAGCGTCCTCGAATCGGACGGCACTCTCGTCGGGCGCCAGGTCCACCTCGCGGCCCGCGTTGGATCGGCGGCGGCGGAGGACGAGGTGCTGATCAGTGCCGATACGGTCGCCGCGATCGGCGACGGCTTACAGATCAAGGACGAGCGAATGATCGATGCGAAGGGGATCGACGACCCGGTTGCGGTTGCGACCCTCGGCTGGGACTGACAACACGCAGCAGCGCCACTCGTGGCGCGGTACGCTCGAGTAGCGCGCTCCGGAAAGGTCGATCATGGACGCAGCACGGCTGGATGAGGTCCCGCTCTTCTCAGGGCTCTCGCGTCGGGAGCGCAAAGCGGTCGCTCAACATGCAGACGAGGTCAGCCTGGCCGCGGAAACGAGGATCGTGGAGGAGGGCCGCCCCGCTCACGAGGTATTCGTGATCACTTCCGGAACGGCAGACGTCTTCGAGGGTGGCGACAAGATCCGGGAACTCGGACCCGGAGAAGTGATCGGCGAAATCGGTGTGCTCGAAACGCATCAGCGCACGGCAACGGTCATCGCGACCTCACCGATCGAAGCCATCGTCATGAACGGCCCCGAACTGCGTGCCATGGCGAACTCCCTGCCAGACGTCCACGCTCGGCTCCAGGCCCTGATCGCGGAACGTCCGCACTGAGCCTCCGCTTCGTCATAGGGCTCAGTGCGACGGTGTGGAGGTCAATCCTCGAAGGGCACCGGCATCAGCTCGTAGAGGTCGCTGGCGTAGTCGGTGACCCGAGTGCCACATCCTCGCCACAATCGTTCTCAATGGCGAGCTGGCCGAGGATGTGCAGCTTCAACAATCTCCGATGCAGGCTTTGAGCCGACTCTATTCCTCGATATCGCTACGTGCCCTTCGGCCGCCGTGTCATGAGATCCGACAGGCCTTGCGCGAAACGGGATCGCCTCGGATCGAGGAGCACGGCTGCGGAGCCGACAGACTCCCGGCCGAACCGGTCCCGAAGTTCGTCGACACAGCGGTCGAGCTCCTGCAGCTCGAGCTCCAACTCGCTGCCGCCCGCATCGTCGTCGGGGAACATCGGCAAGCCGAGCTGGAGTGGCGCGGGCGGTTGCAGCTTGGCCACGCTGATGCCGAGCAGGCTCAGCCCCCGCTCTTCACCGCCCATGAGTCGGTCGAGAAGGTTGCACGCCGCCCGATGCAGCACGGAGGTGGAGGCCGTCGGAGTCAGCATGGAGTGAGCGCGGGTAGCACTCGTGTAGTCCCCGTACCGAACCCGCAGCGTGATCGTCCTTCCGGCGCGGCCCTTGGCGCGAAGCCGCGATCCCACCCGGTGTGCCAGGCCCATGAGGACGGTTCGCCATCGCTGCCGGTCGTGGCTGTCTCTGGCGAAGGCGCTCTGTGCCCCCACCGACCGTGCTCGATGCACCATTTCGACCATCCGAGGATCCTGGTTCCAAGCCAGGGCGTGGAGGTGCCCACCGGCGCCGGCTCCGATCCATTTGGCGATGGTGCGGTACGGTGTCGCCGCCAGGTCGCCCACCGTGTGGATACCCTTCTCAGCCAGCTTTTCCACGGTCACCGGCCCGACACCCCACAGATGATCGACCGAAAGAGCATGGAGAAACGCCAGTTCTTCATCGGCCTCAACGACGATGAGCCCGTCGGGTTTGGCCACCCGGCTTGCCACCTTGGCCAGGTGCTTTGTCCTGGCGACGCCCACTGACAGCGGGAGGCCTGTCTCGGAGCGGACGCGCTCGCGGAGTGCCTCGGCAATCGTCGCTGGGCTCCCGAACAGATGGGTCGCCCCGGAGACATCGATGAACGCCTCGTCGATCGAGACCGGTTCCACGAGAGGTGTGAAGTCGCGGAAGACGTCGAAGACCTCATCGCTATAACGGGTGTAGGCGGCGAACTCCCCAGAGACGACGATGAGCATCGGGCAGAGCTCGCGGGCTCGTCGCACCGGCATCCCCCCTTCGACACCGAAGGCGCGCGCCTCGTAGGTGCACGACAGCACGACGCCTCCTCCGACCGCCACCGGCTTGCCGACCAAGCCAGGCCGTTCCAGCAATGCCACCGAGGCGTAGAAGGCGTCGAGGTCGGCGTGGAGGATCGTTGCCCGACCGTTGCGCATCTTCAGTCGATTCTGTCACGACGTTGTGACAGAATCGACGGATGGCTCCACAATTCGACGCCCTCGGCATCACCGTGTCGAACATGGCGACATCGCTCGATTTCTACCGCCTGCTCGGCCTCGTCTTCCCTGAAGATGCGGCCGAGAAGGGCCACGTTGAGGCCACGACGCCTGGCGGCATAAGGATCATGTTCGATACCGAAACGGTCATGGCAGGTTTCGATCCGAAGTGGAGTCCGCCGCGTGATCGGGGACGGATCGGACTGGCTTTCCGATGTGAGGATGCCGATGACGTCGATAGCACGTTCCGGAGTGTGATCGAGGCGGGTCATCGGTCACATCTCGAACCATTCGACGCGCCGTGGGGGCAGCGTTATGCCTCCGTGGTGGATCCAGACGGCAACGTCGTCGACCTCTTCGCCTGATCGGCTCGCGCCGTCTCAGGCGAGATGCTTCAACTCGATCTCGATCGCATGAACCGGCCCGGCAAGAACCTCGGCAGCATGCTCCTCACCATCCGACCAGAAGGTCTCACCGGGACGGCGCTCCAGAATCGATACTCGCCCTGTTTCGTCCGTTGACTTCAAGCGATACGAGTTCATCGCAACGATGAGTCTGGGGGGATGCGAGTGCACTGGAAGCTCGGCACCCTGGGGCAATCTGATCTCGAGCACCCGAATGTGCTCGTTCTCCATGGCGACCAGATGGCCTTCGGGATCGACGACCGTGGAATCCCGAGACCTCTCCATAGCTCTCCGTGATGAGCTCCCCGAACTACCCATAGATATCGGTGAGCACACCCTCGTACTTCTTGGCGACGATCGCCCGGCGAACCTTGAGGGTTGGCGTCAACTCACCGCCCTCGATCGTGAGGTCCTCAGGCAGGATACGGTACGCCTTGATGGCCTCGGCCTTCGACACCGCCTGGTTACCTTCGTCGATCGCTGCCTGCACAGCCTCGTTGAGGTCTGGGTCGTCGATCAGGTCGGAGAGGTCTGAACTCTCCTTGTCGTTCGCCGTAGCCCACACGGGAAGCGACTCTTCGTCGATGGTGACGAGGGCCGCAATGAACGGCTGGGCGTCACCGACGACCATCACCTGGCTGATGAGCGAATTGGCGCGGATCCGGTCCTCGAGCACGGCCGGCGCCACGTTCTTGCCTCCTGCCGTGACGATGAGCTCCTTCTTGCGTCCGGTGATGTACACATAACCGTCATCGTCGATCTCGCCGATGTCTCCCGAATGGAACCAGCCGTCCGGTTCCAAAGCCTCCTTGGTGGCCGGCTCGTTCTTCCAGTACCCGGAGAAGATCTGGCCACCCTTGATCATCACCTCCCCGTCGTCGGCGATCTCGACCGAGGTCCCGGGGAACGGCCTCCCCACCGAGCCGACGCGGGTCTCGGTCGGCGTGTTGAGTGAGGTACCCGCCGTCGTTTCGGTGAGTCCGTAGCCCTCGAGGGCGACCACGCCGATCCCCCGGAAGAAGTGCCCGAGCCGGGCGCCCAGCGCGGCGCCTCCCGAGATGGCGTACTTCATCTCGCCGCCAAAGACGGCGCGTAACTTCGAGTAGACGAGCCGATCGAACAACGCGTGTTGGAGTCGGGTAGCCAAGCCGGGACCCCCAGAGTCGAGGCCCTTGGAGTAATCGATAGCAACGTTGACCGCGCGATCGAAGATCGCACCCTTGCCCTCGGAATCCGCCTTCTGCTTGGCGCCGTTGTAGATCTTCTCGAACACTCGCGGCACGCTGAAGACCCACGTCGGCTTCGTCATGGCCAGTTCCTCGGTGAGCTGCGGTATTCCGGTCGAGTAGTAAATCGTGACGCCGCTCGATAGGCACGCCACCTGGACGAGCCGGGCGAAGATGTGGGCAAGCGGGAGGAACATGAGCTGGCGCTGACTAGGGCTGAGCAACTCCCCGGCCATGACCTCGAGTTGGCGCGACTCCCAAATGAAGTTGCCGTGGGTCAGCACGCAGCCCTTTGGCCTGCCGGTCGTCCCCGACGTGTACACCAGCGTCGCCAGGTCACCGTGGTCGATGGCGGCGATACGACGATCCACCTCTGCCCGCGTCTCGTCCGTGGCCAGCGCTTTCAGTTGGTCGACGGCACCGTCATCGATGACGACGACGTTGGAGCAGTCCGGTACGCGGTCGGCAACGGTGTCGAAGACCTCTTTCATCCCCTCGGTCTCGCAGATGATCATCTGCGAATCCGAGTTGCCGACGTTCCACTCCACCTGCTCGGCCGAGGACGTCTCGTAGATCGTGACCGTGGCGCATCCCGCAGCCCAGATTGCGTAGTCGAACAACGTGAACTCCCACCGGGTGCTGGAGAACAACGAGATGCGCGTTCCAGACTCGAGACCAAGCGCGACGATCCCGGCTGCGACCTCCTTCACGTCGGCGGCGAAGGCGGCGGTGTCGATGTTGACGTAGCGGTCGCCGTCTCGGTAGGCGAGCGCGGGATGAGCGGCAGCGTTGGCGGCCCGGGCAAGCAGCGCGGACACGAGGTTGTCATCGGCGGCGACGGGCACTTCGCCGGGGGCGGTGAAGGTCTTCATGGCAGCTTCCTCGCTCGGGGATCCAGCTGCCCAGATTGTACCGGACGCGAATGGGTCGACCTCTGTCGGCCGGCTCTACACCGAGACGAGCTCTCTCGTGTCGTCGTCCTCACCATCGATCGGCCGGGATCGGTCACGCCTCCGGCGCATCGCAAAGGTCGCGACCGCTGCGACCGTCGCTCCGAGGGCAACGAGCAAGAACACGTGGCCGTTGCTCTTGACCAACGTCGACCCTCCAGCGCCGATGGCGCTCCGGCCTCCGTTCGGATCGAGGATCCAGCCTGCGATCTGGAACAACAGAGCGAACGAGACCGCCGACAGGGCGATGCGCGTCGCCAATGTGCGTGCCATGCCAACCCGGTCCTCGGCGAGCACCATGGCAAGGGCGCCCGTCAGCAGGAGGCCGAGAAGACCGACCACCACAGCCCAGCTGAGGAAGCCCCGAACCTCTTCGGCGATCGTCAGGATCCCGCCGACGGCTTCGGTGTCGAAGCCGAGCGCCTCGACCTGCTCGAGCGACTCACGCACATCGACCTCGGTCACGTCGATGCCCCGCTCGTTCAGTTCGGCGAGCACCACAGGTATGAGCGGTGCCAAGGAGCTCGTCACCTCGACCGACACCGATTCGCCGGGTGCGGCGAACAGCGTCGCCACGGCCTCGGCCACCAGCGAGCGCATCGCTGCTTCGGCTTCGGGATGAGACTCGATCTCACGGAGCGCGGACCGGACCACGCCAGCGTCGACACCGTCTGCGGCAACGAGCGTGTCGCCAATCCATCCATAGAGGCGATCGCTGACGTCCTCTGCGGTCAATGCGTCCCGCGCGCTCAGCGCGAGCGTCTCCTGATCATTTGACGTTGCCCTGCCCCAGAGACCGATGAGTAAGACGGTTGTGGCAAATCCGAAAGCCCACAACACGACGAAGAGGGCGCCGCGCCGGGCGCGAAGTGGTGGGCTCACTAGTCGATCCACGGTTGACATGAACTGGCGAGGGTATGCGCGGGATCGAGATAGCAATAGATGGATCGAAGCTCGTACCGTGGCGACGATGGACGGCGTGGACGTTCTCGGCCTCGACACACTCTTGGCGCAGCTCATCCTGGCCCTCGGTCTCGCCATGGTGCTCGGCAACGGCTTCGCCATCTACAAGAACCGCCGAGGCGAGGCACCAAAAGCGGCAAAGGGTGAGTTCAGAGCGACCCGGGCGTGGTGGTTGGCGGGTGTCGGGTTGATCATCACCATCTGGGGCACGGCCAGCCTGATCGCGTGACCCGCCCGGTACACTCGCCGGGCACGCGGGTGTAGTTCAATGGCAGAACATCAGCTTCCCAAGCTGAATACGGGGGTTCGATTCCCCTCACCCGCTCCGTTGCATGAAACCGACAGTATATACATCCACAGTGCGGCTAGATATACTGGGGCATGACCAAACGACTGGTGGATATCGCCGACGAGCTCATCGCCGAAGCCCAACAACTCATGGGGACGGCGACGATGAAAGAGACCGTCAACACTGCCCTCCGGCAGCTCATCGAAACCGAGCTCCGAAGGATTCACCTCCGCAGGCTCGAAACCGGCGAGGGAACAGACCTGGCCGATGCCGAGACGATGCAAGCTGCATGGCGGTAGCACCGCTCTTTCTGGCAGACAAGAGCGCTCTCGCCCGACTGACCAATCCGAAAGTGAGCAAGCGCTTTGGGTCGCTACTCATCGAGGGTCTTGTCGCGACCTGTCCCATCGTCGACCTCGAGATCCTCTACAGCGCGCGATCCCTTGTCGACTACGAGGCGATCCTCGTCGAGCGTCGGGCGCTCCCTTCCTATCCGGTGACCGCAGAGGTCACAGCCAGGGCTATCGACGTCCAGCATCGCCTCGCCGGACGAGGACAGCATCGAATCCCCATTCCCGACCTGCTGGTCGCCGCCGTGGCCGAATGTAACGATGTCTCGGTGATGCACTACGACGCGGACTTCGACCGCATCGCAGCTGTCACCAACCAGCCGGTCGAATGGGTCGCACCCCGTGGATCGATCTGACCGATCGAGCCGAGCCGGTGTCACTAGCATCGTCGTCCGATGATCTTCTCCGACCGATCCATCAAGGACGCCATCGCCTCAGGCCGGATCATCCTCGACCCCTATGACAAGACCATGGTGCAGCCCTCTTCGGTGGATGTGCGTTGCGACCGCTTCTTCCGGGTCTTCGAGAACCACCGGTACGCCCACATCGACCCCAAGGCGCCACAGGACGATCTGACGGCAATGGTCGAGGCTGCCGAGGAAGACCCGTTCATCCTTCATCCCGGCGAGTTCGTGCTCGGAGCCACGCTGGAGGTCGTCGGCCTTCCCGACGACGTCGTCGCCCGTCTCGAAGGCAAGTCATCGCTGGGTCGGCTCGGTCTGTTGATCCACTCCACGGCCGGCTTCATCGATCCGGGTTTCAAGGGCCAGGTCACGCTCGAGCTTTCGAACGTGGCCAACCTCCCCATCACCATCTATCCGGGGATGAAGATCGGTCAGATCAGCTTCTATCAGATGACCAGCCCCGCCGAGCACCCCTACGGATCGCCGGAGCTGGGTTCCAAGTATCAGGGTCAGACCGGTCCAACGGCCTCCCGGATGCACACCGACTTCGACGACGGGCGGGGCTAGTCAGCTCGGCACCGCCCTCAATGACCCCCAAGTGCGGCACCGTCGCGGCCGATGAAGGTGTTGACAACCAGACCGGACGGCTTCGACTCCACCGGATCGATTCGGGGGACCCCTTCCCTCCGATTCCTCCTCAGACAGTCGCCCGGGACCGTGAGAGCCACGGCCCCTCCTCGGAGGGGCCGTGATTCTTTGCGCGAACGCCGGCGGTGTCAAACGGGCATGTCTCGCGACATGTCCCCGAAGAGCGTGAATTCGGGCATGAACGTCATGTCGACCTTGCCGACCGCACCCTGGCGGTGCTTGGCGATGACGATCTCGGCCACCCCCCGCGACTCCTGGTTCTCGGGGTTGTAGTACTCGTCGCGGTAGATGAACATCACGACATCCGAGTCCTGCTCGATCGCGCCGCTCTCGCGAAGATCACCCAACCGTGGACGTTTGTCCTCGCGGCTCTCCAGCGACCTGTTGAGCTGGGAGAGGGCGAGGATGGGGACGTTCAGCTCTCGCGCCAGGTTCTTCAGCGAGCGCGAGATGATGGCGATCTCCTGTTGGCGATTCTCGCCGCCCGATCCCTGCATCAGTTGGAGGTAGTCCACGATGACGAGACCGAGACCCGGCTTACGCCGCAGGCGCCGCGACTTCGCCCGAATCTCTGTGACGGTGAGACCAGGGGAGTCATCGACGTAGATCGGCTTCTTGTACAGCGTGGAGGCGGCCGTCGACAGCTTGGAGAAGTCGGTTTCCGAGAGGCGACCGGTGCGGAGCTTCTGCGAGTCGATGCGCCCGGCGGCGCACAGCATGCGGGTGACGACCTCTTCGCGGCTCATCTCGAGGGAGAAGATCGCCACCGGATGGTCGGCAACCGCAACGTGCTGCGCGATGTTGAGCGCCAACGCGGTTTTCCCCATGCCGGGCCGTGAGGCTACGACGATGAGGTTCGTCGGGTGGAGACCTGCCAGCTTGCGGTCGAGATCGCGGAACCCGGTCGGGATACCGGTGATTTCGCTGCCCTTGCGTTGTAGGTCCTCCGCCTTCTCGATCGCCGGACCGAGCAGGTTGTCGATGGGGGCGAGTCCGTCACCCACCTTGCGGTCGGAGACGGCGAACACAGCCTGCTCGGCCCGGTCGACGACCTCGTCGATGGGATCGGTCATCTCGGTGGCGATGGATCCGATCTGACCACCAACCTTCATCAGCTTGCGCCGCAGCGCGTGCTCTTCGACGATCCCCGCGTAATAGTCGATGTTCGAAGACGTCGGCACGGCATCGAGGAGGCGGGTGAGGAAGTCGATGCCTCCCATCCGATCGAGGCTGCCGTCTCGACGCAGATGCTCCGAGACCGTCACCGCGTCGATCGGCTCGTTGGCGTCGAAGAGCACCTGGATCGCTTCGAACACCTGCTGATGGGCAGGCGTGTAGAAGTCCTCCGCGTGCAGCTTCTCCAGAGCGATGTTCGCCGCGTCCGCCGAGAGCAGCACAGCACCGAGAACCGACACCTCGGCCTCAGCGCTGTGCGGCGGTACCTGCAGGGCGCGCGATGGCGCCCGCTCCACCAAGGATGTCACCGATCCTCCGATTCATTTCTTTGCTGTTGTTCGTCCTGTACCCTGGGTCATGATCCGGGCCCACGACCCGGCTCCCCGTTCACCGTCACATATACCCCACCGCTGTGACAGAAAACGGCCCATGCCGGGCCGGGGAAGTCGACGAGGGAAGTGACTGAGTTGTAGGTGCGCGAGCCCCTCGGCATCAAGCTGAACCGCTTCCTTGATTTCGCGATGCCGCCATTTGTTTCGCGACTCAACCCGCTACGACGCCTCGGCGTGTCACCTCGGCGTGCTGGGGAGCCGTCTCAGGCAGGGATGACGTCGAGCGTCAGCTGGAAGGACACCCCGGGGTATGGGGACAAGGTGATCTCGTGGAGACCGATTTCCTTGATCGGGGTCTCGATCGTCACGATGTGCTGGTCGACTGCGATGCCCGTGAACTTCTCGACGGCATCGACGATGTCGTGGGCACCGATGGAGCCATACAGCTGGCCTTCGTCGCCAGCGCGAGCGGCAACCACGACCCGGCTTCCGCTCAGGTTTCCCGCCAACTCCTCCGCGGCGGCGCGCGCCTTGCGCTCCGTCTCTTCACGAGCCAGCCGCATGGCCTCGGCCTGGCGGAGGGCTCCCGCGGAGGCCTTCACCGCATACGACTTCGGCACCAGATAGTTGCGGGCGTACCCGTCGGCGACCTCGACCACGTCACCCCGGTTGCCGAGGTCGGCGACATCCTTGGTCAGGATGAGCTTTGCGGTCACGACTTCTGCCCCGAATAGGGCAGCAGCGCCATCTCACGCGCGTTGCGGATGGCGATGGCCACCTCGCGTTGGCGACGTGGATTCAAACCCGTCACGCGACGCGGGCGGATCTTGCCGCGGTCCGACACGAACTTGCGCAGCAAGGCGACGTCCTTGTAGTCGACGTACTCATCGTCACCGAACTTGTAGGCGATGCGCTTCTTGCGGCGGCGACTATCGACCTGCGGCCGGCGCCGCGTCCGCCGAGACTTTGTTGGTGGCATGTCGTCGTTCTCCTTGTTCGGTCAGAAAGGGGGGTTCGATCAGAACGGGGCCTCGTCGGGACCGAAGTCCGTCCGGGCCACAGGGGCGGCAGGCGCCGGCTGGGCGAAGTCGCCGCCTCCTGCTCGCGGCGTCTTGGTGACGGTGGTGGTTGCCCAACGCACCGAAGGGCCGATGTCCTGGACGTCGATCTCGACCACCGATCGCTTCTCGCCCTCGTTGGTCTCCCACGTGCGTTGGCTCAAGCGACCAAACACGATGACGCGGGTGCCTTTCGTGAAGGACTCGGCCACGTTCTCGGCCATGTCCCGCCAGCACGTGCCGGTGAAGAAGCTGGTGTCTTCCTGCCATTCACCATCTTTCTGATACCTGCGGTTCACGGCGAAGCGGATCTTCGCCATGGCCACACCCGATGGGGTGAAGCGCAGCTCCGGGTCCTCGACGAGATTGCCGATCAGGGTCACACTGTTGCTCATAACTCACTCTCTTCACTCACTTGGCACTCACTCAGCCACTCGTATGGCTTCCCCACCCAACTGGCTTCTTGGCCAGTGTGAGGGTTGCCTGTGACAAGATCATTCCCTGTCATACCGGCGCAAGAGCTTGTGCCGCACGACGGAGTCCGCCAGCAACAGCGAGCGATCGAGGTTTTCGACCAGCTCGGCATCGCCCTGAAACTCGACCACTGAGTAGTAGCCCTCGGTCATATGGTCGATCTCGTAGGCGAAGCGACGCTTTCCCCAGAAGTCCGTCGACTCGACGGATCCATTATCGCCGACCGTGGTTTCGACGGCGGCGATCTGATCGCGGACGTCCGGCTCTTCCAGATCAGAGCGGTGGATCATCATCAGTTCGTACTGACGCATGTGTTCTGTCTACCTCCTTCGGACACTCTGACAGAGAGTGGTTCCCGTGGGAACAGGGGCGTTCGGCACCGCTTGACGAAGACACCGCGGCGGTGAGTACTCGATTGTGAGGACGAGGCTACCGACACCCCGCCGTTACGAGTCGGCTACCTGCGTGTATCCGAGCTCGCGGAGCGCGCCGCGCAATCGAGCAGCCGCATCATCGAGGGACTCTGCCGAAGCACTGGTGTCCGCATTGGCGAAATGGACGTCGGCTTCGGCATCGATCGGAACGACGTGGATGTGGGCATGGGGAACCTCGAGACCGAGCACGAGGAGCGCCACCCTCGTCGGTTCGAACGCCAGATCCTGGGCTCTGCCGATGGCGCGGGCGACGTGGCTGAGGTGATCGAGCAGATCCTCATCGAGATCGACCCAGTGATCGACCTCCTCCACGGGAACGACGAGCGTGTGTCCCAGTTTCAGCGGTGCAATGGTGAGGAACGCCACCGCCCGATCGTCCCGCCAGACGAACCGGCCAGGAAGCTCCCCCGCGATGATTCTGGTGAAGACCGTTGCCATCGACGGGACGCTACCCGACAGAGAGGAGTTCGTCTCCAGCCAGGTCGCCGAAGGCGCCGGCCGGCGCCTCGACCGCGGTCCAGTAAGCGCCGGAGGGAACATAGCTCGGGCAGGAAACCTCCTCGCACGGGTCCATCGTCAGTACGTCGACAAGGGCCCCATCCGCGTCGAAGAACGCTATGTCGAGGGGAAGCAGCGTGTTCTTCATCCAGAAACCTCTCGACGTTTCCTCACCGAAGGAGAAGAGCATGCCGTCGAGGTCCTCGAGATCCTCGACGAACATGAGCCCGCGTCGGCGCTCGGTCGGCTCATCGGCCACGGCCACGAGCATCGTCGCCTCACCGATCGTGACGGTTGCCGTCTCCCAGCCTTCGAGCTGGGGAGGCACGTCGATGGAGACAGGAGCGGTCGTGACGACCGAGGTCGGCGGTGGCGGCGGGACGGCTGCAATCTCATCACGGCGCTGCGCCGAAGAACACGACGCGACAAACAGCGTGGCACCGAGCAGCAACGTCGGGAGCGAGCCCTTGAACACAAGCCGAGCGTATGTCCGTCGACCTGATATCGCCCTCGCAACGCGTAGTCGGCTCAGCTCTCCATGGCATCGTCGGCGAGCAGGTGCGATGCCCCGGGACTCCGCAGGTCGGCGAGGATCTCGGCCGACTCGGCAGGCATGTGATAGGTCTCGTCCTCAGCGGGGAAGTCGCCGGATTCGATATCGGAGAAGAACCGCTCCAGCGCTGCGACACCCTGGTCGGCGAGGTCGGCGTAGCGCCGCACGAACTTCGGCAGGTACTCACCGCCTCCGAGACCCACCACATCGTGGAAGACGAGCACCTGGCCGTCGCAACGGCGGCCCGCACCGATGCCGATCGTTGGAATGGGAACCTCGGCGGTCACCGCCTCGGCCACGACGTCGGGCACTCCTTCCAGCACGAGGGAGAAGACGCCTGCGTCGGCCAGAGCATGTGCATCCGAGATCAGCTCGTAAGCAGCAGCGGCCTGCTTCGCCTGGACGCGGAACCCGCCCATGGCGTTCACCGATTGCGGGGTGAGACCGAGATGCCCCATCACCGGGATCTCGGCATCGAGCACGGCCTCGATGTGATCGAGTCGCTTGCGCCCGCCCTCGAGTTTGACCGACTTCGCGCCGCCCTCCTGCACGAGGCGGCCTGCATTACGCACCGTGTCGTCGACGCCGGTGTGGAACGACAGCCACGGCATGTCGCCAACGATGAGTGCGGCCGGCTTGGCCCGCGATACCGCCGCCGTGTGATGGACCATGACGTCCATCGACACCTGGAGCGTCGTGTCGTAACCGAGCACGACATTGGCCAGAGAGTCGCCCACGAGGATGATGTCCGCTCCGGCACGATCGGCGATCTGCGCCGTCGGGTAGTCGTATGCCGTCACCATCCGGATCTTGCGGGCGCCCTTGAGGGCGTGGATCCCCGGTGCTGTGCGTTGCTCCACGATCGGTGCTCCTCTCTTCTCCCCACCGCGCGGGTTGGGGGAATCCGGCTCCTGCCTATACGGTACTCGCATGGCCCGCAAAGACATCACGATGAACGCCGCTGGGGTACACGCATTCCTCAGCGAAGGATCGAAGAAACTAATCGTCACCACGCTTGGAAGGGACGGCTACCCGCACGTCACCCCGCTCTGGTACGCAATGGAGGGCGACGAGATCGCGTTCCGCTCCTTTCGCAAGTCCCAGCGGATCATGAACCTGCAACGCAATCCCAAACTCACGGTCCTCGTCGAGGACGGCGACGAATATGCCAACCTGCGCGGCGTGATGATCGAAGGAACCGCGCGCCTCGTCGACGACGCCGGATACTGCCTCGATCTCTATGTGCGCCTTGCCGCCCGATATCGTTTCTTCCCGGAGGGAACGCCGGAGATGAGTGAGGCGGATCTGCGCGCGGAGTTCTCCCGATACGCCGCCAAGAACGTCGCCGTCGTCGTGGAACCGCACAAGACCATCACCTGGGACCACACCAAGCTCGGCGGAGCATATTGACCCGGTAGGTCAGCTCTGCACCTGGTCGCGACCCATCCGCTTCGCCCGGTACATGGCCTGATCGGCCATCTCGAAAAGGGCATGGATGTCTTCGGTGTGTGCTGCGATCTCCGCGACACCGAGCGAGATCGTGACATGCAGTTCACCGGCCGACGTGACGATCGGCCGGTCGCCGACTGCGGCTCGAATCCGCTCCGCGGCCGTGAGGGCTTGCGCCGCAGCAGTCTCGGGGAGCACCAACCCGAACTCCTCACCGCCATAGCGGCCGAGGATATCCACGTCGCGAATGGTGGTGGTGACTCGATTTGCCACGATGACCAGCACCTCGTCACCGACGGCGTGACCATAGGTGTCGTTGATCTTCTTGAAGCGATCGATGTCGAACATCACACTGCTCAGTGCTCTCGAGTACCGCTTGGCCGCGCCGAATACGCTCTCGCCGAGCGTGAACAGGTGCCTGCGGTTGTTGATGCCGAGCAACGGATCGGTCGTCGCCAGGCGCTGGGTCTGGTCGAAGAGCAAGGCATTCGCCACGGCTACCGACACCTGTGAGCCCATCACGGAGGCCAGCTCCATCTGGCGGTCGTTGAAGGGCGCTCCCCCGGGGGCATGCTCCGCGATGAGCACACCCACCGAACCCGTCCTCGTGCGCAGGGGTATCACGAGCCTCGGACCGATATCTCCGGCCTCGTCGGCGGTCAGTGGTCCCGACGCCGCATACGCCTCCTCCATGACGTCGGCAACCAGTCGAAGCGGGACGCCGCGGTCGCCTGATCCGCCGCGGCCCGTCGAAACGATCGCACGGACTTCAGAGGCATCATCCTCGGCGACGGCAATCGTCACCCGGTATGCGGGCAGCGCCTGGGCGACCGCAGCGGTGATGCCACTCAGCATCTGATCGAGCCCACCCTCGGCGTTCTGTGCCTGCACGATCTCATAGACGGCAGACAGCTCGGCAAGCGCCTCCTGCGTCTCCGACGCTAGACGGGCGTTCTCGATCGCAACCACAGCCTGCGAAGCCATGGCCGCCAACAGCGAGGCGTCCCCACCCTCGAACTCGGGCTGGCCGCGCTCGCGCGCCGCGCACAGGAACCCGATCGGCTTGCCGCTGTACACCAGCGGCGCGGCGACGATCCCGCCGCTGTCGGCTCCGAGGCGCTCCTCGATCTGGTTCGTGGTGAACAGCGAGGCATACATCGACTCGCCGACCTCATCGAACACAGCATTCATCGCTTGGTCCACACCGTCGGGGACGGCGTGGCCGGCCATCGGTCCGTCCACCGTTCGCCGGATGTTGTCAACGGTACGACCGACCCGCACCAGCCGGGCGTGGTCCGCAGCAAGGGCTGCCGCGGCACCATCGACGATCGTCTGCAGCACCTCGTCGAGAGTCGCCAGGCCGATCAGTGCATTCGCCACGAAACTGAGCGCCTCGGCCCGCTCCCTCTCCTGGCGTGCTTCCGCAGTGAGCTTGGCGCCGCTGATGGCAGAAGCCGCCCGTCCGGCGACGATGTGGAGAAACACGAGATCGTCGTCGGTCCACTCCCGCGGCTCGGAGCTCATCGCATGCAACACGCCCGAGGACCGGCCATCGTGAACGATCGGCGTGGAAACATACGCGCCGATGCTGCCCGTCTTGGGATTGGGACCGAAGGGATCGTCCTCGATGTTGGCGACGATCAACTGCTCCTGGTTGTCGACGACCCACCGGCTGGCACCATCCTCGGCCCGCACCTTCTCCGCGATCCCGAACCCGTCTTCGGCAGTGCTCGCCCCCTCGGTGAATCTCTTCGTGACACCGTCCCAGAGCACGACCGACGCCCCACAGTCGGCTGGGAGCTGTGCCGTCACGACCGCGACCACCCGGTTCAAGACGCGCTTCGGCGACCCGGCGTGGAGATCGAGCTCTGCAAGGTCGACCATACGCGCATAGCGATGGTCGTCCCCTCCCCCCACCGGCTCGGGTAGCTGGTGATCGGCGGCGTGCAGCATTGGCACCACCTGTATCGGCACCCACCGTGGTGCCCTCAACCCGTTGTCGGGTAGCGAGATTGGCGTTGAATGTATCGGTTCGATATAGTTGTATCGAACCGATACACACCAGGAACTACCCGTGCTCGATTTTGCCATTCTCGGATTGCTCGGCGACGGCCCCCGCCACGGCTATGAGCTGAAGCGGGCCCTGGGAGAACTCGGCTTCTGGCAGGTGTCGTTCGGCTCGCTGTATCCGGCGCTGCGTCGCTTGGAGAAGAACGGTTACATCGAGCCTGCTCGCGGTGAGGGTCGCCGCAAGGCGTACGGACTCACCGCAGCGGGGAGCGATGAGTTTCGTCGGCTCGTTGCCGAGGCACCCGATCCCGACGAGAGCGAGAGGAACTTTCAACTCCGCTTGGCATTCTTCGACAGCCTGGCACCGGAACAACGGATTGTCGTGCTCGAGAGCAGGCGGGATGCCCTGTCGACCCGCCTGCAGCGAGCACGCCGGGCCTTCAAGGGCACCAGGGTGCCACGCGCCGACCGGTACCGGCGGGCACTCATGGAGCGACGGGTACACACGACGGAATACGACATTGCTTGGCTCGACCAGCTCATCGCCGGCGAGCGCAGCGCGACGAGCTAAGGAGAGTCCACCATGTCCAAGGTACGAGCGGCGATTGCCGGTGTCGGCAATTGCGCCAATTCCCTGATCCAGGGCGTCGGCTACTACGCGGAAGCCGATCCGGCGGGCGATGTGCCCGGGCTCATGAACATCGACCTCGGGGGCTATCACGTCGGCGATGTCGAGTTCGTTGCCGCCTTCGATGTCGACGCCAGCAAGGTGGGTCAGGATCTCGCCAAGGCCATGTGGGCCGGCCAGAACAACACCATCCAGTTTGCCGACGTGGAGAATCTCGACGTCATCGTCCAGCGCGGCCCAACGCTCGACGGGCTCGGCACCTACTACGTCGACGCCATCGAGGAGTCACCCGAGACACCCGTCGATGTCATCCAGGCGCTTCGCGACTCCGCTGCCGACGTACTGGTGTCCTACCTCCCGGTCGGCTCCGAGGAAGCCACACGCTTCTATGCCGACGCTGCGCTCGAGGCCGGCGTCGCGTTCGTCAACGCGATCCCGGTGTTCATCGCCTCCGATCCTGCATACGCCAGGAAGTTTGCCGAGGCCGGCGTGCCGATCATCGGAGACGACATCAAGTCTCAGGTGGGGGCCACCATCCTCCATCGCCAACTCGCCCGGTTGTTCGAGGACCGCGGGGTCAAGATCGAGCGGACCTACCAGCTCAACTTTGGTGGAAACATGGACTTCATGAACATGCTGCAGCGCGACCGCTTGCTCTCGAAGAAGATCTCCAAGACCAACTCCGTGACGTCCCAGATCGACCAGGGCATCAGCACCGAGAACGTCCACGTCGGTCCCTCGGACCACGTGCCGTGGCTGACCGACCGCAAGTGGGCCTACATCCGGCTGGAGGGCACGACGTTCGGCGACGTCCCGCTGAACGCCGAGGTCAAGCTCGAGGTCTGGGATTCACCCAATTCGGCCGGGGTGATCATCGATGCGGTGCGGTGCGCCAAGCTGGCAATGGACCGCGGTTGGGGTGGGCCGCTGCTTGCTCCCTCTTCGTACTTCATGAAGAGCCCCCCGGTGCAGTATCGCGACACCGATGCCGCCGCCAATGTCGAGGCCTTCATCGGAGGAGACGACACGACGGCCGAGGATCGCACGATCTATCTCGGAGACGGCTGAGCGCTCAGCGCGCCGAACCGACCATGCCGTGGACGCCGCGTCGCGCGACGGCCGGCGAGACGCTCAGTCGGTTCGGTCCCGCAACCACCGCAACCGACACGCCCTGTCGGGCGCGGGACAGGCGCCACTGACTCACCGCGCCCGCTTTCCTCGCGACGGGGCGGCGATGAGAATGAGGTCACTCGGACGCGTCTCGTCCAGGACGGCACCGCTGCCACGTCTCACCGTGGTCACCCGTACCTCCCCCATACCCCGGATGCCATCGCCCAGGCCTTCGGGATCCTGGGCAAGCACGACAACAGGTACCCGACTCCCGTTGTACGCGCGCCGGGCTACTGCCAGCGTCAGGGCCACGTCTTCACGTCGCCATGGCGCTCCGCGATCACCGGTTACGACGACCAGCCGCTCCCAGGGACCGATCACATGCGCTGCAATGGACGGCACCGGAGATGCCTGCCCGATCTTGTCGATCTCACTACCGAACTTGTAGTTCGCGGCCAGCCGGGCCCGCGCCAATGGAGAGCGATGAGGGACCCCCGACTCTTCCTCCAAAGAGGCCTCGGGTGGATCCGGCCTCTCCCCCTGGGTGGGCAGGCCGCAGCGCTGAGCCTTGCGATGGTACGGTCCCGGCTCGTTCGCCGATCAGAAATCCGGACTACGACGGAGAGCCGTTGCTACCTTGGACCACCGGCGTCCTCCAAGGAGTCACATGGACAACACCGGCTTCCTCATCCTGGTCGTGGTCGGCATCGCGCTGCTCGCCCTGTGGATCGGCGGCCTCATCAAGCTCTACCAAAAGAACCAGATGGTGCTCTTCTGGATCGCGATTGCCGGCATCATCGTTCCGTTCATCGGGCTCGTGGCCTATGCCGGGTACTTCGTCGAGGACCAGTCGAGCGTCGTCTAATTCACGGTCGATTGGCACCGCGTCGACTGTGTCTGTGGCACCGTCACCACGGCGGAGACAACCCGATACCATCCCGATCCTGTCGATCGAGGAGTGATGGTGGCTGCGGGACCGATCATCGAGCTGGTGGAGCTCGGCTTTCCGTGGCCCGGCCTCGACCCCTTCATCTTCACCGTCCACCACGTCGACAACTATCCGGCGGGTAATGATCTCCTCGGCCCATCGGCACCCCTCGCCGGACGCCAGATCGGCTCCGACTTCAGCTACCTGGATGGGTGGAGCATGTACCACGGCGATGTGGTGCCCGGGTTCCCACAGCACCCCCACCGCGGCTTCGAGACCGTCACGGTCGTGCGGCGGGGTTTTGTGGACCACTCGGATTCGCTCGGGGCGACTGCCCGCTACGGCGAGGGCGACGTGCAATGGTTGACCACAGGCTCCGGGATCATGCACGCCGAGATGTTCCCTCTCATCGACGAAGCCGGCCCGAATCAACTGGAAATGTTCCAGATCTGGCTGAACCTGCCTCCCCAGTCGAAGATGGTGCCGGCGTATTTCGGCATGTTGTGGGGGGAAGGGATTCCGACGATCAGCCCGGTGCCGGGGGTGAGCATCGATGTGATCGCAGGAACCATCGGCGACGCCGTCGCCCCGGCTCCCCCGCCCGATTCGTGGGCCTCACGGCCGAGCTCGGAGCTTGCCATCTGGCTCATCCGACTCGGCCCCGGGGCTCGCTGGGATCTGCCGACGGCACCGGCAGAGGTCAATCGGATGCTGTATTCCTTCATGGGGGACGACGTCTCCATCGACGACGCGCCCATTGCGACAGACGTCGGGGCGCAGCTGCGCGCCGATGTCGCTGCCACCATCGAGAACAAGGGCGGACCCGCCGAGTTCCTCCTCCTCCAGGGACAACCCATCGGCGCTCCGGTGTACCAACTGGGCCCATTCGTCATGAACACACCTGAGGAGTTGCGACAGGCCATCGACGACTACCGGCGCACCGAGTTCGGCGGCTGGCCGTGGCCGACCCGCAGCCCGGTCCACGCCAGGACCGACGGCCGCTTCGCCATCCATGCCGATGGACGGGTCGAACACCGGACGATGCAACAGACTTACTGAGCCTGGACCCCGGCCGATACCAACCGTAACCAGAGGACCCCTGCCGGGATCAAACTTGCATGGTTCCCCGACCCAACCCCTAACCTCGCAGCATCTTGTCCGACCTACCCATCATCATTCAGGGAGGTATGGGCGCCGGCGTCTCCGACTGGAAGCTGGCACGCGCGGTGGCCGGCCAGGGCCAGCTCGGAGTGGTCTCGGGCACCGGCATCGACACCATCCTCACCCGCCGCCTCCAACTCGGCGATCCCGGCGGCCACATGCGGCGCGCCCTAGCGACCTTCCCCATCGAAGATGTCGGCGAGAGCATCGTGGACCGCTACTTCATCGAGGGCGGCAAGAGCGACACGAAGCGCTTCAAGGCCCGACCGATGCCTTCGCACAGGATGTCGCGCCATGCCACCGACCTGATGGTCGCCTCCAACTTCGTCGAGGTCTGGCTCGCCAAGGAACGACACGACGGCGTCGTCGGCATCAACTTTCTGGAAAAGATCCAGACCCCCACCCTCTCGTCGCTCTACGGCGCGATGCTCGCCGATGTGGATTACGTGCTGATGGGCGCCGGCATCCCGCGGGAGATCCCCGGCATCCTCGACCGACTCACCGAAGGAAAGGCCGTCGAAGCGAAGCTCGACATCAAGGGTGCAGCCCGTGATGACAACTTCACGACGACCTTCGACCCCACGCCGTACGCCGTCCCAGTCCGGCGGCCCGCGTTCATCGCCATCGTGGCGTCCCATGTGCTCGCCACCATGCTGGCCCGCAAAGCCTCCGGGCGTGTAGATGGCTTCGTGATCGAGGGCCCGACTGCAGGGGGCCACAACGCACCGCCCCGCGGCAGGCCCGAGTTGAGCGAGATCGGCGAACCCGTGTACGGCGATCGTGATGTAGTCGACCTCGATGTGCTGGTCGACCTCGGCCTGCCGTTCTGGCTGGCCGGCGGCTATGCGGATCCGAAGAAGGTCGTCGAGGCCCTCGATCTCGGCGCCGCCGGTGTCCAGGTGGGCACGGCATTCGCCTATTGCGAGGAGTCCGGGTTCGACGCCGATATCAAGGCGCAGGTGCTCGACCTCAGCGCCCGCGGCGAGGCCAGGGTCTTCACCGACCCCGTTGCATCCCCGACGGGCTTCCCGTTCAAGACCGTACAACTCGAAGGCACCCTCACCGACCCGGAGGTCGCCGAGGAGCGCAAGCGGATCTGCGACCTCGGCTACTTACGCACCGGCTACAAACGCGACGACGGCACTATCGGTTGGCGCTGCCCGTCGGAGCCGGTGGACGACTACATCCGCAAGGGCGGGACCGAAGACGACACCGAGGGCCGGCAGTGCCTGTGCAATGCGCTGATGACGAACATCGGGTTGGTCCAGGTGCGGCCCGACGGAAAGACCGAGCCGGCACTCGTGACGTCGGGGGATGACGTGGAGACGGTCGCTCGATTCTTGTCCCCAGGACGCACGACCTATCAAGCATCCGATGTCCTCGACTACCTGCTCGCCGAGGTTCGCGCCGGCACTTCGGCCCCAACCGGCTGAGGGGTTCCGGCCGATCAGACCCGGCTTCGCAGCCAGGCGATGTCCTCACTGTGCTGAACGCCGTCCTCGTCGGGGGTCTCCACGACAACGGGGGCATCTGCATCGCGGACGACGGTCAGGAGCAGCTCTGCAGGGATTTCTCCGGTCGCCAGATTGGCGTGACGATCGCGCCGTGATCCGTGCGGATCTCGGCTGTTGTTGCAGTGCACGAGATCGACCCTGCCGGTGGCGCTCCTGACGACATCGACGACCGTCTCCAGATCCTCGCCGGCCGCCCAGGCATGGCATGTGTCGATGACGGTGCCGACGTTGAACTCCCCGATCTCCTCCCACAACGGACCGTAGTTGGCGAGGTCGCGGACGACCGCATTGCCGCCTCCGGCGGTGTTCTCGATCAGCAACGGAAATTCCCAAGGCTCATCGGCGTACTCGAACACCTTGCGCCAGCGTTCGAAACCGACCGCGGCGTCCTCGTCGTCGCCGACATGGCCGCCATGGACGATGACTCCCTTGGCGCCGATCGCCGCCGCCGCTTCCATGATCTGCGCGATGGTCTTCCTGCTCGGGATCCGGATCCGGTTGTTCGGATTGACCGGATTCATGATGTACGGAGCGTGCACGTAGATGTCGATGTCCGACGCGATGAGTTCGTCCGCGTCGTCGCGCGGCTTCGGCGCCTTGTAGGACTGCGGGTTCGAGATGAACATCTGGACCAGGTCGGCCTCGCGGGCCGCGGCGGCACCCAACGGGTCATTCGGGGAAACGTGGGCACCGATCTTCATGTCTCGTTGTCCCTGCGGAACTCCTCCAACGCCAGTTGGGCATGCACCACCACCTCGGCAACGTCCGGTTGCCAGGACCCGGCGTCGATGCGCAGTTCTGTGCCGTGCCACTCGGCGCCCCATGGATCCTCGGGGAGGTGTCCACGAGCGGTCACATCGACCACGAGAACATCGCGGGGTCGGCTGGCATCTTCATCTCGCTCCAGGCTCGATCGCAACGAGCGAACGTCGTCCCAGGAGACGAAGTTGGAGGTGGTCGGGCCGGACACATACACCTCGATGCCGTCGTCGCGGATCAGCAGGACGGGACGACGACGCACGAGAGACACGACGGCAACGCCGAACAGGGTGGTGCCGCCGATGAGGAACGCGCCGCCCCATACGATGTCCGCCCGCTGCTGGGAGCGGCCCTTGGAGGTCACAACGTCTTCGTTGGCATCGGGGGGGGTCGAGAGCCAGTGGCCCCACATGATGTCGACGGCGGCCACGATCAGCACGAGGCCGACGAGTCCCATCAGGAACTGACGTACGGGTGAGATGTCGACGCGCTCCCTGATCACGGTCCCACCCCGAGATCGGAAGGGATTGCGAGCGCGGTGTATGCGATCCCGCGTTCGGTGAGGCGGTCGGCAACGACACCGTTGCTCCGATCCACCAATGAAATGGCCTGGACGAGATCCACCCCGAGACCTTCAAGAACACCCACGGCCTCGAGGATCGCAGATCCCGTCGTCGTCGTGTCTTCCACGACGGCCACATGATCGCCTGCCCGGAGGGGCCCAACGAGGCGTCCTCCGGTGCCATGGTCCTTGGCGTCCTTGCGAATCGAGAACGCTCGAAGCGGGCGATCGTCTGTGCCGGAGGCGATCGCGGTGGCGATGGCGATCGGATCCGCCCCCATGGTCAGGCCACCGACGGCATCGATGGATGAGTCGAGGACCGCGAGAACGGCCTCTCCGACAAGACGCGCCCCGACACCATCGAAGGTGGTCTGCCTGGCATCGATGTACCAGTCCGAAACCTCACCGGAACGCAGCGTGAACGGACCATCCGTGCGCACGGCATGCCGGCGGAGGTGGCCGATGAGCCTTGTCCTACTTCGGGTTGCGGGCATCGAGAAAAAACTTCAGAAATCGCTCAAGAATCCGGTGGTGAGGGTCGATAGCGTACCCAGACAGGATGCCTTCCTACCTCCCGTCTAAGCCCGAGCCGAGGCCGCCGCAAGGCGGCCTTCGGTTCGTCCAGAGCACTTCGACCTCCGTGGGGATGCCGTCTTGGGCTCCAGCGCCGCTAGGTTCGTCGATCGAGGCCGCAGACTCCAACGTTGGGCGGGACCGGACCATGGACGGAGAACAGACGAACGCCGACCGGGAACTCGAGCGCGAGGAGCTTCGTGCCGATCGCGCTCGGCACGAAGAAGAACGTGACGCCGACCACGCCCGCCATGAAGAAGAGAGAATTGCGGCGCGGACTCCGCGCGACGCAGGGAGCTCTACCCACCGCGAGGACGCCGACCGGATGCGCCGCGAGAAGCGTGAGGAGGCCGATCGAGTGCGCCGCGAGGCCCGCGAACAGTCAGATCGCGAGCGCCTCGAACGCCAGGAGCAGCGCGACCGCGACCGCGATCGCTGAGCGCATCACCGATTCATGCCCGACCGACCGGAGATCGGCCGCCTCATGGACGCGGCGAGGCTCGTGCTGAGTCGGGCATGGGACGCCGACGTGACCGTCTGCCTCCAGGACCCGATCCGCACAGAGTTCGGGCGTCACACCCTGCTCCTCTGCCACGTCGTCGGCCAAGGGTCGCCGGAGACGAATCTGTGGGGTTCTTCGGAGTGACCGCCTGTCAGCGAGTACTCGCCACCCTGGCAGCCTCTTCCGACCTCGCCTCTTCGACGGGCCGACTGCCCGCCCTCGCCGCCTGGGCCGATGAGCTCTTCGCCCGCCTCGAATCGGAGTGGCCGACCTTCCCGCCGCTCGCCGTCGTCGCCGGGCTGCGCCGCGAAGCCCAGGACCAACTACCGGCTGATCTGGACGTCTGAACCAGCGGTGGCGACCTGCACAGCGTCTTCGATGGACAGAGCGCTGCCCTCCTGCCACAACTCCTCGAACCGTTCCAAGGCGATCACCGCCCGAAGCCCGTCGCGCAACGTCGCTCGGCGCAGTTGCTCCACGGGTGGGCCCGGGGCATCGAGGCGACCACGCAGGCTCTCGGCTGCAGCCAGCACCAGCACCGCCCGGTCCACGTCGCCCATGACCTGGAGCAGGAACGCCGTCTCCATGAAGTGGTGGCCGAGGCAATAGGTGTTCCCGAGTTCGAACAAGGCGATGGTTCCTTCAGACAGCGTTTGCGCAGCGACACCCAGATTGCCTTCGAGCCTCGCTACGAGTGATTCGGCGAACAACGCGTGACCAAGGAGGTTGCGATCGCCCGTCATTCGCAGGGCGAGGACGACCGGCTCCAATGCGTCACGCATCTCATCCGGGGTAGACGTAACGCCCGGCAATCCCTGGTCGAGCCGGATCGCGTCCATCATGACGCGGTTCCACGCGAGAAAACCGATCCCTCCGGCATCGCCCCTCTCCATGAACCGGCGCCGGGCCTCGTCTGCGTGGGCCTCGAATCGATCGAAGTGACCGTCGAGACCCTCCACCATCGATAGGTAGGCGTGGGCCCAGGCAACGAGCGTCTCCGATTGCATCCGCTCGCCCACTTCCAACCCCCTCCCGAGCAGCGACCGCGCCTCATCCACACGGCCCGTCTCCCACCGGTGCTGGGCCGAACCGAAGAGCAGCCGGACGTAGCCGCGGCGGTCATCCACATCCTTCCCCTCCTCGACGAGTACCGGGAGCCATCGCTCCGAGTCGTCGACGCGTGAGTGGAGGAACCAGAACCACGACAGAGACCCCGCGATCGAAACGCATACGTCGATGCGGCCGGACCGGTATGCCCGGTCGAGCGCAGTGCGGAGGTTCTCGTGTTCGGTCTCCGTTCTCTCCAGCCATACGAGTTGGTCGGAGCGACGGACCCTCAATTCGGCCTTCCCGGCAAAGTCGACCGCCCACATCCAGTGCCGTGCGAATGCTTCGTCTCGTTCCTCTTCCTGATCGAGCTTCTCGTCCGCGTACTGCCGCACAGGCTCCAGCAGCTCGTAACGCATTCCGAACGGCGCAGGCCTCGCCAGGACCATGGATCTCGAGACGAGTCGATCGAGCACGTCGAGCACCCGGCTCTCGTCATCTGACATCGCCATCACCGCTTCCAGACCGGCACCACCACGGAATACCGACAGCATCCTGAAAAGACTCTGCTCGTCGGCGTCGAGTACGTCGTAGCTCCAATCCAGTGCAGCCCGCATCGCCCGATGCCGGGGCTCGGTGGAACCGGCGGTTGCCAACAGCACCAGTTGCTGGTCGAGCCGGTCGGCGATTTGACTGAGACTGAGGACGCGGGTCCTCGCTGCGGCCAGCTCGATCGCGAGGGGCATGCCGGCGAGGCTGGAGCAAATCGATGCAATCGCAGCAGCGTCGTCTTCGCCGACCGGGAGGAGCGAACGCTCGGCGAACAACCGCGGCGCCGGGTATTCCAGCAGTTCCGCGAGCGAGGTCGGCGCAGGCCATGGGAATGACAGCGGATCAACAGCATGCACGTACTCACCGGGCAACTCCAGCGACCTGCGGCTCGTCGCCATCACAGTGAGTGCGGGACAGTGGTCGAGGAGTCGACGCACCACTTCGCCGACACGGTCGACGAGGTGATCGCAGTTGTCCAAGACGACGAGAAGGTGCCGATCGGCCAATCCCTGTTCGACGGCCTCGGCCGCCGGCTGCGCGGTCTGCTGTGGCAGACCGATCGCAGCAACGATGGCGGTGGCGATCGGTTCGGGATCCGCAGCCGACGCCAGGTCCACGAACCACGCTCCGTCCCGATAGCGGCGCCTGCACGCGGCTGCTACCTCGAGAGCAAGCCTGGTCTTACCGGTTCCTCCGGCTCCGGTGAGGGTGACGAGCCGGTAATGGCGAATCGCCTCGGACAGCTCTTCGACCTCATCCTCGCGACCGACCATGGCAGAGACGAGGGCAGGCAGGTTGCCCTTCGCATGCCCGGCGAGATTGAGCGTGGCGTCCTGGAGCAGGATCCGTCCCTCGAGGTTGCGGAGTTCCTCGCTCGGCTCGATGCCCAGTTCTTCGCCGAGCGTGGTCCGTAACTCCCCGTAGGCCCGGAGTGCCTCTTCTTGGCGACCGGCCCGGAAGAGAGCGAGCATTCGTTGCGCCCAGAACCGCTCCTTGTATGGATGCTCCGCGGTTGCCGCCGCGAGATCGCCGACGATGGAGTCGTGGTGACCGAGGGCGAGTTCGGCATCGAACAGGAGGGCCTGAGCCTCGACTCTTCGCTCGCGCATGTGGTTCGCGAAGGGAAGGGCCCAGTGCTCGTGCCCGAGATCGCCGAGTGGCTCGGTGCTACAGAGGTCGAGAGCCGCCGCGAGATGCGCCGCGGCCTCACCGTGGTTCTCGACGCCCATCGCGCCGGCTGCGGTCGCAACGAGTTCGTCAAATCGCTCGGCATCGAGATCGAGGGTGGTCGCGTCGAGGCGGTAACCGTCCTTGGTGGTCTCGATCACCGACCACGGAGCACCGCGCTCGCGACCCGGCTCGAGCAGCTTTCGCAGATTCGAGATGTACGTCTGCAGCGATCGGCCGGCACCGGCCGGCGGATCGAACCCCCACACGGCCTCGACAACGCGCTCGGCGCGGATCGACTCGCCGGCGTGGAGTAACAGGAATCCGAGCACGGAACGCTGCTTGAAGCCCCGGAGCGGCACATCTGCGCCGTGGACCCGGATCCGGAGGGGGCCGAGGAGTTGTACTTCCATTGTCTCGTCGCCGACCCTACTCATTGCTCTATGGGAGGGTGAACCGCTCAAGAACCCCTCAAATCAACCCTTCGCTCGACCTTGAGGGTTCCTTGTCCGCGACGCGGTGAGATGCCTGGGTCGCGAGAGAGGAGAACCCCATGCGACGCAGGAACCGTCGGAACCGCTGGATCACCCGCCAGCTGCCTTTCCACCTCGAGTTCGATCTCACCCAGTTCGAGGTGGATCGAGACCTCGGATGGCGCCCGTACGCCCAACCCGCAGCCACACCGCAGGCTGCTCCCGAGAGGGCGGCCTGACATGGCAACCGTCTCCCTCCAGACCGAACTCCCCATCGATCGGCAGCGGCTCTTCGACTACGTCACCCACCCGGAGAACTGGCCGAGCTTCTATGCGAGCGTCGTCTCCGTCGAACCTGGGCCGCTGTCCGAGCCGGGAGACACGGTGACAGGCAAGTACAAGCTGCTGGGCAAGGTCATCGACTTCGAGGCGGAGCTCGTGGACCGCCGGGATGGATCCCTCATGGACCTGATCGTCCGGTCGTCTGTGCTGCCCGATGTGAGGCAGACCTGGCGGTATGCAGGTGATGAAGGAGAAGTGCGAGTCGACGTCACGCTCACCACGACCGAAACCGAGCACTGGTTCGGAAGGATCATCGACCGCACGGTCATCCCGGGTGCCCTGGAGCGGGACATTCGCACAACCTTGGACTCCATGGGCGGCCTCATCGCCGGGGGAGCGATCGCGGTCATGTGAAGTCCCAACCCTAGCCTCAGACGGATGGAGCTGATCTTCATCCGGCACGGTCAGCCGGCCTGGAGCGTGGATGGCTGGAGCCAAACCGACCCGCACCTCACCGAACTCGGTTTGCGCCAGGCCCAACTCGCCGCCGACCGGTTGGCCGTCGACCGTCGTCCCGGTGAGTTGATCGTGTCCCCGGCAACGCGGGCGCAAGAGACCGCCTCACCGATCGCCGGCACCACCGGCCTCGACATCACGACGATCGACGATCTCCTCGAGATCCAGTTCCCGGACTGGTCGGGGGAACTGGAGGAGACCGTGGTGCGGATCTTCGACGAGGGCAAGCACCGCAGCCCCGAAGAGTGGTGGGACGGCATGCCCGGTGGTGAGTCGTTTCGCTCCTTTCACGAGCGGGTCACCACGGCCATGGAGAAGCTCCTCGCCGACCACGGGGTGACGCCGGACCCTGAGCGGCGCCACCTCTGGAACGTCGCCGAACCCGGCCAGCGCCTCGCCATCGTGGCCCACGGAGGCACCAACGCCGTGGCCCTCACGTACCTCCTCGATGTCGATCCCGCCCCCTGGGAATGGGAGCGGTTCATCCTCTACCACGCCTCGTTTGCACGGGTACGGGCCATCGAGATCGCCGGAGCCCACGCCTTCTCACTGCGGACATTCAACGACCGGGAGCATCTCCCCCAGGACCTTCGCTCCAGATAGCGCCGGCTTCAGCGGCCGAAGCGGCGCTCTCGCTGGGTGAACTCACGCATGGCGCGCAAGAAATCGACGCGGCGAAATGCGGGCCAATAGACATCGACAAAGAGGTATTCGGCATACGCCGACTGCCAGAGCAGGAAACCGGAAAGTCGGGCCTCTCCCGACGTGCGGATGACCACATCCGGATCGGGGAGATCCGACGTATAGAGGTTGCCCGCGATGCTCTCGACGCCGATGGCCTCGACGATCTCCGCACCGTCCTTGCCCCCTTCGACGAGATCCGCGACGAGGTCGCGCACCGCATCCACGATCTCTTGCCGACCCCCGTACGCGAGAGCGATCGTGATCCGACGCGAACCCGAGTTGCATTGTTCCTCCAGCCGTTTCGCCGCCGCGACGAGGTCCGCTGGAAGGAGGTCGAGGCTGCCGATGAAGCGCACCACCGCATCGTGACCGGCCATGGCCTCCGGCAGGCGATCGAAGAGCTCAATGAGCACCTCGTAATAGGGCTCGAGCTCATCAGCCGGTCTGGAGAGATTCTCCTTCGACAGCAACCAGCACGTCACTGCCTCGATGTCGAACGCAGCAGTCCAGCCGAGGAACTCGACGAACTTGTCCATACCGACGCGGTACGACGTCGCGTAGTCCGGGAGCCCCTCGGCGCGCGCATAGCGACGGTGTCCATCGTGGATCACTCCGATGTGCCGGGGAAAGCGGTCTCGATCCAGCGAGGCGAGGAGTCGCTCTTCGTAGATCCGGTACAGCGGCCGGGTCAGCGCCGATTTGATGTTCATCGCACCACCATCGTACGGCCTCCGTCGACAAAACCCTCTGCATCACCGTCTGCATCTTCTCTCCTCCCCGTGAGGAGGGGACATAACTCCCACACTTTGCCAGAATGAGTCCACCGGAGGAGTGTGATATATGTCCATGACCCAGGAGCACAAAGACGCGTTGGCGCAGGGCCGCCGCGAGGCGAAAGCGATCAAGAGCTATCTCGCAGTTACCAGCCAACCGAAGCGGCGAGGCCGTCCGGTCACCGCCGAAAGCATACGCAAGAGAATGGCGACGATCGACGAACGGATTCAGACCGAGCAAGATCCGTTGAAGCGAGTCGAGTTGATCCAGACACGACTCGACCTGCAAACGGCGCTCGATCAGACCGAGGTTGCTGCCGACATGTCCTCTCTGGAGGAAGGTTTCGTTGCCAACGCCCGCAGTTACTCGGAACGAAAGGGAATCTCCTACACCGCCTGGCGTGAAGCCGGGGTCCCCGCATCCGTGCTCAAACGCGCCGGAATCAAACAGACGCGATCATCGTGACAGCGGGGTACGCTCGGCGTAGATGAATGTCGAGCGTTGGTCCCTCGGGCGCATGCAGAATCCGGTTCGCGGCTTCCTCCATGGGGGAGCCGCCGTTGCCGCGCTCGTGACCGGGTTCATCCTCGTTCTCTACGCCCCGACGTGGCCGATGCGCGCCGCCGTCGCCGTGTTCGCTCTGGCGGCGGTCGGGTTGTATGTCACTTCTTCGCTGTACCACTCGATCCCGTGGTCCGAGATGGGCAAAGTGCGCATGCAGCGTGTCGATCACTCGATGATCTACGTCCTGATCGCCGGCACGTACACGCCGGCTCTGTTCGTCGTGCTGGACTCCCCATGGCGTTGGGTGGCTCTCGGGGTGGCCTGGGGAATCGTCTCCTTCGGTGTCGTGCGCCAACTCTTCCACCGCGGCAACAAGCAAGCCTTCTCGGTTGCCCTGTCAACGACACTCGGCTGGCTCGGGGTCTTCTTGGTGTGGCCGTTCATCGTCGAGCTCGGATGGCTTGCCTTTGCACTCATCGTGCTCGGCGGGGCGCTCTACACCATCGGTATGGTGTTCATGGTCACCAACCGCCCCCGTTTATGGCCGCGGGTCTTCTCCTACCACGAAGTGTTTCACGTGATGGTGGTGCTCGCCACGATCACGCATTTCGTCGTGCTCGCCCGCTACGTCGTCCCAATGGCCTGATCCGTTGGATCACGATTCTCCGGACCAAGCATCTTGATCTACGATCGGACGATGTCTCCCCCGGCCCACATCGCCGCTCACGGCGAGAGCACGGCGCTGGCAGTGGATCCGGCGACGCTGGCCCGGCACTTCGATGGCGGCGAGGGGTTGTTGCCGCTCTGGATCGCCGAGCCGTACGTCGGCCTCGCTCCTGACATCAGTGCTGCATTGGAAGCGAGGGCAGGGCTCGGTTGGTATGGGTACGAAACGCGACCGCCGAACGGTCTCGACGCATTCTGGACCTGGATGACGGTCCGTCACGAATGGGACGGATCGGGTGTGCAGACATCGGTCAGCCCGAGTGTCGGAACATCGATCGGGGTCCTCGTGGAGCTGCTGACCAATCCCGGGGACGGTGTGATCCTGCAGCCACCAGTGTTCACCGACTTCAAGCCACTCGTGTCGTCGGCAGGCAGAGCCGTGGTTCGCAATCCGCTCGTCCTCACCGGCGACGGATACCGCATGGACCTCGACGACCTCGCAAACAAAGCAGCCGATCCCGTCAACCGGATGCTGATCCTGTGCAACCCGCACAATCCGGTAGGTCGCGTATGGACCAATGAAGAACTGGCGGCGGTCGCTGGAATCTGCGCCCAACACGACGTCTTCATCCTCGCCGACGAGATTCACGCCGACCTCACCCTCCCACCGTCCCGGTTCATCCCCTTTGCCTCAGCGGGCGCCGAGTCGGGTGTCTCATGGGCGGCAACGCACGGGCCGATCAAGACCTTCGGCCTCGCCGGCGTGTGCGACACGCTGTTGGTGGCGGACGATGCGCGGATCACCAAACAGTTTCGGTCGAGAAGCTCCCAGCTCCACCTCACCCGGAACAACGTCTTCGGGCTCGCCGCATTCGAAGCCGCTTACCGCACCGGTGGCCCATGGCTCGACGGTCTCCTCGATCTCGTCGCCACCAATGTCAGACTGCTGGCGGATGGGCTCCCGGACGGCATCGAACTCATCGTGCCGGAAGGCACCTACCTCGCCTGGCTCGACTTCCGACGGCTCCATATGGACGTTCCCGAGCTGGCGAGGTGGCTGGCAACGTCCGCACACCTGGCACTGAGCCCGGGACACTGGTTCGGGCGCGAGGGCGCAGGGTTTGCCCGCATGACCATCGCGGTTCCCGGTGAGCAGATCGAGGATGCCGTCGGTCGACTCAGTCGCGCCGTCTCAGAAGGCCTCTAGACGCTAGACGCGCTCCGGGAGCGTCGGCCCCGGCATCCGGATCAAGAGAAGCCGCCCCTCTTCGTAGCCGCCGTTGTGGAAGCCGTATTCCTCACCGGTGTCGACGCGGAGCAGATCGCCGGGGGAGAGTCGGAACCGTTCCTCGCTAACCCGGAACTCGATCTCACCGGCGAGACACACGTAGATGCGGTGCGCCTTCTCGTTGATGCGCGAAGGGCGGTCGGCGCCGACGGGAACGACCACTTCGGCGATCGATCCCTCGGTGAAGGAATCGGGGGTCAGTTCGCGCAGCGTGAACTCGGCGAACTCGAACGGGGGGGCCTCATCGCGTCGTTTCAGGTCCATCAGCGGGATGGTACGAGATGGGCGATGATCTCGTCCGTCGTCTGCACATCGCCGAAGAACAGATAGAAGTTGCCCAGCGCCGCGGCGTGCTCGGCGTCGGTCTTGGCGGCACACGCATCGGAGATCATGACGACCCGGTAGTTCAGCATCATCGCGTCGCGTGCCGTCGACTCACAGCAGACGTTGGTGGCGACACCGGCAATGAGCAAAGTGGTCACGCCATTGGCCTGCAGGACGTCGACGATGTTCGAAGACCCAGGGATGAACGCCGAGTAGCGCTCCTTCACGACAACGGTGTCCCGGTCGCGGACATCGAGATCGGGGTGAAGGGCCGAGCCCGGATCGTCGGGCTGCAGCGATTGCCAGCGAGCGGCCGCCGCCGCCTCGGAGTAGAGCTCGCGCACCGACGACCACCCCGAGTCGGTCTGTCGCGGAGCCGTCATCCGAAACCAGATCACGCTGCCGCCACCGGCGCGAACTGCAGCCGCCAGTCGGTTGACGGTGGGAACGATGTCCACCGCCACGGGAGCAGCCCCGGCGTAGGGATCGACCATGAAGTAGTTCTGCATGTCGACCACCACGAGGGCCGTGGACGGTCCATCGATTTCCTCCACGGTGTGCGGTCGTCCCTGTCGCCCGACAACCCGCTCCACGAAGTCGCCGGGCATCGAGAAGTTGTGTGCCATCAGAGCTGCCGGCGGAGCTTGTCGACCTGGTCTCTCACCGACGCCGGGGAGCCGCCGCCGGGCGATCGTCTGCGGGAGACCGACACCTCCGGATCGAGGAACGCCACGTCGCCTGGCTCCAACCGCGGATGGGCCGCCGCCAGCTCCTCTCCCGACAGCTCGGCCAGCGATCGTCCTTCCCGATCGAGCCTGCCCGCCAGAGCGCCGATGGCTTCGTGGGCGGCCCGGAACGGGACACCGCGCCCGACGAGCACCTCTGCCAGATCGAGTGCTCCGACCCAAGGACCGGGAAGGGGTGGATGGAACTCCGCCGTCGCAATCAGAACACCGAGCGCCTCCAAGGACCCGGTGAGCACATCGTCGGCGTGGAAGACCGCTCGCTTGTCCTCCTGGAGATCCCGGTTGTAGGTGAGCGGCAGACCCTTCTGCAGCGTCAACAAGGTGGTCACGTCTCCGATCACTGCTGCCGTCTTCCCCCTCACCAGCTCGGCGATGTCCGGGTTCTTCTTGTGCGGCAACGCGGACGAGCCGGTGGTGAGCGCGTCAGCGAGCGTCACCCACCCGAACTCCGATGTTGCCCACAGGATGAGGTCCTCGGAGAGTCGCGAGAGGTTGATCATGGCCTGGGCCGCCGCGAAGACGAACTCGGCGGCAAGGTCCCTGCTCCCGACCGCATCCATCGAGTTGTCGAACGAGGCGGAGAGCTCGAGGAGCTCGGCCGTGCGCTCCGGTAGAAGAGGTAGCGAACTCCCGCCGGATGCCCCGGCGCCGAGAGGCGATATCGAGGCTCGCTGTTCCAGGTCGGTAAAGCGTTCGGCGTCGCGCAGTGCCATCCATGCGTACGCCAGAAGGTGGTGTCCCAGCGAGATCGGTTGCGCCTGCTGCAGGTGGGTGTAGGAGGCAACGACGACATCGGCGAGTTGCTCGGCCCGGTCGGAGAGGACGGCGGCAAACGCCTTCAGGTCCTCGACTCTGGCCCGTGTCTGTCGGCGCAGATACAGCCGCAGGTCGAGCGCCACCTGGTCGTTGCGCGACCGGCCCGTGTGCAATCCGCCGGCAACGTCGCCGACGAGTTCCACCACGCGACGTTCCACTGCGCTGTGCACGTCCTCGTCGGTGTCCTCCCAGATGAACTCGCCGGCCTTGGCCTCCTCGAGGATCCGGCCAAGGGCCCCGCTGAGCTCCTCCACTGCGGACGGCTCCACCAACCCGGCTTCACCCACCATCTCAACGTGGGCGAGCGAACCCATGACGTCGTCGACGAGGAGCCGGCGGTCCGCGGTATCGACGGTGAACCGCCACAACACCTCGGAGGGCGTCTCGGAGAAGCGGCCGGACCAGAGCGTCATTCGCCCTCGCCCAGTCGCTTCTCGGCGAACGTCCGCAGACGCAGCGACTGGAGGCGGATGAAGCCGGTGGCGTCGCTCTGGTCGTAGACGTCGTCGGCCTCGAAGGTCGCCACCGCCTCGTCGTAGAGGCTCGACACGTCGGAGCGTCTCCCCTCGACGCCCACGGTGCCCTTGTACAGTTTCAGACGCGCCTCACCACTGACACGCTTCTGCAGGTCGTCCATGAACGCCTGGGCGGCCTCGCGCTCCGGGCTGAACCAGAACCCGTTGTACACCATCTCGGAATACCGATTCGACAGCTCGTCGCGGAGGTGGGCGACCTCGCGGTCCAGGGTGAGCGACTCTACGGCGCGCAGCCCGTGATAGAGGATGGTCCCGCCCGGTGTCTCGTACACACCCCTGCTCTTGATGCCGACGAACCGGTTCTCGACGATGTCGACCCGCCCGATGCCGTTGCGTCCTCCGATCTCGTTGAGCGTCGTGAGGACATCCACCGGGGCGAGGTCCACCCCGTTGACGCTCACCGGCACGCCCTCGTGATACGCGAGCGTGACAATCTCCGGCACGTCCGGCGCCGCCTCGGGATCGGTCGTCATGCGGAACAACCCTGGAGGAGGTGAAGCCCACGGGTCTTCCAGGACGCCGCCCTCGTACGACACGTGGAGCAGGTTGGCATCCATGGAGTAGGGCATATCGGGGGTGACCGGGATGGGGATCCCGTGCTGCTCCGCATACGCGACGCAATCGGCGCGCCCCTTGAGGTCCCACTCTCTCCACGGTGCGATCACCTTGATGTCCGGCTTCAAGGCGTAGGCAGCGAGCTCGAAGCGAACCTGATCGTTGCCCTTTCCCGTTGCTCCGTGGGCGATGGCGTCGGCTCCGAACTTCTCGGCAGCGCGGACCAGGCCCTTGGCGATGACCGGCCGGGCCAGGGAGGTACCGAGCAGGTAGTAGCCCTCGTAGATGGCGTTGGCGCGCAGGGCCGGCAACACGTAGTCCTCCACGAACTCCGCGCGCAGGTCCTCCGCGATGGCCTCGGTTGCGCCCGTGGCAAGAGCCTTTGCCGTGGCCTCCTCCACCTCGTCGCCCTGGCCGACATCGGCGGTGTAGGCGATGACCTCTGCCCCGTATTCCTCCTTGATCCACCGCAGGATCACCGACGTGTCCAGGCCGCCGCTGTACGCCAGGACCACCCGCTTGACGTTCATCCGCCACCACCTTCCAAGAACGCGGCCACGGCTGCGCCGTCACCGTCTGTCACCACCATGATCGTGTCGTCTCCCGCCACCGTCCCCAACACGCCGTCGGGGAGGGCACCATCGATTCGGGCCGCGACCAGATGGGCCGCGCCCGGCGGCACCTTGATCACGACCAGCTGTCCCGAAGCCACGACGGACTGAGCGAACTGGCCCATCGTCCGGTGAAGCTCCACCATGTCCCGGCTGCGCCGTGCGACATCGGCACGCGGAACGAGCTCGTAGTGGTCTCCGTCGACCTTCACAGCTCCGAGCGCATCGAGATCGCGACTCACCGTTGCCTGGGTGACGCCGTGACCCGCGTCTCGGAGGAGTCCGCGCAGTTGATCCTGGTTCTGGATGCTCTTCGAGGTGACAATCCGCCGTATCAGGCGTCTCCGGAGAGCCGTTGTCGCATTCATGCCTGCTCCTTGGTGATCATGGTGCCGATCCCCTCGGGCGTGAAGATCTCCAGTAGCAGCGAATGCTGGACGCGCCCATCGAGGATGTGAGCCTGTTCGACGCCGTTCTCGATCGCCTCGATGCAGGAGCGGAGCTTGGGGAGCATCCCGGCCGAGATCGACCCAGAAGCGACGAGCTCCCGCAAACCGTTGAGGTCGAGACGTGAGATCAACGAATTGGCGTCGACGAGGTCGCGATAGAGGCCTTCGACATCGGTCAGGTACACGAGCTTGGTAGCCCCGACGGCGACGGCGAGGGCGGCGGCGGCGCTGTCGGCGTTGACGTTGTACGGACGGTGGTCCTCACCACGGGCCAGCGGAGCGACCACCGGGACGTATCCCTGCTCTTGCAGCCCCAGAACCAGGGCAGGGTCGACCTTGGTAATTCGCCCGACATAGCCGAGGCGCTCGTCGTGTGGTCTTGCGCTGAACAGAGTCGCGTCGAGACCGGTCACGCCCGTCGCCAGCGAACCATGGGCGTTGACCAGTCGCACGATGTCGGGGTTGACCTCCCCCACCAGCGTCGACTGCACAACGCGCATCGTTGCCTCGTCGGTCACGCGGAGGCCGTCGACCCACTCGGGTTCCATCTTGAGTTGGTCCATTGCCCGAGAGATCTGCGGACCGCCGCCGTGAACGATGATCGGCTTGATGCCGACGTAGTGGAGCATGGCAACGTCGTCGGCAAACGTCGATCGCAGCTCCTCATCGATCATGGCCGACCCCCCGTACTTGATCACCACCGTCGTGCCCCGATAGCGCTTGATGAACGGCATCGCCTCGCTGAAGATGCGGGCCTTGCCCATCGTCGAGGCGATGCGCGGCTTGACGGGAGTCGGGGCGCTGTGACCGGTGTTCATGGCATCCACCCGTCCTCCGGGAGCCCGGCGGTCTCGTCCAGTCCCAGCATCACGTTGGCGCACTGCACTGCTTGACCAGCGGCACCCTTCACCAGATTGTCGAGCGCCGACAGCACGACGGCCTTACCGGTCCGATCGTCGCGGTACGCGGCGACGAGGCACCGGTTCGATCCCACCACCCAGCGTGTTTGCGGGGGCTGATCGATGACCTCGACGAACGGAGCCGCGTCGTAGACCTTGGCGAGTGCCTCGTTGAGCTCCACGGCGGTTGCATCGCTGTCCGCGTAGACCGTGGTGAGGATCCCGCGCTGCATCGGGGCGAGGTGGGGGGTGAACACCACGGTCGATCCGTGACCGAGGGCCTGTTCCATCTCGGGACGGTGACGGTGGACGGTCACCTTGTAGGCGTGAACCGATTCGTCCATGGCGCCAAACGACACGGCGTCGCGGCCGGCACCGGAGACGCCCGAGATCGAATCCACAACGATGCCGGTCGGATCCACGAGACCTGCCTCCAGCAATGGCGCCAGCGCCAGCACGGCAGACGTCGGGTAGCACCCGGGGGCTGCGACCCGGTCGCGGCCGGCGATCGGGAAGAGCTCGGGGATGCCGTATCCCCAGGCTCCCAACTCGGCGGGAAACGGGTGGTCCGATCCGTAGGCCTCGCGATATCGCGCCGCGGAATCCAGGCGGAAGTCGCTGCCGAGGTCGACCACCTTGGTGCCGCGTGCCAGGAGGGCCATCGCCGGCTCGGCCGATGCGCCATGCGGGAGTGCCAGGAAGGCCAGGTCCACATCGGGTGCCCCATCGAGCGCGCCGAGCACCCGATCGCCTCCGCGAAGGTTGGGATGGACCTCACGGAGGGTCTTCCCGGCCTGGCTGTGCGCCCCCAGGTACACCGCCTCCATGGCGGGGTGTTGATCGACGAACCGGATGAGTTCCCCTCCCGCGTAACCGGAGGCGCCGATGATTGCGATCTCAGTGACCTGCATGATGGCGATGAGTATACGTATATGCAGAGCTATATACAGCTAGTCAGTCGGCGTCGACCCCGGTAGGCTGTCGCCCTACGAAGCGCTCATCCAGAGCGGTGGAGGGACAGGCCCTGTGAAGCCGCGGCAACCGGCGTGAGTACGGTGCCAATGCCTGATCGATGGGTCGCCGACGGCGGTCGTCCGCCCGAGGCGCTCAGCTGAGCGCTCGGTGAGGAGGAGACCGTATGTCCGCAGAGAGTTTTCTCGACGCTACGTCCCGCCGGGTCGTCATCTACGACGGTGCGACCGGCACCACCCTGCAGCGCGCCAATCTCACGGCCGACGACTTCGGCGGTCCGGATCTCGAGGGTTGCAACGAGCTGCTCAACGAGACGCGACCGGACGCCGTCGCCGAGGTGCACCGCTCCTTCCTCGATGTCGGCGTGGACGTCGTGGAGACCAACACATTCGGCTCGTTCGCCGTGCCGCTCGCCGAGTACGGGCTCCAGGAGCGTGCCTACGACCTGTCCGCCGCCGGGGCTTCGATCGCCCGCCACGTGGTCGATGAGACCATTGCGGGGGACGGTCGCACCCGCTGGGTGGCCGGTTCGATAGGACCGGGCACCAAGTTCCCGACGCTCGGCCAGATCTCGTATCGCAAGCTGAGAGATGCCTATGAGGATCAGGCGCGTGGCCTCCTCGACGGTGGATCCGACCTGCTCATCGTCGAGACCCAGTTCGACCTCCTCAGCGCCAAGGCTGCAGTCAACGGGGCGCGTCGCGCCATGCGAGGACGGGACGTTCCGTTGCAGGTCCAGGTGACGATCGAGTTGACGGGCAGGATGCTGCCGGGAACGGAGATCGGTGCCGCGCTCAACGCCCTCATCGGGCTGCGTCCAGACGTGATCGGGCTGAATTGTGCCACCGGCCCGGTCGAGATGTACGAGCCGCTGCGCTACCTCACCCGCCACTCACCGGTTCCGGTGTCGGCGATCCCGAACGCCGGTCTCCCCCATGTGGTCGACGGAGAAATGGCATACGACCTCGGAGCGGCGGAACTCGCCGAACACCACGCCAGATTCATCGAAGAGCTGGGTGTCAACGTGATCGGAGGTTGCTGCGGAACGCAACCGGAGCATCTTGCGGCCGTGGTCGAACGATGTCGCGACCTCACCGCCGCCGGCCGCCTCGCCCGGCCCGTGCCCGGGGCCTCGTCGATCTACAGCCCGGTGGCCTTCGATCAGGACACCTCGTTCCTCATCGTCGGGGAGCGGACGAATGCCAACGGCTCTCGTGCCTTTCGCGAGGCGATGCTCGCAGACGACATCGAAACGTGTGTGGCCATCGGCCAGGACCAGGTCAAGGAATCGGCTCACCTCGTCGACCTCTGTGTGGACTACGTCGGCCGCGACGGCGTCGCCGACATGGAGGAGTTGGCCTCACGTTTCGCAGTCGATATCACCGCTCCCATCGTCCTCGATTCGACACAACCCGAGGTGATGGAGGCCGGCCTCGAACGCCTGGGCGGCCGATCCGTCCTCAACTCGGCGAACCTCGAGGACGGCGACCACGAGGGCTCGCGGGTCGACCGTGTCTTCCGTCTCGCCCGTGAACATGGCGCCGCGGTGATCTGCCTCCTGATCGACGAGAAGGGCCAGGCCCGTACCGCCGATTGGAAGCTGGAGATCGCCCACAGGCTGCACGACCTCGCCATGCGTTACGGCCTGGAAACGAGCGACTTGATCTTCGATGCCCTGACCTTCCCACTCACCACCGGGACCCCGGACCTGCGCCGCGATGCCATCGAAACGATCGAGGCCATACGTCGCATCAAGTCCGAGATCCCAGGGGCGAGGACCGTGCTCGGCGTGTCGAACGTGTCCTTCGGCCTCAAGCCCGCAGCACGCCGGGTCCTCAACTCGGTGTTCCTGCACGAGTGCGTGGACAACGGCCTGGATGCCGCCATCGTGCACGCCGCCAAGATCGTGCCGCTCAACCGCATCGACGAGGACCACCTCGACATCTGCCTCGACCTCATATGGGACCGACGCCGTCCCGGCTATGACCCTCTCGAGGCGTTGCTCGAGGCATTCGAGGACGTCGAGACCACCGTCACCGAGGTCGAAGATCGCGCTGATTGGCCGGTGGAGCAGCGCCTCGAGCGGAGCATCGTCGACGGCGACCGTCGCGATCTCGAAGACGACCTCGACGAAGCCCTCGACGGCGGAGTCGCCGCCCTGTCGATCATCAACGACGTGCTCCTGTCCGGCATGAGGACCGTCGGCGAGCTCTTCGCTTCGGGCGAGATGCAGTTGCCGTTCGTCCTCAAGTCGGCCGAGACGATGAAGGCGGCGGTGGCCTACCTCGAGCCCCACATGGAGCATGGCGACAGCGCCGACCGTGGATCGATCGTGCTGGCAACCGTCAGCGGCGACGTCCACGACATCGGTAAGAACCTCGTCGACATCATCCTCACCAACAACGGATACACGGTGCACAACCTCGGCATCAAGGTTTCCATCACCGAGATGATCGAGCGACAGGAAGCGACGGGAGCCGATGCCATCGGCATGAGCGGGTTGCTGGTGAAAAGCACGCTCATCATGCGTGACAACGTCGACGAGCTGGAACGGCGCGGCCTCGAACACATCCCCGTCCTCCTCGGTGGCGCCGCATTGACGAGAAAGTATGTCGAACAGGACCTCGCGGCCTCCTACCCGGGTCCGCTGTTCTACGGTAAGGACGCCTTTGCCGGGCTCGATGCCATGGCCGCGATCACATCCGGCGAAACGTCCGTCGCGCCGGTCGCCAACCGCATCCCCGATGAGGCCCGCCTGGTGCAGAGGGCGCCCGTCGCGGAACAGGCCGGCGATCCGGCTCGCGCTCCGTCGGTGGCCACCGACAACGCGATCTTCACGCCGCCGTTTCTCGGCAGCCGTGTCGTCAAAGGCATGTCGCTCGACGACATCGCCGAATACCTGAACCTCACCGCCCTCTTCCGCCACCAGTGGCAGTTCCGACCCGAGCCCATGGAGACCGATGCGGAGTTCAGGGAGCGAGTCCGGCCACTCCTCCGCGAGCAGCTCCACCTGGCGCGGGCCGGCCACCTCCTGGTTCCGCAGGTCGTCTACGGCTTCTATCCGGTCAACGGCGACGGCAACGACCTCGTGGTGTGGTCGGACGTCGAACGTGCCGAGGAGATCACCCGGTTCTCATTTCCCCGCCAGGCCGAGGATCCGGGGCTGGCCATCGCCGACTTCTTCCGGCCGCTCGATGCCGAGGTCGACTACGCAGCCTTTCACATCGCCACGATGGGTCCCAGCGCCTCTGAGCGAGCGGCAGAGCTGTTCGAGTCCGATCGCTACCGGGACTACCTCTACCTGCACGGCCTGGGCGTCGAGATGGCCGAGGCGCTCGCCGAGTACTGGCACCATCGCATCCGCACCGAGTGGGGATTCGTCGCCGAGGACGGCTCGACACTCACCGGCCTCTTCCGCCAGCAATATCGCGGTGGTCGGTACTCCTGGGGATATCCGGCATGCCCGGACCTCGAAGACAACGCCAAGGTCGCCGACTTGCTCGAAGCAAGTCGGATCGGAGTCGATGTCGGCGAGCAGACTTCGTGGCAGTACCACCCGGAGCAAACAACCTCGGCGATCATCGCCCACCACCCGCAGGCCAAGTACTTCATCGCAAGGCGACCGAAGGAGGCACGCATTGCTCAGCAGCAGGGATGAGTGGCACCGCATCGCCGAAATCAACCCACCGGACCTTCCCAACGCGCAGCACCTCCTGCTCGAGCGCGTGTGGTCACGGGTGCTGGTCACCGACAACGTGTTCGGCAAGATCCGGGTTTCGCCGTATGCCTATGCAGCCCGCATCACCCATGACGTTCCGACGGTGAGCCCTACGGTCGTCGTGTCGACCCGGGATCGCAATATCCTCGCCATCGAATCTGAGGTTCGCGGCGCTCTCGGCAACGGCGTCAACTCCTTCCTCGTCGTGATCGGCGATACCGTCCCCCACGTCGACCATCTCGCCCACCACTACGAGATCGTCGAGCACCTCCGCGATCTCCAGAGCCAGCTTCCAGACTTCGAGGTGGGCATCCCCTCTCGCTTTCGCGAGTGGCAGTTCCGCAGGCGCATCGACCTCGGGGCCCAGTTCTTCGTCGTCGGCCCGGTGCTCGATCCCGACACGGTCGAACCCAACATGGGGAAGTTGGGCTTGACCGGAGACGAGCCTCCGGTGTTTCTCATGATGATCCCGCCCTTCGGGGTCGGGTGGATCGATCAGATGGAATCGATGGGGGCCACACCAACGAGCGAGGGATTCAAGAAGCAACTCGCCGAGGTCCACGCGGCGGACGTTCGTCGCTGGGGCTGGGGAATGGCCGCAGCCATCGAGTCGCGTGCCAAGGATGCCGGCTGTGCCGGTGTCATCCTGATGGGCCTCAAGTACGACACCATTGTCGACGAGGCGGCTGCGGAGTGGCGCAACTAGCGTATCTCGACAAATGAACGACGAAGCACGCATCGACGATCTCCTCGACCGTCTCCTCTCGGAACACGATCCGCACGGGGATCGGCACGAGTTCATGGGGGCCCAGTTCGATCTTGGCCTCGCCTGGGTGGCGTTTCCCGAGGGTAAAGGCGGACTCGGCCTGCGGCCCGCGCTCCAGAGCCGGATCGACGATCGGCTCGAAGCGGCGACCCCCCACCGGCCGCGCTCGATCGACATCCTCGGACACGGCATGGGCGCCCCGGTGTTGGTCGCCCATGGAACGGAGCTGCAGCGGGCTCGCTATCTGCGGCCGATGTTCACCGGAGCCGAGATCTGGTGTCAGATGTTCTCCGAGCCCGGAGCAGGTTCCGACCTGGCCGCATTGTCGACCCGGGCGGAACGCGACGGGGACGTGTGGGTGCTCAACGGCCAGAAGGTGTGGACGACGGCGGCGCACGTTGCAAGGTGGGGAATGATCGTCGCTCGTTCGGATCCCGGCGTGGCGAAGCACAGGGGCCTGACGTTCTTCCTCATGGACATGGAAGCGCAGGGCGTGGAGGTGCGCCCACTTCGACAGATCACAGGCGAGGCGGAGTTCAACGAGGTCTACATGACCGATGTCGTAGTGGCCGACGAGAACCGGATCGGCGATGTCGGAGACGGATGGCGAATCGCCCTCACCACCCTCATGAACGAGCGCGTCGCTATCGGGGGACGCACCGCACAACGTGGCGAAGGCGCGATCGGCGATCTCGTCGAGGTGTGGCTCGCCGGCGACCGAGACCCTGCCCTCCGTGACGTCATGATGAAGCTGTGGGTCGAGGCCGAGACGATGCGGCTCACCAATGAACGTGCCGCGCAGAATCGCGAGGCGGGGACGCCCGGCCCCGAAGGGTCGACTGCCAAGCTCGTCTTTGCCGAGCTCAACAAGAAGATCTACGAACTCGCCACCGACCTCCTCGGCCCGGAGGCGTTGCTGTTCGATTCCTACACGATGACCCAGCCCGATCCAGACACCCCCGTCAATTCCGACATCCGGCAACGGTTCCTGAGGACGCGGGCCAACTCCATCGAGGGTGGCACATCGGAGATCATGAAGAACATCCTCGGCGAGCGTGTGCTGGGTCTGCCGGGCGAACCCCGGGTCGACAAGGACCTCCCCTGGAACCAATCGAAGCGGTAACCCCCGTCTATGCCTCCCCCTCATCCCCCTCTTCCACCGCCTCCCCCTCTTCCCTTGCCTCCCCCTCAGGGGGAGGTGCCGAGCGCAGCGAGGCGGAGGGGGTCGCATCCGAGCGCAGCGAGGCGGAGGGGGTCGCCTTCTTCCACTCATCGAGCATCGCAAACGCCTCCTCCTCCGAGTAGGGGCCCTCTTCGATCCGGCGCTCGTACAGGAGATCCATGATTTCTCCGATCATGCGCCCCGGCTGGAGGCCGAGGTATTCCATGACCTGGTTACCGTCGATGGGCGGCCGCATCCGACCGAGCTCTTCCTGCTCACTCAGGATCGCGATGCGTTCCTCCAGCTCGTCGATCCGCCGTGAGATGGCGTTGGCGCGTTTCTCGCTCCTCGTCGTGACGTCACACCGAACGAGCTCATTCAGGTCGGCGAGGAGCGGCCCCGCATCGCGCACATAGCGACGGACCGCGGAGTCGGTCCACCCCATCTTGAAGGTGTGGGGGCGCATGTGCAGGAAGACGAGGCGGGACACGTCATCGATCGTCTTGTTGGGGTAGCGGAGGGCCTTCATCCGTGCCTTGGTCATTCGAGCGCCGACGACCTCGTGGTGGTGAAACGACACTCCTCCCTCGCCGAACGCCCGCGTCGCCGGCTTCCCGATGTCGTGATAGAGCGCGGCGAGGCGGAGTTGAAGCCGTGGCGACGTCTTCTCGACCACCGCCACCGTGTGTGCCAGCACGTCTTTGTGGTTGTGCACGGGATCTTGCTCGACGGCCAGTGCGGGGATCTCGGGGAGGAACTTCGCGAACAGTCCGGTCTCGATCAACCCGCATAGTCCGCGGGCGACATGATCTCCGGTCATGAGCTTGTCGAATTCCTCGCGGATTCGTTCCACTGAGACGATCTCGAGGCGCTCCCGCATGTCGACCACTGCTGCGAACGCCTCGGGGTCGGGCTCGAACCCGAGAGTGGACACGAAACGGAACAGCCGCAGCATGCGGAGCGGGTCGTCACCAAAGGAGATCGCCGGGTCGAGCGGTGTCCTCAGTACGCCCCCGGCGAGGTCCACCACCCCGTCGAATGGGTCGACGAGCTCCGGCTCTTCGCCTGCGAGCCCGATGGCCATGGCGTTGACGGTGAAATCCCGCCGCGACAAGTCCTCCTCGACGGAATCCGAGTACGTCACGTTCGGCTTGCGGCTCTCGTCGGGATATACCTCGGAGCGAAAGGTGGTGATCTCGTACACATTGCCTTCGCGAATGGCCCCAACCGTGCCGTAATCCCGGCCGGCGAGATAGAGGTCGGAAGCCCAACCCGCGACGATCCCCTCGATCTCTCCCGGGCGGGCATCGGTGGTGAAGTCGAGATCCTGGATGGGTCGGTCGAGCAGGGCGTCGCGCAAGCTCCCCCCGACGAGATAGAGCTTCTTGCCGGCGGTGGCAAAGCGGTCCGCCAGTTCCTTCGGCGTCCC
>Ga0255055_10000216_pt1 | contig 44368 bp, 45 predicted proteins | sample JV7_2_27_MG_FD_188633 | JGI IMG/M metagenome (GOLD analysis project Ga0255055, IMG submission 188633) | Seawater microbial communities from Jervis Inlet, British Columbia, Canada - JV7_2_27 | ecosystem: Environmental > Aquatic > Marine > Inlet | place: Canada: British Columbia | collected... | reverse complement strand
AGATTCGAATAAGTCCTCCAATAACGAAATACTGCAAAATATGAAACAGCTTTATTTGGGGGGTATTCTTGCATGTGGGTGTTCATGTGTTGAGATGACCCCCCCACAGTAATAAATGTTAACAAATAGAAATTATTGAATTCAGATCATTCAACGGATACACATTCAGTTTTTTAACAAAATCAGTTTTTAAGGTTATAAGTCGGTTTGAGTTTGTTCTTGCTTCTTCTAAGATGATTTTCCTTTTCCACAATTTTATTATATCTCCACACTTAACGATACATGGGGGTAATTCATGTTCCCATATCAACCACAATCTAGTGTACCACCCGACAAACTTGTTCAACAATTGATAATGCAAGCATTTCAAGCTTTTTACATACAAGATTATGAAACAGGGATTCATTTTCTAGAACAGATCCGTTCCAATCTTCCCAGATATATGTATCAACTTTCTCCAGCTTATCGTACTCTATGTAAAGATATAGTAAAGATGCTCCAAGATGGAAGCCTTGTTCCTGATAAAGCTTCTGATTCTGTTGGTCAACAAGCCGCTTTATCTCATCCTGGTCTTGTTGGACTCGAAGAGACACCTTCAGAAGAACCAGCTCCAAGCTATGAAGATCATCCTTCCAAAGCTACATCATCTTCACAATTAGATTTTGCTGAAACCCCTAATGAAGCTGTTGAACCTTCTGATTCTTCACATATTCCTTTTGAAGAATCTCCTACTGAATCTATTGAAACAATACAGCAACCGGAAGATGATAAGGTGTTTTCAGGTGATAGTATGTCTACAGAATTTATATCTGAACTATCAACTGCAGTTAATGCTGTGAAAAACAAGAAAAAGAAAAAGGTTAAAGATAAGCTAACAGGATCTATGGATGAATTGGAAGATTTTGATTTCTGAATTAAGAGGAAAAAACATCAACTTGAAGCTTTTTTATCTCTGACTGAAGTCCAATCTTGAATAATCAATTTTCCAACAACTTCATTTAATTCACTAGAAATTAATTCTAATCGCTCCTTAAGAACTTCTTGAGGAGTGGCGAAAAATAAGTGTCTTATTCCTCCGTGAGAAAGCATTTCAACTTCTTTTTCTATGATACCTTTATCTATTAGGCTTTGTATCATTCGGAGTGTTGTAGTTCTATCTCTACCAATTCTTTCCGCAATTTCCTTTATCGTTCTTTTATCTTTAAGAGTATAGAAATAGATACTGATATGAGATGTTTTCATACCAAACATGAATTCAAAAATAGGGCAAATACAAAAACCACATTCGAAATCTTCACATTCACAATGCCTTAAACCTATGCTTCTACTAACATTGTCTGGTATATCAACTAAACACCTATACATTTCGAGTGTGTCTAATTTATGCACATAATAAATGTTGTGCTTTTACAAATTAGGAAGAATAAGATATTTATCTAATTGATGTCTAATCAGGCATCGTTCTCCAATCTTGTTTTATTAGATTTTCAATTGCTGTTTCAATGTCTTTCACAACGATTCTTAACCTTTCTTTAACTTCCTCTTGTGGAATTCCTGAATATACATTTCGTATTCCTCCATATGGAATCTCTTCTGATTCTTTATTGATAAGTCCTTGATTAACCATACTTTGTATTAATCTTACAGCTGTAGTTCGATCTCTTTCAACATGAATGGCTATGTCTTTAATTGTTCGTTTTTGTTTCAGCGTAAAGAAATATATTTTAACATGCAATGCTTTTAATCCAAATAGACATTCAAAAATATCACATTTTCCTCCATTCTCAAGAACTTCTGGCAGATTTATTAAACATCTGTGCTTCTTGGTTACTGCTTGCATCTCGTATGTGTATTAATCCTGCACATAATAAGTATTGTGCTTTTACGTATTTGTATTATAGGATAATTTAAAAGTGTGTGCGAGAACATTACACATAGTCTATGGTGTAATATTATGGATGATGAGTTAGAAAGAATAAAGAGAGAAAAAATGTTGAAATTAATGAAAGATGATGTACCTGTTGTTGGTACGTTTCCAGTTACAGAATTACATGAACTTGACGATCAATCATTTGATGATTTTATTCAACAAACAGGCATAGTTGTGATAGACTGCTGGGCTGCATGGTGTGCTCCATGTAGAACAATGGAACCTATAATGAAACAGCTTTCTAAAGAATGGGCAGGTCAGGTCTCCATAGGTAAATTGAATGTTGATCAAAATCCTCGTATAGCTATGAAATTTGGAATTTCATCTATCCCAAACTTTCTAGTTTTTCAAAATGGTAAGTTCCTTGGAAACGTTGTTGGTGCCGTAGGTAAAAAACCATTTGATAAGCTTTTCAAGAAAATTCTTTCAGGAGAATTAGACAAAAGAGAAGGGTATTCCTAGTATCCTTCTTCTATATCAAGAATCCTGATCACTCAAATCTATCAATGTTGCATAGACGATTTTTTCTTCAGGACTCAATGCCATTATTCTAACACCTTTTGTGTTTCTACCAATTTCTCTTATTGATTCTATTCTTGTTCTGATACTTATTCCTGCATTATTTATAATTGAAATAGATTCTTCTTTTGTTGGTTTCTTAGGAGCTACTAGAACTGCGGCAACAGGACCATTTCTTTCTTCAGTCTTAATATCAATCACACCTCTAGCACCACGGTGTGTAAAACGATACTCAGTACAAGCTGTTCTTTTACCATAGCCATTTTCTGTAATAGTCAAAATTGAAAAATTTTCTAATTCCTTTTCTGGAATAGCTGCACCACAGATTATTACATCATTTGGTGTTTTAAAGCGCATTCCTGTTACTCCTTGAGTAGCACGTCCCATAGGTCGAACTTCTTTCTCATGAAAGTGAGCTGTTAGACCAAATTTTGTTGCTAGATATATATGATCACTACCAGTAGTTATAAAGGAATCAACAACCTGATCACCTTCTTCAATATTAATTCCTATGATGCCTGTTCTTCTAACATTTGAAAATGCTGAAAGATGTGTCTTCTTCACTTTACCTTTTGCAGTTACAAAAAACATGAATAAGCCCTTATCAAACGAATCACGGTCTACTGCTACTATTTTAACAACCGATGTATCAACTGGAAGTATGGTTTTCCATGGACTTCCTCTAGCATTTCTTCTTCTAGCTTCAGGAATTTCAAAGGCAGGTGTTGAATGAACCTTACCACTCTCTGTTATTAATAATAAAGTACTCTTGTTTAGAGTTACTAAAACATCATAAAGACTATCGTTATCTCTAAGAGTTACTGCAGTCATACCTTTTCCTCCTCTCCTTTGAGTTCTGAATTTATCTATTTCAATAGATCTGACGTAACCAAGTTTTGTATTTGTGATTAGTAAATGTCTATCATGAAGCATCTCATAAATATCACCATCAAGTGGAATATCTGCTTCGTCGACAATCTCTGTTCTTCGCTCATCTCCATACTTTTCTTTTAGCTCAATTAATTCATTTTTTATAATTTTCATACGTTTATCTTCATGAGCTAAAATATCTCTATATTCTTCTATCTTCTTTTCTAATTCGTCCTTTTCCTGTATGATAGCTTCAACTTCCATCTTAGCGAGTCTAGCAAGTTGCATTGCTAAAATTGCATTAGCTTGAACCTCGTTTAATTTGAATTTCTTCATCAATCTCTCTTTAGCATCAACTCTATCATCAGATTTCTTGATGAGCTCAATTACAGCATCAATATTCTGTAGTGCAATATAAAGACCTTCAAGAATGTTCAAACGTATGAGTGCTTTATTAAGTCTATGTTGGATTGTTTTCCTTACAACATATTCGCGATGCTCCAGGAATATTGAAAGTGCTCTTTTTAGATTTAATAATAAAGGTCTTCCCCTAGCAAAAGCCATATTTTTAGCATAGATAGTTCTTTGTAATTGTGTATGTTTAAACAATAGACCGATAATCACTCTAACTCCTTTTTCATGAGAATAATCTTCATGAACATCGATTTCAACTCGAATTTTATCTTTAGATAAATCCCTTGCATCAGTTAATCCTCTTATTTTCTTAGTTGAAATTAGAGTATGTAGTTCTTCCATCAATGTACTCTTGTTTGTTAAGTACGGAAGTTCATGAAAGATTATTACTGCTTCCTCTTTTTTTGATGTTGGTTCTTTAATCTCAAATTTTCCTCTAATTACTATAGGTCCTTTACCTGTGCTTGCATATATTGGTAGGATTCTACCATTTACGATTATACCACCAGTTGGAAAATCAGGACCTTTGACTATTTGTGATAAATCTTCAACTGACGTTTCAGGTTTGTCTATTAACTGAATAGTCGCATCCAAAACTTCAGTAATATTGTGAGGAGGGATATTAGAGCTTAGCCCTACTGCTATACCAGAAGTACCATTAACTAGCAAAAGCGGGAATTTAATCGGTAGAACTGTGGGTTCCATCTCTTCTCCATCAAAATTTTCCTGAAACTTAACAATTTCAGGTATGACATCCTCTAGTAATTCACTAGAAATTTTAGCTAATCTTGCTTCTGTATATCTCATTGCTGCAGCTGGAAAACCATCAATAGAACCAAAATTCCCTTGACCATCAACTACAGGATATCTTAGTGAGAAAGGTTGAGCTAATCGTACAAGTGTTTCATAAACTCCTCCTGCATGAGGATGATATTTGCCTGTAACTTCTCCAACAATTCGTGCACATTTTTTATGGGGGCTACTGTGTATTAGTCTCATCTGATGCATTGCCCATAGAATTCTTCTGTGGACAGGTTTAAGCCCATCTCTCGCATCAGGTATAGCTCTTTCACTTATAACATAGTGGGCATATTCTGCGTAAGCATCTTCCAGTGTTTTTGATAGTGTAGCACGATGAATTATTCCTTCGCTTTCATTACTTGTCATACAAATCTTATCCTGTAAGTGTTCATTAGAGTTCTAGCTCTTCTGGTAACTCTTCACCTGAGATTTCAATATCAATTAGTTCTTCTTCAGTAAATTCAACCTCATCAAGATCTTCTTCTTCTTCAATGCCGTATTCCATTTTGTATTCTGCAGCATCCATACTGAAGACCTCTTCCATGATGAATTTCTTGCGAAAAGAAACATCACTCCCCATTAGTTGTTCAAAGCGTTGATCAGCAAGTGCAGCATCATCAATTCGCAGTTTGATGAAATAACGGCTCTCAGGTTTCATTGAAGTAACTTCTAATTGATCAGCGTTCATTTCTCCTAGCCCTTTATAGCGTTGAATTTTTATGTTTGCTGGATCTACTCCAGATTTTACTAATTTTGCAACAAGAGCATCTTTTTCATCTTCAATGTAACAATATTCGAAACTATTGTTCTTAAAGATTTTAGATTTTCCTCTTGATAGATAAATCCGGTATAGTGGTGGTTTTGCAACATATATTTTTCCTACTTCAATTAAATCTCGCATATATCTATAGAAGAAAGTAAGAAGCAAAGTCATTATATGTGCTCCATCCACATCAGCATCTGTCAGTATTGCTATCTTACCGTAACGACATTTTTCAAGATCAAAGTCATCTCCAATTCCTGTTCCAACAGCCATGATTATGCTTTGAATTTCCTTATTACTTAGAGCTTTAACTAATCTTGATTTGAAAACATTCAGTACTTTGCCTTTGAGGAACAAAATTTCTTGGAATTGACTATCTCTGGCTTTCACAGCAGTTCCACCAGCTGACTGACCTTCAACTAAGAACAATTCTCTCTTTTCAGGATCTGTTTCTCTACTTTCAACTAGTCTTCCTGGTAATCCCAATCTTCTATCTTTCATTCGAACAAGTTCTCGCGCTTTTCTTGCAGCAACTCTTGCCCGTTTTGCATCCATCGCTTTATCAATGATGTTTTTAGCTGTTCTTGTGTTGATTTCTAAGAATTCTTTAAACTTATCACTCATAACTCTTTGAACTATTCCCTCAACCTCACTATTTCCTAGTTTTGTTTTAGTTTGTCCCTCAAATTGTGGTTCAGGATGTTTGATACTAATTATTGAAATTAATCCTTCTCTTACATCTTCTCCTCTAAGATTATCTTCTTTTGCTGAGATTAGATTCTTGTTTTTACCATAATCATTAAGTGCCCTTGTTAATCCTGCTTTAAAGCCCGAGAGATGAGTCCCCCCTTCCGAAGTATAGATACCGTTAACAAATCCCATTATCACTTCGTTATATCCTTCTGTATATAAGATGCTGATCTCACAGATTACACCTTGGATTGTTCTTTCAACATGAAAGACCTCATCAACCTTATCAAAAATACTTTTCTTACCTTTACATAGATCTAAGGCAAATTGCTTAATTCCTCCTTCAAAAAGGTATTCTTGTTTTTGTGGAGGATCACTTCTTTCATCAGTAATTGAAAACCCGAGGTTTTTGTTTAGATAAGCCATTTCTTTAATTCTTCTAGATATTATATCAAAAGAAACATCTGTTGTTTGAAAGATGGATGGATCTGGTTCAAAATAAATGAAAGTTCCCGTTTCTGGAGTTCCTTGATACTCTTTTTCAACTACACTGCTAGCGGTTTTTCCTTTACTGTATTCCTGTACAAATTCCTTGTTTTTATTATATACTTTCACAACTAATTTGTCAGATAGAGCGTTAACACAGGCAAGTCCGACTCCATGTAGACCTCCTGAAACTTTGTACGCTGTTTTATCAAATTTTCCACCAGAATGCAATTTAGTGAAAATTACTTCAAGTGTATTCTGATTAAATTTAGGGTGTTTTCCTACAGGTATCCCCCTTCCATTGTCTAAAACGGAGATTCCTCCTTCTTTATGAATGACGACTTGTATATTGTCACAGGATCCAGCCATATATTCATCTACAGAGTTATCAACAACTTCCCAGACTAAATGATGTAAGCCTTCTTCACCTGTTGTACCTATATACATTGCTGGACGTTTTCTTATTCCCTCAGTACCTTCTAGAACCTTAATTGTATCAACATCATATGTTGTTTTGCTACTTGGTTTTTTGCCAGATTTATCATCCATAGATATCACTAATCGAGATTATTTTTTGTTCCATAAAATTGGAACCTCTTTTCTGCCCTTTTAGGATTAAAGTCGGGAGTTTACGCCATAATTTACTACTATAAAAACAGTTAGTTTATCATTTAAAAAGAAATTGGTATCCACTACCAAATACGTGAAAATAGCGGAGAAAACGGGAATTCAGCTATAATTTTACAAAAATAACAAATTTTCAACAGAAAAATCTCAGATTTAGGGTATTATTTGAGTACCCTATTCATCATTTATTGCTTGGATTGCGTTGTATAATTTCTAATCTAATTATTCATTTTGACAAAAATCAAAAATGAATTACTCTTGTGCTATTTGGGATATTTTTTCTAAAATAACACCTTTCAGTGAGCTTCTTGAACTTCCAATAACCTTAACCTTGACTCTCTCTCCCAGATTACCATTTGTTAGAATTACGGGTTTATAGTAAATATTTCTCCCAAACATATTTCCAGCTACTGTTTCTTTCAATATAATTATTTGACCTTCCCATTCCTCCCATTTCAAATTTTTCTTCTTTTGTATTTCGTGTACTTTTTCAGTCAAATATCTGCTTCGTTTTTTCTTAATATCTGTAGGAATTTTATTTGGGTAATTGCTAGCTGCAGCAAAGGGTCTATCACCATATTTTGAAACATTAACTATATCAAATTCACATTTTTCAATGCATTTAATGGTTTGATCAAAATCAAAATTAGTTTCTCCGGGGAATCCAACAATGATATCTGTAGACAAAGTTATATCTGGAATTTTTTCTCTGATTTTCTTTATTAGTTGATTGAAATTTTCCATATCGTAATTTCTTTTCATTACATCTAATATTTTATCAGATCCACTTTGCACAGGTAAATGAAGGAATTGATAAATTCTTTCATCTTTCTGCATCAATTCTAATAAATCATCGATTATCTCAGATGCATGTGCAGGATTCATCATTCCAATTCTTATTTGAAAATCTCCATCTATCTCCAATATTTTCTCTATAAGACCTGGTAATGATATACCATTATCTTTACCATAGACAGCTGTATCTTGAGTAGTAACATAGATTTCCTTTGCCCCCATATCTATGGCTTTCTTAGCATAATCTACAACCATTTTTGCAGGATAACTTGTTAACCAACCTCTTGCATATTTAACTGCACAATAAGTACAGCTTCCTAAACAACCTTGTGCAATTGGTACAATAGAAGTAAGAGGTTGATTAGGTAAAAAGACAGGTTTTTCTGGCAATCTAGCCATTTGATAAGCTTCTCCATTTGTTAATCGAAGAGGAACATATTTCAGAATTGATTTGCCAATATTGGGTGGAGTAAGTATTGCGTCAGGGCAGGCTTTTTTTATTCTATCTTGATTAATCTTAGGAAGGCAACCTGTAACTATAATGTCAGCATCTGACATACTACAATCATAAAGATACTGGATAACCTTATCCTCTGTGGGTGTTTTAACAGCGCAAGAATTTATGATAATAACATCTGCTTTGTATTTGTCATCCACTTCTTCACCATAGGATTGAAGAAGAATCTGACGAATGTTTTCCCCCTCTCCCTGGTTTTGCGTGCAACCGAAGTTCTTCAAATAGAAGCGAAAAGTTAACGATTCACCCATCAAGATAAGCGAATCATTTTACTTAAAAAATGCATTGTTTTGTGAGAAAATTTTCAAAGACAAATAATCTAACCAAAAAATAATTCTTCAATAAAACTTTATAATGATAGAAAGATTTTTGATACAACTTTAAAAACAATACACAACATTTCTAGTGAACACAATGAGTGAATTTGTACCAACTCCCCCTATATTTCTCTATATTACTGATATCGTTGATGGAAGAATCGAAAAGGAAGGAGAAGAACGATTTAGGTGGGTTCTGAAGACCTATAACGGTGAGAAAATTTACAAAGTAAGATTAAATGGAACGATAATTCAGAAATATCATAGTTCAGGCGGAGGAGAAAAAAAATCTTTTACATCCTTAACTTTAGATGATGGTACAAATACTGTGAGGTTGAAGGGATGGGAAGAAAATGCTGAAGATATGAACAAATTCGAAATTGGTAATGAAATAGAGCTCATAGGAAAACCTAGAAAGAGCGAAGATGAAATCTATATTCTTCCAGAGCAGATTTTGGAAATCGAAGATCCCAACAAGGAACTCTATTTGAGAATGAAAAAGATAAAAAGATATCTTAAGAAAGATTTTGCAATTCCTTCTGAAAAGCATCAAATTCAGAAACACACTTTTGAACAAAAAGCGCAAATCTATACAATAATTACAGATGAAGAAGAAGGAGTGGAACTTGAAAATATTCTAGAAAAAACAAAACTAGATAGAGCAACAGTTGAATCAGTCATTCAAGAACTTCTTAATGATGGAGATATATATGAACCAAGTACTCTAAAATTTAAGAAGATTTAGTGTTATCTATTTTATTCATCTAAAAAGTGTGCATTTATTATTTGTATTAATTGCTCTTTTAACTCCAAACCTGCTACTAACAAACCTAATTGTTCAATTTCATCTGCAAGAGCATTTAAACCCAAAATATAACGAATCCACAGTCCCAAGTCACTTGAAACTGTACTATCTGTCTCAATGCGATAGGTGTGAAATTCTATTGAAAAATATGGAACATACGGAAGCCTTTCAGCTAGTTCTCTAAGATTATAAGCTGTACCATAGATTTGTTTTGGTGAATTAGGATCACGAAAAACAAAAGGTGGACTAATAGGCTTTGTAGTTTGGTTGTTTGTCATTTTAACGTCCGATTTTAACATAGTAACCCCTTTTCAAGCCAGAACAAAACGATTCCAGATTGCTAATTTTTAAGTTTTATGTTCAAAAAAAATAGAAGAAATCACCATTTTTCAGTATTTCTCTCGATAAATTGATTCAAAAAGCAAAATCTTTTTTTTAAAAATGACAATACTATTAGTAATATTCTAGAAGTAATTTTTCTTGAGTAAACGTAAAAGACCTAGTAAGGTTTTCAGGTTCGGAATGGGTCTGAGTGTTACCCCTTCACTATGGCCGCGACGAATCGCAGTGAACGGCCGTTCCCAAGTCCTCTCGGAACTTAGTACAGAGCCACACGTTGAAGGACTTAACTTTCCTGACCATCCGGAACGCATCCAGATGTTGTCTGACCTTACTAGGCAAAAAAAAGGAAATGAAATTACTTTTTAATGTTACTATTGGAGACAAATAGGAATGTACCTTAATAGGTAATAATAAGTCGAAATGTTTAAATTCAAAAAATAAGCGGAGTAAATAGAACCTCAGTGTTGCCGAGATACTCAAGTGGTATGAGGATGGATTGCTAATCCATTGCCATTAGGCTCCCGGGTTCAAATCCCGGTCTCGGCTCCAAAAACTTATTTTGCAGATACATCTCCAAACTTAAAAAGTCTAATAATAACAGAATTTTGGCATGAAATCGGACACAGTAATAGAGCTTAACCATGGTGCTGGTGGCTCTCTTATGGATAATTTTCTAAACTCTTTGTTAGAAATTTACAAAATTAAATCTATTAATGATGGTATAGGAGTGGATGAGCTAGATGATGGGGCATCTATTCCTTTATCCAAGGAAAAAACTCTCATTGTTAGCTCTGATTCCCATACAATTGATCCCATTTTCTTTCCAGGTGGGGATTTAGGTATTTTAGCTGCTGCAGGGACTATAAATGACGTTGTTATGATGGGAGCTAAAACTATAGCGATAACTTGTGCTCTTCTTATTGAAGAAGGAACTGTATTTTCAACAGTAGAGAAGATTCTAAAATCCTTCGCAAAAACTTGTGAAGAACATAATGTGGCTATAATAGCTGGAGATACAAAAATTCTACCAAAAGGACAAGTCGATTGTATCTACATGAGCACAACAGGTTTAGGAATACGCGAATCTCCAAACATCATTGGCGATAATCAAATACAAGTTGGTGATCAAATAATTCTCACAGGAGCTCCTGGATTACATGGAGCTTCTCTTATTGCAAGAAGAGAAGGAATCAATCTCCAAACAGAATTAAAATCGGATGTAGCTCCACTTGTCAAGATGCTTTTACCTATTGCTAAAACAGGATATATTCATGCCATGAAAGATCCAACTCGAGGGGGAGTTGGTAGTGCACTTAATGAATTTGCTTCAAAATCAAACGTTGGTTTATTACTAGAAGAGGAAATCATCCCTAAAAATCTAGAAGTAAATGGCGTTTGTGAATTGTTAGGTTTAGATCCATATTCTCTCTCTTCAGAAGGAAAAGCGATAATTGCAGTAACTGCTGATAAAGCAGAAGAAATCTTAACTGAATTGCAGGCACATCCTCTTGGTAAAAACTCTAGGATAATTGGTGAAGCAACTGAAAAATATAGGGGAAAGGTTGTTTTAAGAACTGCAATAGGTGGTCATAGATTACTACGAAAACCTTTAGGGGAACCTATCCCAAGAGTATGTTAAGGTCTTTATCATGTTAATAATAAAAAGCGAATTATTTTCTACCGTGTCACATCTCGTTGGTTTTATTGCTGCACTAGTTGGTTCAATTTTCTTAATGGTTTTATCAAGAGATTCACTACCAACTCTAATAACTGTTATAATTTATAGTTTTTCAGTTTGTTTTTTATTTGCTTCTAGCACCCTCTATCATGGATCAATGACAAAAGAAAATGGAAACCCTTTTTTGAGAAAATTAGACCACATTGCTATTTTTTTCTTGATTGCTGGAACTTATACACCTTTGATGTATACTTATCTTACAGGTTCATGGCGTTTGGGAATTCTAATTGCTCAATGGTCATTCGTTTTAATAGGATCAATTTTCAAGATATTCATGATTCCAATTCCAAAATGGATAGATGCAAGTATTTATTTGTTAATGGGATGGATGGCTATATTTCCTATTAAACAACTAATATCTGTAGTACCAACTAATTCTTTAATATTAATATTTGCAGGAGGATTAGCTTTTACTCTTGGAACAATATTTTTTGTGTTAAATAAACCGAAACCGATTCCAGGCTTATTTGAATTTCATGAAATATTCCATGTTTTTATTCTATTTGGGGGATTGTTTTTCTATATAACAATATTATTTGCAATCTGAAATCTATTAAAACATAGAAAAAGAAATATATTCTTCAACTCTCCAATTAATCAAATAACTTACAGGGATATCTTTTGAGCTTCAAATCTAAAGCAAGACAAAAAGCAGAATATCGGTGCAATATTTGCGGAAACCTAAGGATATTGTTTATTGTACCAGTATTACAAAGTGAAAAAGTTGCTTCTCATGATTGAGCAAACTTGTGAAATTCTTGTTTCAGGAATTGTACAAGGTATAGGTTATAGACCATTTGTTTACAATCTTGCAATAGAACTAGGAGTCAAAGGAAACGTAATGAATTTAGGAGATGCGGGAGTTAGGATTATTGCACAAGCAGAAAAATCTGTTTTATCAAAATTTCTTAATTTTCTAAAAGAGCGAAAACCAAAACTTAGCGTTTATGAATCATTTCAAGTAAAATGGGATTTGGTTCCCCCATCATTTGAGAAATTTGAAATTGCCAGAAGTTCAAGTGAAAGTATAGGTATAGGATTTTCCTATCTACCCCCTGATATTTCAATATGTGAAAAGTGTATTGATGAGCTAGATTCCAGTGAACAGAGAAGAAGCGATTATCCATTCAATTCGTGTGTGGATTGTGGTCCAAGATTTACTGTTATAGAAAAATTGCCCTATGATCGTCCTAACACAGTTATGAGAGACTTCCCTTTTTGTCACGACTGTGAAACAGATTATACAAATTCAAAAGATAGAAGATTTCATGCTCAAACTACTTGTTGCACAGATTGTGGCCCAATTTATTCTTTATACGAATCTAATGGCAAAGAATTAGTTTTAGATTCTCAAAGAGATTTAGTTAAATTTGTAGCAGAAGCAATTGAAGATGGAAAGATAATTGCAGTCAAAGGTATAGGGGGAACTCATTTAGCATGCTCTACACAGAGTGATGAAACATTGCTTAGACTAAGGGAAGCCAAAGGAAAAAGAAAATACAAACCTTTTGCAATACTGGTTAAAGATCTTCAATCCATTAGAAAGTTTGCTGAAATTAATGATGAAGAAGAAAAGCTATTATCCAGTTTTCGAAAACCTATTGTTTTGTTAAAACGAAACAAGAACTATAATCTTTCTGACTGGGTTGCTCCAGGTCTTCATAATATTGGTGTCATGTTACCCTATGCGGGTATACATCATATGTTGCTTAAGGAAATGAAAGAGTCTACTATGGTACTTACTAGTGCTAATCCTTCAAACTATCCAATGTTTATCGAGAATAATGAAATTATAGAGAAGCTCCCATATGTTGATTACCATTTGCTTCATAATAGACGTATTTTTCAGAGGAATGATGATTCAGTAATAAGGCTTAATCAGCTAGGGAGTAAGTTATCGCAGAAATTTCTGCGAAGATCCAGAGGGTGGGTACCTGAACCTCTCTTATCTCATATAGATGTTGGAGAAAAGACGTTACTAGGTATAGGAGCTGAAATGCATCTAATTCCTTCTTTAATGAAAGGTACAAAAATTATCCCAACTCAACACATAGGTACGGTAACACTTCTAGAGACTTACGAATATATGTTGGAAGCAATTGAGCATTTACTTAAACTCTATAACACAAAAGTAAACACAATCGCATATGATATGCATCCTCAATATATGACCTCAACAAGCATTAAAGAAATAGCAGAAAGACTGGGTGCTGATGAATGGGTCAGTTTCCAACATCATGAAGCTCATATTGCAAGCGTTGCTCTAGAACAAAAGATCTCTCTAGAAGAAGAAATTATTGGAGTAGCTTTGGATGGAACAGGTTACGGAAAAGATGGAAAAATCTGGGGTGGAGAAATCTTCTCAGGACAAATATCAGATTTACAGCGAATAGGTCATCTCGAAGAATTTGCTTTACCAGGTGGAGACTTAGCTGTAAAACATCCATTAAGGTCTCTTCTTTCTTTATTATCTTCTAGTTTTTCTCTTGATGAAACGCTAAACATTACTGAACACTTGCATCACCTTCTACCTAGGGGAACTGAAGAAGTACATCTTGTTCTAAATCAACTAAAAAACAAAACATTTCCAAATTCCTTCCTCACAACTAGTGCGGGAAGATTTCTTGACTCTGTAAGCACGTTTTTGGAGATTTGTGGAACACAGACATATGAAGGCGAACCTGCTATAAGATTAGAAGGTCACAGCTTAGGGCTAGAACCAAGTCAAGAATTACCATCTTTAGATATACCTTATTTCAAACAAAATGGTCAGTATGTTTTGCAAATCTCGAACATTTTTCCTCAACTTCTAAACTTAAAGAACCAATATTCATCAGGGAAATTAGGTTTCACTTCACAAGTTGCCTTAGGTAAAGGTTTAGCTAGTATTGTAAATGATATATCTGAAACAACAGGCATTAAGAAAATCTTGGTGTCTGGAGGTGTAGCACTTAACAGTATCATAATCAATGAAATGGCTAAAAAGATTGAAGGCAATAATGGTTGTGTCTTAACCAACGAGAAAATTTCTCCAGGGGATGGCGGTGTTTCAGTAGGGCAAGTTTATCTTCTCGGACTAAAAATTGGTTATAATGTTTAAAGGTCTATTAAAATTAGTTACTGTGTTTTTTATTAGAAAATTATACTCAACTACTCACGATAAACCTTAAGAATTAGCTATTCTTGAATAACAATGTCGCTTAAGTGACCCCTTTAGGGGTTACAAGCAAGAACACATAATATAATCCTAAATGGAGGATTTATAAAAAATGGATCTATGGTTAGAAATTATTCTAATGATAACTGTTCCTGGTATCATTTTTCTCATCATCATGGGCTTATTCATTGATTGGTTAGACAGAAAAATTTATGCTAGGGGACAAAACAGAAAAGGTCCACCATTTTTGCAACCTCTATATGATATCGTTAAGTTAACAGCGAAGGAATCTATCATCCCAAAAGGTGTTAGTAAATTCTGGATGACTGTTTTGCCTATACTTTTCATTGCTACTGCTATTACTGGAGCACTAATGATACCAATTGTAGTTGTAAGAGATAGTATTACCAATACTGTAACAGGATTTACATCATTTGACTTTGATGTATTTTTTGTTCTGTTTCTATTACTCTCTTATGGTCTCATTATCTACTTCCTTGGATATATAACAAAAAATCCCTTTGCACAAACAGGCTCAACAAGATCTCTTTTACAAGCACTAAGTTTTGAGATTCCTCTCGGTTTTAGTTTACTTGTACCAATTTTAATAGTAGGAATAAATAATGACAGTTCCAACTTTACTTTGGGAGAAATAAGCCAAAACCTTTACTCAACTATAGGGGCTAGTTCAACTAATTTCCTCTTCATTATTGGACTTGTAATAGCATTTGTTATCTCAATTATAGTAATGATGGCGATACTTGAGGAATTTCCTTTCGATTCTCCTCTAGCACACACTGAACTTGCAGATGGTTGGCTTGTCGAATATGGTGGATGGCGTTATGCCCTTATCCACCTTGGCGAAAGAATTGGCGCTTTCTTCATAGGCGGTTTAATTGTTACAATGTTTCTTGGGGGACCATATATTGTGGATATCCCAGGAATGGCCGCATTGAATGGCTTTTTACATTTCATATTCTTCAACTTGAAACTTATTGTTGTTATAGCAATAATGTCCTTCCTAAGAACAATAATTTCAAGAGTAAGAATTGATCAAAGTGTAAAACTGGCATGGAAAATTATTCTGCCTTTTGCAGTAATTGCGCTAATGTTGACAATTGGCTTTAAATTAATAGGAGTGTGAAAGATTTGGAATGGTATTATGCACTTTTAATTGATCTTGTGTTTTCTATCGCAGTTGTAATTTTAGTTTGGCGAATAAGTAAGAGAGTCAGAAAAATACTTGGTACTCAACCTGATCATCAAACAGAAATGAAAAGAGATTTGTTCTCAAGTGGAGAAGGATCTATTAAAGCAAAACCACGAAGAATATTCATAGACACATATGTTTTTCTAGCTTTCTTTGTACTGTTTGATGTAGCTGTATTCATTATGGCAACAGCTTTCTTCATATCTGATCAAACCATTGTAGCAGTTTTGCTCTATTCTGCCATTGTACTAAATACTCTCCTAGTTGCTGTCAAGAAAAAGTATCCTCGTGATACTGTAGATTTCATTGTCGAAGGAGGCTCAGAAATATGAGTGGAATTACAATAGGAATATTTATACTAATGATTTTAGCCATCCTAGCTTCTATCATTGCTTTAGAGTACAAAAATCTCATGGTTTCAATAATCAGCTTGTTTGTTGTAAACTTATGTATATGGATTGTTTTCTTACTCTTTAATGCAATCTTAATAGCGTGGATTCAGCTAATTGTTTATGGTGGTGGTTTAACAGCTCTATTTGTGGTTGTTGTGTCACTAACTGAAAAACAAACAGACGAAACCTTTGATTGGAAGAGAACAGTCATTGCCGCAGTTATTATTGCTGCAATAGTTGCAGTCTTAATCTGGGCAATAATGGCATACGGAGATGTTGTAATAACAGGAGTTGTTGGAGAACCAGTTGAAATTGTAAGTAAACTGTGGGGTCCAAGAACTACTGATGTGATACTTCAAGGAATTATCTTCTTTACTGCTTCAGTTGCAATAGGAACAATGTTTCTGCAACATAAGAAGAAGAAACAAAAGGAGGATGTTAAAACATGATGGAACAAACACTCCTACTGGTATTTGCTGTTATCTTGTTCGGTGTTGGATTGTATGCACTGTTAGGTAAAAGAAATGTGATCAAGATACTCATGGGTATTGAAATTATGACAATAGCTGTGAATGTTGTCTTTATTGCTCTTGGTACTGACTTAACAAACGGAAAGTTTTCTGAATTTGCTCAAGTATTTCCAATAATCTCACTAGCAGTAGGTGCAGCAGTTATGGCTATAGGACTAGCGCTCGTTATTAACAACTATCGTCACGCAAGAAGCGTGGATAGCGACGAGATGGCTACATTAAAGAGGTGATAAAAGTGGAAATGATATTATTAATTTCAACAATTATATGTATATTAGCGCCTCTAATTGGAGCCTTCATATCCTTGTTGCTAAAGAAATGGACTTCAATCCGAGATATTTTTGGGGTTCTTACAATAGCAATATCTGCCATTGCAGCTATTATAATATATGCTGTATTTGCTCAAACTGATGGTGCCGCACAAGCTTACGACTTTAACTGGCTCTCTTGGTCAGCTGGTTCTGATATAAGCCAAACCACTAACGTGATTCAATCTGGATTCTATCTAGATTCACTGTCTGTATTGATGGGTTTAATTGTATCTGTACTAAGCATGTTAATTGGATTCTTCTCACTTGAATACATGGGTGGAGACAAATTCAAAGCAAGATATTGGTTCTTCATTCAACTGTTTGTAAGTGGAATGTTATTACTAGTATTTGCACATGATATGATCTTCCTGTTCATAGGTTGGGAAATAGTAGGACTTTGTTCATGTTTCCTCATAGCACATCATTATATGAAAGAAGGTGAAGAAGGAAAGAAACCCGCTCTCAGTGGTATCAAAGCTCTAATTATGACTGGTATCGGAGATGTTGGTTTTCTAGCGTTCTTATCCTGGGCTTACTTTACATCAGGCAGTTTGTTCGTTGATGAATTATTTGTTGGAAGTCAAACAATCATAATGAGTATATTGTTACTCCTTGCTCCAATAACAAAATCTGCACAATTCCCACTGCAATCCTGGCTAAGTGCTGGTGATACAGTAGATATTGATGCAATGCAAGGTCCAACAACTGTTTCAGCTCTAATACACGCAGCAACCATGGTTAAAGCAGGTGTATATCTAGTTGCTCGATTAAGTCCAATATGGAATGTAGAATTCTTCTACATAGTTCTAATGATAATAGCTGGAATATCAACGGTATTAGCTGCAATAGGAGCTTTAGTCACGACTGATCTGAAGAGAGTTTTAGCTTATAGTACAATATCTCAACTGAGTTATATGTTTCTAGCATTTACTCTTCGAGAAACTGGAGACGGACTACTCGCTGGACAATTACATTTGTTCTCACATTCAATCTTTAAAGCACTACTCTTCTTGTCTGCTGGAGCAATAATACACTCTGTAGCAGAAGAAAGAGATATGAAAAAGATGGGTGGTTTGAGAAAAGAATTACCATGGATATATGGATTCATGCTAGTTGGTGTAATTGGATTAATGGGAATACCAATCATAGCAAATGGTGGTTATTCAAAAGAATTAATCATTACTGCTGCTTATCTAGAAGGTAATTGGTTTGTCTTTATTGTAACTGTACTAACAGCATTCTTAACAGCTCTCTATGCATCAAGAATGTTCTTTATGATCTTCCACGGTAAGAACCGAGGAACTCACGTACATAAGCCTAAATACATTATGCGAATTACTTTGGGTATTCTAGCTGTTCTAGTTGTTGCTACTGGATTTATTATTGAAGGTCCATTACATAATTTCTTAACTGGACACCATGAATCATACACCCTTATTCATGTAGAATATGCTCCTTTCTTTATTGCACTTGGTGCAATTCTCTTAGGAATTGGTCTAGCATATCTGTTATATGGAAAAGGTCAAACTGAAGTAAGTGTAATTGAAAATACTAAAGCTTTCAAAGCTGTAAGAACATTTGTTGCGAATGGTTACTATATTGATCATGTATACAACGCAGTCTTTGTTAAACCAGTTTTCTGGATAGGTCAAAAATTATCGTTCCTTAAAACAGGAAAACTTAACTGGAATATGATACTAGGATCTCTCCTGGCTATAGTTACAATTATTATCTTGGTGGTGGTTGTCTAATGAACGTCTATCTATCTCTAATCCTAATTGTTCCACTCGCAGGAGCGGGACTACTAGCCCTATTTGAACAATTTAAGAACTTCTTTAACAGATTCAAGATTTGTACTAAGTGCTTGAATCACATAGTTGCAAATGTTATAGCACTAGGTGTTTTCATCCTAGGAATCTTATCTATATTCTTAAACTCAATGTGGGACTTGAATACAACGACTGATGGTCTACTGGAATATGGACTTCTCCAAGCGATACTAATAACTATATTTGGCTTCCTAGTTTGGATGGCAGTACTATTCAGTGTTGACTATATGAAAGGAAAAGATGGGCTTGGTTTCTACTATGCTTTAATCTTAACACTATTCTCTGGTTTAAGTGCAGTTGTTATGGCAAACAACTTCTTTACCCTCTTTGTTGGATGGGAAATGTTTGCTTTGAGCGGTTATGCTCTAGTTGCATTTGAACGAATGAAACGTGGTGCTGTAGAAGCTTCGCTGAAATATTTCATAATGTCAACTGCTGGAAGTCTGTTTATTCTGTTAGGAACAGCATTAACATATGGTTACTATGGATCTGTCAATTTCACAGTATTGAGAGCAAGTAGCATTGCATCTCCTATAACTGGAGCCATTATCGCAATTTTCATTATGGGTTTTGGCGTAACAGCAGCAATGTTATTCTTGAATGCTTGGCTACCAGATGCCCACTCGCATGCACCTTCAACAATCTCAGCATTACTTTCTGGAATTGTTGTTAAAGCAGGTGCTTATGGTATTTATAGATCCTTATACTGGACATTTGCCAGTGATAACATACTGCCAACAAGAATTTTCATCTCATGGTTAGCTATTCTTACCATGTTTGAAGGAAACTTTCTTGTATTCTCTCAATTCTGGAGAAAGGATATTATAGATTTCAAGAGAATTCTAGCATATTCAACAACAGTGCATCTTGGTTATATTGTCCTTGGATTTGGAGCAGGAACTGAACTTGGAATCGGAGCTTCAGTATTTCATATCTTAACACATGCAGCAGGAAAAGGATCCCTCTTTTTGCTTAGTGGTCTATTAATTGCAGCTGTAGGTTCAAGAGATATTCGTAGCATGCAAGGTCTTGGAAGAAGATCACCTTTCGTAGGTATTATTCTTACAATAGGTCTTTTATCACTCGGTGGAATTCCTATAACGGGTGGTTTTGTTTCAAAACTACTAGTAATCCTTGCAGCCTTCAATGGAACACATTGGCCTATAATGAATATAATAATTGTAATTATGGCAATCATCAATTCATTACTGGCTTTAGGTGGTTACTTGTACATCCTCAAAATTATCGTGTTCGATAAACCTGAGAGTGATGAAGAAGATAAACTCAAAATACCTGTTTTTGAAGGAATCTCTTTAACTATAATTGCTGTGGTTATTATACTCCTCGGAGTTTGGCCAGAAAAGGTCTTTGAACTAATAGTCCAAGCAGTAGGAGCTCTGTGGTAACACACAACTCTTTTCCCTTTTTCTTTTCTTTTCTTCTCTTTATTTTATTAAATTTACAGGAACAACTATCAAAGTAAAAAATATTTTTATAACCACTTTTCATAAACATTCTGTGATATTAAACATAGTCACTGGTACTTACTCCATATTATTGGGGATTTCTCTTATTATCTTCTGGATAATTGTGTTCTACAAACGAGAAGCTCAGAAATATATTACTCTACCACTAGAAAGATATTTTCACATAATTGCTGAATTTATAATGTCGTTTTTATCATTAATCTTTGGAATAGCTATTTTATTAAATCAAAATTGGGGAGTAATTCTTTTCATCCTAACCATGGGATTTATGATTTACGCAACAATTAATGCTATTGGAATATATGCCCACAAGAAGTTCTGGATGCTTGTTGCAACTTTAATAGGAATAGCAATTATATCAACTATCCTCGTGATAGTCAACTTTGTAGGAATATTATCTTAACGAAAAGTAAAAAATAAAAAATAAAAGAAAAGTGAGAAATTACTCTTCTTGAGGAATTTCCTTTTTTTCAACACCAATTAAATCTTCTTTAAGCTTGCCAAGTAAAGTAGCTACTGCATGAACAATGTTCTCAGGTCTTGGTGGACAGCCGTATACGTACGCATCAACTGGAATTATATGATCAATACCACCAAGCACAAATGCACATTCTTGAAACACTCCTCCTGTTGTACAGCAATTTCCAACAGCTACTACAAATTTTGGTAGAGGCATCTGCTCATATACTCTTCTTACTCTTTCAGCTACTTGTAAAGTAACTCCACCTGTTATAACTAGAACATCAGCTTGTCGTGGTGTTCCTCTTAACGTTATACCATACTGCTCAAGATCATGTCGAGGAGTTAAAGTATCAACAATTTCAATATCACAGCCATTGCATCCACCTGCGTTCATGTGGATTATCCATGGGGATCTTACAGCACAGTTTACTCCAAATTTCTTTAACCAACCCATTTATATCAACTCCTGAACTCCTCTATTTCTTTCAACTTCTTGCCACCTTCTTCGATGACTTCAGCTAACTTCTTTTCAGCTTTTTCACCCTTGAAGCTACCTTTTGCGCAAAGCATTTCATAGTCTTGTCTTACGTTGAAAGAAAATAAGGTATTAGAACTGCTTGGATCTCTATCTACATGGATAGCGTCCTTTGGACAATATGTTTGACAATGACCACACCACATACACTGCGGAGATAAGAACCAAATCATACCATTGTCTTTGTCGTCCTTTTCAATCCATAAGCAGTGGTTGGGGCATACATCTACACAAGTCCCGCACATTATACAACGATCCTCAATGATTCTTGGAACAGTTCTAATGTCTTCGGGAGGTGGATATTTTCCTATTCGTTCAACAACGTGTAAAGTGACAGGTCCCTTAACTTGATTTTTTAGGGCTTCGCCGCCCATTACTAGTATTTTTTTACCCATTTCATTCACCTCAGAAAAAAGTCCTGTTATATTTCTTGGCTTTTATTGCCTTAAGTGCAAACTCGTCTTGAGTCATAAGTGTTTTTTCTCCTGTTTTTTCATTGATAACCATAACCCTGTTTGTGCATGAGAAACAAGGATCATAGCTTCGCAGGATAACCGGCATGTCAGCAATGTATTCACCATCCATTCTTTTCAATGTTGCATCTATATTACCCAAAGAAGGGGCTCTAATTTTGTATCTCTCTGGTTTGTCTGTTCCATTAGCGATTCCATAATGGATATCTTCACCTCGAGGAGCTTCAGCTCTAGCCATATATTTTCCTTCAGGAACTCTTGGTCTGACTCTTATCAATGTTTCTCCTTGTGTGGATTCTAATTGATCAGATATCTGTTGTAGCATTCTAAGTGATTCTAGGGTTTCATCTACTCTTACAAGAGTTGTAGCTAAAACATCTCCTTCTGGGTAACAAACAAGATTCCAGTCAAGTTTGTCATACAATTCATACGGGGTGGCTTTTCTTACATCAAAAGGTAATCCTGAACCTCTTCCAGTAGGGCCATTAGGAGTGGTTTTCTTTGCATCTTCTTTTGTTAAGATTCCAACATCTTCCAATCTGTTTCTGATTGAAACTTCTTCTGTAAAGACTTTTCTATGATATTCAACTTTTTTTATTAAATCAGCAATCATAGGTTTTGCTTTGTCAAGTTTTGCTTGAGGGATATCCCTTTTCGCACCACCTGGTAGCATTAAAGCTGGATTAACTCTATTACCACTCACATCTTCGATTATGTCCATTATAATTTCACGATCTCTCCATGTGATGTGCAACATCGTATCAAAACCCGCATCATGAGCTAGAATCCCATACCAGAGAATGTGTGAATGAACACGTTCTGCTTCAAGACTAAACATACGAATTAATCTCGCTCTATCAGAAATTTGATCCTCTACACCTGCAAGTCTTTCAACAACTCTTACATAGATGTTCTGATGAACAGCGCTGCAAATTCCGCATGCTCTTGGGACCAACATAGTGTTTTGTCGCCAAGTTCTTGCTTCCATTGCTTTTTCCATTCCTCTGAAGTTAAAACCAATTCTAATGTTAGCTTCTACAACTCTCTCTCCTTTTACATGGATAATGAAATGTGCAGGTTCTTCAGCCCATGGATGTTGGGGACCAATAAAGATATGATGATCAGCATCTGGTGGTCCATCTCTTCCATCTACTTCTGTTCGAAATCTTGATCTAAAAGTTTCTGTCATTTCTTAGCCTCCTCTAATACTTGTTTAGCGAGATTCATGGTGATTTCCTTCAGTTGTTGCCAACTGTATTCTTTACGTAATGGTCTAACATCGTCTGGCCACATCTCTGGTAAAATGAGTCTCTGTAGAAAGGGATGATTTTCAAAATAGATTCCAAAGAAATCATATATTTCTCTTTCATAATAATCTGCAGAAACAAAGAAATCGACCATACTAGGTATCTTAGGTTTCGATTTATCAACATTAGTAACAATAAAATTTATTGGTACTTCTTTGAATTCCTCTTCTATCCTATATTGAAGATGATAACAAATATTGAAGTCGTTTTCATTTTCAATTCCTGTTATTGTAGACAGATGATAAATTCCAGCATCTTCTCGTAGAATTTTCATTAAGTCGTAAGCACTACTTACCGGTGAAAGAACATCGAAATGTCCTTCTTCAACTTTAATGACATCTTCTACAAGATTTTCAGGTAAAGTTATTTTTATAATCTCTTCTAATTCTTTGAGTGCATCACTCATCAGAAGTCCTCTTTATAATTTTAGTTAAATCATTTTTCAGTTATAAAAAAAGGTTATGCTAAAGCGTTAAGAAAGAATCCTCATTTCAAATCTCCCCCTTTTCCCATAAAATACCATTAAACAGCGGTTTTAGACAAAATTATGAACATGGTATGTTAATTTGAACTATAATGAAAATAGTTGGATCATTGATTGAATTCTCTTGGTTATTTTTTTAATAATATGTAATCGTCCCCTTTAAATTTCTCAAGAATCTCTTGCAAATACCAACCCCTTGCTTGAAGAATTAATAGATTTGCTATTATCTTTGGTGCTATGTAGATGTTATTGCAACGAAGAGTATCTTCTGAGATCCATTCTCCTTCATTTTCTTTTATTTGTAACCATTCATTTATCGATAAGTATCTACCTGAATAGTGCACTCCATATGATTTTTCTAATAATTCAGGAATTGATTTAGTTATGTTACTCAATAATTCATCATCATCTTTATACTGACTTTCTACCATTACATCTAAAACAGCTGTTTTTGTTTCAAAATCATCAGAAATTTTTGGTTTCAAAGGAGGAAAGCTTTCAAAGTTTGGGAACAAAGCTTTTTCTTCACACAAAAATACTCTCTCTGTGATAACTCTGAATCTATACCCTCTTGATATTAATAAAAGAATGTATGCAATTTCCAAATTACTTAGTTTAGATTTGCGTCGAAGTAATTCAACACCTTCCTTTGTATCTACTTTTCTTAATGCTTGTCCAGTACATTCCAATTGGTCTAAAGAGTCTGCAATAACTCTGGATAGATTTGTTAAGAAGTATTGATTGGGCTTAAATGAAAAATCTATAAAATTCCTCAAAATCTGAGCATTTGCATCTTTTTCTCTTAGTACCATCTTATTGAAAGATTGTTTTCTTAACCTATTTAACTCATTCGGATTTTTGTAGTAAGAATAATAATATAGATTTTCAAACTAATTATTTAATATCTCATCCCATAGCTTCAAATCTTCTTCAGCTTGTTTGGGATCTAATTTAGAAATAATAAAACCTGTGTGAATTAAGACATAATCTCCAATTTCTAGAGGTTCATCAAGCAAGGACGTATCTGCTTCTCGTTTTACTCCTGTGATATCTACTATCACCCTTTTATCTTCAAGAAGCTCACAAATCTTAGCGGGAATGGCGAGACACATCGTTATTTCTTCCTTTTTTCATGTATAATTAACTCTTTTTATTGGGCAACTTAATCTTCCCATTGTATTTCCTCATATGTTGCCGCTACATTACATGTTCCTTCATGACTTACCATACATGCACCAACAGGGTGATCAGGTCTACAAGCTTTCATGAATAGTTTGCATTCATTGGGTTTTGATTTTCCAATAAGTATCTCATCACAAATACAACCCTTGTGCAATTCAATAACATCTAGTCTTGGAACATCATATTTATTCTTAGAATCAATGTGTGAATATTTATCACTTATCTCATGACCTGTATCAGGCCATACTCCCAATCCTCTCCATCTAGCACTAGAAAGTTCATAAGCATCTTCCATAGTTCGAAGAGCTGCTACGTTTCCCTCATATTTGACCCATCGCCCATAAGTATTATCAACACGTGAGGTGTTTTCATTTATTTGTTGAAGCAAGGAATGAATACCCATAAGAATGTCAACAGGTTCGAAACCAGCGATAGCAACAGGAAAATTGTATTTTTCAGGAATGAATTCGTAAGGTTTAGAACCAATAATAGTTGAAACATGACCAGGAGCTAAAAAACCTTGGAATTCAATGTCGTTTCGTTGAAGAAGTAATTCCATTGCAGGAGGAATGACTTTATGGGAAGAATAGATGCTGAAATTAGGTAAAGTAGTACGAACGACTTCAGCAGCTGTGACACATGAAGTTGTTTCAAAACCAACACTAAAGAAGACTACATCTTTTTCAGGAGTTTTTTCAGCAATTTTAATGGCATCTGATACTCCATAAACAACACGAACATCAACACCCCTACCTTGAGCTTGATATAGAGATTCTGTAGAGCCGGGGACTCTCATCATATCACCAAAAGTTGTAATAGTAACGTCATGATTATCAGCAATCCAGAGAACCTCATCAACATCTTGAGCACTAGAAACACAAACGGGACAACCAGGGCCAGCGATCAGATCTATCTCTTTTGGTAATAATGAACGCAACCCTGCTTTTACTAAATCGTGTTCATGAGTTCCGCAAACATGCATAATACGAACTTTCTCACCTATTTGTCCTGTAAGTTGTTTTATCTTCCTAATTATGGCATCAACAATTTCTTTATCTCGATACTTTTGTGTTGGTTCTGACATTTTAACTAAATCCCAAAGCTCTCTGCTTTTTGCACAAATAGTATAAATAAATAACTTCTTCTCTTTGACAAGAAATGATTATTCTTAAATAATTAAAGATCCAAAACCACGTATGAAAATTCTAATAACATATTACAGTGTAACAGGAAATACAAAGAAAATTGCCGAAGCAATTTATGAAACAACATCAACAGATTATGAAGTTCACTTAAAAGATATGAATGATATTTCAATAAAAGATTTTACAGAGTATGATTTGGTTTTCTTAGGTTCTGCATGCCATGATGCTGATTTAGCTCATCCCGTTTTGCAACTATTTGAAAAAACACCATCTACAGCAGAGTTTAAACTTGCTGGTTTTGTTACACATGCATCTTATACTCTTGAAGGAGGAGAATATGAAAAAAGTATGTATGAACAATGGGCTGGAAAATGTAGTAAATCTTTTGAGAGTTTTGCCCATGATAATAAAATCAAACTCCTAGGATTCCTCAATTGTATGGGAATACCATCACCAGCTATAGAAAAATTCATTCATGATTCAATTGTTACTGAAGAGAAAGAATGGGATAAATATATAGAAGAAATTGTCAAACATCCCAATGAGACGGATATTGAAAATGCGAAAAATTTTGCTAAAGAAATTCTTGGTAAATGTTAGGTTTTCATTGATACTCTTGGGGAATGTGTACTGCAAATTTACACTCCAAAGCCCCAGTAAGAGGCGTCTCAATTGGTTCAACTTTAACTGATTGATCAAATATTATATCCCAATATTGTTTGAAAAAACCTGCACTGCAATGACAGAAGTTTTTTGAGATATCTCTTTCTTCCCCCTTCTTAATTGCTCCTCTGACCCAAGCACAGTAACAGCTGAAGTATCGTTTCATCCTCTCGTCTTCTGTATTCAAGAATTTCTGCATTTGATAAGGAATCTTTGTTACAAATATTTTGTCTCCTTCTCTTATGCCTGGAGTGATAGTTCTGGAATTCTTTACATATTCAATTACTTCATCATCTACATATTGTGCATATTCAAGAGTACCCTCATCTCGATGTTTCTGCAATCTCTCAATAAATTCCTTCTTCTTTAGTTCTAGAAATTTGTCAATATTCTTTAATTTTAGAAAATCTTCTCTATCTTTTTTGATAGGTTCAACTGGACGACCATGCAAACATGGGGAGAGGAGCTCTATTGTTTTTTCTTCACCAATTCTCTCTTCCATTCGTTTCATTATTTCTTTAGTAAAGTCTGGTTTCTTATCTGGATGAATACCTAAAGCAGGAATTGTGATATCTTTAAAGATTTCATCCCTGATTTCTTCATCAAAGTGTTCTGCTACTCTCGCATAAAGATTATCCATTGCATTATAACCTTCCACTATATCGATAACTTCGATGATGTAATCATATTTTTTTGTGAAATTTGCATAATTGATTATAGCTCTTAAGAAATCAAGGATTGTCTCTTCGTTTTTATTTGTTAAAATCTCAGTATATTGTACAATCTTTCCTTCAGGAATTGAACCCATACCAATCCCATCTTTCTTTAGAAATTCAAGAAATTCCAGTAGTCTAGCTATAAAATTTGATGCTTGTTCTTGTTTGATGTTGTTTGCCAACATATATTTTTCAAAAGCTTCTTGATCCAAAATTTTGCACCTGTGTGAAGTAATTATCTTTTTAGAATCTAAATACTTTAAACAGTTATAATTCTTCTTGAAAAATCAATCCATATAAGAAAAGAAAAATATGAAAATAAGATAGTCAATTTTGAATTCTTATTTTCTTCTTCGGGAGATTATTGCACTTGAACCTATAATTCCTAGAAATATTAAACTCAATATAGATCCAATACTTGAGAAATGTGTCTCAGTAGGCTCTGGTTCTTCTTCACCATTATCAGGCTCCACACACATGTTATCAAATTCATCAACCCAACCGCTGTTTGGAGCTATGTCAACTATTGTAAGATTAGAAGTGTTTGCTACACCTTGAATAACATCACCAGTTCCTAAAGGACTTCTTCTATGGATTGCCCCATCAATATCAAATGAAATATCATTCCCTGAAATTACTGCAACATCTATGTTAGGATCAGATCCTACCCAGTTGTTTCCATCCCAATAGAAGGCACCATCAATTTTTTCGCTACCATCTGAAGTACGATAATAACGGAAAGCGTTAATGTATGAATTATTTATCCAATGATCACTAGCCCAACGACAATCAAAATGTGCAACATACTCATACACATCAGTACTCCATGTTTCGGTATCAGGATCAGTATCTTCCATACTTGTATCAATCCAGATATTATAGAATCGCCAAGAGTTTGCACCACTATCGTTGTAATAGGGATTCTCAGCTAAAGTTATTTCTAATACTGACTTAGAAATGGTCATATTTGTTATGTCTAAATATGCGTTAGAAGCATCACCTGCAGGATCACTTCCCCATCCTGCGTACGTTACATCAGTAGTAGATGAAGTAACGAAAAATAGAGTTGCGATAAACATAAAGATGATTATACTTTGCTTTTTCATAATATATTATTGTTTTTTTTCATTAAAAACCTAACTTAAACTGCAAGTCAATAGAGGGTGTCAAATTACTTTGTTTTTTCCTTATCTGCAAGTTTGATTCTTTCAATCAACAATTCAGCAAATTCTTCAGCCGCATCCTTACATTCTTTTGACAAAGGGGTGTCAAAATACATTTGTTTGGGTTGAATCCCCACATAAATAGTGATTAAATCAGGAACAATCGGTTTGAGGAATTCTTCTAACATTGTCAGAGACAATGTGTGTGTTGAAAGATGATAACCACTAGAGACTGCTTCTTTAGGAAAAATTGCAATTGCACCCGGTATCTCGTTCATGTTTGCAGCATCCAATATAATTATCCGATTTGGTTCAATGTTACTTATTTTTCCTAGAAAATGTTCGGGAACCCGCTCACAATAGAAGTTGGTCACCCAATTGGGTAAATTTCCTTTTTGTAGTTGAGTTAAAACATGTAATCCTACTGCATCATCGCCATTGTCCTCATTCCCTATTCCAAGAACAACTAATCTTTTTGCATTTTTGAGAAATTTATCTATAGTACGAATGAATTCATCTGTGAATTGGTTTTCTGATTCTGCGTTAGGCATCTAACATGAAGATAAGTAAGAGGTTCATAAATCTTCTTTTGATTATCTCATATAATTTATGCAACCTGTGTTTTGACCAAAAATAGCAATGTTTAAAATAGTCTGGGTTCTTCTTGCTATTACTAGAAGCTGAGTCGATAGCAACGGCTAGCCGGGGACCTAGGGCGTCCTTGTACCAGAAGCGCTCTATATGCTGGGGTGAATGCTGATGCTGAGGCTTCATTGAAGTTGATACGCCTTGTCTGGATAACGTCGAAGCGTCGACCCATAGGATTGTATATTCTGGAGGCGGTTTCAGAGGAAATCGTTAGAAAGGATAGGGTCAAAATGGGTCAGGCACGGAAGTGAGCAGCTCTAAGATCAATATGTGATGCTTATGGTAATCGGCGTGGAGTTTATGGGCATGAAACGGCTTCTGATGTGATGTCAAACTTCAGGTCGCTATGTTCGGCTCAGTTGTCTATCTCTCCTATTTTACATAATTTGATACTCTAAAAAATAAAAAAAGAAGTTGGAAATCCTACGTTTTAGTAGGTTTCACATAATAGTTCGAAATAGTTACTTGGATGACTGCAGCTAGGGCATGTATGAAGTGGTTCTTCCCCTTCATGAACGTAACCACATTTTCTGCAAACCCATTTCACTTTTTCTTTTTTCTTGAAAACTGTTTTTGCTTCTACTTGTTCTAGAAGCTTTATGTATCTCTCTTCATGATGAACTTCAGCTTTACCTATTGCTCGAAGACGATTTGCAATTTTTGAAAATCCTTCCTTTTCTGCAATATCAGCAAATTCTGGATACATAATGGTGTGTTCATAATTTTCACCTGCAATAGCAGCTTTGAGATTTGCAATTGTATTATCTAAAATCAAAGGTGCCTCGGCTTCAACCTTTATTTCTTCAGTATCAACCCTAAGTTTTTTCTTAAGTTGTTGAATCATCTGAAAGTTCCATTTAGCATGTTCTCTTTCATTATCAGCTGTAACTAGAAAGATATCTGCGATTTGTTCATAACCTTCTTTTTTGGCAACTTTAGAGTACATAGTATAACGGTTTCTTGCTTGACTTTCACCAATGAATGCTTTGGTGAGATTTTTTAGTGTTTCACTCATTTGTTTGACTCTCCTCTATCTATTTAGAAAACTGGTCTGGCTTCAGTAAAAAAATGAATTAAAAATTATTTTGGTCTTTGCGTAAATGGATGTGTTTTTCGTAAGAATTCAATCTGTTATTTGTTCAAATAACCAGCAACTCTTGCACAATTTACTTGTTGTCGCTTCACCACACGATTCGCAGCTCTTGAGTTCTTTATCAGATTTGTATTCTTGAATCATTCCAAGTAATTTATCTTGTCCTCTTACTATATTGAAAGATAACATTGGCTGTTTCTCTTGTGTTCTAAAAATAAACTCTCTCACCTCACCTCTATAAGCTTCTATAGCATATGGACAAGGAATTTCTTGATATTCTAATTCGTTCACTAGACAATACATCACTATCTCTGCTTGCGGAGTTGTACGAAAAGGTTTTGCTCTAGGAACAAGACTATCATGTATTTTTCTTGGGGTTGGATTTAATCTTGCTAACCTCTGAATGTCACCTCTAATTATATTAAGAAGTATGGTTTCAGCTTCATCCTCTAAATTATGAGCAGTAACTAACACATCCGCTCCCACTTCATTTGCAGCTTCATTTAGTACTTTTCTTCTCAGAATACCACAATAAGTACATGCTCCAAATTCTCTTTCCTTTCCTCTTTCCCCAAGTTTTCGTATAATCTCGTCTAAATCATAACCGAAGTCCTTTTTGAATGAGAAAATGTGGTGCTCAATCTCCAAACGTTTAACATGTTTTTCTGCATAGAAAAGCCCCTCATCTCTATAGTGTTCTATCCCTTCATCAATAGTGATTGCAACTATTTCACTCTCTGGAAAATCCTTTTCTATTCTGCTTAGTACATCAAGTAACGCGATACTATCCTTCCCGCCAGAAACGCCAATTGCTATTCTGTCTTTTCTTCCAAACATTTTATACTTTGTAATGGCTTTTTGAGTTCTCTTTCTAAATTGCTCATTTAGGTGCTTCACGCATAAAGCTATTTTGTCATAAGGTCGAACATAAACAGCTTCATTACCACAGAATACGCATTTCATCTATAATCACCTGAATTTAACCATTGAAAGAACTAGATTAAGAACTAATATTAAAAGACAGAATAATCTCACAATATTCAATATTCTTCTATGTTTTTGATCATTTTTGTCTTTCAATTTTAGATATTCCTGAATTATCTTATCACCATCTGTAATTACTAAAGGTAACATATTGATGAAAACAGCCATAACACTCAGATTCACAATATACAATATCTCAATGTCCCAGTAATATGGAAACTGTTTAGACAACCAGTTAGCTTTTGGAGGTAGATAATTATAGATACTAACTCCAAGATATATCTTAGTAGTACTATTGGTTTTTGAAATTGGATCTGTTATCGTAGGGATTAGAGATATATTCCTTCCATCTAGAAGTATCACATAAAATAAACTTGCTGAAAGACTGCCACTAATGAACAGATCAAAGTCATTAACGTTGAACATTTCACTATACTCTATTTGCATGCTTTCATTGATTTTTCCAATTTGTTGAATGACATCTCCGCTTATTATACCAGCATTTTCAGCTGGAAAATCTTCATACACATTAGTAATCAAAACACCATTTGGACTGCCATACCCAATGGAAATAATATATGGTGATAGGAAATACAATGCTAAGAAGAACAAAGCAAATATTGAATTAACTGCTGGACCATTCATTAGAACTCTTATTCTTTTTCTCTCTGAAGCTTCTTCCATGCTTTCTTTCATTAATTCAACAAAAGCACCAATAAAGACCAATAGAAGAATTATACCTGATGATCTTATCTTTATTCCCTCTCTCTTAGCCATTACTCCATGAGCAATTTCATGAGGAACTATCATAAAAATGAAAGGAATAATTAGAAGTAAAGCCATCTTAAAGTCAACTGTTATCCCTGGAATTATCAATTGAATTCCTAAACCTGCTGGGGAACCAAATAGAATAAGAAAAGGATTTGCTATGAAATATGCAAGGAATCCAACAGTGATAATTGCTGCCAAAATTTTACCACTATGATAAATTACTGACCAAAATTTCTTTCCCTTATCACCCAATTTTTCAAGCATTTTGTTGAAAAAATTGGTTTTGAACATTACCCCTAGAGGAAAGAAATGGATCCCGAATCTCTTCAGATCTAAGAAGTTCCCTATTGTTGATAATAATAGAAAACCCATAATTACTATTAGTATAATCTGAAGTTTTGTTAGCATATATGACCCTTCTGTGTTCCATTAAATTGAATTATTTATAAAACTGCTTTCTTCTTCAATTATCTGTTCAAACTAATTCCTTTTAATACTTATTTGTGATCTCTCTTCAAATGGGAAGAATCACTAAGTGGCACAGTAATAAAGTGGTTGGAAAACCCCCAAAAGGATGCAAACAATGTTCTTTAGGAGGAAAGTTAGTTCTTTTTATTACTGGAACCTGTGATTCAAATTGCTTCTATTGCCCTCTTACAAAAGAAAGAAGAGAGGATGTAATTTTTGCTAATGAACAACTAGTTAAAACAGTTCAAGAAGCTGTAGAAGAAGCTAAAATGATTTCAGCTCTTGGTATGGGTATAACAGGAGGAGAACCCACATTAACTCTTGATAGAACTACTTCTTTTCTTACAACATTCAAAGAGGAATTTGGAGAAAATTTCCATACTCATCTTTATACTTCACATTCATTATCTGTTAATCAGTTAAGACAACTTAAGAATGCAGGTTTAGATGAATTAAGGTTTCATCCACCTAGATTGAACTTATCAGATGAAATGAAAGAGTCCATTATAAATGCTAAATCTCTGGATTGGAATGTGGGGATGGAGATACCAGTAATTCCAGATCAAGAGGAAAAAATAGATCAGATTATTAATTTTGCTGTACAAAAGAATCTTGATTTCATTAATTTAAATGAATTTGAGATTACAGAAGCAAACATTGAGAATTTAGCTAAGAAAGGATATCGTACAAAAAGTGATATCAGTGCTGCTGTTGAGGGAAGTGAAAGTTTGGCATATGGATTACTAAAAAAACACAAAAAAGCACCTATAACAATTCATTACTGCTCCTCAAAATACAAAGATAATATTCAATTGAGAAACAGGTTGCTAAGAAGAGCTAAGAATTATGCCAAATCATTTGATGAAATAACAGATGAAGGACTTATTGTACGTGGAAGAATCATTGTAGAAACAATAACTAGCATCAAAGAGATATCTAACAGCTTAAGAGAAAATTATGATGTTGATATTGAATTAATAGAGATAGATGAATCCAATCTTACAATCTATACTCATTGGCAAATAGCACAAGAAATAGGTCCTATTTTATGTAAAGAAAATGAAAACAAAATTGATAGCATCCAAATAATTCACCAGTATCCTTATTCAGATGGTATAATTACATTTTTAGAGCCTATTTATGAAAAATCAATGATCTAGTCTGGAAGTGGAAAACGCAATAAAGCTGCTATTCCTCCTAGTTTGGCTAGTTGTTCTCCCGATTCATGTTGAATTGACATTAAAACTGTCTGCCCCCGCATTTCTGAGTTTTTTTCTACGAGTTCATCTATTGCTACTCTTTTTGTTAAATCATCTATCCTTAATTGATCATCACTTATTAGTAAAGTTTCAATTGCACCAATAGAGAGTGCTCTTTTAACATTTTCAAGCCCATAAGTTACTGTTCCAGTATCTTGACCTATTCGTTTGAATATTTCTTCTAATAGTCTAGTTTCATAAGCAACTCGCTGGTCTTTGGCAATTTTCTCTGGAAGTTTCTTTGAAAGAACTTCCTTTAATCCCACTCTACCTCCAGAACTAACATGAACCCTTCTAATTTTATCAATCAAAACCGAATCTCTAGTTCTAACAAATTCAAAGAAATTCTCAGGTGTGAAACCAGGTCCAGCTAGAATTATTACCTGAGGTGAATATTGTTTATCTAAATCTTGAAGAATCTGTAATGATTCAATAAAAAACTGCCCCATCTCACTTGAATGTTGTTTTGGGTCGCTAAATTTGCGAGAAACTGATGGCGTGTATTCATTAATAATCTTCAAAGAAAATTGTGTGACCATCGCAAAGCAAGCAGAATTATCTTCAATTGTTACAATAAGAATTTGTGCAAGCATTGAAGCTTTTTCAACATCTTCTAGAACTTTTCTTTCCATTGGCGTCCATTTGATTTTACTTATCCTTACTTTTTCCATGAGTGATAATGATATTGTGTGATAAGTTCCTAGTGATACTAGATTATCTGGACCAGCAATTATCTTTCCTTTAAATCGAAGATTATCACCAAAACCATGAAATGCAACCTCTTCAACCTCAACTTCTATGGTCATCTTAACTCGCTCACCAGAATCAGCTCTTCCTTCTTCCTCCTTTCTTTTAACTCTTCTAGAAGTTGATGCCCTGACTGTATCTCCCACTTTAAGTATTCTGTATATTGCATATAGATCATCTACACTATCTGGTATGAGTTCTACAATACCATGTTTGTAATCTTTCTTTAGTACCTTCATTTTCAAATCAGCTCGATGGGAAATAGTCAGATTATATTCACATTTTATTGTTATTTTTGACCTTTGTGTTCGGGTGAATTTATTAGAGTGAAAAAATCTATTCCTGAGGATTTAACATCTGATATTGAGATTCTGAAACTATCCCCTTTACTTCTCTTCAGGGAATCAGGTACGGATAGAAATAAAAAATCCATCCGTTTTCCAACAAATTTCACAGCCAAATATGGCTTTCCACCAATCCTTTTCGCAAATTCCATCAAACCATCTATTTGTTCTTGTTGTACATAAAAAACATCTTGACGACTTGTTTTTATCTCCAATGCAAGCATAAGCTCTTTCTCAGCTGATCCAGCTAAAACATCTGGACGAGGCATTTTACTAGTGCCTGAAGATGAAGGAGCACGCATAACTGCAAAACCATAATCCCAAAAACGATTCACAAGCACCCTCTCATAATCAGCTGCTCTTTTTTTACTCAAATGTGTCAATCCTTATTCTGATTAATTCTATCTTTATTGTTCTTGTAATCTTATAAAAATCTGCTTTCCAATAAGAGTCTGTTCAGAAAAATAGAAATATACATTATAAATTATCACTCAAGAAAGAAGTAGTTCGTTCAATTAACAAGTGCAATAACCAGAATCTAGCATATAGAATGAGTGATTTTAGTGAATGAAGAACAAGTGTATGAAAGACATATGAGAGAAGAAGATGTTCTGACTGTTCTTGAGATAGAAAGAAAGAGTTTTCCTTATCCTTTTGGTGAAGCTCTAATTTGGAATATCTACCACGGAGCTCCTGAATTGTGCTACATAATTGAATATAATAAGGAAATTATTGGGTTTTTGTTAGGCGGATATACTGCTATACCAAAACAAGCTCATATTTTATCCATAGCAATAAAACTTGATTATAGGGGTAGGGGTTTTGGCAGAAGAATATTAGTTCATTTCTTAGAAAGGACAAAAATATTAGGTTATTCAAGTATCAAACTAGAAGTGCAAATTGATAATGACAAAGCGATTAAATTGTATGAGGAGCTAGGTTTCAGAATTGAAACAAGAATAAGAAAATACTATCAAGATGAAGCTGATGCATTTTTAATGCTAAAAAATATAGACTAATGATTTTTTTATATTTCATTATTTTCATCAGTTATATTCATAACCTGCTTGTGTATGCTCTTAGCTGCTATTTTACCTGCTCCCATAGCAGCGATTACTGTAGCTGCACCTGTGGCTATGTCTCCACCAGCATAGACTTTGTCTTTACTTGTTTTTCCTGAATTTTTCTCTGTTACAATTGTTCCCCATCTTGATAATTCTAGATCAGGAGTTGTTCTTGGGATAATTGGATTTGGATCATTTCCAACAGCAATAATAACTATATCACATTCAATCAAAAATTCAGATCCAGGGATAGGTATGGGTTGTGCTCTACCAGTTTCATCCGGTTCTCCTAATTCATACTCCAAACATTCAACAGCTCTTACTTTCCCCAGCTCATCTCCAACAATTCTGACTGGGTTTGTCAAAAATCTAAATTCTATTTCTTCTTCATCTGCATGATGAATTTCTTCTTGTCTAGCTGGACATTCTTTTCTGCTTCGACGATAAACAATTATTGAATGTTCAGAACCTAGACGTTTTGCTGTTCTTGCTGAATCCATAGCAACATTTCCCGCACCAATTATCACTGCTGTTTTTGCTCGTTTAACTGGTGTCTTATACTCTGGAAATTTGTAAGCTTTCAAGAAATTAATTCGAGTAAGATATTCGTTGGCACTATAGACATTCACGAGATTGATACCAGGGATTCTTAGTAATCGAGGAGCACCAGCGCCTGATCCTACAAAAACTGCATCATATTCTTCCAGTAATTCATCAACAGTCTTGTTCATACCAACAATAAAATTGAGTTTGATTTCGACTCCAAGTTTTTGAAGAAAATCAATTTCATATTTAACAATATCCTTGGGAAGTCGGAATTCAGGAATACCATATATGAGCACTCCGCCTGGAGAATGTAATGCTTCGAAAACAGAAACCTTGTGACCTAATAAAGCGAGATCACCCGCACAAGTTAAACCAGCTGGTCCAGCTCCTACAATTGCTATTTTCTTACCAGTAGATGCTGGGATCTCTGGAACCTCTTCTCCTTCTTCTCGAGCATAGTCCGCTGCAAACCTTTCAAGATGACCAATAGCTACGGGTTGATGACGACGTCCCATGACACAGCGAGCTTCACATTGTAATTCTTGAGGACATACACGACCAGTAACAGCAGGAAGACTGTTTTTTGTTTTAATAAGAGCTGCTGCTTCAACGAATTTCCTTTCTTTGATTAAACCAATAAAATCTCTGATGGGGACTTCTACAGGACAACCTTTTACACATGGTTGATTCTTACACTGTAAGCATCTTGTTGCTTCAAAAACTGCTTCGGCTTCGTTATACCCATATGGTACTTCTTCAAAATTCTGTATCCTTTCTTCAGGTACTTGACAAGGCATAGGCAATTTCGTTCTGATTATCTGAGGTCTTCGTTTTTTTTCTGCTACCATCATCAAAACCTCATGATCCCTTTTCCCTTTGACATTCTTTGTGATGTTCTCTATAATGTTCCATAGCTTCCTTTTCTTCATCTTTGTAACTAGCTAATCTTGCCATGGTTTCTTCCCACTCTACTTGGTGTGCATCAAAATCTGGTCCATCCACACACGCAAATTTCGTTTCTCCACCAACAGTCAACCTGCAAGCTCCACACATTCCTGTTCCATCTAGCATGATTGTGTTTAAACTAGCTATTGTTTTGATGTTATATGGTTCTGTTACTTTAGCAACAAATTTCATCATTATAGGTGGTCCTACACAGAAAACAGTATCAATTTTTTGTCCTTGATCAATCATCTCTTGTAATTCATCTGTAACAAAACCATGTCTTCCTTCTGAACCATCATCTGTACAAATTCGTAGTTTGTCAGCAAATTCTTGAATAACTTCTACATTAAATAACAGTTCAGATTTTCTTGCACCAATTATAACTTCAGTGTGATTTCCAGCCTGTTTGTATGCTCTCGCAACTGGAGTTGCAATCGCTATTCCCAGCCCCCCTCCTATTACTATGGTGTTCCCAGCTTCTTCTACATGTGTCGGAACTCCCAGAGGACCTACACAATCAGATAAGCTGTCTCCAACATTATAATCTGCTAGTTCGTATGTACTTGCACCAACTTTCTGAAAAATAACAGTTAACCACCCTTCATCTTGATCCCAATCTGAGACAGTTAACGGTATCCTCTCACCTTTTTCATTTGATCTAAGAATAATAAATTGTCCAGCTTTGCAAACCTTAGCAATTTCTGGTGCTTCGATTTTGAACCAAACACTTTCAGGTGTTACATCCTTTTTGTCAACTATTGGAAACATATACTCGTCACTCACTGATATTGAGATGGAAACATTAAGCGCAAGCTGTTTTCTGAACGTTTTTCTTTTATTATTTGAATAATTCTCTTTATACATTTAAGAGTAATCTATTCCTTTCTGTTTTTATTCTAATTTTTCATGATTTCTCTCAGAAACTCTGTTGCATACGATCCTTTCATAATTTCAAAAGAAAGTCTAGCTTTAGTTTTTCCTGTGTTTAGATCATCATCTTCAATTTCTATAATTTCAATCTTCTCAGGTTTGAAACTTAATGCTCTTTGCGTACCTTTTCCACCTATTTTTTTAATAAATGGTTTCTGAAAATTTTTTAAATTAATACCTTCTTCTTCAAAAATCCTATCATATATTTCGTTAGCTTGACCGCTTAATTCAGTAGTTGCGCCAATAATAGGAACGAATATCTTTTCTTCATGTTTTATCTCTCCTGTTAATTGTTTATTCAAATTCATATCATAATTTTCAATTCGAATTTGTAAATATTTATTAAATAGAAATGACTGATAGGCATGAATAAACAGTTTCTGAAATTGTAAAGGTAAAGAGTTAAACGCTTGAAAATAATCATTTTTGCGTTTATCCAATTCTTTCAAAATCTTTCTTTCGATTCGTAAATGTGATGGTAGGATGTTTAAAGTTTCTTTGGGATTTTCATTCTCCCAAAATATTGTTCTAGCTTTTTTGATTTCCTCGCTTTCGGTTTCAAAGGCTTTTCCAATATAATTCTTTATTGCTCCTTTTACATCTTCTTGCAGTAATCTTTTCCCAACTATGTGTGTTATTGGTCTTTTATCTCCAAATCTTTGTTGGCCAAAGGAATTTAGTATTCCACCTTTAGATTCAATTTCCTTTTGGGTTTCTTTGATTCTCTTTGAAATTCTTTCCTTAGGATACTTAATCTCTCGAACAGTAATATCAAAATAATTTCCCCAAAGATTTCCTAATCTTATTTCTTTGAGCTTCATGCAAAGAGCTTTCGTTTGCATTGTGGGGAAACTCAAATTTTGAATTAGTTTCTTTTCAAATTTAGTTTTTGCTCCCCATACTGAAACCCGTTGTGCTGTAAGAGCTTTTTTATCCTTGGATCCTGCAATACTAAAATTGTTTCTTTGTATTTTCCACAATTTCGATATCCAATCCAATGCACTTGAAGTATCAATATCGTTCTTGATTAGAACAAAGTGCAAGAATAATCCTTTTTTTCCAGGTAGAATGAATGATTCAGATCTTGGATCGAGAATTTGGTGATAATTTATAATTTCACCAACTACAAAATCTTCAGCAACTTGTTTAATTCTGCCACCAATTCCTGTTGTCGTAGTAATATGTTGTGTAAGAAATCTGTCTGGGTCTAAAGAGCTCATTCTATAAACCCTTTTACAATAAAGGTAAATCCTTTGATACTTTATCAATTAATAGTTCCCTTGAAGGACCTATACCTATAACAGTTGCAGTTCCAGGAGGAAGTTGAGTAAGTCCAGCATCATTAATTATAGAAAAAGGTATTTCGTGTTTTCTTGCTTTCTCGGCAAGAAGCATCATTTCCTCCTCTGATGTTATTTTAACTGCGATTTTCTTTTGTCCTTCAGAAAGCCATTTTTCCGCCCAATCTGGGTAGAATTTCTTTGTTTTTATATAAGATGATACAGAACCATGAGCAACTTGAACAGCTGTTTTTCCTTTTGACATTTTCAGATCTGTTCGTATTGCTATAACTTGCTTGAATGCGAAACTCATACATTTCTGAATAGTGGAAATGTGTTTAAAATCCTACCTATTGCTATTAGTCTATCAAAAAACTGAGAAACAATTATCTATTCTGGATTTGGCTAATACTGGCTATTGTGGGAAGGTAAAAAAAACAAATTAAATATTACAAACATACTATCTGTATTCAATAAATGCTTCTGTGTCTAAAACTGAAGAAACTGTTTGAACAATCACTTCTTCAGGAATTGGTAATATATCTTTGTATTTCTTTTCAATTTCAATTTTGTATTCTTTATCACTGAAGGGTGGAATATACAAAGTTGTAACATTCAAAACAGGTATTGGGTGGAGAAGGCTTTCTACTAGTGTCTTGGGGTCCTTTGTCCTTTCTAAGAATCGCATATCTTTGTTTGTGTGTTTTTTGATTTTATCTATAACATCTGGCATAGACAAAATAGGTACATCTTGTTTTTTTGTAACTATTATGATAACATCTTCCAGTTCAAATGATGAGTAAAACGAGATATTTTTCAAATCTTTGTTGGATTTTGATACATCAATTAGTATTTTTGATAATTCAATATCTATATCTGAGATTTTGCCTTCTCTGTGAAGTTGTTTGCATTTTCGACATAATGTATTTGTTTGTGCATCGATTACGCAAATGGGTAGTTTCAACTATTAGGCACCATATTTTAACTTTAAATTACTCTACTGTGGGGGTGTTTTAAGAATTGTGAATGCTGTCCAGAAGAAAACTTGACTCTAGAAGTTATAGTTATACTAGACAAAAAAGAGCTCTCTAACTTTAAAAATTCTAATCTAAAAACAAAATGATAATCTAAATTAATCCTCTTTCCATCAGAATCTTAAATTCATCTAACGTTAGTTTAGCTCCATCTTTATACCTTACTACTATTTCTTCAGCTCTGACGTCTAGTTGTCTGTCTCGGACTTTCTTTGCTGCCATCTTTTTAGCTTTTCTTACAGCTTGAAGTTCTTGCCCAAACTCACTTGAGAGTTTTTTCACTTCCTGAGTAAGTCCATCTAATTCTTTACGGATGTTATTTATTGAGGAACTTAAAGCAATTATCTCAGCATGTGCCCCATCGGCTTCTTCTTTGATTTTCTTTGCTTCTTTTGTAGCATGCAACATTTTTTCTTGATGAATTTGTGATTCTTGTGCTAGAGTTGTAACACTTGTATGATAGATTTTAATTTCAGTTTGCATGGTGCGGAGCTTGTTCTGAATATCTCTGAACTCGCTTCTTAAATCCTTGAATTGCTCTATTCTTTCGAATTCGGAGCTTAGTTCTTCAAGTTGTTGAAGGGTTGTTTTTTCCATCTCTTTTGTAAGGAATGGAGTTGTTTCTAATTGTCTTTCAAGCCTTCTAATTTTATCTCCGACTCTCCTATTTTTTGGGACACTCACATTCTTCATTTGTGAACCTAATTCAACAAGTCGTTTTCCTATTTTATCAGCATCTTCTCTAAGAATGTCTCGCATTTGTTTTCGAACTTGTACTTCCTCATTGATTTGATCACGTTTTTCTCGAGAAGTTTTTGCTTCATCAAAAAGCGCTTTAGATTCTTGGTTCTTTTTATCTCTACTACTTCTTAATTCATTGCGTTTATTATTAAGCTCATGAAGTCTTTCAATTTGCTCTCTTCTTCTATGTCTTAGTGAATTAAGATGTTCTTTTTTCTCATCCAAGTTCATTTTTTCGCTTTCCGTACTCATAGGTTTATCACGTTGTAAGAGAGTTCCAATTCATTATATACGATTTATAAATAACAGTCAAATAATGTAGAAAATAAAATACATTTAAATCTTATGATTCAATGTTAGTCTTGATTTTTCAGAGGAAATTCAAGAGAATACATTTAAGATGCAAACTCATTGCGAATTTTCAAAATTCTGAAAACCTTTATTGTTAAAAACAGCTGTTATTTGAATTACTTCTTGTTAGAACGTTTCATGCGAAGTTGTTTAGATCTGCATTTACGACATTTCTTAGCTGATGCAGGATTGGTCGCATAGCATTTTCGACAAACTTTCTTATTCATTACGTGTTCTCTGGCTATGGCTCTATATTCTGGGTTTGTTACTGGCACGCCGGGTCACCTTAATAATTCTGTTCTTTGCATCATTCAAGTTATTAAAAGCATTTCTATTAAGTTCACATGGGGACAATAATAATGTGGTTTTTTTGTTTTTTCTGAGCTATTACTAAGTGAATCTATAGCGTAATTTTTCCTTAGCTAAATCAAGTAAATTCTCAAGTTTTTCCCATTGAATTTCATTTTTATTTTTAGTTATTTGCTCTATCTCGGATTTATATTCTCTGAGATCTTCCATATCTGCTATAGCTACTCGAATTTCTTCTTTGTACTCATCTATTTTGTGAGGTATGCTTTCAATGGGAATCTCCAGAGATGTGAGAGTTGTGTCTTCTTTCTCTTTTGCTAACATTAATCCTGTTATATCTGTATCAAGTTTTTGTATTCGACTGTTTAACGAGTGAATTCTTTGTTTAATCATTACCATCATTTCTTTGGCTCTTACGATTAAAGGGTTGTCTTCTTCTTTACGCTTCCTTAAAATGAAGTATAATACGAGTGCAAGTACAAAAATCGAAACTACTCCAATTATGATGTAGTACCAATTATCCATATTGATCCCTAAATAGAACAGCGATTTTAGTTATTTAAAGGTAAGTAAAATATATAATCATAAGTGCAATAGACAATTAAAATGGATAGGGGTTGTTACAATTGTCTGTAGGATTAGAACTTTGTGTAATATGGGAACTTTTTTAATATTAGAAGTTTTACTTTCATTGAACTGTGAAAGATTAGTTCAACATGTCAGACTAACAGGTAAAAACAGAAAAACCTGAGGTATTGATATGATATTAAGATTACAAGAAATTGAAAATAAAGTCTGATGGATATCACACTTACAATCTCCTATCACGATCATCAATTGATCATTATCACATTAATATTACACACAGAAGGTGTGTATTGAATGCAAAATACAATAACAGCGTATAAATGAGGAAGACATTATTTGGGGTAGGGGACCAAGCATATATCCATCTTTTCTTGTAACCAAATGCAACTATGACACATAGGCACATTAAAGGTGAAATAAATGGGCGTAAAAACAGATGCTTCAACCATTAAATATGAAATAAGAGCATCTTTTGAAATTGACGGAGTTGTAGAAAAACCAGATATCATCGGAGGAATATATGGTCAAACTGATGGCCTTCTTAGTGAAAATCTGGATATAAGAGAACTCCAAAAAACTGGTAGAATTGGAAGAATTAGTGTTGAACTTGCTAGTAGAGGGGGAAAAACCAAAGGAAAAATTGTAATACCTTCAAGTCTTTCAAGAATGGAAACTGCAATTCTTGCAGCAACTTTAGAAACTGTTGATCGTGTTGGTCCTTGCAGCTGTCACATAAAATTAGAAGAAATTTTAGATGTAAGAATAAACAAACGACAATCTATTGTCGATCGAGCATCCGAAATCATTAGACAATGGGATCAAAATGTTAGTCCATTCTCTTCTTCGATTGCTTTGGAAGTTGAAAAATCCTCAAAAACAAACCAAATATTAAGAATTGGTGATGAAGGTTATTCTGCAGGACCAGGATTTGAAAAACAGAAAAAAGTAATACTTGTCGAGGGAAGAGCAGATGTTGTCAATTTGATGAAATATGGTGTTGATAACACTGTGGCAGTCAATGGTACAAGTGTTGCACCAAAACTACTGAATCTTCTAAAGAAAAAAACTGTTACTGCTTTTCTGGATGGTGATAGGGGAGGAGATCTAATCCTTAAAGAGCTATTACAAGTAGCTAAAATTAACTCTGTTGCACGAGCACCAAAGGGTAAAGAAGTAGAGGATCTAAGTAAAGCTGAGATAAACAACGCTCTCAAGAAAGCATTACCAATAGACAATGCAATCTTTCTTACAGGTGAAGATGAAGGAAAAACAGTCAAAGAATTTCAAGATAAAGATAAAGTGAAGGATAAGAAAACCAAAAAAACTTCTAAAATAAAACCCGAACCTGAAGCTAAACCAAGAGCTACAAAAAAACCTTCAACTGTTAAGGAACCTGTAGTTAGAAAACCTAAAGCTGAACCATCTAGAGTTGAAAGAAAACCTCCTACTAAACCTAAAACTTCGGGACCTAGAACTTCAGGACCTAGAACTTCAGGACCTAGAACTTCAGGACCTAGAACTTCAGGACCTAGAACTTCAGGACCTAGAACTTCAGGACCTAGAACTTCAGGACCTAGAACTTCAAGACCTTCAACAGAAAGACGAT
>Ga0255055_10000214_pt1 | contig 44500 bp, 40 predicted proteins | sample JV7_2_27_MG_FD_188633 | JGI IMG/M metagenome (GOLD analysis project Ga0255055, IMG submission 188633) | Seawater microbial communities from Jervis Inlet, British Columbia, Canada - JV7_2_27 | ecosystem: Environmental > Aquatic > Marine > Inlet | place: Canada: British Columbia | collected... | reverse complement strand
CCCCGGGCCATCGTATTCTTTAGAAGTCATCGGGTTGCCGGGCCAATATATTACGCCGCAGGTCACCGATTTAGCAATAGATGAGAAATACGACTGCAAGCGTGTGACCGCACCATCAAATCTGGCGGATGCGCTTATCGCAAAATTTGAACAGCTCTCGCTGGCATTGGCGGATGCCTTAGACCTGAAAGGCATAATGGATGTGGAAGTCATTTTGCATGAAAACGACCTAAAGGTGATTGAAATTGATGCGCGCTTGCCCAGCCAAACACCGACAACTGTGTACTGGTCGACGGGTTTGAATATGGTCCAGATATTTGGAGACCTTTTTTTAAACCGGAGCAATAGCATTCAACCGAATTCGAATCATGAATATGGCGTGATTTATGAACATGTCAGCGTTGCATCAAATATTCTTGAGATTGCCGGCGAACACATCATGTCAGGGACGGATGCCCTTCACGTTTACCCGGATTTTTTCGGTGCGGACGAGGCCATTACGAATTATGCGACGGGTCGGAATGATTGGGTCGCCACATTGATTATTGTTGAAAAAAATAGAGAAGCCGCATGGGACAAACGCAATAGAATCATTGCGGATATAAGAAAAAAATTTAAGCTGGAGGGTTATCGGGATTCAGCCCCGCAAGATAAGATTTAGGAGGCCGCGTGTGACCCGACTGATAACCGCCGACATCATTAATATCGCAGCCAATTTGAAAAATTATGATATAGAATTGGTTGCCAGGACGGGTTATTCCCTGAGCGGTATTGCCTGTTGCGCCAGCGGAATCGATGAAGCCCAGATCAAAAATTTATTGCCCGAAATTCGCGTCGGAGTCATCCCGATCTCCAGCGGCAAAGGTATCATCGGCGGTTTCGGCGATGCCGTTTTGAGCATTCTTTTACACATGGGATGTAACGCCCTTATTACCCGGACGACGGATGTGGCTGGAATTGCCGAATCGTTTGAGGAAAAAGCAGACATTATAATGCTGGCCAATGATGAGCGCTTTGTGGCACTAGATATTCGAAGCCGCTCAATAGCTGACAATGCGGTTTGCACCGGCCAGGCCTATGCAACCGGATTGAGCTTAATGGCAGGCGGTCTGAAGGGGCGGGAGGTGCTGGTCATCGGCTGTGGTCCGGTTGGCCGCAGCGCAACGGAATCCTTGATTCGCATGGGTGCCAGGGTTTCGGTTTACGATATTCATATTGAGCCATCAAATGAATTGCTAAAAACCATCGGTCACACAGTTGATACGAAAATTCAGGTTGTCAAAACATTGGACCCTGCCTTGCAGCGTCACCAATTTTTCATCGATGCCTCACCTGCCCGAGACATTATCCATGCGCATCATATTAGGCCGGATACATACGTAAGCGCCCCCGGGATTCCGTGCGGATTGGACGCCGAGGCGCAAGATAGATTATCCAGCCGATTTTTGCAGGATCCGCTTCAATTAGGTGTCGCTACAATGCTAGTCAGTGCGGCAAAATACCATTTCGCCGAGCGACAGGAATAAAGTGAGGTCACTGACCTGAAATCCCGTTCAATCATTTTTTAGATTAGACGCAGTATGCCATCGAATAAAAAAGTAAAAAAAGCCGCAAAGCGCTACTACCGTAAGCGTGTAGCGCTATTTCGGCTCATTGATAAGATAAAATTATGGCCATCGCGCAGCGGCATGTTGCATGGCATCCGGACCATTCAAAAGATAGGGGACCAGGCCCAGATTACGACCCACTGTAACAAGACATTTCTGGCAAACGATTCCCGCAACAGCCGGGCTGCCCGCTGGTTGAGAAATAAATGGTTTAAGGATATCTGCCCGGTTTGCCGGATCCCCGATTGGAAGCTGGAAAAATATTCATCAACCCAGTTTAAGCGCCATTACGGCTCGGCCCTGCTGTCGGAGGACGAGTTGGATAAAAAAAACGGCGATTAAATGGTCACAGTATCAGCAAGATATGAAAGTGCAAGATACTTGTTTTTTTGTTGATATCTGCAATTGAGGCTCACCTATGATTAGTCGAAGTAATCTGCAATTTTGAGGCTTTTAAATATTTGGAATTACCAGAAGATACATGTAATAAATTGCGGTTGTCTCTTCATAGCCGTAATCTCTAACCGGCACGATATATGAATTTCGACACGAAATCTAAAATATACATTTCTTCATTGACCCTAAGGCTACGGTGATAAACAACTTCAAGGGATTTTTGTGGGCAGTAGCACAATTTTTTGCCCCTTAGCCGTGTTTGCTTATCAGGCAGATTCCCACGATTACCTTTGCAGGGTTAACAAAGAAAAAAACTTGCAGCCTTTTGATACAAAAACCTAACCAAAACTTTCAAATATCAAATATTTTTTCGTTCTATTTGAAATTCATGAAAAATATTAAAAGTTAGACTTTCATCTTCGTATGCCTTTATCTCTATTTCGATATTGAATGCGGACACCGTCGAGTGCATCCTTCCAAAGACTTCTGTTCTAACATCCCAGTCTTTTCTCCTGCGAATAAGAGACCAATGAGATTGCATTTCTGCGCTGAGAGGGTCTGAGGTGTCAATAAAATAAGTTTCCTGCATGATTTCGCGCCGCTGTATGCCGGTCCGGAGAAGTTTTTCTATACCCGTATCGTTCTCGACGCGGATCCAGTGTCGACCTTGTCCATCTTCCTTGCCAATTGTTCGGGTGACGGATGAAGGTTCCAGGATTTCACGCGGTTCCGGCGGCCATGTTTCAGGCTGGTCAAACGCATTGGATTTCTCGTACTGCCGGGGATTTTTTAACGTCGGCATGATCAATGCACTTCGATCCGGATAGATCTTAACCGTTGCAGATTTGGCGGATGGCCACACAAGTGGCCAGTAGGTTGTAGACAGGCTTAGTCGAATCTTATGACCCGGAACGAATGTGTGGGCGATATCATTAAGCCGCAGCCGCGCTTCATAGCGTCGTCCAGGCGTTAGTGGAACGGAACGCTCATGGTCCTGAGAATGGGAAAGGTTCAGTAGACCATAACTGACGCGGGCGGACACACCATTACTATCAACTTCACAAAGACGGGCGCATAAGAACGCTCTTGGTTGATCGCACGTGAATTCAAACTTGATCTCAGGGGCGCCGCAAATGGTTGTCTTTTCCGTGAGGTTCGCGGAATCGAAAACCACGGATTGGGAGTCGTCAATTTGTTGGTCTCCGGGCATGTCCTCCGTATGTCCCGTGGGACACCAGATTCCGCTCATGGCGCCGACCGTATTGGGGGTGCAGATGGTGATCGGGTCTCCATCAAAGAAAGTGTCCTCTTTTTCCAAAAGCTTGCCCTCGGTCAGAAAGAATTCTCTCTGTTCCGTGAAGCCGGCAGGGTCTCGGTCAAGGGTTATCCAGTAACCATGCGCCGCATTACAGTCGAGGAGAGGAGGCGCGCCTTCCTGTATCCAAAATACATACTCCTTGTCGCAACCCTGATGGCCGTCTGGATATTTGAGCCAACGGTCCCACCACTGCAATAAATCCTGCAAAAAACCGATCCTCGGCCCCGGGGACGCAATATGCGGATACTGATGGGCCCAGGGACCAACAATACCGCGGCAAGGCACTGATGCGCCGGCGAGTAGTCTCAATACGCTATTCGAATAGGGATCGACCCATCCGCTGAGCGCATATATCGGTATCTGAATATCCTCATAGTTTTCGCAAACGGACCCGCGTTTCCAATATTCGTCACGGTGAGAGTGTTCCAACCAGGTCGCAATAAACGGTTTGTGGTTGCTCAATCGTTCACGCCATATCGAGCGCCAATTTGTGCCCGAAACCAAGGGATCCGGAGAACGACTGTTGAACGCAGTCATGGCCATGGACCAACCGAAATTTTGAGTCAGCAAACAGCCACCCATATAGTGAACGTCATCTGCATAGCGATCGTCGGAAAAGGCGACGCAAGCGATAGCTTTTAACTCTCGTGGCCGCAAAGCGGCGATCTGAAGCGAATTGAAGCCTCCCCACGAGATCCCCATCATGGCGACGTTTCCCGAGCACCACGCCTGTCGGGCGATCCAACGAAGCACCTCAAGGCCGTCCGCCAATTCATCGACTGAATATTCGTCGACCATCACCCCATCTGATTCCCCTGTGCCATGAATATCGACCCGAACCGACGCATATCCGTTCGCTGCAAACCATGGATGATTGTAGCTATCTATAAACGAAGAGCCGTCATGAAATCGATAAGGATGGTATTCGAGGATCGCTGGAACCGGGCTTTCATGCGCCGTTTTCGGTAGCCAGAGGCGAGCTGCCAACCTTCGTCCATCCTTTAACGGAATAAACTGAAAAGGAATGAACTGACAATTGGATTGTTCTATCTTTATCGGCTTTGGGAGATGTGAAGGCATAACAGTATTGGAAAACGGGAATGAATATTAACAAAACTCCGTTGAAAATACAGATTTCAAATGGATATCGCAAGGTTTTTTAGAGGATGATAATTATGTAATCGATACAGGTATATTGGTTTGAAAATTCGTGCTTCAATTGTAGCTGATGTTTTTTGCATATTACACAATTACAAATACACACTTTTGGGGTCATTATTTTGTTTATAATGCCTGAAGCTGGAAATTGCAGTAACCAAAAATTTGTTGGGTGTGCTGATGTAAGGTACAAATTATTGTGATGATGGGTTCATAGCCGAAATATAAAATCGAACAGATTTTTATATTGCATCTTGTATTATTAGTTAGCTCTTAAAAAGACCAAATAGTTTTTCCTAGTAAAAATTTCTGGTTAACATGGAGATATAACACTAATTTACTTCAGTTTTTCAACAGCCTACCAAACCTCATTGGTGCCGTTTATAGGTCTTTGTGGTACCCCATGCGAGAGGAAATGTCAGCGACACCTCGCTTTAGGATATCTACTATTTCTGGCAATTTATCATCAGTAAATCGAACAGTGGGCGCAGTGATGCTCATGCCTGCGATCACCTTGCCTGTATGGTCGAATATGGGGGCGGCAATGCATCGAAGTCCCAGAGCGTATTCTTCGTTATCTTCGCTATAGCCTTGGGCTCTGGTTTTCTCCAAATGCTTTATCAGTTCTTTAATTCCTGATATAGAATTAGGAGTTTGCGGCTCAAACTTGTGGTCGGCAAAAAGCTCGTAGATTTCTTCGTTTCTCATTTGGGATAGAACTGCTTTGCCGGAAGCAGAGAGGTAGCTAAGATATCTGCCCCCTAAGGGGGTATCTTCTTTCAATGCAAAATGAATACTATCTACCTTATCCAATAGGATCATATATATGCCATCGGGCACTGAAAAATTTACTGTCTCTTTAGTGTGGAAAGACATATCTTCCATGATCGGTCTCGCGGTACTTAATACACTTTTCTTACGGATTACCACACAGCCTAACTCAAATATTTTGGTGGTGGCTGTATAGCGACGACTACGCGGAACCTGATCGACATAGCCAAGACTTTGCATATTAAGTAGCATTCGATGAACTGTGGTTTTGGGAAGCTCAGTGGCTTTAGCCAATTCATTAAGCTCCCACTCATCGCGCATTACCAGGGTTTCCAGAATATTGAATACTTTTATTATTGAATTTATCTGAAAATATTTTTCTTTTTTCATGCGTCCGAAATCCTATAATTTCATTGCCAAATAAATGATTAAAGCGAAATTTATCAATACGATTTCTTATTAAAATTTCGCGAATATGTTAGCCGTGCATCGGTCTAAACAGGATCATTACATCATTCAGGCCAGATATCACCCATGGTGTAACCCTCTGGGAACGGATCCGTTGGGTGGAGAACATAGGTGCTAAAACTGGTTATCCAGGACTGCCCGCTTATGGTGGGGATGACAGCCTTGTAGCTTCCAACCTGAATTTCATCTATCAGCCTTCCTGTATAAACCGTTCCTAAGGTACCCTTGTGACGGAAATCTTGGTTAAGCTTCAACTCTCCTTTAGCGTAGAGGGCCGCCATCTTAGCGCAGGTGCCAGTGCCGCAGGGACAGCGATCCAGAGAACCGGTCCACGTGTTGGGATTGTTTAGATCAATATCTCCGGTTGCCACTAGCACCGAATTCACCATATCAGCATCTGAATCATGGCATGGGGCAGAAAGCTGGGCAATGGAGATGCCATCGAATGCTTTATTCGTTGGATGCCTAACCGGCACCTGCTCGCGTGCTGCTGCCAAAATTAAGGCCAAGTGCTTAGCTATCTCCCCCCCATTTTTAGGGATTAGCTCCAGACCAAATTGATTGGCATCGGTAATGACATAAAACATACCGCCCCAAGAAACATCCACCTTTACCTTGCCCAGCTCAGGAACATCAATTATTTTATCTAAAAGCACGGCAAAAGCAGGCACATTTTTGAAGGTAATTTCTGTTGCTTTTCCACTCTTACATTTGGCGGTAATAGCAATCAAGCCAGCCGGAGCCTCCAAAACAAATTCCGTTAATGGCTCAACCATAGGTATCATACCAGTTTCTAGAAGTACAGTAGCAACAGAGATGACATTTCCTCCACTCATGGCGGGATATTCGATCTGCTCCATGACAATAAAACCGGCATCGGCGTCAGAATTACAGGGTGGTACAATAATGTTGCAGCAGACGGGAGGATATCCGCGAGGCTCACGTAACATCAAAAGACGCAAAGCATCATCGTTTTTTTTTAGCCACTGCATTTTTTCAAATACGCTGTCACCGGGAATATGCCCCACTCCACCTGTAATCACCCGCATGGGCTCGCCTGAATGGGTATCAACAGCCTGTACCATTCTTTTGAACATAGCTTATCCTTTCGCCTTTTCCGAAAAATACCTGTGCCATACCTGCCTGGCTTTAGCTGCCACTTCAGTTCTACCTTTATCTACCCACTCTTCATAAGTATCCCTTGTGCTTAAAGCAGAAACCATAAGCTCTCTTCTGAAGTTGCCAAAGGTATGCTCATGGATGAAGAAGGTTAAGTCATAAGCACAGGCATCAATAACCTCATAAGCCAATTTGTATTCGTTTATGGTTTCGCCTCTTTTGATGCGCTGACACATAAAGGAAAGCTCTTCATCAATAATAAATTTTTCAAAAGAAACTGAATTGAGGTAGAATTTCGACCAGAACATCTTTTAATTGCGACGCGATCACCGGCCGCAAACTAGCGACCCATCAACTCTTTTCCTTTTTCTACAGCGCTGGCTGCGTTTGAAGCATAGCCGTCTGCACCAATTTCTTCGGCAAATGACGCTGTTATCGGTGCGCCGCCCACCAATATTTTGACCTGATCTCTGATTCCCGCTTCTTTGATAGCATTGATGGTTTCACCCATCTTCGGCATGGTGGTGGTTAACAGTGCGGACAACCCGATAAGTTTGGCTTTGTTTTCCTTGATCGCATCGACGAACACCTGTGGTTCTTTATCGATACCCAGGTCCACGACTTCAAACCCGGCACCCTCGAACATCATGCCCACCAGATTTTTACCGATATCATGTAGATCTCCCTTGACGGTGCCGATCACAAGCGTTCCAATGGGTTCTACGCCGGTCTCTACCAACAACGGCCGCAAGATTTCCATGGCACCGTGCATGCACTTTGCACACCGTAATACTTCGGGGATGAACATTTCTTCAGCCTTGAAGCGTTGCCCCACAACATCCATGCCCGCTAATAGTCCCTGATCCAATATATCCGACGGTGCTGCCCCCCCATCCAGCGCTTCCTTGGTCAGGTTTACCACCTCGTCAATGTTGCCGACGATCAAAGACTCAGCCATTTTTCCAAGCAGTTCACTCATAGTCTATACCTCCATTGGTCTCACCGATCCAGAAGCGATCTCAAAAATTTATTGCACTTGGACTTGATCACCCATTTTTGAGCAATCTTGCTTAAAAACTACTTTAACTGATACTAACTACCATCGTTTTTTTTGCTTAAATATTAGTAAACAATCATGTCGCAGATGAGGGAAGCGTTAGCCAGTCTGAATTCAAGGTAACTCCCTTTGCTTCGAGCATCTCAATCATTTCTTTCTTAAGATCTGGTGATATTTCAGGTGTTTTGTATTCGGCTATCCGTCGAGTAATTTCATTTCTAAGTTTGTTTTTCAGAAAGTTCTCATCATGTTTTGATTCGAGCTGTGATCGGCGGGATAAGGTTGGAGTCCAGGTTACATTGCGACAGTGTTCAAATGTATGCGGGGATGTCAGATATTCGCCACCAATGCCAACATTGGCAATATCATCATAGGCCAGGTGGGATTCACTCAACTCAACACCTTGCCGGAAACGGTTGATACTATGAATAGTTTCAATGTCATAAATGAATTTTTCTAGTGAGACTGCCGCATAACCAGCAAGAATTCCGGCGCTGTGAATAACTAGGTTGGTCTTTGACTGGCAGGTCGTCAGCATGGCCATCATGCTTTCACTGCCGCATTGGGCATCCACGGCGTGGGCATCGGTATCACAACCACCGGAACGATAAGGCAGTCCGTAAGCTCGAGCCAGTTCAGCACCAATTTTTATGCATTGCGATCGTTCTGGCCCACCGATGGATATGCCGCCTGTTCGCATGTCGGCAGCGGTTGCCTGGCATCCATAGATTACGGGGGTCCCTGGATTGACCAGTTGAGCAAGTGCGATTACAGCCAACGCTTCGGCATTGGACAAGGCCAGTGTACCAGATAGTGTAATCGGCCCTGTGGTGCCGGCCATAACCGCTGGAGAAATTGCTACGGGTTGTTTCCTATCAACATAATGAAACAATGTATCGATGGTCTCACGGCCAATCTGTAGCGGACTTAGAGAATTGATAATAGTGAAGGTACGTGGTTTCTCTGAAAGAGCCTTGCTGCCTCCGAAAAGCAATTCCAATAGGGAAAAATGCAATTGTGTCGATGCATCATCTCCATTAGCGGAGAACAAGCATTTGTCTGAGTTGAATATTGACAAAAGAGTAAGAATTGGCAATGCGTTTTCCGATGGCAATTCGGAAGGCTGGACTAAAATCCCCCCATTTATGTTAAACAGATCACACTGTTGGACAATTCGAACCAATGCTAAATAGTCCCTTACCGAAGATTCACGGTAATGACCATCTGGATCGATGGTAAAGGACGATCCATAACAGGGCGCAAATTCAATGTGATCACCACCGATAATCACATCGTGTTTTGGGTTACGGGCATAAAGAGTAAATTCTGCTGGTGCCTTGGCAACGGCTGACATAAGCCGCTCAGAATCAAACTTGACAATGTCTTTATCTACCTCAAACCCATGCCCATGAAAGACTTCTAAAGCTTTCTCGTGGTAAAAGCGCATGCCAACTTTCGAAAGCACCCTGATCGAGGTTTCGTGTAGCGGCATTAGACTATCTGGTATCTTCATCGTTTGCCCTATACAATTCGCTATAATGCTTTATTTGAATTTAAATTCAATTTTCAAATTTTGGTAAGATTTGGCATAATCAGCACCCCGGTCAACTCGGCACAGGTATCATATTTTTTGGCTGAATCCATAAGCTGAGTAAATGCAGCCTTAATCTCATCGGGGCTGTTTAGTTTCACCTTAACGCCACCGATATCGCTATATTAAATTTTTGCGCCATTAAACAAATATTGTAATGTCTTATTTTTTATTTTTCTGATGCGAGTGTTATAAAGGTGCGCAAAACCGCCCGGGTAGTAAATCATGACCATGATCAATACAATCGCATATATGACAAGATTCAATCCTGGATATTCGGACAGAGTCGACCTTATGATTTCCATAAGAAGTATGAAGGGAAAAGCCACCACAGCGCCACCCCAAAGGCTGCCACGGCCACCAATATATGCTACAGCAAGGATTTCGACGACTTTATTGGTGTGCATCACTTCAGGCGTTAAAATGCCATAAAAATGGGCGTAAAACCCACCAAACACCCCTGCAAAAAAACAGGATAAAGTAAAGTTGAACACTCTGTTGAACACAGGATTGATGCCCGATGCCCTAGCCGCATCCATGTTCTGCCCAATAGCCCTGAACGCTATACCGAATTTGGATCGTACCGTCCATTTGCATATTAAATAGGTGATGAGAAGCATCAGGATAATCAAAAAATAAAAAGGCACATTTGAGTCGCCTTCAAACAACCGGGGTACTCTAAGCCCCAAAGGCCCTCTGGTCAATCCAACCCATTTCGTTGCGATGCCCATCAACGAAAGACCAAAAAACCATGATAGACAGGCAGCAAAAATCCCCCTCAATCGCAGGGAAATAATACCGATGATGAACCCAATGATGGCTGAATTCAACCCGCCGATGAACATGCCGATCCATGGGGAAAGTCCAAAATTAACGGCCAGTAGCGCGGCAGTATATCCCCCATACCCCGCGACAGCGGCATATCCAAAGTTGACAATATTGATAAATCCGGCACTCAAGTCAAACCCGATGGCCAAGCACGAGAGTAACCCACAATATATCAACCAGCGAAGTATATATTCCTGATTGAATGGCGGAATAAAAGGCAAAATCAGCAGAACAACCAATCCCAACAAACCAATCGGAGTCATGCATAGTTTATCAAGTACCAAATCTAATGGATTTATATTACTGCTTCTTATTCTTATATCCATTGTAGTTTCTTTCATCATATCTCCTATCGATCTAATGCACTGCGCACGGAAGAGCCAAATATACCACTGGGCTTAAATATCAAAATCAGCATAATCAGTGCTGACGGAATCACTAGATCCCACCCGGAACCAATATATTCAACTGTGATAATTTTTAACAGAGCCACCATAAAGGCCCCGGCGACAGCACCCAGAATATTTCCCAGACCTGACAAAATGACTACAAACCAAGCCATATACAAAGGTTCCAGGCCAACGGACGGATAGGACGGCCACATGAATAAAAGACTGCCTCCGGCAACTGCCGAAAGCGCACAACTCAGGGAAATGGTCAGCAATACGATTTTACCAATATCAATACCCATCATCTCAGCACCGGTGATGTCCTGAGAAACTGCCCTGATGGAACGCCCGGTCCGGGTATAAGACATGAAAAGCCAAAAAAGCAGCGTAATCACAGTAGCAATGATAATTAGCATGACCCGATCCCTGGAAATATATGCTTCAAAGATATTTACAGGCGTTCCTTCCCAGTACCTGACGATGCCTTTATAATCTGACCCGAATAAAAGCTGGTGGGAGTTCTGCAATAAGACCCCCAAACCAACCGTTAATAAAAATGTGTTCATTACCCAGTTTTCAGTCCCCCGCTTCCGAAGGGGCCCAAATACCAGTTTTTCTGCTAAAATGCCGCTGATAGCCCCTGCCACCATAGCGGCTAACATTGCGAACAAGGGCCCAATGGAACTCAAAAATGAACCGGGGTGAGTGGCAATATACTCACTGATGGGCGTAAACACATAATAGGCAGCCAACGAACCGATCATAAAAAATTCACCATGGGCAAACATGGCAATATTCAATACACCCAAAATTAGGGTAAGCCCCGTTGACACCAGCGCTAGCACTCCCCCCATAACAATGGTGTTCACCAGCAAATAGGGGCCGCTGTGAATCGAGGCAATAATAGCAACGGCGATGGCGAGCAAAATGGATATCCCAGCAGCCGATTTCGTCCAAATGATAAAACCCGAAAAGAGATTTCTATCCATGACTTCTTTTCTCCAAGCTAGTTTTAAGTTTTAAACGCCAAGGAACGCTTTTTTGACATGCGGATCGTTTGAAAGATCCTTACTGTCGCCCTCAATCCCTATTTTCCCATTTTCAAGGACATACCCTCTATCTGTCATAGATAAAGTTTTCTCTACATTCTGTTCCACCAACATGATAGTGGTACCTTTTTTTCTCAACACTTCAAGGGAGTCAAACACATTGGCGGTCAACTGGGGAGCGAGTCCAAATGAAGGTTCGTCTACTAAAAGGAGCTTGGGGTCAGGCATCATGGCCCGCCCTATAGCCAGCATTCTACGCTCCCCACCACTCATAGTGCCTGCCAACTGTTTTTTTCGCTCAGCAAGCGCGGGAAACAGCTCAAATACAAAATCAAGCCGCTCCTGCTGCTGTTTTTTATCCCTGACGATGTATGCGCCCATGAATAGGTTTTCCTGGACAGACATATTCACAAACAAATTCATACTTTCGGAACAGAAGCTGATCCCTTTTTGTGCAACCTGAAACCCATGAAGTCCGGTAATATCATCCCCATTAAAGAAGATGCTGCCTGACATGGGGGGAATTAATCCAAAGATAGTTTTCAAGGTGGTGCTTTTCCCGGCGCCGTTGGGACCTATAATGCATACGTATTCTCCTCTGTCCACCGTCAGAGATACCTTTCGCAGTATCTGCAGAAATCCGTACCCGGCATCCAGATTTTTAACTTCTAACAGCATAATATCTCCATGAATTATTTCTCATCACTGCTGTCCGAAATGTTCAGAAACCGCAGTGGTTAATATATGTTTCTACAAGTTAAGTGGTAAAACGTTAAATTCAGAATCAGGTTGCCATTTTCAAATGGTGTCGTCCAATTTCCTTAAACCAACGAGGATATTGGGCAGACGCCGAAGCCACGAGGATAACATTAAAGGGTTGCTCTATCCATTTCCATAAGTTCCTGATTGATTTACTTCTGTTCTAAAACGATATTGGACGAGAGTGATTTATCATAAAAGTTTAATTTGAAATGTAATTCTCAGTTCCAAGATAGGCACTTTCCACTTTGGGATCCTTTGCCACTTCTTCGGTCGGCCCTTCTGCGATTTTTGTTCCGAATTGAATACACAAAAGGCGATTGCAAACCGCCATGATCAATTGCATAATATGTTCAATCATTAAAATGGAGATGCCTTTTTTACTGATTTTATCGATGATTTTCATGATATCTTTCAGCTCTCCCTCAGTGAGTCCGGAAGCCATCTCATCCATGAACAACAGCTTTGGATTGCTGGCAAGCGCCCTTGCTAAATCCAGCCTTTTGAGTTGTGCTGTATTCAACTGTTCCGAAATCACATCCTCAGACATGGGGAACTCCACAAAGTCTATCATTTCCCTACTGTGCTGAAGGGGATCCTTGACAACCCCCCGGGCATTCCCGAATATGCTGGCAGCAAGTACATTTTCTATGGCAGTCATCTGAGGAAAAGGGTTTGGGATCTGAAAGGTTCTTGAAAGCCCAAGCCGACACATTTTTTCAGGGGTGTTTCCAGTAGTTTCTTGCCCAAACGTTTTTACGGTACCGGTAGTCGGGGGATTCAAACCTGTCACCGCGTTGATGAATGTTGTTTTGCCTGCGCCGTTAGGACCGATAAGCCCCATTATATCACCTTCGTTCAGAGTCATAGAGACTGCATTAACGGCTGTCAGCCCACCAAATTGCTTGGTTAGATTCTTGGTTTCTAATACAATCATTTTACCTTCAGATCCTTAGCTAAATATTATTGAAGATAAATCGACAGGGACTGCTTTAAGGACAATCCCTGTCGATTTTCAGATGCTTATTTCACTTTAAATTCAGCTTGTTTCCAGTCTTCTGGAAAGATGATATAACCTTTCCCGCCTTTGTACTGCAAAATCGGGAAAAAGTATGAGTCAGGACCAACTACCGGATCAGGCATGGTTCCTGCAGTAAATTTATACTCATTCATGATGAGCGCACCATCTTTCTTACCGTAGGTCAGTTTACCGGTATTCACCTCATCCACCATGACTTTATGGATGGTTTCCTTATCTAGCTTGCCATACTTTTTATATGTTCTTTCAAGCATTTTTATAAACATCCTTACACCATCATAAGAAAGACCACCTGCTGCCGGACTAGGTTTAAAACCAAGTTTCTCCTCTACCTTCTTTGCCCACTTCTGTGCTTCAGGTGTGGTTAACTGGGGGACACTGTCAAGAACACCATCTGAGCTTGAACCGACCATTTTGTACCAACCACCGATCCAGCCAAGACCAGAACAAGCGAGAACTGCTTTTACGCCAACTTCTTGGTACTGTTTAACAAACCCAGACAATGCTGCTGGTGATGAGGATGTTCCTACCACAAAGGTAACGCCATCTCTCTTGTATTTGGCAAGCAATTGATAAAAATCTGTTTGTGTAGCAGGCCAGTATTCCAAGGAATGAATTTCCCAGCCGCTCGCCTTCAAAGCTTTCGAGTACGCACCGCCGGCACTTCTACCCCAGTCAGTTTCTTCGGCAAAAATCGCAGCCAGCTTTTTCTTGGGAGACCATTTGCCGGCTTCAATAAATTGATTCACAGCAACAATATAATTTTTTTCAAGCGTTGCAGGAATCGGCCAGCCTTTACCACCCCAGTAATTGTATTTTTTAGGATTATCTTGCCATTTCTGATTTACCACTTCCGTGGCACCAAAACCAAAAAAATGTGGGACTTTATATTGTGCAGTAATATCCATTACAGCGACGGCAACCGAACTGTGCCAATTCAATACACCCGCTTGAATCCCCTTGCCTTCCACAGCTTCTGCATAAGCACCGGATGCTTTTGCTGGATCTGATTGGGAATCGATCCAGACAGGTTCAATTTTGTAATCACCGATTGTATAATTAATCGGTTCGAAAGCCATCTGCACTGACGCTTTAAATTCTTTTCCAGTAACTGCCGACGGCCCGGTGAAAGGCCCAAGGACACCAATCTTTAGAGTTTGGGCAGCAAACACCTGTCCTCCTGCCAGAATCATTACAACCATCATTGCAATGAAAAGTTGAATGGTCTTTTTACTCATTGTTTTTCCCTCCTTTAATTAGTTATTGATTAGATATATCAAGGGACGCTTAATGCAGCCCCCCAAACGAAGGCGAATTTACAAAGAACTTACAATTTAAAAATAAATACGAAATATTGTGATAAACTTCCCGACCCTTAAGATTATTTGATAGTGGCAATAGCTTTACCCAAACGCTTATCGTCAACTTGGATGCCCAACCCAGGACCATCAGGGACTGGCATATATCCATCTTTCATCCGTGGCGCATCTTCTGCTACACTGATATCAACCGTAGAGGGATAATCAGTGGCGGCCTTATAGTGAGCTGGTTCAGTACTGCCGATCAGGGCGCATATAGCAGCGGAAGTGATATCTCCGCCCCAGAAATCCTCGATGGTCATCCCGTATCCCAGTTTTTCACCCACATCCCTGATAGTCTTAGCACCAGTAAGACCTCCGAAGCGGGCGATTTTCAAGTTGAATCCATCCATGGCACCATCCTGATATGCTTTTAATAAGACTTTTAGGCTGGTTATTACTTCATCCAAAACTAAAGGGACTTTGCTGTTTTTCCGAACATACAGACATTCCTCATAACTTGCACAAGGTTGTTCCATAATCACATCAAGGTCATCCACCATGTTAAGAAAAGACAGGGCCTGACTGGACAGCCAGCCGGTGTTGGCATCCATAAATACTAGCTCATCATCTCCAATGGCCTTTCTTGCGGCCCGAACCCTGGCGGCGTCAACATTGACTTCGCCACCAACTTTTACTTGGAACATGCTGTAGCCCTCGGTCTGGAATTCAGCAACTGCATCTGCCATCGTTTCCGGTGTATGTTGCCGCCCCAAAAGCCCCCATATGGGATATTTTTCCATTTTACGGCCACCCAGAAGAGTTGCCACCGATAGTCCGGTTGATTTGCCAAAAATATCCCAACAAGCCACGTCTAAAGGGGTTTTAACATAGGAGTGCCCGGCAAAAGACATATCCATGAAGTCAGCAATTTTCTTTACCTCCCTCGGATCTTTTCCAAGAAGTTGTGGACCCAGCTCTTGTAAGCCCGGCACAATTCCATTGAAATAGGCTTCTGCATAAGTGGAACCAATGGGACCTATTTCTCCATAGCCACTGATGCCCTCGTCAGTGGAAACTTTCACCACAATTGCAGGAAGAACTGTTATTACTCTGTCGAGAGAAACTTTGAATCCTTTACCGCCATAAATAGTGTATTCTATTTTAAACGCTTCAATTTGTGTAATTTTCATAGTGAATCCTTCCTTTCACAATTTGAATTCGAATAACTCATAGTCGCAATACAACTGCTCCTTGAATCTGTTAACCCTTTAGGGGTGCAATATTACTCGGACATCAACTATACCCAAGCCTTCTTCATAGGCAAATATCGGATTTAAATCGACCCCTGCGATTTCTGGTTCTGCAGCCATAAGCTGAGACAGTCGCTGCAATGCCTCTGCTAAAGCATCCACGTCCACCGCGATCTGATTCCTGGCCCCTTTGAGCAAGGGATATCCTTTAATCTCCTCAATCATTTCTTTTGCAGTAGATAAATTGATAGGAGCAACGCGGAAGGACACATCTTTTAATATCTCCACGAAAATACCACCCAGGCCAAACATTACCGCTGGTCCAAACGTATTGTCATGGGTTGCCCCTATTATACACTCCACGCCTCCTGGAACCATTGGCATAATCAGCACCCCGGCCAACTCGGCACAGATATCATATTTTTTGGCTGAATCCATAAGCTGAGTAAATGCAGCCTTAATCTCATCGGGGCTGTTTAGTTCCAGTTTAACGCCGCCAGCATCACTTTTATGAATGATTTGGGGGGAAACAATCTTCATGGCGACCGGTGCCTTAATTTCTTGCCAACAGAGTATTGCTTCATCTTCAGTTTTAACCAACTTGTACATAGGTTGCTCAAAACCATATGCAGATAATATATCTCTTGCTTCATGCTCCAAGATAACATTGCGGTTATCTGAGCGAGCCTTTTTAATTAAGGCTTTGGCAGTTTCAGCAGCCTCTAAAGGAAGCGCAATCGCCGGAACCTTTTGGGAATTTACAGCCCTTTCTTTAGTTTTGGCATATTGCCACAACTTACCCATGGCCATCACGGCAGGCTCAACGGTTTGATAAATAGGAATGCCGTTATCCCTGAACAATTTGAGGCAATCAGGCATTGCATAGCGGTAGATAGAGTGCATGGTAACCGTTTTTCCGCCTTTTTTGATGCGCTCAACCATGGATTTGGATATCTCCATCTCTAGTTCAGCAAATTCTTCAGAAAGCGAGGCATAACCACCTAAAAGCCCAACAATGACCAAGCCATGAATATCTGGATCTTCCAACAAAATTTTAGTTACATGATCAAATCCCCACATGTCCCTTTCAGGACCCGCCAGGTCTACAGGATTTTTGATGGGGCAATATGAAGGCAAAACTGCCTGAAGTTTGGTGAGGGTTTTTTCAGACAAAACTGGCACTTCCAGACCATATTTTTCTGCTGCATCAGTTGCCATTACCCCATGACCACCACCATCTGTCATAACGGCAATGCGGTTCCCTTTGGGAAGGGTGCAGCGAGCAAATGCCTCTGAAACGTTAAGAAAATCCTGGGACTCGTCTATGCGAATCACGCCACATTGCTTTAATGCAGCATCAAATATGGCATCATTGCCAGCCAGAGAACCAGTATGACTAGCGGCAGCTCTGGCTCCGGCCTGGGAGCGACCGATCTTTAAGGCACAGATGGGCATTTTCTGGGAGGCAACTTTGGCTGCTTCCATAAATTTGCGAGCATCGTCTGTGCTATTAATTAGTAGCCCTTCTATATAGAGCATGAGCACCTTAGTGGCTTCATCGTCTTTGATGTGTTCTACAAATTCGTGAAAACGTAGATCCCGCTGATTACCAATGGTTGCCCATTTACTATAACCAAGATTCCTGGTTTTGGTCTCATTATTTAAATCAATGGCAAGGTTTCCGCTCTGCAGAACCAAACTTAGTGGCCCTGGCTCCAGTTCAATGATGCTTGTGTTTAGCTTTACACCTGCACTGTAGTGGCCCATACAGTTGGGTCCCATCAGGCGGACATTATATTTTTTGGCCATGGCAACCACCTGACGTTCTATTTCCTTGCCCTCTTCGCCTGCTTCACCAAAGCCTGTAGTAACAATAATGGCAGCTTTAATTCCTTTTTTGCCGCACTGCTCAATAGTTTCACAGCAGACAGGAATGGGAACCGCCACCAGAGACAGATCTACCGGCCCGGGGATATCCAAGACACTGGAGTAAGTCTTTACTCCAAAGATGGTGTCAAGGTTACTCTTGGTCACAAAATACAACTTGCCAGCATAGCCATGGCTCACCATGTTCTTAGCTGTCCAACCGCCGTATTTCTTCGTATCGGCTGATGCACCTATTAGAGCTACTGATTGAGGATTAAAAACAAAGCCAAGATCACCCATATCAGTCCTCCACCACTTTAGGCACAACATCAGGACAGATAGTCTGGCAAGTGCCACATTTCACACACTTATCATCATCTACATCTACGAAGTTGTAGCCCATTTCATTGAACTCATCGCAAAGGACAATTGCTTCTTTGGGACAAAAATATATACACAGCCCACAGGCTTTGCAGCGCGCATTGTTTATAACCAGTCTTTTTTCAGCCATTATGACCTCCAGTGTAACCTGCCTGCAGGGCTTTCTGGTTAATATCCAGCATGGCTTTTTTCTTCTCTCCTAACATCTTTTCCAAAGCAGCAGAAACGGCCTCAATGGGAACAAAGCCAGTCGCAGCACTAAGTTTGCCCATGGCAACCATATTGGCTGAACGGCGCTCCCCCAGTTCCTGTGCCACATCGGTTGCAAGCACCTCCAAAATTTCCACATCATTGCGGCCTGGTTTGTCTTTAATTAGTGAGCTGTTATATAATATTGTGCTGCCAGGGCCAGCATCGCCCATGTGGGCTCCCACAATCATAGGGTGCATGAGACAACAGATATCGGCATCCTCTTCGATCATAGGCGAGCCAATAGGCTCATCAGAGATAACCACAAAACCAACTGCGGTACCTCCCCGCTGCTCAATGCCATAAGTCTGGCTCATGACCGCATTCCAGTTGCACTCAATGGCTGCCAAACAGGTAAGATTTGCCATGGATATAATCCCCTGGCCACCCGATCCGGCAAATACTAACTTATTTTTCACGCAGTACCTCCTACGCTGTTAATGAATTCTTTTACGGGAAAAACCTCGGCCACTTCAGCAGCAAGACGTTTGTAAGCGTCAACCACGCCCATGTTCCAGCCAGTAGGACAAGGGCTTAAGAACTCTACAAAGGAAAAACCGAGATTATCTTCCTGAGCCTTAAAAGCATTGGCTAAACCTTTCTTGGCCTTGCGGACCAGGGCAGGGGTTGCCACAGAAAGACGCGCCAGATATGCTACGCTGGCCATCTCCTGCATCATCTCTGGTACCTTCAAAGGATAGCCGTGCAGTTTGGCATCACGGCCAAAAGGACTGGTGGGGGTTTTTTGTTTCAGCAGTGTTTCCGGTGACATCTGTCCACCGGTCATGCCAAACACCCCATTGTTGATCATAATCACGGTAATGGGTGTGCCTCGGTTGGCACTGTGAATAAGCTCTGAGAGGCCAATGGATGCACAGTCGCCATCACCTTGTAAGGTATAAACAAAATTTTCTGGTAGTCCCAGTTTGTAACCAGTGGCAACCGCAACCGAACGACCATGCATGGCCTCCAGAGCATCGATTTCCATATAATGATGATGGAAACCACCGCATCCAATACCGACCACGCAGCAAGTACGATCGCGCAAACCCATCTCCTCGATTAGCTCAGCACAAAGTCGAGCCACTATCCCATGTCCACAACCAGGGCACCAATTAAAGTTCTTGTCTTCACGAAAAGTTTTCATTTTGATCATTTCTCATAGTTCGGTTTTCTGGGAGAATGCTTTTGCAAACAAAAATTTGCTCTCAGACCCATTTCCAAAAAACTTCATTTGTTTGCGATTGCTTGTTTATGCTTCGAATATCATCCGCAAAACAGAAAACATTTATATCCTAACCTCAATCATCCTCCAAAATTTCATCCAGCCGCCGACGCACTTCTTTCGCCTTGACCATAGGTTGGTTGCCACCTACGTGGCCGTAGTGGGAGATCTTGCAGGCCCCGTTCATGGTAAGACGTACGTCTTGGACCATCTGTCCATAGTTCATTTCTACGACCAAGATTTCTTTTGTGGATTTTGGGATGTTAGCAAAGCCTTTTTCCGGGAAAGGGAACAGGGTTATGGGGCGGATAAACCCCAATTTTTGGCCTTTTTTGCGGCCTTCCTGGACGACTTCTCTGCAAATACGACCTGGCAAACCAAAGGCAGTTACCACTACCTCAGCGTCTTCTAATCCATTTTCTTCCCATAGCTGTTCGTTTTCTTTTATTTTTTCGGCTTTAGCCATAAGGCGTTTGACCATTTCTTCGCCATCGCTATGTGAGTAAGAACCAGTTATAAGGGCGCGTTTTCCTCTGCCTTTTGCACCCGTATAAGCCCAATCGCTGGTGTCATATGCGCTTACGATGTCCTTGGCTGAAGATAAGATCACCGTCTCGTTCATGTGGGCCATGACTCCGTCCATGAGAAATAGCACTGGACTGCGGTATTTATAGCCCCGGTCAATGGCAATGGGCATAAGTTCCACGATTTCCTGACCTGAGGATGGAGCATAAACCGGTAGATAGTAATCACCATGCCCGCCACCGCGAGTTGCCATAAAATAATCCTGCTGAGAGCCGATGATATCACCGTCACCAGGACCGACCCGCATATTATCCAATAGAAGGCAGGGCAGTTCAGCTGCCGCTATAAAGCCGATGCCTTCCTGCATTAGATCAAAACCAGGGCCGGAGGTCGATGCGCAGCCCAGTTTGCCGGTAGTTGCAAGTCCTGCCAGACAATTGATTACCGCCAGTTCACTTTCAGGCTGAAACATCCGGCCGCCCACCTCATGCAGATGGACGGCAGTGTATTTCATCACATCGCTTGCTGGAGTAATGGGATAGGCAAAATGATAACGTACTCCACAGCGTATCATAGCCTCGGCAAAGATCTCCGAGTTCTTCATAAAGAAAGCGCTATCCCCCATATGATCATCCCTTTCTTGTTACAATTAGGTATGCCTGCGTCCGTATCGCATGAAAAATTCCTTATAAAGCTGCTACCATTTCCATTTCCACTTTCACATCCAGCGGCAATCTTGCCACCTGGACGCAGGATCGAGCAGGCGTATGGGGAGCAAAAAAGTCTTCATAGACCTCATTCATCTTTGCAAAATCATCCATGTCAGCAAGAAAAACAGTTACCTTGACCACCTTTTCTTTGTTGGTGCCAGCGGCATTTAGGATGGCCTCCAGGTTTTGAAGAACCCGCCTGGCTTCATCCTGAATATCTCCCTGGATCAGTTGGTTGGTAGAGGGATCAAAGGCAATCTGCCCGGAAGTAAAAAGGAAATCACCATGCTTGATGCCGTGACAATAGGGCCCAACTGCGTTTGGTGCTTCAGGCGCAAAAACAGTTTCCATATGTCCTCCTTATTCGAACTTTTCCTGTAGGGCCTGCTTTAAATATAAGAATTATTGACCTATCAGATCAGGGCGATCTGGTGCCCAGCCATATTTTAAAGGATCTTCCTGGTCTACAATCAATTTGCCCATGCCAAAGATAAAGGCATTGCCCGTTACCTGGGGTACTACAGCATCATATTTTTCTACTTGAGTTTTCTTTACCAACTTGCCAGAGAATCTAGTGCCAATCATGTTTTGGGTGAGCCAAGTGTCGTCTATATTCTGCAAACCTTTAGCATAGCGAACCGCCATCATGGCGCAGGTGCCAGTGCCGCAAGGAGAGCGGTCAAACTGGCGATTGCCAAAGATAACCTCATTGCGCTGATAACCATCAGTACGGGGTTCTTTTTCGTAAATCATCATGTGGGTGATTTGAGTCATGTAGTCGTGGTGCGGGTGGATGCATTTTTTGTCTTTCAATGCCTCCATCACTTCCATGCCCGCATCGATTAATTTGTCTTTATTTTCAAGCTCAATCTTCAGGCCAAGGTCTTCTGCTGCCACATGGGCATACCAAGCAGCTCCATAGCCAATGTCATAGGTGATTTCCCCGAAGCTAGGAAGATTTACTTTGTTCCCGATTTCATAGGCAAAAGATGCCTCATTTTCCAAAGTAACTTCCCCGGCGATGCCATCTTTTACCCCAACATAGACCTTAACCAGCCCAACTCCGGTATCTAAGCGCACCTCGGTAACTGGCTCTTCCATGGGAACAACCCCTGTTTCCACCAAGACCTTACCCACCGCCATCGTAAGGGCACCACTTATGGGGACGTATTCAACTGCATCAAAAAATAAAATACCGGCATGGGCTTCTGGTATGGTCGGTTCGGTGAGGACTCCTCCCATCATTCCGTGATAGCCCCGGGGTTCAAAAAGAGCGGTAGTACGAATCCAATCGCAGTTGTCTCGCATAAAGAACATTTTTTCGGTTTGATTTTTACCTTGTAATTTGGGGATACCACTAATAATCAGGCGAACCGGATGTCCAGCACCGTGGGCATCTATTACATCGATAATGGCTTTTGCTTTCATGAAATTTACTCCTCTGTTGACGGTTGGAATTGCAACAAACTATGACGATAATCCCCTTTAATTTTTTTCTTACTTTAGTGTGATGTTATAAATTGCTGTATTTGTGCTCTACTCTCTCCTTTCCCAGGGGCTTATATCTCAACCACAAACAATTTTATCAGCATTAAAACGTAACACATTGTGTTATGATAAAATTTTTTTGTTATATTCGCATGAGAAATTATCAAAAATATTGGTTAAAATTGAAAACTAAATATCCTTTAGGGATCACAGATTCTGTAAAAAGAGAGACATATCGATAAAGTTGGGCATTGAATCAAAAAAAGAGCATTGAGTTATATATTTAATAATATTAATTATATATATATTAACAATATTATTATCCTAAAATTGTCTCAGAAATATATGACTCCGATTGAAATACACCACAAAATGTGATTAGGTAAGATGGGAATGTTTCATTTTGGGATACCGTTCCATATTGCGCTACGCATGTCAAGAAAAATTTTAAAAAAATTGTAGTTTTCAATGAACTACCCCGCAGCAGAGCTGCGAAGTATCAAAATGAATTTTTATCTTATTAACCCCGATGCAGAGCATCGAGGAATTCTTTTGATTAAACCAAAACAACTTGTCCTCAATAAAGCGCCGCAATGGTTTTGATTTAACGTCACTGTACTTATCAGGAAACAGCCATTTTGTTTCTCGGCATTCAACGAGATAGACAAACTAAGGGAAAGCGCTGGTCAGGCCCGGGTGATGATCCATCCCGAAACCGCCCGGATCAGGGGTATAGCCGATGGCGATCCGGTCAGGGTGTTCAATAACCGCGGAGAGTGCAGCTTTCTGGCCCAGGTGACCGAAAACACCCAGATCGGGCTTTTAGTGGCCGAGGGCCTCCACTGGCCTAGCCTTTCGCCCGGCGGCGGGGCTAACCAACTGACCAGTCAGCGGCTCACCGACATGGGTGAGACCTGTGCCTTCCATTGCAACTTGGTTGAAGTTCAACCACAGGGTAATTAAGATACCGACGAATCAACCGGTATTCATAATTTTGGTCAGCTCAGACATCATCTGTGCACCCTAAGTGCCGGGGCACCAGACTGTATAATGCGTCAGCTAAGGTAATCAATTTCGGCTTGCCTAAAGTTTTATGTTCCGTGCCTGATGGTGGAATTTGGAAGGACGCAATATTTATTATATTTCCTGAGGTAATATAGCGGTTTGGGATTTTGTAGATAGGATTAAATAAGCAGAAATTTAATTAATACTAGTCTTGGGATATCATGACAGAAAACCAAATATCAGCAGTGAAATCCCCTCGGCACGCTCAGGGCCTGAGCAGGGCAGCTCTCTGTGGCTGCCTTTTGCTGGCCGGCGCAGAGGCCCCGCCTAAGGTCGGGATGCAAGCACCGGCCTTAAAACTTTCCAGAGCCCTTGGCGAGAAGCACGAAGCCGGCGGCCAAAATGCTGACCACTGAACCCTAAAATGAAACGCAACACTAGATGTAGCCTGGAAAAGCTTTGCGGACCACCGCACTGTATACCCAGTCTATGAGGGTTACAAAGTCATAAACCGGCATTCTGACAGCTTCCTGGACAGCCCGGCCGTGGGTGGGAAATAGCGTGCACTCTAAAAGCATGGCCCCCACTTCTGGATTTTCTTCGACCAGATTTCGCGCCAGCTGCACCAGTCCCTGTTCGAGCTGATAAACATTGTAATGCCCCTCACCGGCCAGGATCTTCTGCATCTCCGGCAGAACCTCCGCTCCGCTGATAATCACCTGGGATGGATCCTCGATCCCGCAATTTTTAAGCACCGGTGCGCCGCTGAGAACCTCACCATTGGCAGTGAGCACTCCGACTTTTTGGCCCGGCTTTAAAGAATTGAGGATCAGCGGAACCTGCATCAGGCTCGAGAAAAAACAGGGCACATCAAGCTCTGTGACTACCTCCGGCAGGTAATTTCCGAAAAAACCACAGGCGCCGATGATGGCCCGGCAGCCCTGCCGCTGCAGATACTTTCCGGCTTCGATCAACTCAGATAAAACCGCCGGATCCAGATCGGGTGAAACAACGCTTTCCACCGAAGCCGCTTCTATGGCTGTGTACAGCACAGGGTATTTGAAAGACGTGGCGTTTTCAACGCTGCCGGGAGGCATGGCATAGCCGGCCTGGCCAAAAAGGATGATCCCGATAGCCACGCCACTGACAACCTGCCCTTCTAAACTGTGGACTTCCTCATCTCGCAAGCGTTGCGTGTAAGTGTACATAATGTCCTCCTAAAGGTTACAGTGTCTATGGTTTCCCCCCTTCGCCTTAAAGGCTACGGAGGACAGGCAGGTGTCAGGCCACTGGTCACTGGCTGCTGGCTGCTGGCCAGAAACAAGAAGCGAGAAGCCAGAAGTAGGGCAGCCCTCTGTGGCTGCCTTTTGATGGCCGGCACAGAGGCCGGCCCTACCCATTTGTCATTCCCGCGCAGGCGGGAATCCAAGCGTCTCTGAACTGGACTCCCGCCTGCGCGGGAGTGACATTCAATTCGTAACTTATTTACAGGACACACGGCTTGGCCAGCTTCAGCCGTTTAAGGGTCTCAACCCTGGGAACACCCGCCGGGTCCCAGCCGCGATGTTCATAATATTCGGCAAGCATCGTTGCCAGATCGACCACCTGGCCCTTTGCCGGCCCCTCGGGCATGGGTTCTTTTAGCATCCGAGGCGGCAAACTGTCGTCGGCCCGGGTAAAGCCCGCCGCGATTAAAAATGACCTTTCTAGATTGTAGATCCGCTCACCGGCTTCGAGCAGCCCGGCCGGATCATATTCCACCCCTGTGGCGGCGGCCATGGCGGCGGCCATACGGTCAAGCTCCAGACTTTCATCATGTTTCATCAAATGACGCATTGCCACAAAGGCGCACACCCCGACTGAATCGACCACTGCATAAATATCCTGCATCTGCTTGCAGTAGCGGGCCTTGTCCTGTTCGGTGAGGGGATCCAGACGAAAATCAAAATAGCCAAACTCAAGGTAGATCATGTCTCCTTTCATATGGGAAGCGCCGATGTTGGAGGTCGCGTAGAGAATGCCCATGCCTTTGGCACCGCGTGGATCGTAGCCGGGAAACTCCAACTTTTTTGCCGTTATGGAGTACTCCGGGTGGCCGTATTTTTTGGCCAATCGATAGCTGCCCTCGGCAAGCTGGTTGCCGAACCCCTCCCGCCGGCCCGTCTTTTCGGTCAGCGCGACCATTGCTTCAGCATCACCGAAGTTCAGCGGTCGGCCGACGTCCTCCTGGGGCAGCAGTCCTTGCTCGAACAGTTCCATGGCGCAACCGATGGTCATTCCCATCGAAATGGTGTCCAGCCCAAGCTCATTGCAAAGGTAGTTGGCCTTGATAATCGCCTCCAGTTCGTCCACCCCGCAGGAGGAACCCAGGGAGGCCAGGGTCTCATATTCCGGGCCTTCGCCTTGTCCCTGCCAACGCTCATGATCCAGTCGCGTGATACGGCCACAGGCAATGGGGCAGCCCCAGCAGGCTCCGGGGCGAACCAGATACTTCTCGGTCAGAACCTGACCCGAGATGTTGGCCGCCCCTTTAAAGACACCCGTCTGAAAGTTGCGGGTCGGGCAAATACCAACCCCGGAAGTCACCGGCGGCATGTAAGCGGTTCCGTATGTTCTCAGAACCAGCTTGCCGGCGTCGGCGACGGCCTTGACCTCACCCCGAATTTTGCGGGAAAGCGCTTTGACGCCCTCCGGATCTGCCAGGTTGACCCTGCCGGTTCCTTTCGCTACCACGGCTTTGAGATTCTTGGCACCCATCACTGCCCCGACGCCGGCTCTGCCGGCAGCCCGGTGTTTGTCGTTCATGATCGATGCGATGCGCACCTGCTTTTCGCCGGCCGGTCCGATGATTGCCGTTTTTGCTGACTGGGCGGTCTCATCCCGTAAGGCCTGGTCGGCTTCCGGCACGAGCCGGCCCCAGAGGTGATCCGCCGGCCTCAGTTCAGCCCGTCCGTCCTGGACAAACAGGTAGACCGGATGCGCCGCTTTGCCCTCAATGATGATCATGTCGAAACCCGCCTTTTTCATCTCGGTCGGGAAATAGCCACCGGCGTTCGAACAGGTCAGGGCGCCGGTTAGCGGGCTTTTTGTGACGACCATGTAGCGTGCGCCGGTGGGAATCGGCGTGCCGGTCAGGGGCCCACTTGCCATGATCAGTTTATTTTCAGGAGAAAGCGGCTCGACCTGTGGGTCGATCTCGTCCATCAGGTAGCGAACGGCCAGCCCCCGGCCACCAAGATAATCCTGCAGTTTGGTCAGGGGAATCTCTTCCACCGCAACAGAACCGGCCGTCAGGTCGACCCGCAGTAATTTGCCTATCCAAGCGTGCATTAGATTCACCTCCTTTGGTCATGGATCGCTCTTAATGCCGTCCTCGCAGCAAGGCCCCGGGAGCAACTGAGACCCCCTCATCGAAACGGGATAGGCGCAGGGGGTTTTCTTCAGGCTTCATTCTGCCGGTGATCATGTCGGCGGTCCACCGGCCTGCCGCCGGTGAGAGCATTACCCCGGGCCAGTAAGCGCAGTTGAGAAAAAAGCCGGGGACCGTTTCGACAGGCCCGAGGATCGGCTGGTCATCCGGGGCGTGGACATACTGGCCGGCGTGAACGATGAGGTCGGGTTTCTTGAAATCGCCTATGATTTCATTCCAAAAAGGTGTCAGGACGCCCACTTTATCAAAGGTATAGGCCGGAAACTCATAGTCTCCCAACGGTTTCCGCATGGGCTCGCTCTTGGGTTCATCGGGATCATGCCAGCCCATAAGAGCACCGCCGGTCTCCGGCCGCCAATACGAGTCGTTGTCGATATCAATGGTCAAGGGTGCATCCTGAGGTATCCTCGCATGAGGTGCAACAAAGACCCTTTGTCGCCTGACCTGGAAAACCGGCAATTTAACCTCGGCCATCTCAGCCACTTTTATGGCAAAGGGGCCTGCCGCGTTGACGACTGTTCGGGTAGAAATCGTTCCCCTGTTGGTAACCACCGCGCTGACGCCCTGCGAATCCACCAAAATGTCTTGAGCCTCGGTCTCGAGGAAAAATTGCGCCTGCTGTGACGCCTTCGCCAGGCCTTGGGTGGCCTCATGCGCTGAGAACCAGCCGTCTTTGGCCCTGAAGGCGCCGGCAATCACTTTCGGCGAGGCCCAGGGGTAGTGCGCCCGGACGTCTTCGCCGGTCCAGAACTCGGAATCGACGACGCCGAGAGCATGGTAGCCTTCAACCGTCTTTTTGATCTCCTCGAATTTGTTTTCATCTTTGCTGATAAAAAGGTAGCCGCCGTGACGCAGATTGATACGATAGTCAGGAATGCCGATCACTTCGGCAAAGTTCTCCCAGACTTCGATCGATTCCTTGGCCAAAGCCGCCATCGCCGGTTCGGTAAACTGGGCCCGAAACGATTCGATAGATGCCGCCGTCGTCAGCGTTGACAACCCATCGCGTATCTCAACCAAGATGGTCTCCAGACCTGCTTTTGAAAGCCAAAAAGCCGTCGCCACTCCGACGATACCGCCCCCGATGACCACAGCGTCCGCCGTGCGATCAACCGTATCCGGCACATAAATCTTGCTCATACGCGCTTCCCTCCCTTTTTTGATTGCCTCAGTTTGATTTCAATAACCGTGCAGGTTGCATGCATATATAGAGCCTATCTCAAAAAGGCATCTAACGCCCAAGGGCTTTGTTGCCCCGCCAAAGCGGAAGACGTGATCTCCCATTTTTGAGATAGCTTTTAATGTTTCCACATTTAAATTCGATGTGCCATACTACCAGAAAACCAAATGTTAACAAAGTCCAGATTAATTAAGAAAATTGTAGAAGGCGGCGATGATGACCAAATACAAATTGATGCTAACAGGCTGCAGACGTTTTTGGTGCAGATAATCAATGCAATCTTCAATTTTGTCGGCCTGGTAGATTAAAATTTTTTGCTCGGTTAAGTCCACATCACCCACCTTGCAGTTGAGCAGTTATGGCACATAGGTTTACGCATGGAGGACCTTAGAAAGGAATTCTTTTGTGCGTGGATTTTTTGAGTTTGTGAAGATGCCTTCGGGAGTGTTCTCTTCTTCAATTACACCCTCATCTATAAAGACGACTCGATCACCTACATGCCTGGCAAAGCCCATCTCGTGAGTAACTACCACCATGGTCATCCCCTCCTTGGCCAATTCTTCCATGACCTCCAGGACTTCACCTACTAATTGCGGATCCAGGGCAGAAGTTGCTTCATCAAACATCATTATCTTTGGGCGCATAGCCAGAGCCCTGGCTATAGCTACCCTCTGTTGTTGCCCTCCGGAAAGAAAGGCTGGTTTTTCGTCCATTTTATCTATAAGTCCTACCTTGTCCAGAAAATGTTCAGCAGTTTTAATAGCATTCGATTTTTTTATCTTTCTCACAGTGATAAGGGCCTCTGTGACATTCTCCAAAACGCTTCTATGGGGCCATAGGTTGAATAGCTGAAACACCATGCCCATTTCAGCCCGCATACGGTAAACATCTTTAGCATGAGCCTTAACCATTTTACCGTCTCTTCTCTTTCGTCGTCCCATGAGTTCCCCATCGATATATATATTCCCGCTGTCAGGTTCTTCCAGATAATTCAGGCATTTTAAAAATGTTGACTTCCCGGAGCCACTAGCACCAATTATGCAAATTACTTCGCCCTTCTTCACTTCCATATCAATGCCTTTCAATACTTCCAGATCCCCGAAGGATTTGTACAGATCTTCAACCTTAATCATTGGCACTTCTATTTTCCCCTCTGTCATTATTATACTCCCTGAAGCATGTTAGTAATCAGACATAGGCTGCCACCGATCCAAAGCCGTTAACGTACAAGCTTCAGACGACGTTCCAAATACCGGTTGATTCGAGACGCTGAAATAGCCATGATGAGATAGAATGCCCCGACTGCTGTATATATCTCAAAAGGTTTTAAGGTTGAATTGGCCAGAGAATTACCCCGTTTCATGAGTTCCCAGATACCCACGATCATCACCATGGAAGAATCCTGGAGCATACTGACAAAGCTGTTCCCGATAGGAGGGATTACGATCCTAAAAGCCTGGGGTATTACGATACGGCGCAAATTCTGAAGTTTTGAAAACCCAAGTGAAAAAGATGCCTCCGATTGACCTTTTTCAATGGCCTGAATCCCGGCTCTGAAAGTCTCCGCCAGATACCCGCTATACTTAAGAGAAAGGCAGGCAACCCCTGCAAAGAGAGGTGAAAAAGAGTAGTCAATCAGCATCGGAAGCCCGTAAAAAAACCAGATAAGTAAAATGAGTAAAGGGATACCACGCATAACATCAACATAGACTGATGATATGGATCTTATGAATATATTTTTTGTCATTCTGCCTTGGCTGATGATGATCCCGATTGATATTCCGAATAACATAGAAAGGGATGTCAACCCGAGCGTGTAAATGGCCCCGATTGCAAGATATCCATATTGTTCCCGGAGGACATTTATATCAAAAAATTCCATGCCTTATTCAATTACCATCTTTTTTCTTTCAATGTAGTCATTTATCTTAGTAAAGCTGATTGTCATGGCAAGATAGAGCACCGCAACCGCCGTATACACCTCGAATGGCCGGTATAAATAAGCCACTGCGAGCTGGGCCTGTCTCATCAGGTCGTTAACCCCAATGATGGAAACCAGGGCTGAGTCTTGGAGCGCCCCGACAAAAGCGCTTCCAGTGGGTGGTATTATAATGCGAAATGCCTGTGGAAGGACTATTCGCCTCATGGTCTGGGCCTTTGAAAAACCGAGAGAAAAGGCCGCCTCTTTCTGGCCTGTTTTTATTGCCTCGATTCCTGCCCGGAAGATTTCTGCTAAGTATCCCGCGTATTTCAACGTCATAGCCACAACACCGGAAATAAAACCAGACATGGCAAATCCTGTTATGATGGGGATACCGTAATAGACCCAAAAGATCAAAACAAGGATAGGAATGCCTCGGGATATCTCAATATAAATTACCCCCGCCTCCCGTGGAATAAAACGTTTGGACATTCGAAGAAAGGCTAAAGGAAGACCGATAGCAATTGCAAGGAGCATGGACAGAGCCGATACCTTCAGCGTCATCAGGATCCCGGCGAGGAACGCATCGGTCATACGCCATAATATTTCAAAATGAAAAACGTAAATTTTACTAATCCCTTATCTAATATTTTCGAAAACACGTATTAACCCACCGGTTTTACCGGAAAGATCGACGTCCTTCCGGTAAAACCATTATGTTTATTATCATGAAATGAACTTAATCCTTGACCCCTTTAATAACCCATTTTTCGACTAGCTGCTGCATAACACGGTTGTCCCATTGAAATTGAAGCCAGTTGTTCATCCAGTTCAATAAGATCTGGTCTCCCTTTCGCATACCAAGGGCGGAAGGTGCACGGGTTAGAGGGTCCTTTTCAAAAACCATTTTGAGTTTTCCAGGGTTCTGCCTCATATAATTATAGGCATAGACATTCTCGGCAATAATCAAATCGGCTCGACCAGACACTACCTCGAGTACAGCGGGCATCTGCTGAATGGCCTTAATTGTAGCATTAGAGAACATCCTTCTGGCCACATGATCTGCAACTCCTCCTAATAAACAGGTGATAACCACGCCTTTTTTATTAAATTCTTTTATAGTGGTGCGGGTCTCCCCCGGTCGAACCATACCCATCATGGCATAGTCCTCCGTATTCACGGAAGTCAAGGCAATAGAGAGATTCCTTTTAGGTGTCCGACTCATGGAAGCAATGATAATATCATACTTTTTAGCAAGCAGACCCGGGATGATGGCATCCCATTCCATATCGATAATCTCAGCCTTGACACCCAGATCCTCGGCCAGTTTATTCGTTAGATCCACACACAGGCCCTTAGGTTCTTTTGTTACTGGATCACGGTACTCAGTGGGAGGATATTGTAGAAACATCCCCACCTTGATGACTCCTCTCTTTTGAATCTCGTCTAACAATGACATTTGTGGGTGAGCCAATACGGCGGTTAGACTAACCATTGAAAAAACTAATCCAAGAGCTAAAACGAACATCCATTTTTTCATAACTTATCTCCTTTCTTTTATAGTTAGTGTCTGAACGAAAGGTGCCAGATTTTCTAACAAGTCAGTTCGTAAGGAGGGATTTATGGGAATTTCAATAGGTTGGTAGAATCCCCCCGGCCCCATTTTCAAAAGAAGAAGATTTTTAAGGTTTTCGTTCCGGCACTAGTTAGAAATTATCCTCGGCATTATGCCAAGTACCGTTATCTCTTCCTAGAATTTTTCCCGTCACAAAATCTCTCAATTCACCAAATATTTCTGATAAACTGCTGTGTTATAACAGCCCCATAACTAAAAAGGAGGCTGCTATAACAGGCTTTACAATCACCGAAAATTTTCCAAAAAATGAAATTGAATTTGATGAACGGTTTTCAAATCCGAAGGCCTGTTACGGTTATTTATTCAAACAAAAATGGCCAAATGGCTTTATCTATAAAAAACGGATAACTTGTTGGTTCGAAGTCAAGTGGTAGTTTGCCACTCGAAAATCAAGTATCAATGGTGTTCACCAGGTTACCTCTTTGATAAAAAATCCCATCCGGCGAACCTATCAAAGACGATTTGAATAGATAACCGCATTAAATAAAATCCATTTAATCTCGATATTTTAAGGCCAATCGAGTTTATGCAAAACGGCGTAATAGGCGCTCATAGGCCGTCAGCAGGTGAATCTGGGAACCTTTTTGAAGATAGGAGTAATATTGCAAGGAGCACAATAAATGTCAGCACATCACATTCCGTTATCTGAACGGTGGTTTTAGAGGAAATCTCCTCTCGTCATTCTCTTTTTTTATTCAAATGACTTCAAAAAGAAGGCGGAGTAATAACCCATATGGTCTTCGATGGCTTATTCCCCGAATTCCGCATCTTGTGAAGAAGGTGACTTGGAAAACAGATGCTATCTCCTTCATCCAATTCATAAACTTCGTCTCCCACTGTCACCTCATATCTCCCCTCCAAGATAAGACCGAACTCCTCTCCCTCATGACTATACCATTCTTCATTATTCTCTGGTTCCGGCCTTTCAACGGTGATAATGACCTCAAGCATCCCCTGAAGATCGGGCGTGAGCAAGGAAGCTTTTCTAAGCGATCCCGGATAAATCAGGGTCTTTCTTTCGTTTGCTTTTACTATTTTTACCCTCTTGGATTTTTGGGAAATTGACCGTTTATTGTTTTCCTCATCGATGAGAAGTGCTATGAAGGGCAACGCTAAAGCATCGGTAATTTTCTTGATAGTTCCAATCGAAGGGTTCGCCTTTCCATTTTCTACTTGACTCAGATAGTTTTCAGACAGACCCGCTTTTTGTGATATTTCTCGCAGAGACATCCCTTTTGCCAGTCTGACTTTTTTTATTCTTTCAAAAATCTGAAATTCCTTTTTGCTTTCTTCAGTTGAATTTTTCATGAACCCCACTATAGTTTAGATTTTCTATATTATATTTGTAGATAATATGGTTAATGTCAACAATTATTTTGGAAATTTATGTCGTTGGTTTAAGTTATCTCATTATGAACTAGCGGTTATAACGTGTTCTATTTAATTCAATCCAATTTCTTTACTATTTCAGATGCTTATGCATTCCAGAGCCGATTGATGTTCTATTTCAATTTCAGAGGGTTGGGCTAACCAGTCCACGGTGTCAATAGAAATAAAAAATGAGCTTGCTGTCGAACTTCTAATAACTAATAACCAATAACTATTAGCACTAGTCCAGCGGTAAGCGTCGAAAGTATCCGGGGTTTTCCGGATTATAATAATGATCCATCGGACCATTTTCCCGGTAATCCTGATGCCAGTGATTGAAGGCATCCCGAACCAGCGCCACACCGAGACCGGGACCTTCCGGCACAGCCACCACATTGTTTTGGGGTTTAAAAGGACCCTCCTCGATGACATCGCCGATTTGCCAGCGCTTTAATGATTGACTGGGTTCGTGTATCCATTGCATGGCTGCGGTTACATGTAAATAGGCCGCCGTACAGATCCCCGCGTCACCGCTGTAGCACCAGAAACCGATACCCATCGCCTCACAAGCCCCGATGAATCGAATGGCCCGATTAATGCCGCCCAGTACGGCAAAATTGGTGACAAATGTATCCGGAACCCCCAGCGCCACAGCCCGTCGAATGTCGGATACGTGTGAGGAAAACGGGATGCTCGAATGCTGGCGCAGCGCTGCCATTTCTTCAAAGGTGGCCACCGGGTCTTCATAGTTGCGGATGTTATAAGGTTCAATTTCGCGCAATATCTGCCGGGCAGCAGATAGAGACCACGACATGTTCGAATCCAGCCGGATCATCGCTTCTGGACCGAGTGTTTCACGCAGGCATTTAACCGTGGCAACTTCGAGGTGGGGATCTCCCAGGCTCAGCTTGCCTTCAAACATGGTGGATCCGTGTTCTTCCCGCATCTTAACACAATAGTCGGCAACCGCTTCAGGGGACACTTCTCCGCCACGTCCATCCTTTTCCACCCTGAAGGCAAAGTATTCGGTAAATGGAATTTTCTTGCGTACGGCGCCGCCCAGCAATTCATACAGCGGTTGGTTCCATGCTTTACCCCGTATATCCCAAAGTGCAATCTCGATGCCGCCGAATGCCTTGACAACGGATGCGTCATCTGTATTCTGGACCACACACCACTCCGGTAAGCAGCGCATCTCACAGCCGGCGATATCGATGGGATCATGGCCGACTAACCGGGGGCCCATTTGGTTGTTGATCACCTCGGCACAGTCTCCCGATGGGGACTCCCCGAGACCGACAATCCCTTCATCGGTTTCAACTTCAATGATCGTCTTGGTCGTACCCGGATACGTCCCGACCGACCAGTAAAAAGGAACCTCAAGGGGGATGTTGACCGGTGTTGCACGCACTTTGCTAATTTTCATTTGGGATCCTCCTTTCTTACAGTCCAAATTTAAAATCAATAATGACCTTTATATCTCCCGTTTAGCGGGATCCCACATCTCATTGCCAACAGTGGGATCCCGCTCCGCGGGAGATACAGAGCTTCTTGTTTTTTCTACACTTCACCCAGGCCCAAACGTTCCAGTGTCTCTCTGGTGGGAATCCCGTTATCATCCCAGCCCCTGGCCCGGTAGTATTCATCCAGCAAAACATCGAGGTCTGCTTTCGTGAGAAAGTAGCCCTCATTGGGACCGCTGGGGATGGGTTCTTTGTAAAACCTGGCCGGAGGATAATCCAGATGGCGCCCGAATTTTTTGATTTCACGAGCCGAGAATGAACGAGTCAAATTCCATATTCGTTCGGAGACCGTTAGCAACTCCTGCCAGCTTTTCTTTTTGCCGGTGATCAGATGAAAAAGTTCCTCGTAATTTTCTTCCTCAAAACCCAGCTCCATATACTGCAGCCGGCAAATCCCAAGGGCATCAAACAGCGGGCGGGTGTGCTGACTTTCGATCACATAATGGGCGCATTCCGGCCTTACGACCGCTTTCGGCATTTTTTCCGAATCGCTGCCGGTGCTGATCAGGTCATGAACACTGGTCCAGGCGCCGGCCACATCGTAACCCAGCACCCATGCGCGGTTGTGGTGGGCACCGATATCAGCCGTCATATAGGCCAGCATCATGGAAGGCGCGTTGCGGGTTTCATAGCCGGTCCATTCGAGGCCCTTGACATGTATGGCAAAGGCCTCGGAGCCGTTTCCAATATTTTCAGATGCCGCCTTGACGCCCTCGGCGAGCAGATCGCCAATTCCTTCGCGGCGGGCGATTTGATTGAGCAGAAATTCCACGGTGCCCAGATCAGAAAACTGAATTTCGTAACCCACCTGTGACGGCTTCAGGATTCCCTTTTCAAAGCATTCGATGGCCCAGGAAATAACGGCGCCCCCGGAAATGGTATCGATGCCAAGTTCATCACACAAATAATTTGCATAGGCCACCTCCGATATGGTTTGCAGCAGGCAGTTTCCGCCGAAAAGGGCGATGGTCTCATATTCCGGCCCTTCCACATAGGCGTCGCCCAGCTCGGTCCTGGCATGACCGTACTTGCCGCACGGCGTGGGGCAGCAGAAACAGCCCTTATCCGTTATTTTCAGCTGCTCAAGAATCGCTTTGCCGTTGATCGATTTGTAGTGCTCGGCATAGGATGTTTGGAAATTCCGGGTGGGAAAGACACCGACTTCGTTGGTCCAGTTGGTGATGCCGGCGGTACCTTCGGGGGTCCACTCTTTAAATCCCGGCTTGGCAAATACCTTCCGATACGCTTCTTTGCCCGCAGCATAGGCCCCTTCAAGATCATAAACCGGCAGGCTACCGGTCCCTTTGACGGCAATGGCTTTAATATTTTTGGACCCCAGCACGGCACCGACACCGGTACGACCGGCCTGTCGCCCGAAATCGTGGGAAATACAGGCATACCTGACCCGGTTTTCTCCAGCCGGCCCGATGGTGAGAATTTGAAAATCTTCTGCCAGATCCTTTTTGAGCTGCGCTTCGCACGATAGGGCACCCATTCCCCAATAGCGTTCGGCCGAGCGAATCTCTACCCGCTCATCATCGATAAACAGAAAGCTTGGCGTTGCGGCCCTGCCCGTCAGCACCAGTACATCATATCCGGCGTACTTTAAAGCCGGGCCGAAATGGCCGCCCATGTTGCTGTCCGCATACCCACCGGTGGCCGGTGATTTGGTAGCGAAATGGATCTTGCCGCTGGCCGGCACAAAGTAACCCGACAGGGGACCGGTCGCTGCCAGAAACATATTTTCGGCGCTATAGGGGTCGGTATTCGGCGGTATCTCGTCATAAAGCAATTTCGCCACGAAACCCCTTCCGCCGACATATTTATCGACCAGATCGGCCGATAGGGGCTCTTTTATGACAGCACCACGGCTTAAATCGATTCTTAAAATAGTTCCCGCATATCCATTCAGCATCTTGCCACACTCCCTTTTTTTCGTACCTGTTTCCATTATTCATTCGTCAATCGTCAATAGACAATTCCAAAGCTCCCCGGGGACAGATCTCGACACACTCTCCGCAAAGGGTGCATTTGATTGGGATAGTCATCTGCGGGTGCTCAAATAGAACGCCATGCGGGCATTCCTCTACGCATTGCATGCATCCCGTGCATTCCTGCGGATCAATAATAAAGGCGCTGTTTTTCAGTTCGATCGCCTCCACCGGACATATCTCGGCACATATGCCGCATTGATCACATAAATGAATCCGATAGTCACCCGGTGCGGGGAAACGCCCCTCAATCCGCAGGGCCGCCTTGGCAGGATTCACCTCGCGAAAATTCTCCAGGACGCAAACCACCCGGCACACCCCACAACCGGAACAGTTTTCATGAATTGCTCTAAGCTCCACTGCCATTCTAAACTCCTTTACTTCTCTTAGGTATTAAATTGCGTCAACAAACCGCTTCAAATCCTTCTCTGCGGCTGCCGGCAGATTCGTCGCATGATGTTTCGCCAGTATTTCCTTAAACTTCTGATTGGCGGTTTGCGATATCTGTTTTGAGCCGCTGGCTTGCCACATGTCAAAATTGTCACGATTGGAGAGCAACGGCTGATAAAACTCGCTGCGAAAATGTTCAAAGGTATGGTCTTGGTCCAAAAAATGGCCGCCCGGCCCGACCGCCTGGATAACATCTAAGGCAAGGGTATCCGCATTGACTTCATACGCTTTTTTGATGCGCTTGACCATGCCGCAAATTTCATCATCGATAACGAATTTTTCATAGGACATGCAGCTATAAGATTCCAGGATGCCGGCGCTGTGCAGTACAAAATTAATTCCGCTGACCTGGGCCATCAGCAAACTCATCATCGACTCGTAGGCCGCCTGGGCATCCGGCACCTTGGCATCACTGATCGCGCCACCGCCTCTGACGGGCAGGTTGTAAAAACGCGCCATTTGGGCGGTTGCAGCCGCATTGACTGCCATTTCCGGTGACCCGATGCTTAATGCACCCGAACGCATTTCGGTATTGGAAGAAGAGCCCGAAAAAACCACGGGTGTTCCTTCCCGCACCAGCTGGGTTAAAACAATCCCCGCCAGTATTTCAGCGTTCTGAAGCGCCAGGGTCCCGGCCAGCGTGGTGGGTCCGGTTGCCCCGGCAATCACCAACGATGAAATCAACTGGGGCTGACCCGCACGGGCATATTCCAGAATCGCCCCTAACATGCGCTCATCATATCCCAGCGGCGTCAGGGAAGTCAGAATGCTGATCATGCGGGGTTTTTCGGCCAGCTGGTCTTCGCTGCCAAACAGAATGGAAGCCATATGGATACTGTCTCTGGCGCTTTGAGCGCCCATGGCGCTTCCCATGAATGGCTTTTCGGAATATTTCATTGTGGTGTAAATCATTTGGGCATGGCGGATTTCATGGGGCACATCGTTGGGTTCGATGACCATGCCGCTGCATATATCCTGATAGGGGCTGGCTTGGGTTAATTTGACGAAATTTTCAAAATCTCGCAGGGTGCCTTCCCGCCGATCCCTATCCCGATCGGTGACAAAAGGTGCGCCATAACCCGGGATAAACGCCATGTGGCTGCCTCCGATCACCACATCGCAGTCGGAATTGCGCGCATAAAGGGTAAATTCAGCCGGCGCTTTTCTGATTTGCTCTTCGACCAGTTGCGAAGGGAAAAATACCCGCTCGCCATCGACTTTGGCACCTCCCTTTTTCAGGATCTCAAGCGCCGGTGCATAGCGGAAATCAATGCCAACTTTTTGCAGGATCTGCATCGAGGCTTCATGAACGTGTTCGACCTGGTGTTTGGTCAAAAACTCATACGGTTGCATTTTAACAACTCCTTTCAAATGGCTGCGATCACAATAGAACCCATCTCAAAAATGTCTTTTGGCCCAATATCTTTGTTGGTGCCTCGCTTTAAATCCTCAACATACAACAGTATGCCTCCGGTTTACGACCCACAAAGATTATTGGATCGGCGGGAAGCCCCGCTCAGCGGGGAAGCTCCGCCCCGCCGCGATCTTGAACCAAAATCCTATTTTTGAGATGGATTCAAGCGCCGGCGCTTTTACCTTTGGGTGTCGACCACGCGCTGGAGCTCAATTTCCACCAAATCTAAGTGCGCTTTCATGTAGTGGGAAGCTTTTTCAGCCTCACCGTTTTCAATACAGGAAACAATTTGTCTGGCGGTTAAAATCGCTTGTTCCGGTGGGCATAACCGATCCGGCATAAATTTCTCATAGTATTCATGAGATTTTTCGACGATGCGCTTCATCATTTCGCAGATCATTTCATTGTGCGTGGCTTCCGCAATGGCCACGTGAAAATCGAAATCCGGATCGTAGAATTTTTTGATATCTGCCTGGCAGGTTTGCATGCGTTCAAGCGCTTCACAAATTCGCTGGATGTCTTCCGAACGCGCCCGTTCAGCCGCCAGTTTGACTGCATTGCACTCAAGAATTTCTCTGAGTTCCATTAACTCAATGATTTGTTCAGCTGCCAATGCATTCTGGAAATTCGTTAAATTTAAATCATTAACGGGAATGTCCTTTCTGATAAACGTCCCTTTTCCCTGGGCAGACTCTAAATAGCCCGAAAGAACCAATCCCTTGATCGCCTCCCGGATAGACGAGCGCCCGACACCGAACATCAGCGACATTTCGCGTTCCGTCGGCAGTTTATCGCCCGGTTTTAATTCTCCGGATTTTACATGTTGAACAATCTCGTTTATGATTATTTCCGGGGCCGATCTTTTCTGGATGGTTTTGAAATTCATCAGCTGACAGATCTCCTTAAAATTAGGGGGCGTTAATGGGCCGGTTAAGGCTGTCTTTGATTTGTTGCAAAGAGTCGCACAGCCGGTTTAGCTTGGCTTATCGACGATGGTGATCGTCATTCGGTCTAAGTTCCCTGACCCACACCCAGCTCCTCGCGGGTAAAACGGATACTATCGACAACGGCCTGGTACTCTCGACGACGGGCTTCCTCGGGGCCGTCGGTTCCAGGATCGAACTCCACTTCGATATTGAGGCGTTTCATATTCGGATTGGCCCGGATGACCTCATACGCTTCCCGCATGGGGACGTCTCCCGTTCCGGTTGCGACCCCGACAATGCGGCAACCGTATTGATCAAAGACAATACGATGATCGGAAAAATGATTGGTGAAAGACACGGGTGCCAGCTTGCGGATTGCCGTCAAGGGGTCTTCTCCCACCATAAGAGAGTTGTTGGTATCAACACAGCCACCGACATAGGGATGGTTCACCCGATTGATAATCCAGAGGACTTCGTCACAAAACGCCTCGGTATGATTTTCCAGACACAGCCGCACCCCGGCCTTCTGAGCGACAGGCGCAGCTCTTTCGGCTTTGCGAGCAATTTCTTCCAATTGGGGAATCACCGCCGCATGAAAGGCTGAACCGCACACCGGGTGGGGTCTGTTGACGTCCATGCTGATTTTTCCGATATCCGAACCGATTTTTTCAGCAATGGCGATACCCTCTTCCATGGTATTCGTCAGGCGGTCATCGTATTCGGATGCGTCTAAAGAAAAGTTATACTCAAGGTATAATCCTTTTTCTTCAGCGGCCCGACGTACATCGCGCAGATGCGCGTCATCCGTTGAGCCCAGATCGGCCGCCGTCAAATGCAGGCCGTCGAGTTCCAGCTTCTTGGCCTCGTCCATCAAACCGAAGATGTCCCAGACCGGCTCCCAGGCAAGTTTGTAGCCTCCCCAGTTCTGCCCCATGCCGTGCAAATGCAAACTGTAAGTATGTAATCCTAACAGCATAACGGAACCTCCTATTTGAAAATTGAATATTGAATATTGTTTATTGAATATTGGCGGTATCCTATCATTTTATTTTCTGGTTATTCGCTTAAGTATTCAATGTTCAATCGAAAATATTCAATCATCTATCGAGGACGAGGAGGAGCACGAGGACGAGGACGAGTTTTGTGCAGCCTTCTTCCTCCTCGTACTCGTCGTCGTACTCGTCCTCGATACCTATCGGCATTTTAGTAACGACGATTGTATCAAAAAAAGTATTATAAAATATTTATGGAGCACGATGCTAATGACTCATCAGCGTCTTGCCCTTTTTCCCAAGGCCTTCTTGGTATCGTGTCGGGCGCAAGGGATTTTCTTTGGGATCCATCTCACCGGTTACCAGATCGCTGACCCATTTGCCTGCCTGCGGGGAAAGCATTACGCCGGCCCAATAGCCACAGTTGACATAAAACCCTGGGACTTCGGGCACCGGACCGATCAGCGGCTGGTCATCAGGCGTGTACATATAGTATCCGGCTGAGGTATCCATGTCGGGTTGCCGCACGGTCTTTTCAATTTCTTCGAAGAACGGTGTTAGGCGCTTGACTTTGTCCAGGGTTATGGCCGGAAATTCCCAATCCGTGGAGACTCTCTCAGCCGGTTGGCTGACCGGTTCATCCGCATCCACCCAACCGATAATCACACCTCCCGCTTCGGGGCGCCAGTAGGAATTATTATTGACATCAACTGTAAAAGGCGCATCTGAGGGAATCGCCACCGAAGTTTTGATATAGACTTTTTGCCGGCGAACCGGCTCCAGCGGCAAATCCACTCCCACCATCCGCCCCACCTCTGCAGCGAATGGACCGGCGGCATTTACCACCGTCCGGGTCCGAAGGATACCCCGATGGGTTTCCACACCGCAGACCCCTTTTTGATCTGTCTGAATTCCGGTCGCCCGGGTATTCAAAAAAAATCTGGCGTTGCAGCCTTTGGCAAATCCCTGGGTCGTTTCATGGCAGGACAGCCACCCATCCCGCTGCCGAAAAGTTGCGGCCAAAACCGAGGGAGAGACAAAAGGAAATCGTTTGAGGATCTCTTCCCGTTCTAAAAATTCCGAGTCCGTGACACCCAGTTTGTGTTGTTGGGCAACATTTTCTTTGAGATCATCAACCGTTTCCGCATTATCGGTGAGAAAGAGATACCCTTGCTGTTTGATCGAAATATTGTAGTCCGGTATCCCAATGACGTTATCAAAATGCTCAAACATCTCTATACTGGGTTTGGCTAAAGCCGCCATGGCCGGCTCCGTAAACTGTGCCCGAAAACATTCCGCTGACGCAGGCGTCGTCAATGTTGACAGGCCATCCCGCATCTCGACTAAAACAACGTCCAACCCGGCCTTGGATAGCCAGAAGGCCGTGGCTGTGCCCACAATACCACCTCCGATCACGACAGCATCGCTTTGGTCGAAATCGCTGTCGGTCGGGGTAAAAATCTTTCCCATTTCCTCAACCCTCCTTCCTTATTTGATCACCAGGATGATGTTGAATCAATAATCAGCTCATAACGCATTATAATTGGTCTGTCAATATGTTTTTCAGATGGTCTGACCAATTTTGACGCGTTTTTGCTGCCGGTTTATTTAAATCTGGTTTAGAATATTAATAGATGGGTGATATGCCTGACGACAGGAAAGCCGCCAGGCAATCGGAAGCTAAGTTCAAAGACATCAGAACTCGGGTCAAAAATCCTTCTGATCATCGTTAGAACGGAATGTCATCATCCTCGGGGGCCTGTATCGGGGAACTCCCTGAATCAGAAGCCGATGCACCACTTGTCGCTCTATCTCCTGGGCCGGCATCCCGTCCGCCAAGGAATTGAACATCAGTTGCGACGATTTCGGTGGTATACCTTTTGTTGCCATCCTTGTCTTCCCATGAACTGGTCTGGATCCGCCCCTCAATATAAACTTGCCGGCCTTTTGAAAGGTACTCCCCGCAAATTTCACCCAGCTTCCTCCATGCAACGATTCGGTGCCACTCGGTTCGTTCCTTTTTTTCACCCGTATCCTTATCTTTCCACTCCTCGGATGTTGCGATGTTGAAATTTGCAACCGCCACTCCGCTGGGGGTGTAGCGAACCTCGGGATCACTTCCCAGCCGACCGATTAAAATCGCTTTGTTAATTCCTGCCATTTTTCCCTCCCCTCAATTCCACCAATTTTTTATCTTAAAATTGATACAGGATTCATTCCTGCATGTCAATCCATCCTTGATTTTCATTCCCGAATGGATCTTTTTCGCCTAGCCTTTTAGTCTGGTTTAACCGCAGACGTACGCAGACAGGCGCAGACATTAACCTTACCTTTTCCTTGGCCGACTCCCGCGATAAGGCATTGCCTTCCGCGGGACAAGCTGGCCAAGGAAAAACAGCATGCCCTTCGGGCAAAAAAAAACAACGTGGTTATCCAGAAAGAACAAGTGGTATTGAATGTGGGAGCGGCTTCCAGCCGCGACAGTTGAATTCGCGGCTGGCCTGCGACGAGCTCAGCCGAGTCGAAGCCGCTCCCACAGAGAGTTTGTCTAATGGTAACTTGGACTTTCCAGATAAGCAGGAAAAACAATTTGATGAAAGCACAGACTTTAGTACGGATCAATTGGGTTAGCAATATGTATTGCATGGAAGGATCGGATGTGATTTTTAGGTAATATAACATGTCCCCTGAATCCCCACTATTCAAGCGCATTAAACGGCATGTCATCGGCCGGGAACATACATTTTTTGCCGCGACACCTCCCGGCTTTGAACCGGTTTGTCTGCAGGAGTTGTTGAAACTTGAGCCGGTGGCCGGCAAGGCTTGCCCAACCCCTGGCGGCGTGGAGTTTGAAGGTCGGCTGGATGCTTGTTATCATGCCAACTTAAATCTGCGATCGGCCAATCGAATTTTAATGCGCATTCAGGCCTTCAAGTTCACCAATTTCAGACAGCTTGAAAAAAGGACGCTCGATATCCCCTGGGAGCTATACCTGCAGCCCGGCGACCTTCCGAAAATTCATGTAACCACAAAACACTGCCGGCTCCACCATTCAGATGCGATTGCAGAAAGATTTCACCAGGCCATCGCCGGCCAACTTTCCGGGATTGAACCTGACGAAAAAACCCCAAAGGTCGCATATGCCGAACAAAATATTTATGTACGCGGCAAGGATGACCGCTTCAGCGTATCGATTGACAGCAGCGGAGACATTCTTTACAAACGCGGTCTCAAAAAACACACAGGCAAAGCCCCGCTACGGGAAACACTCGCGGCGGCGGCGTTATTACTGGCAGGCTATGATGGCCGCGATCCGCTACTGGACCCTATGTGTGGCAGCGGAACGTTTTCACTGGAAGGCGCGTTGATGGCAAAACGGATCCCTGCAGGCTGGTTTCGAGATTTTGCGTTTATGGGATGGCCGTCATTTCGCCGGCAGAGATGGACCTATATCAGGCGTCAGGCCGAATCTCATTTTGTACAGCCCGATCGCCCCTTGATCTTTGCTTCGGATACCGACCCCGGTGCTTGCCGGAAACTTGAGCGCTGTGTCCAAAAGCACGACCTGACCGATGCCGTCCAGGTTCATCAAAAGGACTTTTTTGATATCGATCCCCGCAAACTTACCGATCAGACCGGGGTCATCTGCATTAACCCGCCTTACGGTCGCCGTCTGGGCGGAAGGCAGGAATCTGAAAGATTTTTTGTAGCGATTTGTGACAAACTCAAACAGGAATACCGGGGATGGAAGCTGGTGTTATTTGCGCCCAATCGAAAAATCGCAAAAACGGTTCCTTTAGAAGTTAATTCTTACCCTATTTTACACGGCGGTTTGAAACTGGCGTTGTTGGTGGGAAAGATTCAATGATATTTTGACTCTCATTCACCACAAAGAACACGAAGATCCACGAAGAGCCGGTGCTTGCACCCCGACCTAAAGGCGGGGTCATAACACCCGCCTCGCCTTGCGGCATTTGCTCATTAAATTGTCAAATGTAGGGGCGGGGTTTACAGGCTGTCCAACAACCCCTGCCCATTTTGTTTAAAGCAAACAACAATTAGATGTTGTTTACTAGTTAAAAAACCGGATGAAAATGCAATTATACTATTGATATTATTT
>Ga0255055_10000213_pt1 | contig 44539 bp, 33 predicted proteins | sample JV7_2_27_MG_FD_188633 | JGI IMG/M metagenome (GOLD analysis project Ga0255055, IMG submission 188633) | Seawater microbial communities from Jervis Inlet, British Columbia, Canada - JV7_2_27 | ecosystem: Environmental > Aquatic > Marine > Inlet | place: Canada: British Columbia | collected... | reverse complement strand
CAAAACACCATAACCTCCAACACAGCAGCCGTGTCGCTTGCGTATTACGGCTACGGTGGAGGAATCTACGGGGTGACCTACGGCTACGGCAGCGAAACGATTCAGATCACGGGCAACACGATCGCGGATAACGTGTCGACGCTCGATGGGGGTGGCGGCATTTCGGTCGCGGCCAGCCCGACAGTCGTGGCCACCTCGATCGATCACAACCTGTTGATCGAAGACAACAGCGTCACCGGGAACAGCGCGGGGCTGGGCGGTGGCGGGTTGGAGTTGTACGCCCTATCGTGGGACCTGATCGCGCCCCAGAGCATCAGCCTGATCGCCAGGAACAACACCGTCACCGGAAACAGCGTGACGGAGGACGATCCCGTGTCGACGTTCGGTGGAGGCGGCATCCTGGCCCGCATCGATTCTCGCAGCTCCTCCTCACCGAACCAGGAGTTCCTGCTCGACGAGAACCGGGTCACCAATAACTCGGCGCCGGTCTTCGGCGGCGGCGTGAGCGTCTTTGCCTACGCCGATGCCGACATCGACGGAAACACGGCGCGGTCCGATGCCGCCATAACGCTCGAGCAGAATCGCATCACGCAGAACAGCGCCACGAGCCAACTCACCGATTCCGTGGGTGGCGGCGTATTCGTCTACCTCGAAGCCGAGGGCGACGCCACCGCCTCGGTAGAGATGACGCTGAACACGGTCTCGGACAATACGCTGGACAACGTGAACGAGGTCGGCGGTATCCATGCCGAGTCGAACACCTTATCCGACACTCTCGGGCAAGCCGACGGTCTGGCAGAGCTCACGGTCAACAGCACGATCGTATCCGGCAACGACGGCATTGGGTTGGGCGGCCCGCTTCCGGGCCAGGGCGGCGTCGTAACTCCGGGGGGACTCGCCGAGTTCACGACCACCGTCGTATACAACGACTTCTTTGGGAACAGCGGAGGTGACATCGATTCCTGGATGGTGCCCGGAACCGGCAACATCTCCGCCGAGCCCCTGCTCGACCCGTTGACCTTCGTCCCACAGCAGTGCTCGCCCACGATCGACACGGCCGACCTGGCGTTGGCGTTTTCGGAAGAGCCCGCACCCAACGGCGGGCGCGCCAACATGGGTCACACCGGCGACACCTCCGAGGCCACGGCGACGCTGGCCGACGTCTCCGGCGACGGGGTCGTTGACGGTGTCGACGTCGTGCGCATCTCCGTCGCCTTCGGATCCGCGCTGGGCGAGCCACGCTACAGCACAGAGGTCGATTTCGATGACAACGGTCTGGTGGACGGAAACGACTTGGCGCTCATCGCCGGCGATTTCGGCCAGGCTTGCCCGTAGAGAGGCCCCCCATGAAGAAGCAACGCAATCTATATCGACTCGTCTGTGTCGCCGTGATCATGGCGCTGGGCGCCCTCATGCCCGCCTGCGGTGGCGGCGGTGGTGGTGGCGGTGGCACCGTGCCGCGACCGCTGATCGCGACCTTCACCCCGACCGACCCCAACCCCGGACCCAACACGGTCAACATGGCCGCGTCCACGAGCGCCGCCAACTTCGCCGTGCGCGTCCAGGTCACCGACACCAACGACTTCTTCGGGGCCGGTTTCCGCGTCGGCTTCAACACAGCGACCGCACAATTCGTCGGATTCAGCAGCGCCGGCTCGTTTCTCCTCGGCCAGGGAGTCGGGACCGACTTCGACGCCCGGATCGATCCCAACGACGCAAGCCAGGTCTTAGTCACTGCGACGATCCAGGACAACACCCAGCCCGCCGGAATCGATGTGGCCGGAACCCAACTCCTGATCACGCTGAATTTCCAGGCCACCGCCGAAACAGCGAACAACCCGATCACCTTCGAAGACCCAAAGGACGTGCAGGAATGCCCGACCCAAGGCCAAGCCTGCAACGATATCTCCGGAGCCCTAGCCTGGTCCGGAGGCTCGATGTCAGCCGCCAGATAAAAACCGCGACTCAAAAAGAGACCGGAAAGGCCCGCCGAAAACGGCGGGCCTTTTTGCATGAATCGACAAATCAGCTCGGTCGCTCGAACTCGGCCGGGACAGGGATGGGCTTTCCTCGCCGGGGCCTGTGAGATCGTGGGAAGCACATCATCGTGCGGACCGCGATCTCGCCGGAGCGAGGGAGCGCGACGCATCGTCGCGCGACCGAGCGCCCCCGCCGAGGAAGGCCCATCCCTGCCCGGGCCGAGAGCACGCGACCGAGCGGGCCTATGACTACTTCGCCAGTTCCGAGTCCGGCGACGAATCCGGAGACGAAGCCCCCGGGTACAGGGCATCCCACCAAGCGGGCTGATCCTTGAGCCAACGATCGAACCAGGCAACGATGCTCTGAGACCAGACGGTGCGCTTCTCGTGCCCCAGGATCCAGTGGTTCTCGCCTTCGATCTGGAGGTACTCGACATCCTTGCCCAACAGCTTCAAGGCGATGTAGAAAGAGTCGCTCTCGCCCACCGGCACGTTGGTGTCCGCCACCCCGTGCGTCAAAAGGATCGGCACCCGGTGCTGGTCCGCGCGGAACAGCGGACTCTGGTCCACGTAGATGTCCTTGCGGTTCCAGGGGTAAGACTCCGCCGTCGCCACCGCACCGTAGAGATAGCCCCAGTAGCCCTCGCCCCAGTAGGACGACAGTGACGAGATTCCCGCGTGCGAGACTGCCGCCGCGAAAACGTCCGTCTTCGTCGACAGCAGCATCGTCATGAAACCGCCGTAGGAAGCGCCGATGCAGCCTACGCTCGCCGGATTGACGAACGAGTGCTCCTCCAGGAATTTCCGCGTACCCTCGATGATCTCCTCCGTCGTCGTCTTGCCCCAGTCGTTCACGTGCGCCGCCGAGAAATCCTGGCCGAAGCCCGTCGCTCCCGAGGGCTGGAGCACGTAGACCACGTAACCGTTGGCCGCCCACCACTCTTTCGGGTAGCGCCCGCCAAAATCCCGTCCGACCGGCGACGTGCCTCCGTAGTAGTAGACGATCGCCGGATAGCTCTTCGCAGCATCGAACTCCGGCGGGAAGTAGATGCGCCCGTCGATCTTCTTTCCGCTGGCCGCCGTGAACGACCACGGCTCGACCGTACCCATGCGCACGCCTTCGAAGCCGTCGCCGGCCGGATCTCGCAGACTTCTCGGCGTGCCCGTGGACAGATCGACCGCGAGCAGTTGCCACGGCACCCACGAGGAACTGCCGAGGGCGACCGCGACCGGTTCCGTTCGCGCCACTTCCAGATTTCGGTTCACGTCAAAGCCCGTGTCCAGCCTCTCGAACTCCCGTGCTCGCGGGTCGTAGCGAAACACCGGTCGAAGGTCTCGCTCCTCTGCAGTCAGGTAGATCCGCCCGTCGCGCCAGCTCCAGGTCGCGCTCGAGACGGCCGGGTCGAAGTCTCGCGTGATCGCCTCCGCCTCGTCGCTCGCCGTGTCCCAGATGTACAACTGACCGTCGTAGCTATTCGGGATGCCCGTTTGGGAGAGATCGACTCCCTGCTCGCCGAACTCGTCCGCGGCCGCCCCGATCAGCAGCCGCTCGCCCTTTGGCCCGTACTCCGCGGTGTTGAACCAGCGGAACTCGCGCAACTTCGTGGCACCGAAGCTCTTCAGGTCGATCTCCCACAGCTCCGTCATCGTGAACGGCCGAGCGTCCAGATGCTCGAGCCTGCGTGTGAACAGCAACCTCGTGCCGTCCGGCGAAAACCCCGCCGCCGAGGTCGTCAACGCGCCCGCCGTCAGACGCCGCCGGTTCCCTTCCGGAACGGTCACGAGGTGCAGGAACTGTTTGTCGCGATAATCGGCCCAGCGATCGAGCAGCCCCTCGAGCAGTTTCACGCCGCGTTCGTCCTTTTCGGCCTTCTTGGTCGTCGAGAAGACGATCGCCTGTTCCGTCGGTGACCAAAGATAGCCTCCCAGATGCGTGACCGACTCCAACAGGGGCAAGACTCTGCCCGTACGGCGATCGAAGAGGAACAGCGTCGAGGCGTCCTCCCCCGACGCCGCCTTGGCGACGTACGAGATGTAGCGCCCGCCGGGGCTCCAGTCGACCTGCCTGGCCCCCGTCGCACCCCGCCAGCTGTCTTCCAGCGAGCCGTCCGATGTGCGGCGGATTTCGACCCACGACTCCGTGTCGTGCGTGCCGGGGACGATACGTCTGACGCTCGCGACCACACGCCCGCCGTCCGGCGAGAGGGCCAGCGAGGTGATCTGCGGCGGATCCGTGATGTCCCCGATCGTCAGATCGCGCGTCGGGTCGAGCGATACGGTCACCTCCGGAGACGACTCGCCGTTCCTGTCCATCAACGTCGCGCCGATCGTCCAGTCGTCGTCCCGTTCCGGGTCGAGGACCGTTTTCAGCAGGAGAACGTGCGTTCCCGGCGTTAGCTCGAGTTTGCCCGTGACCGCGGCCTCCGCGTCTCCCGTCCCCGAGGCAAGCGGCTCGCCGTTCAGCCACGCCCGGCGAGGATGGGTGCCCTCGAGTGCGAGCTCCATCTTGCGCCACCGGTCGACCCGCAAGTAGGTCACCAACCAGGCCACCCGCGGCACGGCGCCGTCTCCGTCCGCGGCTCGCTCGAGTTTCAGCTGTCCCGTCTTACCGGAACTCCCGGCCGTCCAGCGCAGCGTCTCGCCGGCAAACCAGGCCACAGCGCCTCCGCTCTTCGGACGAAGGCGAGGATCGGCCAGCAACGTCGCATCCAGGACGTCGCCGATCTCGACGCCTCCCTCGTCCGCATCGGCGAAGACCGGTAGCGGATAGGCCACGGGGCCGGCCACCAACCACGACTCGATGGTCTGGCCGGCGGTCTCCTCATCGGCCTTCTTCTTGCCGGATTTCTTCGCCGCGGTCGCGTGCGGGGCGAACGGTACCAAGAGGACGAAGATGCAGCACAACAGGAACGGCGAAAGAACACGAACCGATCTGCGGGCGAAGCAACTCATCGATTCTCTCCTGAGGCGAGGAAGCTCGAGCGACTCGAACCGTACGAACGGACGAGAACGGAGCATACCACCGGCTCGAGAGCCGGTTCAGGACCGGAGCAGCCCCATTAGACGCCCGGCAATCGACGGTAGCGGTACGCCGGCGCGCACCGCCCGGTGGTAGGTCACCGGGGCGATGCCGACCAGAGCGTGCCTGCGCACGCCCCGGATCGACTTGCGCTCGGCGAACGCGATCGCCGGGACGGGGGCCACACCCAGGCCGGCCGCTACGAAGCGACGGACCAGCGAGAGGTTGCCCACCTCGACGGCTGGCCGGAACGCCACCCCGGCCTCGGCGAAGGCGGATTCGAGGTGCCGGCGGAAACCCGAGCCCGGCTGTAGCGTGACGAGACGCTCCCGGCCCAGCGAGCGCACCCCGATCGCCCGCGTTCCGCGTCGCCCCCAATCGGCGGGCGCAAGCAGCACGACGCCCGATTCGACAACCGGTTCGAGATCGATGCCTTCGCGTTCCGTGTCGGCGCGCGGCGAGACCACGAGGGCAAGGTCGATCTCGCCGCGGCGCAGCGCCTCGAGCAGCAGGGGGCCCGGGCCCTCGCGGAGGTGCACCTCGATCTCGGGCTCGCGGCGGAGAAGCCTGGCCAGCGCGCGCGGGAGCCGCTCGCGCCCGAGCGCGTCCCCCGCGCCGATGCGCAGCTCACCGGCGGACGCGATGGGCAGCCCGGCCGCGCGATCGAGCTCCTGTAGCTCGCGCAGCGCGGCCTCGACCGGCGGAAGCAGTCGCGCGCCTTCCGGCGTCAGCGCCATGCCGCGCGCCATCCGGCGGAACAACCGCGTGCCCCACGTCTCCTCGAGCGCCGCCACGCGGGCGCTGATCGTCGGCTGCGTCCGGGCGAGGAGCTGCGCCGCCCGTCCGACGCTGCCCATCCGGGCCACGGCGACGAAGGCTCTCAGCTCGTCCACTCCGGCCCTCGGAGCAGGCAGGGCGGCCGAAGGAACCGTCTCTGGAGATTCGGGCACTTCTGATCCTCCTATAGAAAAAATCGATCGATAGTATACAAGAATTCGAATGGATCTATCGCTCGACCGGGTCTAGAGTGATCGTCGACGAGAGCCATAATGGGAAGGCCAAGATGGTCACACGAATCGAGATCGCCACGCGGCCCGAGCTCCAGGATCCGCGTGGGGAAGAGATCAGGCACAAGATCCGGAGCTTTCTCGGCATCGCGGTGGAACGCCTGCGCACCTACGAGGTCTACCGTGTCGATGCCGATCTACGCCGCAACGAGCCCGAGCGCATCCTGCACGAGCTCGTCGATCCGGTCTCGCAGATCGGCGCGCTGGGCCGGCTCGAGCTCGAGCCGTTCGACGTAGCGGTCACGGTCGGTTACAAGCCGGGCGTTACCGACCCCGTCGGCAAGAGCGCCCTGGTGGCCATCGAGGACACGCTCGGGCGCCCGCTCGGAGATGACGTGGCCGTTTTCTGCTCCCGCCTCTACTTGCTGGGTGGCGTCGACATGGAGCACGGCGAGCGCATCGCCGCGGAGCTGCTGGCCAATCCGGTGATCCAGACCACGCTGCTACAGAGCTACGACGAGTGGAGAGGCTCTCCTCTCGACCTGAGCGTCCCTCGTGTCGCCGACCACGCCGCGCCCGCCGCCGCCCCGGTCGATCTCTCCGGCGACGACGAGCAGCTGATCGGGATCAGCCGCAAGGGTCTGCTCGCGCTCGAGATCGCCGAGATGCGAGCGATCCGCGACCACTTCCGCCGGCAGGCGGGGGACGGCGCACGGCTCCGCCTCGGCCTGGGGCCCGACCCTACCGACGCCGAGCTGGAGTGCCTGGCCCAGACCTGGAGCGAGCACTGCAAGCACAAGATCTTCAACGCCACGATCACCTACCGCGAAGACGGCCGCGAACCCGAGACGATTCGCTCGCTGTTCAAGTCCTACATCCAGCGGGTGACACGCGAGATCGATGAAGAGCTGCGCCGGAACGACGGTGCGTCGTGGCTCGTCTCCGTATTCCACGACAACGCCGGCGTCGTCGCCTTCGACGACCGAATCCACCTCGTCTACAAGGTCGAGACGCACAACTCCCCGTCCGCACTCGATCCCTACGGCGGTGCGATCACCGGTATCGTCGGCGTCAACCGCGACCCGTTCGGCACCGGGATCGGCTCCGATCTCCTGGTCAACGTCTGGGGCTACTGCTTCGCCAGCCCGTTCCACGAGGGCGGGCTTCCCCGGGGCCTGCTGCACCCGCGACGCATCCGCGACGGCGTGCACCAGGGCGTGATCGACGGCGGAAACCAGAGCGGGATTCCCTACGGTCGCGGCTGGGAGATCTTTGATGGACGCTACATTGGTAAACCGCTCGTCTTTTGCGGGACGGTCGGCTCTCTGCCGGTCGAGGTAGCCGGCCGGCCCGGCGAGCACAAGGAGGCGCGGCCGGGCGATCTGATCGTGATGACCGGCGGACGCATCGGCGCCGACGGTATTCACGGCGCGACCTTCTCCTCCGCCGCGCTCGACGAGTCCTCGCCGGTCCAGGCCGTGCAGATCGGCGATCCGATCACGCAGAAGATGATGTTCGACTTCCTGCTCGAGGCACGCGACCTCGGTCTGTACAACGCGATCACCGACAACGGCGCCGGCGGCCTGTCGTCGTCGGTGGGAGAGATGGCGCGTGGTCCAGGCGGGGCCCGCCTCGATCTGTCGCGCGCGCCGCTGAAATACCAGGGCCTGGCGCCGTGGGAGATCCTCGTCTCCGAGGCGCAAGAACGCATGACGCTCGCCGTCGGACCGGACAGGATCGAACGCTTCCTCGATCTCGCGCGCCGGCGCCAGGTCGAAGCGACCGTGTTGGGCGAGTTCACCGCGGATCCCTACTTCCACGTTCTCTACGGCGACGAGACCGCGGCTTACCTGTCGATGGAGTTTCTGCACGGGGGCGATCCCGATCTCGACCTCGAGGCGCAATGGTCGCCACCGCGGTTCGACGAGCCCCCCGCGGCCTCCCGTGCGCGACCTCCCGAGTTGGACGCCGCTCTGCTGGCCATGCTGCGGCGGCTGAACCTGTGCTCGGGCGAAGCCAAGGCCCGTCACTACGACCACGAGGTCAAGGGACTCAGCGTGATCAGGCCCTACGTCGGCACCGGCAACGACGTCCCCGCCGACGCGACGGTCTTCCTCGCGCGCCACGGCTCCCTGGCCGGTTTTGTCCTGTCCGAGGGCATCAACCCGTTCTATTCCGCCATCGACACCCGGGCCATGGCGATGTCGGTCGTAGACGAGGCCGTGCGGCGCCAGCTCTGCGCCGGCGCACGGCTCGACCGCATCGCCCTACTGGACAACTTCTGCTGGCCCGATCCCGTGCAGTCCGACCGGACGCCCGACGGCCGTTACAAACTGGCCCAGCTCGCGCGCGCCTGTCGCGGCTTGTACGAAGCCTGCCGGGCCTACGGGACGCCGCTGATCTCCGGTAAAGATTCCATGAAGAACGACTCCGCGATGGGCGGCGTCAAGATCAGCGTCCCGCCCACGCTTCTCGCCTCGGCCATCGGCCGGATCGACGACGTCGCCGACGCCGTCACGCTCGAGCCGCGGGCCGCGGGGGATTTCGTGTTCCTCGTCGGAACGACGCGCGACGAGTGCGGCGGCAGCGAATATTTTCGTTTCCTCGGCGAGCGCGAAGGTGCCGATGCCGTGCTCGGTGAGCCCCGTCCCTACGTCGGCAACGACGTCCCGCGTCTCGACCCGCGAGAAACGCTTCCGCTGTACCGCGTGATCGACCGCGCACAACGCGATGCCCTGATCCAGTCCGCGACGTCGCCGGGCAAGGGCGGCCTGGCGCTCGCACTCGCGCGATGCGTGATGGCCGCCGGGCTCGGCCTCGACCTCGACCTGGGAGACTGTCCCGATCTCGCCGGGCTAGCGCCCGATGCCGCCCTCTTCTCCGAATCGAACGGTCGATTCGTCGTCACCACAAGTCCCGACGACGCCAACCGGCTGGTCGAGTTGTTCCGTGGTCTCCCGTGCCGGTGCGTGGGCCGGGTCGTCGAGGAGCCGTGCCTGCGCGTTCGCTCGGGCGAGCAACCGTGGCTCGACCTCGACGCGGATCAGTTGAAAAAAGCGTTCAAGGAGAGACTGGCCGATGAGTGAGACCACCCTCGCACGGTTTGGCAGCCTGTCCGAAGAGGAACGGACCGCACGGCGGTGCGACGTGCGCGTGCTGATCCTCACCGGTCTCGGTCTCAACTGCGAGGTCGAGACCGAGGCCGGGTTCCGCCTGGCCGGCGCGTCGCCCCGACGCGTGCACCTGCTCGACCTGCTCGAGGGCGGAAGCTCCCCGCGGCTCGCCGATTTTCATATCCTCGGCTTCGTCGGCGGCTTCGCCTTCGGCGACCACCTCGGCGCTGGCTTCGTCTTCGCCAACAAGATCCGCTGGCGTCTGTACGATCAACTGCTCCGCTTCATCGAATCCGACGGTCTCGCCCTCGGCATCTGCAACGGCTTCCAGACCATGGTCCGCCTGGGCATGCTTCCCGGGCTCGACGGCGACTACCGCACACCCCGGGCGACGCTGGCGCCCAACGACCGCCTGGGCTACCGCGACGCCTGGGTGCGTCTGGCCTTCGACGCCGACTCACCCTGCGTCTGGACACGCGACCTGACGACGATGGAAATGCCGACGCGCCACGGCGAGGGCAAGTTCCTGGCCGAGAGCCGCGACCTGCTGGACCGTCTCGAGACCGACGCCCAGGTCGCCGCCCGCTACGTCGACTCCGAGGGGCAACCCACCGAATCCTGGCCCGACAACCCCAACGGCTCGCCGCGTGCCGTGGCCGGGATCTGCGACCCTTCGGGGCGCCTGTTCGGCCTCATGCCCCATCCCGACGCCTACCTCTACCCCTTCCAACACCCGCGCTGGCGCCGCCGCACAAGAAAACAACAATCCCCCACCGAGGGCGAGGGAATCAAAATCTTCCGCAACGGAGTAGACGCCGTAGCGGCAAACTTGTAGAGATATCCGGGAACTCTCCGCGGTAGGGCCTCGCCTGCCGAGCTGACGTGAACCGTGTGTTCGCTCGCCGGGGCCTGTGAGATCGCGGTCGGCACATCATCGTGACGGCCGAGATCTCGCCGGAGCGAAGAGCGCGACACATCGTCGCGCGAAGAGCGTCCCCGCCGAGCGAACACACGGTTCACGTCCGCTCGGCAGGCGAGGCCCGGCCCGACGCCTACAACTCAGTCAACGAGAGACTCCACGGGAACAGACGCGAAGTCGACCTTGTGACCGTCGCGAACACGAACCTGGCGGAAGCGCTCCAGCAGCCCGAGCGTCGTCTCGCCCGGCGCACCCTCACCGATCTGCCGCCCGTCGATCTGGATCACCGGAACGATCTCCGCACCCGTGCCCGTGAGGAAGCACTCGTGAGCGTTGTAAAGGTCGTGCAGGCCCAGGATCGTCTCCCGCGTGTTCAACCCCGCTTCCTGTGCCAGCTCCAGAACCGTGCCGCGCGTCACCCCGGGTAGCGCCCCTTCGGTCAGCCGCGGCGTCAGCAGATCGCCGTTCTTGAGGATGAAAATGTTGTCCGCCGTGCACTCCGCGACGCGCCCATACTGGTTGAGCATGATCGCTTCCGGGACACCCGCGCGCTTCGCCTCGATCTTGGCCAGAATGTTGTTCAGGTAGTTGCAGGACTTGATCCGCGGATCCAGGCACTCCATCGGAATCCGGCGCGTGCTGGCCGTCACCAACGGGATGCCATCCCGGTAGAATTTCTCCGGGTACAGGGTGATCGTACTGACGATGATGACAAGGGTCGGTTTCGCGCACTTGTCCGGATCGATACCCAGGTCGCCCATCCCGCGGGTCACCACCAACCGGATGTAGGCGTCGCGCATCCCGTTGGCCGCCACCGTCTCGATCGTCGCGCGCTCCAGATCCTGCGGTGTCATCGGGATATCGAGCCAGATCGTCTTCGCCGATTCGTACAGGCGGTCGATGTGCTCCGTCAACTTGAAGATGTTGCCCTCGTAGACCCGGATTCCTTCGAACACTCCGTCCCCGTACAGCAGACCGTGGTCGAATACCGAGACCTTGGCGTCTTCCTTGGGGAGCAGTTTACCGTCCACGTAAATCAGCATGTGATCCTCCGTTCCTCGGCGGTCGCCAGACCGGGGGCTTCCGTATCTGGTGCCTGGCGCCGCGGGTCGTTTTTGCCAATCGCGAGTTTACCCTGCGTCATTTCCAGAAACATCCGCTGGAGCTGACGGTCACGAGTCAGCTCCGGATGAAACGTGGCCGCCAACACACCGTCCTGGCGGACCAGCACCGGCTCGTTCTCGAGCCGGGCCAAGACTTCGACCTCCGCGCCGAGATCCTCGAACCTCGGCGCGCGAATGAACACCGCCCTCAGGGGCCGATCCGAACCCGCCAGCCCGATCCCCGTTTCGAACGAGTCGATCTGCCGGCCGAAAGCGTTGCGGTGGATCACCGCATCGAGCAGGCCCAGGCTGCGCTGAGCCGGGTTGCGCACCTCCCGCGAGAGCAGGATCGCTCCCGCGCAGGTGCCGAACAACGCGCCGCCGCCACCGTGGAATTCGCGCAGTGCCTCGAACCAGGGCTCGTCCTCCATCAGGTTGAGCAGCGTCGTGCTCTCGCCTCCCGGAATCACCAGCCCGTCGATCTCCGCAAGCTGCCGCACGTGGCGCACCTCGAGCACCGCCTGACCCAGATCCATGAAGGCGGCCGCGTGCTTGGCGAAATTGCCTTGCAGCGCGAGGACACCGATACGCGCCATTACCAGCCCCTGTGTTGCATCAACTCGGCCTCCGGCATGTCGGCCGTTGCGAGGCCACGCATCGCCTCACCCAGACCGCGCGAGACCTCGGCCACCACCTCGGGCTCCTTGTAGTGCGTCGTCGCCCGGACGATCGCGTTGGCCATCAGCGGCGGATTGCTCGACTTGAATATGCCCGAACCCACGAAGACCGATTCCGCTCCGAGTTGCATCATCAGCGCCGCGTCGGCCGGCGTGGCGATACCCCCGGCCGCGAAGTTCGGCACGGGCAGCTTGCCCTCACCGGCGACCAGTCGCACCAGTTCGTAGGGCGCAGCCAGATTCTTGGCCTCGGTCATCAACTCCTCCGGGCACAGCATCGTCAGACGGCGGATACCGGTCATCACCGCCCGCATGTGCCGCACCGCCTCGACGATGTCGCCGCTGCCCGCCTCGCCCTTCGTGCGCAGCATCGCTGCGCCCTCGCCGATGCGCCGCAGCGCCTCGCCCAGGTTGCGACACCCGCAAACGAACGGCACCCGGAAGGCGAACTTGTCGACGTGGTACTCCTCGTCGGCAGGTGTCAGCACCTCGCTCTCGTCGATGTAGTCGACACCGAGCGCCTCGAGCACCTGCGCCTCGCCGAAGTGGCCGATTCGGCACTTGGCCATGACCGGGATCGACACCGCATCCATGATCTCGCGAATTTTCTCCGGGTCGGACATGCGTGCCACACCGCCGTCCCTGCGGATGTCCGCCGGGACTCGCTCCAGAGCCATCACCGCGACGGCACCCGCGTCCTGTGCGATCCTGGCCTGTTCGGCGTTGGTTACGTCCATGATGACGCCACCCTTGAGCATCTCGGCCAGACCCGTCTTGAGCCTCAACGTGCCCTTACTGACGTCTTTGTCCTCGTGCATCGCTCACCTCTCTCCATCCCGCTCCAAGCGGTCGACAACCTAGAAAATCGGCATCGTCTCCGCGGCGCTCTGGCGCGCCGGTTCGTCCTCGCCGGGCCAGCGCTCGCGGATCAGCTTGCCGAGTGTCGCCACGCCCGATTCGATCTGCTCCTGCGAGGCCGCCGAGTAGGTCAGGCGTAACGTGTTGCGTCCCGAACCGTCGCCGTGAAACAACTCGCCGCGGCTGTAGAGCACGCCGTTCTGCCGTGCCGCCACGAACAGGTCGTCTCCGTCGAAGCCGGCGGGTAACCGCACCCAGATGAACATTCCTCCGATCGGTCGGTCCCACCTCGCCTCGGGGGGAAAGTGCCTTTGAAGCGCCTCCATCATGCAGTCCCGGCGCTCCCGGTAGGCGGGCCGGATGCGACCGAGGTGCTCCCGCAATCCGCCCTCCCGCAAGAAAACGTCCAGCGCGGCCTGCAGCAGCGGGCTGGTTCCGCAGTCCTGAATGCGTTTGAGCTCGATCAATCGCTCGAGGACCGGGGGAGGCGCGGAAAGCCACCCCACGCGCAGTCCGGGCATCAGCTTTTTCGAAAACGTGCTCAGGTAGATGACGTGCTGACCGCCGTCCAGCGCGTGTAGGGTCGGCAAGTCTTCGCCCTCGAAACGCAGATCACCGGCCCAGTCGTCCTCGACGATCGGACATCGGAATCGATTGGCCAACGCCAGCAACTCGCGGCGGCGTGTCTCGCTCATGACGCGGGTCGTCGGGTTGTGAAAGGTCGGTTGCACGTAGATCAACCGCGGGCGGTGCCGCTCGAGCGCGATGGCCAGCAGATCGGGACGAATCCCCTCCGCATCCATCGGGATGCCGACCGTGCGTACTCCCAGGGCACCGAGAACGCTGAGTGCCCCGGTGTAGGTCGGCTCTTCGATGATCACCGCATCACCGCGGTCCAGAAAAGTGCGGAAGACGATCTCCAGAGCCTGTTGCGCTCCGTTGGTCACCAGAATGTCGTCCGGGCTGACGGGCGGGCCCTGGCGGCTCATCTCGCCGGCGATCGTCTCGCGCAGCGCCGGATGCCCCGCTGTCGGCCCGTAGGCCAGCGCGCCGGCACCGTGGTCGCCGAGGGTCCGGTGCATCGCCCGGCGAAACGGTTCGACGGGGATCAACTCACCCGCCGGATAAGAGCCGACGAAGGAGATACCCGCTGATGGGTCGACGACCATCGTGTAGATCGTCTGCAGGCCGCCCACGGCCGCACCCTCGGCGGTCCGTGAGAAAGCAGTGAACCAGGTGTCCGCTTCGCCCCGGCTCTCGGTGCCTTCCGCCGCCGCGTTGGGCCGCCAGACCAGGAAGGTGCCCTTGCCGGTGTGGCTACGGACCCAGCCCTCCTCGGCCAGCGTTTCGTAGGCGGCGACGACCGTATTCCGGTTGACCCCCAGCTGCCGGGCCAGATCGCGCGTGGGGGGCAGCCGATGCCCCGGGGACAACCCGCCCTCGAGTGCGGCCGCGCGCACCCCGTCGACGATCTGGCGGTAGACCGGGACCTCGCTGTCCAGATCGATCTGCAGCCCCGGAATGGTCACCTTTTCACCCCAATTGGCCTAGTCCAATGCTACATTTTACACACTTCGACCCCGATTTCAAGTAGTCCTTTGCCATCCATTCAGGGAGCCAAAAGCCCCAAAAGGAGACGCTGCACCAAAAGGGGACGTCTCCCAAACCCCGGTATTGGGGACAGGTCAAGCTTCCCAAGTCGGAGAGCGATCGAGCCAGGTCTCTTGACCTGTCCCCAATACCGGGGTTTGGGAGACGTCCCCTTTTGGTGCAGCGTCCCCTTTTGGGGCTCAGTGGATGCTGGGTTGGGTGGCTCGGACGGCGGGGGGGAGGGCGAAGTCGACTCGTTCGAGCATGCGCTCGATCCCGCTCACCCGGAGGGCCGAGATGGCCAGACCGTCGTGCCGGCCCAGCCTCTCGTTCAGGTCGGCCTCGTCGCACAGATCGGCCTTGTTGAAGACCAGCAGCCGGGGGATCTCCTCGTAGCCCAGATCCTCCAGGATGGAGCGCACCGCCTCGATCTGCGCGTCGTAATCCGGGTGCGAGACGTCAACGAGGTGGACGATCAGATCCGAGTCCTCGATCTCCTCCAATGTGGCCCGGAAGGCGGCGATCAGGGCCTTCGGCAGGTCGCGGATGAAGCCCACGGTGTCGTTGACGATCACCTCGCGGTCGCGAGGCAGTCGCAGCCGCCGGCTCGTCGGGTCGAGCGTGGCGAACATCCGGTGCTCGACGAAGACCTCGCTGCGCGTGAGCAGGTTGAGCAACGTGCTCTTTCCCGCATTCGTGTAGCCGACCAGCGAGACGACCGGAACCTCACGCTGACGCCGGCGCGCGCGGCGCTGCTCGCGGCGCTTGCGCTCCGCCTGCAGTTGCTTCTCCAGGCCGCGAATCCGGTCGCGCACACGCCGCCGATCGATCTCCAGTTTCTGCTCTCCGGGACCACGTCCGCCAATACCGCCCTCCAGGCGCGAGAGGCCCGAGTCCCCACGGGTCATCAACCGCGGCAGCAGGTAGTTCAGCTGGGCCAGTTCCACCTGGATCTTGCCCTCGCGCGTGCGCGCTCGGTTGGCGAAGATGTCCAGGATCAGCTGCGTGCGATCGACGACCTTGAGATCGGTAGCCTCGGCGATCGCCCGTGCCTGGGCCGGTGTCAAGTTCTGATCCACCACGATGAAATCGGCCTGTAGTCGCAACGCGTGAATGATCAGGTCCTGCAGCTTGCCCGATCCCATCAACGTCCGCGGATCGAAGTTCTGCCTGCGCTGCACAACGCGCTCGACCACCTCCAGGTTCGCCGAGAGGGCCAGCTCGGACAACTCGTCCATCGAGGCCTCGGCCAACTCGCGCCCGCCGGTCGTGACGTGGACCAGAATCGCCCGACCGAGTTTTCCTGCCTCCTTGACGCGCGGCAAATGCCGGTCGAACTCACGCTCCAGAGCCCGGATCAGCTCCAGAAAATCGTCGTCGATTTGCGCAGCGGCCCTGGGCGGCCAGAGCCGGTAACGTTCTCCGTCGGCCTCGATGTCGCGCGACTCCTTACGCCGGCGCCCGCCGTGCCGGCCGATGGCCGGACGCACCTGACCGCGCGGCAAGCGGGGCTCGCCGCCGCCGCCCGTCCGCCACTCCACGCGCCCGTCCCGCGTCACGCGAGCCGGCGCAGGCAACAGGTGCGCCACGCGCACCGGTCCCGGCCGCCCGTCCGAGCTCACCGAGACGATCGCCATCACGTCGAGCCGGTGCAGGGCGATCGACGCCAGGTCGGCCTGCGAAGGTTCGTCGTCGTCCAGCCGGGTCGCGACAAACCGCAGCGTGCAGAAACGCAAGCGGCCCGAGGGTGCACTCGGCTGGCGCGGCACCGACAACCGGTGCGCCTCACCCACCGCCACCGCCTCCACCCGACCCGCCCGGTCGATCAACATCCCCACGCGCCGATTCAGCGCGTGACTGATCGCCGCCATCTCGCGCGCGAGCTCGTGAGTCAGGATCGACTGCGGTGGGATACGCCGGCGATAGAGCCGTTCGAGTCGTTGCTTCTCTGCGGGCTTGAGCCCCAGCAAGTTACCGTGAAGAGTCGAAATTAGAGAAACCTCCAGAACAAAGAGCAGCCGACAACAATAATGTACGCCTATCCAAAAAATTCGGCACGCCCACCATCGATCCAAGAAACGACCGACCAACCAGCGGAGGGTAGCCGTCAGGCGCTGGGCATGGGCCAGCTCGCCGGGGCCTGTGAGATCGCGGGAAGCACATCATCGTGCGGACCGCGATCTCGCCGGAGCGAGAGAGCGCGACGCATCGTCGCGCGACCGAGCGCCCCCGCCGAGCTGGCCCATGCCGAGCGTCTGACGGGTACCCTTCGCGGGCCGCTTGGCGAACATTCCCAACGAGCCGCCGTGGGCCCAGGAGCTACAAACGACCAATGATGTGAGTCCCAGCGCTCCCCTCCATGGCCCGCGGAAGAGAATCCGGGTCCGTGATCAAGGCCCGCCGCCCGCCACGTCTCAGGAACTCGATCGAAGCTTCGATCTTCGGCCCCATGCTCCCCGGAGCGAAATGACCCTCGTCGTACAACCGCTCGATCTCGTCCAGCGTGACCGCAGACAAGGGCTGCTGATCCGGCTTGGCGAAGTTCATGTAGACGTGCGGCACCGCGGTGAGAATGATCAAGAGCTCGGCCTTCACGTCGCAGGCCAGAACGCTCGACGTCAGATCCTTGTCCACCACCGCTTCCACGCCCTCGTACTTGTCGTCCGGCGTCACACGAATCGGAATCCCGCCGCCGCCGCAGGCCACCACGATGTGTCCCGCGTTCGCCGTGTCGCGGATCATGTGGCGCTGGATCACCCGCAGCGGTTTCGGCGAAGCGACCAGTCGCCGCCATCCCCGGCCCTCGGGGTCTTGGTTTATCTGCCATCCCCACTCGTCACGCCGGCGTTCCGCTTCCTCACGCGTCAGAAACGGCCCGATCGGCTTGTTGTAGTCTTTGAACGCCGGGTCGTTTTCGTCGACCACGACCTGCGTGACGACCGTGACCACGTATTTCTTGATCTCACGCCGGCGCAGGTGATTCAGCAGGCTCTGCTGCATGATGTACCCCAGGCTGCCTTCCGTCATCGCCACCAGCACGTCCAGGGGCATGGCCGGCACCTCATTCCTGGACTGCTCGTGCTGGACCAACAGGTTTCCGACCTGCGGCCCGTTCCCGTGGGTCACCACCATGTTGTAGCCGCGCTCGACCAGTGTGAGCAGTAGCTCCGTGATGTGATCGGCGTTGCGCTCGTGGTCCTCGATCGACCCTTCCTCTTTTTTCTGCATGAAGGCGTGACCGCCCATGGCCACCAGCGCGATCGGTTTCGGTTCGCTCATCGATTCTTCTCCTACGAGGCTAGAGTGTGGCACGCCGCCTGAGTGCGGGCAACGTCGGATCCGTTGAAACCCCGGCCCGGCTGGCGCAAGATAAGAGTCCCCAATTCGACAGGAGACGATCAAATGTCAGGACACGAACCGCCCGGCGGGCCCTCCCCCGCTCCGTTTTGTCTTTCCTCCGGGCTACTGGAGGGCAAGACCGCCTGGATCACCGGTGGCGGCACCGGCCTGGGCCGGGCCATGGCGCTCCGCTTCGCGCAGCTCGGCGCACGTGTCGGGCTCTCCGGCCGGCGCGAGGATCCGCTGCGCGAGACGGCCGAGGAGATTCGCGCCGCGGGAGGCGTGGCCGCGCACGCGACCTGCGACGTACGCGACCCCGTCGTCGTCGAATCCGCGCTGCTGCAAACGTGCGAGAAGCTCGGCGAGCTCGACATCCTGGTCAACAACGCCGCCGGGAATTTCCTCTGCCCGTCCGAGGATCTGTCGCCCAACGCCTTCGCCTCCGTCGTCGGCATCGTGCTCAACGGCACCTGGCACTGCACGCAGTCCGCCGCAAGACGCTGGATCGCCGCCGGCCGGCCGGGCACCGTGTTGAACATCGCCACGACCTACGCCTGGACCGGTTCGGCGTTCGTGCTGCCCTCGGCCTGCGCCAAGGCGGGGGTCGTGGCCATGACTCGTTCGCTCTGCGTGGAGTGGGCCCGCCACCGCATTCGCCTCAACGCCATCGCCCCGGGACCGATTCCGACGGAGGGGGCGTTCTCGCGTCTCGTCCCCGATCCGGGGATGATCGAGCGGCACAAGAAGAAGATACCCGCCGGTCGATTCGGCACGCCCGAAGAGCTCGCCGAGCTCGCGTCGTACCTGGTTTCGGACGCGGCGGAGTGGATGCGTGGCGAGGTCGTCACGCTCGACGGCGGCGAGTGGCTCCACGGAGCGGGTGAGTTCAACGACCTGCTTTCGCTACCTCCGTCCGCGTGGGAAGCCCTGGGCAAGATCAAACGCCGCTAACGAAGGCCGGCAGGAGAAAAAGATGGCGAACATCGCAAACGTTACCGGCGCCGGGCGCGGCATCGGTCTGGAACTGTGCCGGCAGTTGCTCGAACGGGGCTACACCGTCGTTGCCTGCACGCGCTCGCCGGGCTCCGAGGAGCTCGACGAGCTGAAACGCCGGAACGAGGGCCGAATTCACGAGGTGTCGATGGACGTGGCGGATGATGCCTCGGTCGCCGCGGCAACCGAGCGAATCACGGCCCGGGTCGATCACATCGACGTGCTGATCAACAACGCCGGCGTCTATCCCAAGGACGAGAACGGTCTCGAGGGGCTGGATCTGCGCAGTCTGGGAGTAGCGTTCGAGGTCAACGCCGTCGGCGCGCTGCGCGTGACACGGGCGCTGCTGCCGCTGTTGCGCAAGGGCGACGGCAAGCGCGTGATCCAAATCACCTCGTTGATGGGCTCGATCGGCGACAATACCTCGGGTGGTTCGTATGCCTACCGCCTCTCGAAGGCGGCGATGAACATGGCCAACCGCAACCTGGCGCACGAACTCGGTTCGGAGGGTTTCCTTTGCCTGGCCGTGCACCCCGGCTGGGTGCGCACGCGGATGGGCGGGGCCGGCGCACCGCTCGATCTGGCGCCGGCCGTCGAGCAGGTGCTGCAGAACGCGCTGTCCAGCGGGCGGAGGGAGACCGGCGGGTTCAAGGGCCCCGGCGGAGCAACTCTGCCGTTCTAGCTGACTCGACCCGCTGGTAGACTGTTGTCGATTCCCGATCGGCAACAACGGTGTTCGGCGTGCCTCATCGGCAGCCCGGCTGCCTGCTACCCTGAGGGAATGATGCTCTTCGAGCGAAGCCCGACGCCGGTCGAAGGTCTTCACGGCCTCCTGCGCGAAGAATTCGGCTTCGAGTCGTTTCGACCCTACCAGGAAGAAGTCTGCCGCGCCGTCACCCTGGGTAGGGACGTACTGCTCGTGATGCCCACCGGAGCCGGGAAGTCGCTGTGCTATCAGCTTCCGGGGATTGCACGGGCCGGTACGACACTCGTCGTCAGCCCCCTGATCGCGTTGATGGAGGATCAGACGGCCCAGCTGCGACGCGGTGGATTCCGCGCCGAACGCATCCACTCCGGCCGCGACCGGAGCGAGTCGCGACGCGTCTGCCAGGATTACCTGGCCGGCCATGTCGATTTCTTGTTCATCGCCCCCGAACGCCTGAGCGTCAGCGGCTTTCCCGAGATGCTGGCCCGACGCGCGCCGACCCTGATCGCCGTCGACGAGGCGCACTGCATCTCGCACTGGGGTCACGATTTCAGGCCCGACTATCGCATGCTCAAGGACCGCCTGCCGTTGTTGCGTCCTGCTCCGGTGATCGCGATGACGGCGACGGCGACGCCCCTCGTACAGCGCGACATCGTCGAGCAGCTGGAGCTACGGGAGGCCGGTCTGTTCATCCGCGGCTTTCGTCGGTCGAACATCGCGATCGAACTCGTCGAGATTCGCCCGTCCGCGCGTCCCGAGATTGCCGAGAGCCTGCTGCGCGATACGACCAACCGGCCGGCGATCGTCTACACGCCGACGCGCCAACAGTCCGAGGATCTCGCAGAGCGGTTGGCGCTCCAGTTTCCGTCGGCTCCGTACCACGCCGGGCTCACCGCGAAGAGGCGCGACGAAGTACAGGCGGCTTTTCTCGCGGGCCGGGTGGAGGTCGTTGTCGCCACGATCGCTTTCGGCATGGGCATTGACAAACCGGACGTCCGCAGCGTGATTCATACCGCGATGCCTGGTAGCGTCGAGGCCTATTACCAGGAGATCGGCCGCGCCGGCCGCGACGGAGGTCCCTCGCGGGCGATCCTGTTGCACGGCTACGTCGACCGGCGAACGCACGGGTTTTTTCTCGACCGAGACTATCCGGAGGTCGAGGTTCTGGAGCGCATCCACAACGAATTGACCGAGAGCTGGCTGCCGAAAGAACAGCTGCTCGACCGCCTGCCCTTCGACGCCGACGAGTTGGACCGCGCACTGGCGAAGCTCTGGGTTCACGGCGGCGCCCGCGTCGACCCGGAGGAGAACATCGCACGCGGTCACCCGCGCTGGCGGCCGCTCTACATGGCGCAGCGAAGACACAAGTGGGCGGAGCTCGATCTGATCACGCGCTATGCGAACAACCGCGAGTGCCGCATGTTGCACCTGATGCGCCACTTCGGCGATCGCGAGGGCGAGGGAGGCGCGTGCGGCATCTGCGACTTCTGCAGGCCCGGCGACTGTGTCGTGCTGACCTTCCGGAAACCGACGGCGGAAGAGCGAGATTCGATGGGGAAGATCCTCGAGGCCCTGGCCAAGCACGACGGCCAGGCCACGGGTCGTCTGCACCGCGAGCTGTTCGGTGAGAGCATCAGCCGGGACGAGAGTGAGACCTTGATCGGCGCGCTGGCCCGCGCCGGACTGGTCCAGGTGCGTGACGACGCATTCGAACGCGACGGGCGGGTGATCCAGTTTCGGCGCGCCCGCCTCACCGCGCGTGTTCGCCAGGACGGCACGGTCGACGAGGTCCTCGTTCCCGTCGAGCCCGACATCGCCCCCCGGCGTGACCCGGCCAAGAGAAGAAGGCGCAAGAAAAAGAAGGACGACCACAAACCGCTGCAACGTACCGTGATCGACCTCTCCCTCCCGCCCCCGGAGGCCCCCGCGGTGCTCGTCGCCGCGCTCCGCGACTGGCGCCTCGCCGAGGCGCGCCGCCGCCGAGTGCCGGCGTTTCACATCCTCTCCAACCGCTACCTCATGGCTATCGCCGAGGCCCGACCGCACGACGAGAGCGCGCTGGCTGCGGTCAAGGGCATGGGACCCAAGCGCGTGCGCGACTACGGCGAGGCGATCCTGGAGATCGTCCGGGACTCGACCGAGTGACGGCGTGGACCGGCGCATCAGGCTGAACGACGGGCGTGCGCTCGGATTCGCGGAGTACGGCGACCGGGACGGCAAACCCGTCTTTTACTTTCACGGTTTCCCGGGCTCGCGCGTCGAGGCCGGGATCGCCGGGCCGACGGCCGCCCAGGTCGGCGTTCGGCTGATCGCCGTCGATCGTCCCGGCTTCGGCCTGTCCGATTTCAAGACCGGAAGACGGATCGGAGACTGGGCCGGCGACGTTGCCGCGCTCGCCGATGGCCTGGGCCTCGAGCGCTTCGCCGCGCTCGGAGTGTCGGGGGGCGGACCTTATCTGTCGGCGTGCGCGCTCCGGCTCGGCGATCGACTGACGGCCGCGGCCGTCTTTTGCGGTCTGGGCCCCGTGAGCGATCCCGGGGCGACCGAGGGCATGATCCGCTACAACCGCCTCGGCCTGCGGCTGGCCGGACGTCTCCCTTGGTCGGCCGGTCCGCTCGTGCGGATCGTTGCCACCGCGATGCGCGCCGCGCCCGAACGTGCCGTCGCGCATCTGGCACGCCAGCTGCCGCAGGTCGATCGGGCTCTCCTCGAGGACTCGGAGCTGCGAGGGGTCTTTGTCGAGGCCTACCGCGAGGCGTTACGCCAGGGAGCGCGCGGCGCCGCCCGGGAACTGGTTTTGTTCTCGCGACCGTGGGACTTTCGCCTCGAGCAGATCGGGATGCCGGTGCATCTCTGGCACGGCGAGCTCGACACGATCGTTCCGCCAGCTCTGGCCCGTCTACAGCAGCGGGCGCTGCCCGAGTGCCGGGCCAGGTTCTTCCTGAAAGAGGGGCACTTCTCGGTGGTAGTCCATCACCTGCGGGAGATGCTGGAGATGTTGGCCGGCGAGTGATTCGGCCGCCGTTTGCTTCGCGCGGCGGTCGTGATAAGTTTGTGTGGCATCCTGGAACCTGGACTACACGATGATGACGCCCGGTCGGCCATGCAGTCGCGCGCAGTCCGCGCTGATCCTGGTCTTCCTGCTGTCCTTCATCGTCGCGGGTAACCGGCACACGCACGCGCTCGCTCCGCCGCCACCGGATCCGATCGACGTCGACGCACCCTTTCGAGCCCCTTCCGTTTCTGTGTCTTGCCCGGCCTGCTCGTTGAAACACTACCCCGTCCTCAGCGGGGATCACCGGCCGGGCGTCGGACGGATGGATACGGATGTCGAACGCCTCGTCGTGTGCGACCCGTCGTTGCCCGAAATCTCGCACGCCGGCGACCGGCTTCCCCGCGCGCCCCCCATCGGTTTCTGACGCCCCCCGAGGTCGCCCTCGTCGCTTTCCGCCCGGGGGCCGATTGTCGCTCGTGATTTGTGGGGGCGGAAGCGATGAGAGCTCTCGGAGGAGGATCGGGCGTCGCGCTCCCGTTCCTCGCCTTTTTTTTGTTCTTCTCTTCGGCGCGCGCGGCCGGTGTAAGCGTAACCGGCACGATCAAGTCGCCGGACGGATCACCGGCCAAGGACACGCGCGTCCTGCTCGTCGAGATGAACCGGAGTGGATTCGTCGAGGATGACGGCTCGTTTCGCTTCGACGACGTGCCGTCGGGACGGTACCACCTCCAGGCGATCAACCGGCGTTTTGGTGCTCACGTCGAGGAGTTCTCGGTCGGCGACAGCGACGTCGAACTGGAGATCGAGCTGGGACACATGTCCCATCAGGAGACGATCATCGTCACCGCCGGTGCGAGGCGTGGCGGCGCCGAGATCACCCACCCGGTCGACGTGCTGGACAAGAACGATCTGACCGAAGCGATGCAACCGACGATCGGCGAAACGCTCAAGAACGAGCCGGGCGTGAACTCGACTTACTACGGTCCCGGCTCGAGCCGACCGGTGATCCGCGGCCAGGGCGCGGGTCGCATCCGCATCCTGGAAGGCGGGCTGGACGTCGGCGACGCCTCGAGCACGAGCCCCGACCACGCGGTCGCCAGCGATCCCCTCAGCGCCGAACGTGTCGAGATCCTGCGCGGCCCTGCGACGCTGCTCTACGGCAGCACGGCGGTCGGCGGGGTGGTCAACGTCCTCGACGAGCGCGTTCCCGATCACGTTCCGTCGAAACCGTTCGGCGGGACGGTGGAGCTGAGTGGCGGCACGGTGGCCGACGAGAGGTCCGGCGCGGTCGAGTTTCGCGGCGGAGGCGGTCAGCTCGCCTGGTATGCGAGCGCGTTCACGCGCGGCACGGACGACTACGACATTCCCGGCAACGCCGTGGTCGGTGATCCGGACAGCCCGTCGGGAACCCTTCCGAACAGCGCGCTCGAATCCGGCGGCGGCACGCTGGGCGGCTCGTGGGTCGGCAAGAGTGGCTACGTCGGCCTCTCGGCCCGCGCCTTCGAATCGACCTACGGTGTCCCCGTGGAGCTGGAGGGCGAGCAAGCGCTCCCGCAGGTCCTGCCCGCGATCGCCCAGGAAGAAGGCGGGATCGAGATCGACCTCGAACACCGGAGGTACGATCTGCGCGGAGGATTCGACACCGACTTCGGTCCGTTCGACGGGATCGACTTCAGCGCCGGCGTGACCGACTACGAGCACCGCGAGATCGAAGGCGGCGAGATCGGAACCGAGTTCTTCAACGACAGCATCGACGGTCGCGTCGAGCTGCGTCAGGGTGCGGCGGGTCCGCTACGCGGCGTCGTCGGCTTGCAATTCGGCAGCCGCGATCTCGAGGCCATGGGGGAGGAGGTGTTCGTTCCGGCTTCGAAGACCGACGCCGTGGCGGTCTTCGCCGTGGAGGAGATCGAACGCGGGTCGCTGGTCTACGAGCTAGGACTGCGACTCGAGACGCAGGACGTGTCGGCCGACGACAACCCCGACCGCGACTTCGACGGTTTGTCCGCGTCGTTCGGTCTGTTCTGGCGCGCCGGCGAGGTTTACGGCGTCGGCGTGTCGGTCGCGCGGACCGAGCGTTTCCCCCGGGCCGAAGAGCTTTACTCGGACGGTCCGCACCTGGCGACCTTCTCGTACGAGATCGGCGACCCCGATCTGGGTGAGGAAACGAGCCTGGGTCTCGATCTCTCGCTTCGTAAGCGCGAAGGCAGGGTCACCGGCGAGCTGAACCTGTTCGTCAATCGCTATGACGATTTCATCTACGAAGATCCGACCGGCGACACCAGAATGGTGGACGAGCTGCAGCTCCCCGAGCTTCTGTTCACCCAGGCCGACGCGGAGTTCCTCGGCGCCGAATTGAACGTGCTGATCGAGCTGCTCGAGACCGAGGCCGGCCACCTCGGCCTCGAACTGACCAGCGATTACGTCCGCGCGGAGCTGCGGGACGACGGCGAACCGCTGCCGTTCATCCCGCCGCTGAGAGCCGGTCTGGCGCTTCACTATCGCGCCGCGAGATGGCACGGGTCGGTCGAATCCTGGTACTACGACGAGCAGGACCGCGTTCCCGACCCGCCCGAGTTCGAATCCACACCCCCGCACGAGGTGTTGGGCCTGCTCGGTCTGACCCCGACGAACGACTACACGATGTTCAACGCTCACGTGGGCTATCGGCTGCCGACGGGCGGCATGATGCACGAGTTCCTGCTGCGCGGCACCAACCTGACCGACGAGGAGGCGCGCAACTCGGTGTCGCGGCTCAAGGATCTTGTCCCGCTTCCAGGGCGGGACGTCCGTCTGGTCTACCGGCTGATCTTCTGACCACCGGAGGCCTGGAGAACCAGGATCAGGATCCGGTCTCGTTCGACTCGGCGGGAATGGGGAGTGCGAGGTCGAGCGCGATCTTCCACTGACCGCTGTTGTCGCGTCTCCAAATTCGTAGATAGCTGACCGACTCGCCCTCGGATCCGTTCGGCGGTGCGGCGACGCCGTAGGTGTAGCCGAGATCGCCGGAGCTCGCGATGTCGGCCGCGGCCGGCTGCGCGGCGAGGACGGGCTCCGACCCGGCCAGCAACTCGCGGACCGCTCCTCTGCCGACGACCGGCATCGAACCGTCCCGATAAAGGCGAACATCCCGCCTTGCCATGGTCTCGTAGGCCGAAACCGCACCGTCGGTCCGCACCTTCTCGGAAAAATCGCGATCGATTCCAAGCAGGAGTCGGATCAGTGCAGCCCGATCGACGGTCGGCATCTGCGGTGGCCTATTCTGCTCGCCCTCGTCGATCGCCGGCTTCCGAACCGATTCCGGCGGCTCGGCGTGGCCGATTCCGATATCGAGAACGAGCCTCCATTCCCCGTCCTTCTCACGGCCCCAGATCGACACGTAATGGCCAAAGACGGACGGGCGGTCCTGCTCCCCGCTTTGGTACCGCCACGGACCGGTCGTGTAGCCGAGATCGCCGGCCGTCGAGAGCTCGGCGTGTGTCGGGGTCCAGCTCAGTAGACCGGGCGGAGCCGGGCGATCGAGAAACCACTGCCTGCCGTTGACCGGTCGCGGGCGGAAGAGAATCGCATCATCGGTCATCACGGCCAGGAACGCGGCACGCATGCCGTCCGACGCCGCGGCGCGGGCGAAGGCGTGCTCGGCCTCGACGAGCTCCTGAACACCGGCGTTGCCCGCGGGTAGGATCCCTGCAAGCAGGGCGATTCCGCAGATGATCGGCACGCGCATCATCGATCCCGGCGCTCTACTCGGCCCCGGCCGTGGTCACCTGCTGACCGAACTGCTGGTTGAGCGAGAGCAGCGCGCTCTTGTCGTCACCGGCGAACTGCATCAGGCCCAGGGCCTCGGTCATCACCTTCTCCTCCTCGACCTGCTCGTCGAGGAACCACTGCAGCGCCGCGACGGTGGAGTAGTCGTTGACGTTCTTGGCCAGCTCGTACAGCTCGTAGATCGCCTGCGTGTTCGCTTTCTCCTGCTCGACGGCCCGGCCGAACATCTCGAGCAGCGAGGCGAACTCGTCGCCGGGCGGGGAGATCGACTGCAGCTCGAACTTGCCCCCGCGGTCGAGTACGTAGTTCATCAGCCGATGGGCGTGCGCCTGTTCCTCGCGCGCGTGGCCGTCCATGAAGGTCGCGAATCCGTTGAGGTTGAGCGTCTTGCAGTACGCGGCCATCGACAGGTAGGAGTACCAGGCGTGCAACTCCTTGTTGACCTGGTCGTTCAGCGCTCTTGCGAGTTTCGGATCGATCATCGACCTGCTCCTTCTACGTGATCTGGTTGGGAAGACTGTCCATGGTAACAGGAGTTCGCCGCTCGCGAAACCGGCGGCGAATGTCTCACGCGGTCTGGGGGCTCGGCCGCTGGGTGGCCAGCAGACGCAGACAGTCGGTGCAGAAGCCGGACGTCTTGAGGTCGATCTCCTCGACGTAGGTCGACGCGTGCATGACGCACGACGCGTCGCGACAATGCAGCAAACCGAAGGTGTGACCCAGCTCGTGGACCGCTTCGGTCCGCAGTCGCGAGAAGACCAACGTCTCGTCCTCGGCCAGACCGTACGCCTCGGGGCGCAGCCGGTGGTAGGAGACGACTGCGACACGGCCGTCGAGCTGCGCCTCGCCGAAGACATACGTCAGCACCGGTGTAAAAAGATCGACGCCAGCCACGCCGATGACCCTTGCCGCTTCCTCGACAGGATCGTCGAGCAGCAACTTCAGTAGCGCGCGCGAGTTGTACTGGCCGCGCGACATGTCGTACGCCGCCTCGGGATCGAACCACGGGTTGCGCGGGCGCACGGGCATGTGAAACGTGCGCTCGAGCTCGACAGCAAGACGCTCGATCAGCTCGCGTTGGTCGGCCGTGTAGATCGGAACGAGATCGAGCACCGTGGCCGAGGGCGAGTCCATGGGTCCGGGGCCGCGCCCGCCTACTTGCGGAGCCCGTACTTCTTGATCTTGTTGTAGAGCGTGACGCGATCGATCTTGAGTTTTTCGGCGGTGTGGGTGATGTTCCACCCTTCGCGATCCAGCATGCGGGCGATGTGCGCCCGCTCGGCGTCCGCCAACGAGTCTCCGAACGCGCCGTTGTTTTGCTGGGTCAACCTGAGCGGCAGATCCTCGACGCGCACGGTCGGCGGCTTGCCGACGACCAGCGCGCGCTCGATCGCGTTGGCCAGCTCGCGCACGTTGCCCGGCCAGTCGTAACGCACGAGCATGTCCATCGCCGACGGGTCCAGCCCGCGAAAAGGCCGGTTCATCTGCATCGAGTACCTCTCCAGAAAGTGATCGACCAGCGACGGGATGTCCTCGCGCCGCTCGCGCAAGGGCGGTAGCTGGATCGTGATGACGTTAAGCCGGAAGTACAGGTCCTCGCGAAACAAGTCGTCTTCGACGAGACGCTCCAGATTCTGATTCGTGGCGCAGACGACGCGGAAGTCGACCTTGATCGGCCGGCTTCCGCCGAGACGTGCGAACTCCTTGGCCTCGAGAACACGCAACAAATCGACCTGTGTGCGCAGGCTAATCGTTCCGACCTCGTCGAGGAACAGCGTTCCCCCGTCGGCCATCTCGAGCTTGCCCTTGCGCCGGTAGTGCGCCCCCGTGAAGGCTCCCTTTTCGTGCCCGAAGAGCTCGCTTTCGAGAAGCGATTCGGGAAGCGCGCCGCAGTTGACCGGTACGATCGGGAAGTAGCGGCGGCGGCTGTTGGCGTGGATCGCCTGGGCGATCAGCTCCTTGCCGGTACCGCTCTCGCCGCGGATCAGCACCGTGGTGTCGGTGCTGGCGACCGATTTGACCAGCTCGAGCACCTTGCGCATCTGCAGGCTGTCTCCGACGATGTGCGTCGGGGTGACGAGCTGATCGACCTTCTGGCGTAGTTGGATGTTCTCGAACTTCAAGCGGCGCTGCTCGACCGCGCGGCGAACCAGATGGCTCAGCTCGTCGGGATCGATCGGCTTGGTGATGTAGTCGAAGGCCCCCTGCTTGAGCGCCTGAACCGCCGTTTCCACCGAAGCGTAGGCGGTGATCATGATCACGATGATCTCGGAGTCCAGGTCGTGGATTCGGCGCTGGAGCTCCATGCCGTCCATGCCGGGCATCTTGATGTCGAGCAGGACGAGGTCCCAGGCCTCCTGCTGGAGCTTCTGCAATGCCTCGTTGGCGTCTTTGGCCGATCCCGCGCGGTAGCCGTCCTTGCGAAACCAGTTTTCCAACGAGTCGCGCACGGAGTACTCGTCGTCGACGATCAGGATGCCCGCCGGCGCAACGGCCGCACTGTCGTGCGGCTCATCCGCGGTCAGCGTTCCCCCCCGTTGCTTCCGGTTGTCGCTCGTCATGCTGTGTCTCCTGGTGCGTGGAATTCTCGGCGACCGGTCGTCTGGGCAGGCTGATCGTGAACTTCGCTCCCTGATTCACCTGCGAGTCGACCTCGATTTCGCCGCCGTGCCGCTGGATGATGCCGAAGGCCACCGACAGACCGAGCCCCACGCCTTCCGTCTGGTTCTTGGTCGAGAAGAACGGCTCGAAGATGTGCGGCAGAACCTCGGGAGAGATGCCCGGGCCGGTGTCCTCGATCTCGACGACGACCACTTTGCGGTGGCTGCGTGCCCGCACGTGCAAGGATCCACCATTGGGCATCGCCTCCACGGCGTTGACCAGCAGGGCGACCACCGCCTGCTGGATCTGATTTGCGTCGCACACCAGTTGGTCTTCGCCCTCGTCGAGGAGGCGAGTTTCGAGCTTCACGTCATTCATGTCCAAATGGTGCTGGATCAGCATCAGCGCGCGCTCGAGGATCGGAGTGAGAGGGACGAGAGCCAGCTCCGCGCCGGACTGTCGGGCGAACAAGAGCAGGTTGCGTACGATGCCGCCGCAGCGCCCGGCTTCCTTGTGAATCAGTCCGAGGCAGCGTAACAGCTCACGACTTTGTTCCTCGGGGCGCTCCTCTTCGCGTAGCGTGCGATCGACCAGCTTGGCGTAGTTGAGGATCCCGGCCAGCGGGTTGTTGAGCTCGTGGGCCACCGTTGCCGCCAGCTTGCCCAGCGAGGCCATCTTTTCCATGTGCACGACCTGACGCTGCGTGCGGTTGAGCTCGGTGGTCTTCTCCATCAGCCGTGCCTCGAGCCGATCCGACCACTGCGTCAGCTCTTCACGAGCCTGGCGCAGGTCCCCGGTCATGCGGTTGAACGCACCGGCCAGCTGTCCCATCTCGTCGTGGCGACCCGTAGGGATCTCGGTACTCAGATCGCCGTTGGCGATTTTCTCGGTCCCGTCGATCAGCTCCCTGACCGGGCGGCGCACGCCGCGGTAGATGAAGACCGCCGAAGCGGCACCGACCAGCAGAGCCGTGAACGTGCCGGCAACAATGAACTGCCGCTTGGCCGATGCGAGGGTGGCGTCGGCCTGGGCCATGGACATTTTGACGTCGAGCACGCCGAGAACGGTTTGATCCGCGGGATGCGCGTGACAGTCGGCGTTCGAGCATTCGGGCAGGTTCTCGATCGGGTTGATCAGACCCATCACCCGCCCATTCTCCGGATCCGAGTAGACTCTCACGAGGCCGTCCGAGGGCACCGAGCGTAACGGAATCGACTGCTCGTGACAGATCACACACGCCTCGGCCTGCAGGTCGACGGTGCGTCCGATCTCCTCCTCGAACGCGGAGAAGATGATCACGCCCTGCTTGTCGTAGATCCGCACTCCCTTGACGCCCGGCTCGCGGCCGACCGTCCGAATGATCTGGTGCACGTCCTCCTTGCGGTTGAGCAGCATGCCGTAGTGGGTGGAGCTCTTGAGCAGGTCGCTGAAGCGTTCCGCGCAGGCGAGCACCACCTGGTTCCATTGCTCACCCGTGGTCCGGATGTTCACCCAGGCGTAGGCGGCAAAAGCGACAATGATGACCCCGAAAAGCCAGATGAAAAGACTCAGACTAAGCGAGTTGAAGAGGGATTTGACCCAGTCGGCAGGCTTCGGCTTTCGACGGCGACCAGACATCTCGCGTCCCGTCCGTGTTGGATTGCAGCCACCACTGTCAGATCGCAAGGAATGTGCCAATCGACACCCACGCTTCCTGGGTATCGTAGTCGCCCCCCGTCCGGACCGTCGCGCCGGAGTTATTCCGTCAGCAGAAACTCCCTCGCGATCTCGTCCCACTGCTCGGGAGAGAGCTCTTTGGCAAATCCCGAGACCGGAAGGCCGCCGTCCTGAATCACCGGGCCGAGCTCGCCGGCCATGCGGCCGCGCAGCGAGACGACGGTGTTCTCCATCCAAGTCCACGCCAGCTTGCCGGAGAGCAGGTTCTTGAGGGTGGGGGCCATTCTCGGAACACTGACCTTGAACAGCCAGCCCTTGCCATACGGATCCTCGTTGATCAGGCGCGGGGTACGCAGGATTTCCTCGTTGACGTCGAGGACTCTTCCGCCAACCGGCGAAAGCAGGCCGACCGACTTGGTCCCGATCTCGACTCCGAGAGCCTTTTCCCCCTGCTCGACGATCTCGCCGACCCGCGGCAGATTCACGGACCGCGGCTGGCCGAGCAACTTCTGGGCGAAGTCGTCCATGCCCACACGAACGACGTCACGACCCTCCGGCACGGCCCACGTGTGGCCCTGGTGATAGAAACGATCGCTCGCAAGGCTGAACCACGGGGCCGGTCCTGCGGTGGCCCCGACACCCCGGGCGCGGGGCGTCGAGCGGGTCAGCAGCCGCCAGAACAGAACCAGAGCCAGCAGGAAACCGATGACGAGCAGATACTCGATGCCCTTGGTCGCGAAGATATCGACATAACCCGACGCTTCCATCTCAGGCCTCCTTGACGAGCTTCAGGTGGGCGGTCTCGGCGAGCCGGGGCTCCTCGGCCCAGGCCGGGGACGGCCGCAGAACCGGCATACGATTGACGATCCAGCGGAAGGCCCAGATCTCCGCGAAGACCACGGCCAACGTAACGACGATCTCCATCCACGACGGTACGTAGCGCACGGCTTCGTACCACTTGAAGGCGATGACCGACACGTTGAGCCGGTTCATGATGATGCCGACCAGCGTGATCACCGCCGCGACGCGCACGAGGGGCAGGGATACCGTGCGCACAGCGCGCGTGAACAGGAGCAACGGGAGCAGCACGAACCCGATCATCTCCAGCAGATACCATGCACCCAACGACGTATCGAGGAACTCCCAGCGCCGCCCGTGGAGAAAGACCAGGGCGTGTAGGAACAAATAAACGAACATCGTGCCCGCGCAGATTCTGGCCAGGCCCAGAACGATCGAATCGTGCGAGAGACGCTGGGCCGGTCCGAGCTGGCTGCGGAAGACCCGGTGACTGATCGTGCCTTCGAAGATCACCATCGACAGCCCGGCGAAGATGCTCGAGACGAAGAACAGGATCGGAATGAACTCGGAGTACCACAGCGGGTGGACCTTCCCTTTGGCCATCATGTAGAGCGCGCCGAGTCCTGATTGATGCAAGGTCGACAACGTGATGCCGAAGATGACCGCGCCCAGAGTGAGCGCTCCGAGAATCCGTCGGATCCGCTTCCACCCCAGCCACTCGGCGACGGCCGGAGAGAATTCGATGAACTCGGCGATCATGTAGAGCAGGAAGTGCCAGGCGACGAGAAAGAGCACCGAACTGACACCGAACGAGTTGCCGATGACCGGGTTGATCACGTTCCACGGCCGGCCGAGATCGAGCAGCAACGCCCCGGCGTAGAAGATGTAGGCCAGCAGCCCGTTCAGCACCGTCACACGGACGATCGAGTGGTACTTCTCCATGCGCAGGATGTAGACCATGAACGTGATGCAGTAGGCGCCTCCGGCGAAGGCAACGCCCGTGATTACGTCGAATCCGATCCACAAACCCCACGGATAGTCCTGCGACAGGTTGGTGATCGAGCCCAGCCCGCGGGCAAAGCGAACCACCAGCAGCGCCGCACCGAGCAGGATCACCGGAAGCGAGATCACGTTGAACGGTGTGAGCAGCTTGCCCTTGGGCTTGAGCTCACCAAGCAGGAAGCGCAGAAAGCTCCGGGCCTCACGCGCCATGGTCGCCGGTACGAAGCGGGGATCGCTCATCTCACGCCTCGACATTCGGGATGTGTGGTTCCTGTTTCGTCGCACGAGCCAGCGCAAGCAGGAAGGCGGGCCACAGGGTCAACACGATCGGAACGCCGTACAGGAAGTCCTCGGTCAGTCTGGGGTAGGCCACGTTGCCGAGGTCGGCGCGGAAGCCCAGCTGCTCGAACGGCACCGCCGCCAGGTACAGCCAGCCGGTGCCGCCGACCTCGTGCTCGCCGTATATGTGGTCCACGTAGTCTCCCGGGTCCGCGTAGATCCGGCGACGCCCCTCGGCGATCAGCTCGCTGCGCTTGCCGAACGTCAGCGCGTCGGCGGGGCAGTTCTCCACGCAGGCGGGCCGCTCGCCTTCTTGCAGTCTCTCCCAGCAGAGCTGGCACTTCTGAATTTTCGGCACGGGACTGTTGTACTCGAACTTCGGGACATCGAACGGGCACGAGATCATGCAGAACCTGCACCCCATGCACTTGCTCTCACGCCAGATCACGGGACCCTCGGAAGTCTTGAACATCGCCTTGGTCAGACAGGCCGCCGTGCACGCCGGCTGCACGCAGTGCATGCACTGTTTCTTGACAAAGAACTCGCCGACGTCGGTTTCGTAGCGATTGACGATCGACCACTGGGTCTCGCTGGGTTTTCGTTCCTCGTCGAAGACGGATTCGTCCATCACGTCGGGCTCGGGCAGTCCGTTGCTCTCGGCACAGACGAGCTCGCAGTTGCGGCAACCCGCACAACGTGTCGTGTCGACGAGCACCGCGAGGGGATCGTTTCCGCTCTCCGTTTCCCCGCGCGCTGCACCCGAGTTCAGGGCCATCGCTCCGGCCACGCCCACGGTCTTGAGAAAGACTCTTCTGTTCATCGTGTTCATCGTCGCTCCGTCCGTGCCTTGGCGAGGCACACGTCCGTCCAATCGCATTGTTCGCGCGAGTCCACTAGGTTCCGTGCCACCTCAAGCGCGAACGGCCGCGTGTCGCATCCACGTCACGCATCCGTCGCTCATCACGAAGACCAGAACCGTCGCAAGTACGAAGATGATGACCATGAGATCAACCTCCGCCCGGACATAACAGCAAGTGCCGGGCCAGATCGACCAATGCCGCTCGACAAAAGACGCTCTGTCATAAGTGCCTAAGAATCAGCGGGATCCAGCGGAGCAACCGGCCCGCTGTCGAGAGCTTCGACAGCGCCGGGCGAAGGCGCCGTTGAACTGTTCAACGCGCATCGAGCTGGCACACCGTCGAGACGGAACTAAGTCGATGCGGTGCAGACACTAACACCGGCTGTTGAATTTTTCGCCGGCCGCGTTGAGAAACTCAACGGTCGGAGGATCGATGCGAGTGATGCGGGGAGACAGCAGTCACGCGAAGAGGGGTGATCGTGATCTCAGCCGAGGAAACGGAGAATCAGGCGACGGTAGCGAGCGGGACCGAGGATGCGGCGGATGTCCGTCAGCTGCTCGCCGCCGTCGGCCAGCGTGGGGCCGACGGTGCGGTGCGATGGCTCGAGCAACTGCGAGACCTTCTTGCGAAAGGTGGTCATCTGTCGTTGGACCCGTACCCGCAGGCGCTCGGCGTCGAGCAGTACAGACGATTCGGTCTCCCGATCCGCGCAGTCGGCCTCGAGCAGCCAGCCCGCGCCGTACGGCGAGTCGGTCACGAGACGCGGAGACTTCTGCACGCGCTGGTTGCGTCGGAGCACTTTTCCGGAAAGCGGTGAGAGCAGAGGAACGGGCCGCGTGTCCTCCATCAACCAGCAGCCCACTCTCCCTTGCCGCAGCTGGCTTCCTTCGGCGGGCAGAATCACCACGCCGGCCCGGGAGAGCAGACCCGCGGCGAAGGCGTCGATGCCGATGCGGACGCTACCGTCCTGGAGCGCCATGGCCCAGGTGTGGGACGCGTGATAGAGACGATCGTCCGGAAAGTCGAGCGCCTCGTCTCGATCCGCACCGGCGGCGGAATCCGCCTCTCGACGGGGCTCCCCACCGCGCAGGCCCGCGTCGAGAGGACAGTTGTCGCAGTCGAAATCGTGGTCGCAGATCTTGTAGGCAACCAGTCCCGCCGTCATCCACACGCACGGCATCGCGTCGCCGGGCAAGACGGTCGCAGCGGGCTTCTTTTTTTGACGGTGTTCCATGACATCCATCGAGCAGGCGTTCGAGCGTTGGACCGCGAACCGGTCCCGGGGATCAGTTCTCCCGATTCAGGCCTTCGGCGGTCGGCAGTGTCTCGAAAAACCGGTCGAGCAGTGCTTCCCACTGCTCGTCGCTCAGTCGCTCGGCAAAACCTTCCAGCGGTACACCCCCGTCGAGCAACGCGGGCAGCGGCTCGGCCTCGCTCGGGGTGAGGCTCGCGATCAGATTGCGCAACCGGGCGACCTCCTGTCGCATCCAGTCTCTCGCCTCTTCGGCCACCGACATGCGTCGAAGCGCCGCGGCGAGATTCGTAGGCCGAATGTCGTACAACCATCCCGCGTCGAAGGGTGCCGCGTTCAGTCCCGCCGGCTCGCCCTGAAGGGCGGTGTTGACGGTGGCAAGGACGCCCTCCACCGGCGAAAGCAGGTTGAGTTGGCGATTGCCGCGCCGCAGGGTCGCGATCGGGTCACCGATGCGGATCTTCGAACCCGGCGCCAGCAGTCGGAGCTGATCGACGCCGCCCAGCGCTTTGAGCGGCAATCGACCGCAGCCCAGCCGCATCAAGCCCTCGGGCTCGGGACGTGCCCATGTGTGCCCCGGTGCGAGGTAAGTTCCGCCGGGAACATGAAGCAGACCGGTGGAATCGCCCCACAACCTCCCCGTCGGATCGGACAACCGACCAATCTCTGCGACGGCACCGGAGCTGCCGAGCATCAGAGCTCGCTCGCTCTCCCTGCGTCTGATGAAGTAGTCGACGGTCAGGAAGCCGGCGATCGTTAGCAGTACCAGTACGACGACCACGGCGAACCTCCTTTCGTTCCGTCTCGACGAAGCTCCACCCCGGTAGAGAGCAAGGGCCGCGCCAGAGTCGACGGATCCCGCGGAATGCCGATAAGGACCGGCCCTTCAGGAGGATACGGAGCCTCGATCGTCGGTGAGGTCTGTAGACGTCGAATGGCCGCGTTGAGTTTCTCATCGATGGAAAACGCCGTTGCGGTCCTCGCGCCGGGTTTTTCCCGGCACTTTGCGCGAAACGACGAGGTGTTGATTCGTTCAACGCCGGTGTTGAAGATCTCTACGCCGAGCGCGCCGCCGCGGCGGCTTCCCTCAGCAACATCCAGCATCGTCGAACGTGGTCCATCGTCGTCCGGGGGTTGCCCAGCGAAATCCGAATCGTGAAGCGGTCCCTCAGACGCGTGTGCGACAGGAAGACCCGGCCCGTCTCGTTGACGTGCCGAAGGATCGCCTCGTTCCATCGGTCGAGCGTTCCCTCCACCGACCCATCGCCGGCGACGTCGGACGGGTGGTAGCGGTAGCAGACCGTCGAGAACGGCACGGGCGCCAGCAACTCCCAATCCGGGTCGGCCTCGATCCACGACGCGAACTCACCGGCCATGCGGCAGTGCTCGCGCAGGCGAGCGGCGATCCCGTCGACACCGAAGTAGCGAATCTGCATCCACAGCTTGAGGGCGCGGAAACGCCGTCCCAGCTGGATGCCGTACTCGCTGAAGTTGTGCACCTCGCCGGCGACGGAAGTCCGCAGGTACTCCGGGACGAGACTGAAGGCGTCGCGGAAGTGCGACGGATCGCGGAAGAGCAGCAGCGACGCGTCGAACGGCGTAAACAGCCACTTGTGGGGATTAAAGACGATCGAATCGGCGCTCTCCCACCCCGTGAAGTGCCCCCGCATCTCTGGAAGGATTGCCGCCGCACCGGCGTACGCGGCGTCGAGATGCAGCCACAAGCCCTCGCGCTCGCAGATCCGGGCCAGCGCTTCGGCGGGATCGACGCTGGTCGACGACGTCGTACCCAGCGTGCCCACGACGCAAAAGGGGGCCCACCCCTCGGCGCGATCCTCCGCGATCGCCCGTTCCAGCTCGCGCGGAATCATGCGGTACTCCTCGTCGGCCGGTATCCGCCGGACACCCGCGTGGCCCACGCCGATCACCACGGCGGCCTTCTCGATCGACGCGTGCGCCTCGGTCGAGATGTACATTCGGAGCCGTTTGAGGCCCTCGCGGCCCGCGAGTCCCTCCCCGCGCGAATCGAGACCCGGCACGGCGTGGCGCGCTGCGACCAGCGACAGCAACGATGAAACGGACGCTGTGTCGGTGAACATTCCGTCGAAGCCGTCCGGGAGGCCGAGCATCTGCCGCAGCCACGAGACGACGACCTCTTCCAACTCGGTCGAGGCCGGCGCGTTGCGCCAGAACATGACGTTGGAGTTCAGACCGGCCGCCAGCCACTCGCCGAGAATTCCCGGCCCGCTGGCCACGCTGGGGAAGTAGGCCATGAAACCGGGATGCTGCCAGTGCGTGATGTTGGGCTCGATCAGTTCGGCGTAGTCCTCGAGAGCGGCCTCGAGCGGTTCGGGGGCACGCGGCGGGGCGGCCGGCAATCTGCTCCGGATCGAGCCCGGCTCGATCGCCGGAAGGACCGGGTAGCTCTCCAGCCGCTCGAGGTAGTCGGCCACTTGGTCGGCAACGCGGTGGGCGCGCTCGCGAAACTCGTCCACGTCCATGTCTCCGAGCGACCGCTGTGCGGGGGTGATTCGTGATTCTTCGTTCATTGACCCGGCCTCCTGCTGCAGCGGCGCGACCGCCGGTGCGGACCGTACCTCCGATCGTTGCGGGGTTACTATCTTGTCACTTGAAGCCACTCCGTTCACCGAATTTCCCGGTTTTCCGCTTTGGCGACGTTGACCCCCCGGTGCGCGGAACCTACATCTTCCTTGAACAGGACCGTTCATGGCCCCGCGGAGTGGGGCCCAAGGGATCTGGCATGCCGAAACACGAGGCAACGATCGAAACCCGGGGCGAGACCGGGGAGCTCACCGACACCCTGTACGATCTCGTCTGCGGGGACGATTCGGGAGGCTCGGCATTCGAAACCGAGCTGGCGGGATTGGAAACTCGCTACGGGAACAGGGTCTACTCCGAGCTGTTCCATCTTCTTTGCCACCTGCGTTTCGATCCGGACGAGGCCAAGCGGCACTGGGAGCGGATTACCGAGCACCGGACCTCGATGCAGAAACGCCTGGGAACCGAGGTCGACCTGCGGGTCGCCTTGACCAGCTACTTTGTCGAGGTCAACCGTCACCTGCGCAGCCCCAAGATCATCGAGCTCAAGCTGTTCACCGAGACGGAAGAGTCCGCTTGCCGCGACCGGCTGACCGGCTTGTGCAACTATCGTCTATTCCGCGAACATCTGGAGCAGGAGCTGCAGAAAAGCCAGCGCGACAACTCGGCGATGTCGCTGGTGATGATCGACATCGACAGCTTCAAGAACTACAACGACCTGAACGGCCACGAGGCCGGCAACGACGTGCTGACCAAGATAGCGGCGTTGCTGCAGGCGTCGATTCGCGACATGGACATCGTGGCGCGATATGGCGGCGAGGAGTTCGCCCTGGTCCTCCCCTCTACGTCGAAGACCGGGGCCTACCGGGTGGCCGACCGGGCACGGGGCAAGATCGCACGTCATACCTTCCCCTTCGGCAAGACGCAGCCCGGCGGGCGATTGACCGCCAGCATGGGCGTGGCCACCTACCCTGCGGATGCCGGTAAGGGCAGAGCGCTGGTCGAGCACGCCGACCAGGCGTTGTACGTGGCCAAGGCGCGAGGGAAGAACCAGGTCTATCTGTTCGGACAGGACCGTCGCTCCTTCCGTCGCATCCGGGCGTCGCTGGACGGCGAGTTCTGTATCCTCGCGGCGGAATTCCATCCGCTGACCACGGTCGATATCAGCGAACGCGGCCTGCTGTTTCGCGTGGACCGGGAGCTTCCCCTCGGCTCCCTGATCGATCTGAAGCTGACGATCCCCGGATCGAACAATGCCGTCGGCGCCTCGGGACGAGTCGTCCGCGTCGAGGAGTCCGGGCGCGGACGCTACACTGCGGCCATCCGTATCGTCGAGATCGCGCAGACCGACCGCCGGGCGCTGACCCAGTTCATCCGGGGTCAGGAGAGCGCCTAGACAGACTCCTGACTAGGTTTGATAGAGCACCAGAAGGATCACCACGCCGAAAGCCAGGCGGTACCAGGCGAACAGACGGAAGGTGTGCGTCGACACGTAGCGCAGGAGCCAGCGCACCGACGCCCAGGCGACGAGGAAGGAGATGACGAAGGAGACGGCGAGCCAGAACAGGTCACCCGGCTCCAGCGCACCGAAGTTCTTCACCAGGTCGTAGATCGTCGCCGCGAACATCGTCGGGATTGCCAAAAAAAACGAGAACTCCGTCGCCGAGCGACGGTCGAGACCTGCGCCCATGCCTCCCAGAATCGTCGCCGCCGAGCGCGAGAATCCTGGCCAGAGCGCGAGACACTGGGCGATGCCGATCAGCAGCGCCTGGGGCCGGCTCACCGAATCGGTATCGGTCGTTCGCATCGGCAACGGCAGCGCCTCGACCAACAGGATCAGCAGCGCACCCGCGATCAAGGCCAGAGCCACGGGGAACGGCGAGAACAGCCTCGCCGAGATGAAATCGTGCGTCAGCAGGCCGATGATCGCCGCGGGCAGGAAGGCGATGGCCAGGTTCCACACGAAGCCCCGTGCGCGCGGCTTGGAGGGGAGGTCGAGCGCGATCCGCGTCAGCTTCACGCGGTACTCCCAGACTACGGCGAGGATCGCGCCGAGCTGGATGAAGATGTTGAATACTTCCGCCCGCTTGCCCTCGAAGTCCAGCAGGCGCGAGGTGACGATCAGGTGACCGGTGGAGGAGACGGGTAGGAACTCGGTGAGGCCCTCGACGATTCCGAGGATCACCGCGACCCAGAACATGTACAACTCAGCGCTCCCCCCCGGCCCGCGGTCGCCGGCCCATGACGGCGGGTACCAGGGTCAGCGCGGTGAACAGACAGGTGACCGAGCCGATCAGCGCGACCTGGCCGAAGCTGCGCAACGCGGGATAGTTGCCCAGCCACAGTGTGCCGAAGCCGGCGATGTTGGTCAGCGCGGCCATGACGACGGCCTTTCCGGTCTCGAGTAGCCCGTCCGTGATCTCGCCACCGCTGAGCGTCAAGCGATGCATGATGTGGATGCTGTAATCGATACCCACGCCGAGGATCATCGTCGCGACGAAGGCATTGACGTAATTCAGGTTTATGCCGGCCATCTTCATCACGCCGAGCATCATGATCACGCCGCAGATCAGCTGCGCCATGGCGATGCTGGTCAGCTTGAGACTGCGGAAGTCGAGCCACAACAGGACGAAGACGACGATCAGACCGATCAAAACCGCCCGCGGCGCCTCACGGCCGAACAATCGTCGGAACTCGCGCGCGACGATGTTGGTGCCGGTGACGACGATGCCCTCGTCGTCTCCCGTGAGCGCCGCGACCAGGCCCGGCGGCGCGTCTCGCTTCCAGCGCTTTTCGGTGAGGAACATGTAAGTCACGATGCGAATCCGGCCTTCGTCCCGGGCCACGTAGCGATCGAGCAGCCGCTGCAGCCCCTGCTGTTCCAGATCCTCGATTCGAATCGGCCGCTGCGGCTTGAGGAAGGTGTCGAGCCGGTCGAGGAATCCGGAGAAAGCATCGGGCCGGAAGCGATGCCGCTCGAGACTTCGCCCGAACGTCTCTCGAATCCGCCCCACGTCGAAACTTCCCGCCGTGTCCTTGCGCAACGACGCCAGCACCTCTTCTTGCTGGTCGATCGGCGGAATGTAGCTGAGGATCGAGTCGGACGATGCGACGACGCCCTGCTCCACGAAGGGCTCGAGACGCCGCTCGATCTTGGCCGTCAACTCGATCGCTTCGTCCTGTGAGTCCGCCTCGGCGATGGCCATCATGTAGGACAACGAGGCGCCGAACTTGGTCTGCACATCCTGCTGGACCTTGAGCGCCTCGGACCGCTCGCTGCGCAGCACGGTGATCGTGTCGTCGAAGCCCAGGTTGATGGCGAGGAATCCACTGGCGACGGTCATGACCACGATCGCCCCGATGACCGGCCAGCGATAACGAGCGGAGAACGTTATCAGGTGCTCGAAGCCGAACGACTGCAGGTGGAGCTTCTTGAGCGGATCGGTCTTGCGCTTGCGCACGCCCTCGTTCCATTTGATCATCGCCGGCAACATGAAGATGATCGCCACCGCGCAGAGCAGGATGCCACTACCGATCAGCAGCCCGAGGTCGCGCAGGCCGCGGAACTGGCTGTAGCACATCGCGTAGAACGTGCCCGCCGAGGTGATCGCCCCGGTGAACACTCCGAGGCCGGTCTCGCCGATCATCATCTCGGTGGCCTCGCCAAGACTGCGGCCCTTGAGGCGTTCTTCGACATACCGGGCGTAGACGACGATGACGAAGTCGGTGCCCAACCCCATCAGCAAGGCCGTGAACGCGGACGACGAGGCGTTCAGCTGGCCGATGACGAAGAAGCACAGACCGAAAGTCAAAGCCTGTCCGACGAGTAGGGGAAGACTGGAATAGAGCAGGGCGGCGAAGCGCCGGTAGCACAGCCAGTACAACGCCGATACGGCGAACAGCGAGACCAGCAGGTTACGCGAGACGTCCTGACGGATCAGCGCTTCCTCGTCAATGGCGACGGCGTAATTGCCGCCGTAGCGCAGGTTCAGCCGGTGGGGTCCCGGCTCGTCCTCGGCGAGACCCTCGGCGAGCTCTTCCCGCGTTTCGATCTCGGCCTCGCGGACCGCCGAGAACAGCCGCTTGTCGAACCTCAGATCCTGGGAGGGCCCCACGGGCTTGACCAACATGATCAGCGTCTTGGCGTCGCGGGAAAGGTAGTAGCCATCCGAGAGATCGATCTGCAGCACGCCGCGGTTGCCTTCGAGCCGGTTGAGAAACAGCGGCATCAGCCCCAGCGGGTCGTTGACGATCAGCTCCTGCGTGAACGGACTCGTGGGCGATGCCAGATCGAGCTTGATTTGCTCGATGCGCCGGAGGATCGCCTCGTCGGACAGCTTGTCCTTCAGCTGGGCCAGGTGCTCTGGTGGTAGGAACAGGATCGCGTTGCGGTAGAACAGCTCGAGAAAGTCGCTGTCCAGCTCGAAGCGGTACTCGACGAACTCGACGACCTCCTCGAGCTCTTCCAGGCGTTCGGCGAACAGATCGGCGAAATCCTCCAACTCGTCGGGGCCCTCGTCCTCCCCGGCCTCGAGCAGGATCAACAGGTAGTCGATCGAACCGAAATCGGCCAGGGCATCGCGCAGGGTGTCAACCCGCTGGTTGCCCTCGGGAATCAGCGCGAGGATGTTCGATTCGAGCTCGAGCTTCGAGCCCAGCCAGGCGCCGCTGACCAGAGCGAGCAGGGCCAGAAGGAAGACGATCTTGTAGTGGCTGCGGCTGAATCGCTCGATGCGGAGCAGAATCCGGTGCTTACTGCCGAGATCGGGCGAGTCGGGCGAGGGGTTTGCCATGCAGCGGGGGCTCCAACGGATCGCGCACGCGATTATTGATGCCGCCGGTCCGGGCGTCAAGCAAGACCGGCCTCCGCGACCGGATGCCGAGGGCGGCCCGCGCGATCCCGTGATATCCTTCAAGATCTTCGAACCGTCCTTCCCGACGGATCCAGTCTCATGACCCCGCCCCGGATCAGCCGACGTTCGATCGGGGAAGCGGGCCGCATGCCGAGGTGCCAAATGGAGACGACCAACAGCAGATCGACCGACTTCATCCGTCTCGAGGACGAGTACGGCGCTCACAACTACCACCCGCTCGACGTGGTGATCCACCGCGCCGAAGGTGTGTGGGTCTGGGACGTCGAGGGCAACAAGTATCTCGACTTTCTGGCGGCCTACTCGGCGGTCAACCAGGGCCACGCCCACCCGCGGATTCGAAAGGTGCTGGTCGAGCAGTCCGAGAAGGTGACCCTGACCTCACGCGCCTTCCGCAACGACAAGCTCGGCCCACTCTACGAGCAGCTCTGCGAGATGACGGGCTACGAGCGGATGCTGCCGATGAACACCGGGGCCGAGGCCGTGGAAACCGCGATCAAGGCCGCACGCAAGTGGGGCTACAAGATCAAGGGTGTGGCAGAGGACAAGGCCGAGATCCTCGTTTTCACCGGCAACTTCCACGGGCGCACGACGACGATCGTCGGCTTCTCCGACGACCCGCAGTACCGAGACGGCTTCGGCCCGTTCACCCCGGGCTTCACCCTGCTGCCCTACGGCGATCTCGAGGCCGCTGGGAAGGCCATGAACCCCAACGTGGTCGGCATCCTGGTCGAGCCGATCCAGGGCGAGAGCGGCATCATCATTCCGCCCGACGGTTATCTGAAGGGTCTGCGCGATCTGTGCCGCGAGCACAACGCTCTTCTCATCTGCGACGAGATCCAGTCCGGCCTCGGACGCACGGGCAAGCTGTTCGCCTTTGAGCACGAGGACGCGCGCCCGGACATCGTGATCATCGGCAAGGCACTGGCCGGAGGCTTTTATCCGGTTTCGGCGATCCTGGCCGACCAGGAAGTGATGGGCGTGTTCAACCCGGGCGATCACGGATCGACATTCGGCGGCAATCCGCTGGGCTGTGCCGTGGCCAGCGAGGCGCTCAACGTGCTCGTCGACGAGGAGATGATCGAGAACTCGGCCAAGCTCGGCGGGTACTTCATAGACCGGCTACGCACGATCGACAGCCCCCACATCCAGGAGGTTCGCGGCCGCGGCCTGTGGATCGGTCTGCAACTCGAGAAAGAGGCCGGAGGCGCACGGCGCTACTGCGAGGGCCTGCAGCAGAAGGGTCTGCTGTGCAAGGAGACCCACGTGGACACGATTCGCTTCGCCCCGCCGCTGTGTATCACGCGGGAGGAGCTGGACTGGGCCTTCGAGCGGATCGCGGCCGTGTTCCAGGAACTGGACTAGGTGCAACGCCCGGCTCAGACGATGACCGTCGAGATCGAGGGGGTGGCGCTGCACCTGGCACACCCCGACGAGATCTCGATCGAATGGGTCGGCCAGCGCGAAACGATGAAGCAGTTGCTGGCCGCCTGGAGCGTCGTCGACGAGCGCGACGTGCCGATGAACCCGCGCCTACTCGGCAAGCCCGGCGTGGGAAAGACGACGATGGCCTACGCGGCGGCCAAGCGAATCGGACGTGACGTCTACATCTTTCAGGCCACGATGGATACCCGTCCCGAGGACCTGCTGATCACTCCCGTCGTCGACAAACAGGGCTCGATCCGCTACGTCGGGTCGCCGCTGGTCACGGCGATGATTCGCGGCGGCGCGGCGATCCTCGACGAGGGCAACCGGATGTCCGAGAAGTCCTGGGCCTCGTTGGCACCGTTGCTCGACATGCGGCGTTACATCGAGTCGATCGTGGCGGGCGTCAAGGTCCAGGCACACCCCGATTTCCGGCTGGTGGCCACGATGAACGACGACGCCTCGACCTACGAGCTTCCGGAGTACATCCACTCGCGGCTGCAGCCGCAGATCCATCTCGACTTTCCCGAGCACGACGAGGAGAAACGCATCCTCGAGACCAACCTGCCCTTCTCCGACGAGCGTATCCTCGAGTACGTGACTCGATTCCTGCAGACGGCCCACGCCGACGACGAGCCCTACACCGTTCGTGACGGAGTCAACGTGGCCCGCTACGCGCTCAAGCTGCTCGAGGGAAAGAGCGAGGACGCTCCGGCGCAGGCTTCGGCGGTACGCTCCGCCGTTCGCCACATTCTCGGCGAAGACGCGCTCCGTCACCTCACATGAGCGATCTGTTTCCGTTTGTGGAGGACGGGGTGCACATTCTCCCCGTCCTGCACGAGCGGCTCGAGTTCGCCGATTGCGTGCGGCGGGCGATGCGCGCGGTACGCTTCGACGCGGTCGCCGTCGAGATCCCGTCCAGCCTCGAGCGGACGTGGCTGCGGGCGGTCGATCGCCTGCCGGCGATCTCGGTCCTTCTCTACGAGACCGCGCAGGACCGGACGCTCTACCTGCCGGTCCAGCCGGCGGACCCGCTGGTCGAGGCGGCCCGCGCGGCGCGTGAGGCGGGATTGGCCGTGCGCTGTGCCGATCTGGACGTGGACGGCTACGCCGACTACCGCGATCCGGTCCCCGACCCCTATGCCGTGCTTCGCCTGGGCCTCGCCGAGGTCT